>JAAUXT010057756.1_pt1 | contig 43855 bp, 45 predicted proteins | sample 7278171 | NCBI WGS metagenome assembly JAAUXT01 (sample SAMN14350112, study PRJNA611818) | marine sediment metagenome | isolation source: surface marine sediment (1.8m) | place: French Polynesia: Moorea | collected 2018-08
AACTTTTCTAACAGCCACAGTTCCCCAAAAACCATGTGGAATGCTCTGAATCCTTGTGAGAAGCAAGATATTACCATTTGGAAAAAATTTTCCTGGACCCACTTTTCAGCCAAAGTGGGTCTAACCAGGGGGGGCGGGGAGGGAAGGGGTTGGACCCACTTTTGGGAAAATGATCAGTGAGCATCAGTGACAACAGCTCGAACATGCAGTCTCCAGACGGTTCGACAAGTCAAAACTGGTCCAGACACTACTGATCTAGATCTATACACGACACGGACCTTGAGAAACTTGGATCGATTCTCCCAACACCAGAATGCTCAGATTCCGCCAGGAAAAACCAAAGCTGTTTCCTCGATGCAAAGCACAGGCACAGCGTGGGGAGTGGGTTGTGTCCTCTTCCCTTTAAATTTCGCGCCACGAAACACCGGTTCCAACCAGTTGATTTTGCCTGCAGTTCCAACACTGGACACCACCCGCCGTCGAAACACGGACATCATAGAGTAGAGTTATCTGGGTGAAGAGCCAAACCTGTTTCTTTGCCTTCACGATCTTCGAGTGAAATATCTGACTTTTTAAATCTGCAGTTTACAGTTGTTCGTTGTTGCATGCAGCACTTCCGTTTTGGCTCACCCTATTCCGTGCAGACCGGAATAGAACAGAAACTCAACAAGGCCAGAACGAAATTTGTCATGTCCTCAATTTCCGTTGTTTTGGAGCTGAAAATTAGCACACAAATGTGAAAACGGTATATTTCCTAGAAATCTATTGAACAGTACGAACGACTTGCGACATGTCTGGTCATTTTAGCCTCACTTTTGCAGTTTTAACTTTGCCACCTGTGCAAATTTCGGTCTGTATTCCTTAAACTCCGGTGTCTTCAGAGCAGGGTGAAGCCAGCGCGAGAGATATATTTACGCGTTTTTTCTTCTCTTTTTGGCATTAAGCCGTCACCATGGGCGATCGATACAACATACACAGTCAGCTGGAGCACTTGCAGTCCAAGTATATTGGTAAGTGGGTCAAAGGAGGTGTAGATGTGTCTGGTTTTGTCAGAGTCCAAATCTGCATCTTTGCACTCTCTTCCATCTGAACAGTGCGGCTTGCACCTGAACGTGGTCACCCGAAATCGTGGGTGTTTCATTGAAGCCAACAAATGCGCAATTTCAGCTGCTCAGGCCGCTGTTCTTCCTGTTGAGGAGGCTGTTCTTCAGTCCACAAACTGTACACATTCTTGTTGCAGGCACCGGCCACGCAGACACGTCCAAGTGGGAGTGGTGCACGAACCAGCATCGAGACAGTTACGCATCGTACATGGGACACGCCGACATGATTAGTTTCTTCAGTCTGGTGGAAAACGAAGCCAGAGCTAGGGTCAAGTTCAACCTCATGGAGAAGATGCTGCAACCCTGCGGCCCCCCTCCAGAGAGGCCCGAGGACTAGTGGAGTGTGTGAGTGACTCAAACATTTGCATGTTGGACAGGACACCTCAATCTCTCAAAACTTGACCGCATCTCCGGGGGTGGTCGCTGAATTGTGCGAACTCTTGAACAGAGCTGTGGAGTTTCAGTGTTGGCTGAAGTGAATCAATCCCGCGAGTACATCTCTGCAACAAAACGCTGCGAGTTATCGTCCTCAGAGAACAAGCTGACACATTCCAAAGTCCTCGACCAACTGTCCCGCAAACGTTTTGAAGAATCATTTGACACAACAACTCCGTGCACAGAAAACTTGTATTTTGTCAAATTTGAACGCTTTGCTAAAGATACGCGTCAGTTTTGGCAAAACAAGGCGAATGGTGGACAAAGGCAATGCGTATGTTTCTCCGATGAAGAAATCTTGTTTGTGATCATTTTGGTCGTCACCGAAAATCGTCTGTTCCAATAAAAACAGAACGACAAATGAAAATTTCGTTTATGTCCGAAGACATGCGCCTGTGCACTGCGTTACGACTTTGTGCAACAACTGCTCCTGAGCACTGCTCGAAAATGTACTGTTTGGGAAAGCTGATTCCACGGTCCGTGACCCACAAACTGTACAAAGTCTGAAAGCAGGTTTGAGCAAGTATCGAAAGAAGGTCCTGAGCAAGACTCACCAAACTGCAGATGTGGGTGCGAAGCACAAGAATTGGTGTACACATTGATATGTGGCCTTTTCGTTTGTCATTCAAAATGCTTCAAATTTCTTTGCACAAGAACCAGAGAATTAATGGCAGCCAGAGGCGTGTGAACTTCTGGTGGTGTTTGAGTACAGTATCACTCAGAAAGTATTCCAGGGTAACATCTAAAGTGTACGCGACGTTGACGAGAGACTGAACACCGGGAATTGAACCAGACGTTGAATTCTATCCTACGTTTCCCTCGGGTTTTCCAGAAGCCAATACGTTCTCATTGAGCCTTTTCCCTGCAACAGATTTTACACGGGCAGAATCGGCAATGAGTTTCACAACAGCTTGAAACTTCGAAATTCATCAATAAGGGATTTTTCCGAATTGTAAGACGGCATCCACTCGAGTTGTCGAAACTGACCTTGACTTCGATGCTTCCTCGCAGCTCCACGAAGAACTGTTTGTGTTGGTCGAGGATCAATTTGGTGTCTTCACTGACGTGGATTTTCAAAGCTGCATGGAAAATAGTGATTCCGGGTGTCAAACAAGTTTCCTTGGACCAAACTGATTCGTAGCAAACTGGTCATGTGATGTACGTACGCAAACCGTTGGATTCCATGCGCGAGGCTGTGTTGACCGTGTCTCCAAAAAGACAATAACGAGGCATCTTGTGTCCCACCACCCCTGCGACGCACGGCCCTGCAACGTGTTGCAAAACCTGTTGTTAAAGCATTCAACTTGGACGTCAAGCAATATCACACGAGAATGTTCCTCAATATTCAGTTTAATGTACCGCTGTGGAGCCCGATGCGGAGTTTGAGCTGCTCCTCGGGACGGTGCTTGATCCGGAACCTCCCGATGGAAGCGAGCAGCGCGAGGGACATGCGCGCCACCTCGGCGGCGTGCTGGTTCCCGTTCTTCTCCGGCAGCCCCGAGACCACCATGTACGCGTCTCCGATTGTCTCCACCTGCGTGGTGACCACAGTGTTTGCTGGGCTTCCATTTCATGGGATGTGGCTGGGTTATCAGCCATGGAGCTGGTGAAACAACGAAGGACCGTGACCACTCAAGGACAAATCTCACAGTATGACACTTGGGTCTCATTGGAATAATGGCGACTCAATACTTGTTATTTTGATCGTCAATTTGGAGTCGAACGATGCGTTGAAAATTTCGCCCGCCAGGCGGAAACATAATGACGAATCTGCACCTTGTAAACGTCGAAATGGCCGATAGTCGAGTCAAAGCACGTGTACAAGTCGTTCAGCATTTCCACCACCTGCAAACAGAGTTTTTGCGCGTTTCCCGAATTTGTCAAGACTGCAAGTCTGTCAGTGACGAACCCCTTGGTGTACAGAACGTGCGAACCTGAAAGGGCGTGCTGGCTGCGGACAGGGTGGTGAAGCCGACGATGTCGGAGAAGTAGATGGTAACGCAGTCGAAGGCCTCCGGCTCGACGGCCTGACCGTGCTTCAGCTGGTCTGCGATCGACCTGCGTACAACAAGACCAGTTTTCGACAATTAAGACGTCCCAAAAGCGAGACCTTCTCACCTCCAGAACAGAGGTTGAATCTGACATTTTTGGGACCTTTGTTATGAAAAGAACGTATTTGTTTTGATCTTGTTTGGATTGTCCTTCGCGTTTGAGCAAACCAATTGATGACCGTTTCTCGCTTTGCATAGGTCCGGAGTAACGCGTCAATTTGTGTCAACGGAAATGTTCTGGTGCCTCACTTGGGGAGGATCTGCAAGAGCAGCTGCTCTGTTTTCTTCTGCTCCTGCGCCAGCAGGTTGGTGCGCTCGGCGACGAGCCCCTCCAGGTTGTTAGCGTACTGCTCCATGCGCTGCAGGAGGTTGTCCATGATGTTCGTCTGCTTGCCTCTGTTCAATCAACATTCACTCTGGACTGTGCAGGCTGAACTTAAGTCTTACAATCATATGGAGAAGCAAAGATGAGGGTGAACTCAGCCATCCGCGGTCTACCTGTTCATCTTTTTGATGACGTTTTTGATGGCGCCGCAGTCAGGTCTGTTGGCGGGGTCCTCCTGCAGACACTGGTCCATCAGGTCACGCAGATCGGGGGCGCAGTGGGCGTCCCTGATCACCGGTCTGAAGGGCACCGCGCCGCCCGCAGTCACTCGAGCCACAATCTCTGCAGCGACCATGACACTCGGATTGACAATTCCTTTGCTTGCATGTGGACAGGGACGAGGACAGTTCCGAGATTGTACCAGGTTCTTTCGTCTTTTTAACGCATTTTTGACTGAGTCTTGGGAGATGACAAGGGCTCGTCCTCACTCACCAACTCGAACGTGTTTGGTTGTTGCCTATCAATAGGGCGCCAGGCACTCAACTTCCAGAAGGTGAGGAGTATCATGTTACCTTGGGGACTGAGCGTCATGCTGGCTTCCTCGTAAGGACCTCCGCGGAGGATGATTTCTTCCAGAATGATGCCGAAGCTGAACACATCGCCTTTCTGACTGCCCACCTGCTTGTCCGCGCCGCGCAGAATCTCCGGCGCCGTCCACAGCAACTCTGCAGCCACAGAGGACAACACCGTCTGCAGATTGTGCTTCGTGTTTGCCCAGGCGGCTGAAGCCAACAACCTGCAGTGCCTAAGCACTGAATTTAACTTCTGCACGACTTTGGCGAGGGCGAGGTGAGGTTCTGGTGCACTGCAAGTTCTTGCACGTTCTGCACATGACCGATTCAAGTGATTCTGCTCTGCTCAGAATGAGTTTAGAGGATTGTGGATCAGGTGAAGAGAGTTTTTGGCGAGCTTGATATCTGCATGAAACAGAAATAAGAAACAGTCAAATGTGGACAACGACTCGAAGTGAAACAAGTTTCTCGGCGTGCTTTGCGTTTCAAGATGATGCAGGCGTCTTGAAGTGATTCGTCTCGTCCAACGAACCGATTTCAGATTCGCTGTCTGCAGCTGAAAGCTGTGGGCACATGTATTTGACAAGCACAACACAAAGCAATGAACCGAAAAAGATGCACTTCTAATCCCGCTGGAATTTTCCCGTGGAATGTCGGAGGGTTTTGTTCTGAGATGTGTGTGGTCGGGATTGTTTCGTCAAAAGCGCACGGCAAACATATCCTGGATGTCCCGCTCCATAACAAAAGTTCGTTGACAAAAACTTGGAAAACATCGGGCTGTTTCTCCGTCCCTCTCGCCAGACAACAATTTGCAGGAGATTCAGAAGTTGTGCGATGCCGCGTTGTGAGGCGCACATCTGCTCCAATGTGTGTTCTTGTTTGTTCTGCTGTCTTCCATTCAGTGCATTATCAAGGTTGCAGAAAATGGCTCCAACAAAATGACATTGCACAGTTTCACCCTCTCTTTGTTTTTTACAAAATAGGGGTGTACATGTGTGTGTGTGTGTGTGTGTGTGTGTGTGTGTGTGTGTGTGTGTGTTTCAGACGGCCATGCCGGGTGTGGCAGTTTTGGGGCTCAAGCCTCGAAGGGACACATAATTTTGTACCAGATGGTCAGATGCCTTTCCACATTACCCGCCGAAATACGGACTGAATTGATCTACGTGTGTGCGCGTAAAGAAGAGAAAAATGAAAAAGCACACACAAGAAGGTTTCACAGAGAAGATAAAGACGACTGCAAACAAGTCTTCAAAGTTCTGCAGTTCAAAGGAAAGTCACACAAAGTGAAATTTAACAAAGAGTACAAATCCATTGTCATCATTGCACAGACGCTGACAAATGCAAAGTGTCTTGACTCACTGTATTGGATTTTTCCTTGGGGTTTCACATTTCGAGAAGGAAAGCAGACAATTGAGAGAAATTGATTTTGACAAGCAAAACTATCTAGAAAAGGCTCGGAAGGTGCAAGCAAAGATCTTCGGTTTTAATATGATGTTCTGTGGATAGGCATGGAATGCGAACTTATCCAGCGACTTGACAACAACAAAAATGTGAGATGTTCTTGGAGACTTGAACAGAAAACCAAAAGACTTCAGCACGAAGTGTCTTGAACACACAGTATGGAAACAATACAATGCCAGAGGACGTCTAAACCAACAGTTTAGTTTGTGTTCTGTGCAAGTCCGAGAATTTTGTTTGTCTTCAAGAGCGGAAACGAATGTTTGTTTGAGACCCTGCAGTTCTACCAAAGCCTCAAATTTTGTTTGGTGCAGATCTTGCAGGTTATGACCGAAAGAGAAGAAAAATCAGGAGATCAAAACACCGCTTGGCCTGTTGCTACGAGAACCTGGGGATATTATGGAACCCTCGGGTTGGTGCATGGGATGCTGAAACCACTCTTGTGCGTTTTGCTGCTGTCGCATCCGTCAAGTACGCAACCTCAGCGAATGCTGTGCAGAACCCTCTCTGCATGGTGTTCTCTGCGATGTTGTATTGTGAGAAAACATTCGCACACGGTTCAAGAATGTTTTGTTTTCTGGCTGGTTTTGGGCATACCTGCCATGACTATAAAACTCACCCTCACCTCACTCGTCAAGGCAGTAAGTGCCATTTCCGTGTCGTTTCTTTCCAAGAACAAATTTGCGTCCACAGAGAATTACTCACTGGAGTAGTATCTGTGCTCAGACTCGTCTTCGTCGGAGCCGTAGAAGGTGCGCAGGCCGAAGTCCATCAGTTTGAGCACGAAGCGGTTGTCGACGACGCAGTTAGAAGAGCGCAGTCGTCCGTGGTGGTTTAGGTCTGAGCCGTGGATGAAGCTCAGTCCCTGGAACAGACAATTAGCATTTGTACACTTTCCGTGAAGCCCTGTACGCATTAGGGGTTGTCACATTGCACGGGCTGGCAAAGAGTGACTGAAAATCATTCCCTGACAGAACTCGTGCACAACAGAACACCTCTGCTGCATCTCTGCCATCAGGCAAAAACACGATGGTTTCTGCTCGGCGGCAACAAATTTCAGGCGTTTCTCAGCACTTGGAAAGGATACGAACATTTTGTTTGTGGAGCAGGTTTGTTGCGCTGTTTACAAATTTACCTGCCGGTACTTTTTGAGCAAGAGCGGAAAGACGAAGATTGTACCCTGATTATGTCTTCTATCAGAGACATCTTGAAGACGTTGTCCAAAGTAATGCTGTCATTTCCCAAAAGATCCTGCAAGGGGAAACTAAAGATTTGCTTTTGCGCAAATAATACGAAATGCCATTTCAAAGTTTTGCTTTTGTGCATTTTGTTATTGCATCAAAAACAAATATCAAAGCGAGGAAAAACAGACATAAACAGAACAGATCCACGCTGCAGTTTTGAAAGATAAATGTCTTGCTTTTTCTTCCCTTTTATACTTGTCGTGTGAGTTGAAGGCAAAAACTGCCAACAGACAGCCGCTGTTAACATTTCTCTGAAGGTGAAACACATCACTTCGAGAATGTTCCAAACAACTTGAAACGCTTCGGAGTGAAAAAGAATTGTCGAAACGCCAAGCACGGTGACAGCGACAAAGTTATTTTGCCGTGACGTTGTTGTTGCCGTGAAATTCGTGACGCCCTGCAGGTTCTCACCTGAAGGCTTCCCTTGGGGCAGTACTCGTGTAACAGCATCAACTTGGGCGGCTCCATCACGGCTCCCACAAATTTGACCAGGTTGTCCTGCTGCAGTCCTCGGCGCTGAAGAAACCGAAAGATCTGAATTCTGACACAGCTCACCAAAATTGGTACTACACATCTGACAATACCATGGGATTCTTAGTTTCTCCCCAGTGCCAAGCAGCCTCACAGGCAACAACCTGTTTTGGTCGGACGGTTGAGACGAGGGTCAAACAGACCGACGCATCTCAGGACTTACCGTTTTCACTTCCATCAGGACATTGCGCTTCAGGTCAATGTTTTTCTTATTTCTGATGTTTCTGACAGCTATTTGGCCGCCCTGAAATTGAAGACCCGAGTGAAGGGGCACCAAAAGTCTGAACAGTTTGTTCAGTGGAAGTCAAGGCCCGCAACTGGAATCGCAGATTGTGACGCACACATAACGTTCAGACAGAGCGAAAAGACACTCAGGAAAATGGGTTGGAAGCTGTGAAGTGTGAAACGAATGCACGTCGATAAAAGTCTGTTTTGGCAGTCATCATATCATGTTTTACAAGCCTCGTTAAACCTATGCGAAGTACAAACGAGTCCTGATTGTCGAAGGATTGCATCAAAGAAATGCACGATGTCTTGTTTCACGCAGAAAAAAAAACACCAAAAAACAACCAGACCCGAATTTCTTTTTCCGGCAACGGCGAGCTTTCCTTCCCCATTAGAGACTCGCGTCGATACTCAAACTATTGACAACAGAGGCGTGTCCTCCGAAGGCTACACCGGAGTCTACCTGATAAAAGGCGGTGTCCGTAAATATTTGAGTTCCTGCTTCCATTTTAGTTGAAGCGTTGTCGCTTTTCTGCAGAAGAGATGATAAATTCATGGCAGTAGACGAAACGGATTTGGTGCAGCGAATGGCGTCCAAGGTTCCACTGCTGCAGCTGCGGGTGTCTTGACGCTTTAAAAATTCACAGTTCGTTTGTTTCACTCCCGCGGGAGAAAAAAGTGCGCATCAATAAGCAGAAAAGTTTTACCAGACTGACAAAACTCCTCATTGAAGAGACTCCAGCCGTTGTTCTGTTGGTGAGTTGTTCAGACGGGATCAGCCAGGACATGTCGCGCAACTCGCTCTCCAATTTGTATTGTCTGCAGAGTGAATGATGAGTGAGTCGGCTGGGGTGAGAGTTCACAATCAAGTGTTGAATGTCTTTTTTGGCCGATTTCCAAAAAAATCGGTGCATATTGTTTTCACCTCCGTCGGTTGTTTTTGTGAGTTTTGTTTGTTTGTCTCCAAAAAAGCGCTGAGGCTTTTGAACTAGCTCAATGCCCTTCACACCACAGCTCTCCAGGGATTTTCTAATGGCAGTGACCAAAATGGAATATCTAGGTCACATAGTCTGGTCACTATCTTGGATTTGAGAGAAAATACACTTTGGGCCATTCTGGGCTCATTTCTTTATGAATGTTAACCATTTCAGAGTATGTTAGAGGGGTATAATTGGCTTTCAAAATATGTTGTGCTTTTAGCCAAATAATCTCATTGACATTTAAAATACCCACCAAAACTCCAGCCATTTACAACTTAGCAGGGAATACTTCAATTTTGACAGAACTTTCAAGGATCATTCCTGTAGTGACTCTGAGTCACTTAAAATTATGTAGGTCACATGGTCTGGCTGCCATCTTGGATTTGACTGAAAACACATTTTGGGCCATTCTGGGCTCATTTCTTTATGAAAGTTAACCATTTCAGAGTATATTGGAGGGGTACCTTAGGCCTTCAACAATGTTATATTCTTAGCTGAGCAACCTCAATTAACATATTCAAAATAGCCACTGAAAATACAGCCATTTACAACTCTGCAGGGAATGCTTCAATTTCAACCAAACTTTCAGGGGTTTTCCTTTGGTCACTCAAAGTCACTGAAAATTACCAGAAAGTGGGTCACATGACAATGTGGCCATCTTGGATCTTTTTCTGAAAATGCCATTTCTGGCCACTTTAAAAGACTGTGGCAACACAGAAATAACTCAAACATGTTCCCAAACTTCATGCCAGCTTATGTGGATGTTTTTGTCAAAAGAAGGTTTTCCAATCTTGATGACTGCCAGCTGAGTGAAATTACATAATTGTCCATTTGGGGCCCAGAAATACTTAGTTATAATGCCAAATAGCAATTAGTAAGCATTGCTTGCAACTGTATGTGCCTTTGGAACACTCTTCTTGCCCTTGGAATGCTTCAATCAGCCTGCTGTACCATCTTGTGTATAAAATGCACATTTTTGCCCCAAAATCAGACATCAAAAGAAGGGGTGCATCATATACATGAGTATGTTTAGATTTTTTGAAATACAAAGGGAGACAACAATTTAGTAGAGCAAGAAAAAGATTGTTCTTTCTTTGATGAGCTCCAAATAAATTTTGAAACCATATACCAGAAGAAAAGGAAGAAGTTCTGAGACCTTGAAGTGGGATACAGATAAAAGACTGACTGAGGAAGAGCAGAAAAAATTATTTGGACTAAAAATAACAATTCTATAAAAAAAATTTAAATTTCAGTGATTTTGAGTCAAGTTGATGAATTTTGAAATAACTTGTGAAAGCTTGACTTAGGGTGCGTCTTATACATGAGTAAGTTGAAAATGTACAGTTTCTTCTCTCAAAACTTGGGGTGTGTCTTATACACGAGACGGTACGGTAAATGGTTGCGCGCAAAATCTAGATGTTTTGTTGTTGTTTTTCTGCGACAGATATGCAAGCATTTCTGCCTTGAGAGAAATGAAATGCCTTTGGGTTCTTGTCAATTCAGGTCGTCGTTGGAGGGAAAAGCCGTGCGTTTTGGACGATCAATCCTGAGTGGATTCAAACAAACCTGTAAATGCAGAATCCAACCAAACCCCCGACCACAACGGCGCAAAGGATGGTCACCAGAATGTAGATAACTGGCGACATCGGTTCTAAAAAAAGGAAAAACTGAGCGCATGGCGGAAGTGAAGACAAAGGAGAGGAAAATTCACAAGATTCACGACCCGCATTTGCACAACTTCCTGTCGTCTTCAGTTTACCTTTCGGTATGCACTCTTCTCTGTCATTCTTGAAGCCGCAATAAGGTGTGTTGGGCGGGGCCTCAGTCCTGCCCGCCGGCCAGTAGATACTCTCTCCGGACACAGGGTTGTACCCAGGCTTGTTCCCCCAATACATCGCCACAGGCTGCGCGACATAAATTGCTGTTCTGAGTCAGGTGGAGAATATTTCTCTTCACGTTTTGGTTTTTGCAGTCGTTTGTGTTCAGTCCACTGCTCCGAAAAACGCCCTTTATTTTGATCAGAACAAAGGCAAGAGGAGAGATTGCAAACTTGAGCCTTTGGCCGGTCTGTTTTGACAGCAGAATGACTCTGCTCTGCATCGTACTCCAACTCATCTTGGACTTTTGCATTGCATGGGTATTGTGAAAAAATGCTTCGGCTTGTGAAAAATTGCCGAAACCTTGTGGAGAGCATGTCCATGTTGTGGGACCCAGAATCAATCACCAGTCGGCACCCACTCATTTGAAAAACACGGTACTTGTATGAAGAACACATTTGTAGGAGCGTCTGTTCAAACAAAACACACCGCATGCTGTCTTTGCTGTATTCTTGCTCTACAAGTTGAGCAAAAGCACACTTCTCTCTGTGACGTAAAACGCGAAGCGGGTTTGGCAGGTGTATGGGTCAAGTTGAATTTAGGGTTTCTCGGAACCAACAAACACCAGAGCTGGTCGTTGTAGGCCTTGAGACTTTTCCTGCAGTTATAATTTTGAACTACTTGATGTAAAAATACTTGTATACGCGCTCGTAGTTGTGCCGATCCCCCAATCGAACAAGAAAGCCACCGAAGTTGAGGAGTGCCACACCCACAATTGAACTCAACCCAAATCTAGGTGTGCGAAGGAGCGTGTGTTTGAAGAGGGTCTCACCCGAAAGATTCCTGTGGCGGGATCCATGTCCATGACAGCATAGCTCGTGTCTCGGTCCCCGTTGTCATCCATGAAGATGGCTTCCGTGATGCCTAAAATGCCCAGGAAAACGGTGTTGCTCACCTGACAAGATTCTCGTACACTCGGACAAAAGGCATACATGACGGGAAACAAATCCTTGCACTTGGCCTGCATGCGGCCGTTGAACACTTCAAACGATTTGTTCTGCAAACAACGAGTGCCGAATTCTTCATCTGCATGTGTTCTGTATGCGTTCTGGAATGCGAGTCCTCGAACTGGCATCCAAAGTGAATTTGTTCAAACTTTTCACACGACCCGAACAATGAACCGTGAGCTGCGTACCATGATAGGTTCTGTTCCACATGGTTCTGGCCACTCTGTAGCCGTCAAGGGGGTCGAGCCCTCGCTGCAGCGTTTCTTTCAGCGCAGTTCCGTACAGCATCACCCCATCGTAAAATGCCCCCACAAAGAAGTTCACCTGCAAAATATTTGTTCAGAAAGAGCTTCCGCAAAGCCGCACCCCACGCCACCCTTCGTCCTGTGCTGAAAAAAAGAGGGATAAGAAGCGACTGTCGGATGACCCCGAACAAGTTTTCGCTCACAAGAAGTCTTTGAAGGAAAAGTGGAAGATTTTTTTCTTCGGATCTCCCGTCGTTGTCAGAAACAGCGCGTTACTTTGTTCTGACACTCTTGACAAGCTTTTGTGCAGCTTTTGAATTTCAATTTCACACCATCAAAGAACAAATGAACATTGTGACACAACCAGCACGAAGTTTTCCGGAGTGTCTTCTGCCGGAGCAAAGCGAAAAACACCATGTCGTTGAACTCTTTGCTCAAAGACTGAATGGGGTAAATTCGCGGCACCTTTATTCTTCCAGAACATTTGATGCCTGATCAAAGAGAAATGGCACTCTGTTGAGATTGAAGGCTCCAGAAAAGGTGTGACATTTTGCTTGAGAACTGTATCAAGACAACTGAAATCTGGCACGCCCTCGCGTAACCTTTTTCCTCAAGTTGTACGTCACCTGCATTGCTTTTTCAGGCGTGTATCCAGGGAACTACGGCCCAACTCCCAACCCCACGTTTTTTTCCATCGCATGCGAGATTGTTCACTCAAAAGAAGAGGCACCTGTGTACAATCACCTCAACATCTTTAGAAATGTCTGTTCCCCACAGCCACAGCCATTCGTATGAAAAGCACCCACAAAAATGGACGCACCTTCTTTTGAACTCAAACAGGTGTCAAAAGGGCCCGTTTGTACATACGTGAATGTGGTAAAACTCGTACGTCTGTATGTTGACCTTTCAAATACGTTTCAGTCCCCGAACGGTCAGCCACCGACCAAATTGTGCATTCACCCCTGCGCTGACTTTCCCGTGGTCGGAAGGTTGTGGTTCTGCCCAAGACTGAGACTTGCCTGTTCCTCTCCGTAGCTGAAGTTGTAGCGGTCGAAGGCGCGCTGCTTGACGGTTTCCTCCCAGTTGCGGTAGTCGCTCGAGTTGGGCTGGTGCAGCGCGATGCGCAGCAGCGACTCGAAGGCGACGCGCGCTCGGTCGTCGTCCTCGTCGCCCCGGAACCAGTCGTGGTCTCCCCAGTAGTCGCCCTGGGAAAGAATAAACCTTGAGAATAGAACCAGATTGTCCGCCAGGAAAGCGTTTCCGATTGTGCTTTTGTGTCCTGTTTGGAAAGTTTGGGTGCAGTTTGTGTCGTCCCCTTTTTGTCAACTTTCGTGAAAGCGTCAGGTTCCCTGTAGAAACATCCTGCTTTCATTTTGCTCGAGATCGACCTTCTTTTGGTCGGAAGACACTTGCGTGCCATTCATGACTTCCCTTGATTTAGCTCACACGAAGAACATTTTCCTCCGTACTTGACCTCAACCTCGTCAACGTTCAAGGATAAAACAAATGGGAAGATCTCACAAAGTCTAATGCAGTGTCACATGTGCACGAATACACCATTATCAGCGTGGAGAACTACATTTCCGCCCTGAGGAGATGGGATCGTCAAAATCGCAACCTGAACCCTCACGATTATACACGTCGCAGGCAAAGTGTGAACTTGTGCTGCCTTTGGTGCACGATGTCAATTCACCTTGAAGGAAAAGAGTTCCACGTCCATGAAGACGTAGTCTCCGTTGGTGTAGCCCATGTCGGCCGCCGTCAGCATGAAGCGCCTCACCATATCTCCGGAAACACTCAGCACGATCACTGCCGCACGGAAAAACCGTCACTTGCATGTTTGTGGTGTTTGTGGGATGGAACACGAAATCAAAACCGGTGTGATCTGATGCTGTTGGCGGCTGTGGAATACGAGACAGAAGCTTTGCTTGGCGCACAAGCTGTTGGTGCGCGGTGCACAAAGCGGCTGAAGAAGCGCGGAAAAGGTGGAAGGGACAAAAGGTGACTTCATCAGGAAATCCATTTCGTCGGTTTCTGCACAAAGAATGCAGTTGATTGCTCTCGCTGCTTCTCCTGCCTTCGGTCAAAACTTCCCGAAACAAAAAATCTTGTTTCGTTGGCGGTTCACGTCAATTCACTGGCCAACATCAAACAAGTGTTTGCGATGAAGGAAATTTTCTGCAACCACACAATCTGAATTGCTGAGAACAATTCGTTTCAAGTTGCAGTAAGTACCTCGCGAATGATCACTGGCGTCTTTGAGGATGGTCCGAAGATCCGGATTCTGTTCACCGTAGAACTTGATGACGTTCGGGTAGATGTCTCCCTTCTGCAGCCCGACGTCGAGCGTCTCGCCCAGGATGAGGCCGTGCACGTCGTCTCGGTCCATGATGAGGCTGATGTCCGTCCAGCCGAACTGCTTGAACACGCTGCCAAACACCTGCAGTGTTCGAGACACGATGCAGGGACATCAAGGGTGCATGGAAAATTTCCCTCGTCGTCAGTTTAATGGCCGTCTTGATGACTTCTTGTCAGAATTTGATTTCAAATTTTATGTTGACCCTCAGCGCAACAACAGGCAGTATCGGATGGTCCACGATCTGGGGACGAAAAATAATCCTCAGTGGATTTTTCGGTTGTACGAGCACCGTACCTTACGCAGTCTGCACTGGCAGTAAGCCATTCTTGTCAACGTCGGGAAGTCATCTTTGTTCTTGAACTGCCCACTGTCTCCCAGTCCTGCGAGCAGCAGAGATTGAAGAAAATATTACTTTGAGACACAGGTTCTTGCCTGAGAAAGAGCTTGACAGTACAATGTTCGATGAAGAACTGTGTTGAAAATCACTTTCTAAATGGCACGGAGGATCATTTCCTTCAACCCGGCAAAACTTGAGCTGGTGAGAGAAAACACAACTGTTGTTTCTGCATGTCCTGTGCCACAAGGAAAATCGATCTGACGCAAAACGCTCAGTGTTGGGAAACATTCCAGTTTACATCTGTTCCTCTGTTGAGATTATCGTGATTGTGAATGTAATCTTGCGTCCATTTTCTTGGACCCGTTCAGACTTTTCCGAACTCTCGCAGTCAGAGTCAAAATAATTCAGTTGAGTGTCATCAATCTGGGAACCAGGGCAGATCCTGAATATGGTCGAGGTTACGACGCCTGCAACTTTGAAACCTTGATCTCAAAAATATGGAGGAGTTATGAATCAGACCGCACAGGATCAGACGGAGGGTTCGAAGTTGGCATGGCCAACGGGTGGGGTCCAGGGTTGCCGTGCAACGCGATGGCAGGAGAGGCGAACCTGTGACGATGGGAATGTTCCAGTAGCCGGCGAGTCGAGCGACGGGGCTGAGAGCGTACGTGCACGCGGGTCCGATCATCGCGACGATGCCGTCTCTGTAGTACATGTCCGCAGCCAGGCCTGGAATTTCAACACGCACAACATGGGAACGGAATGTGATCAGAGTTTTACCTGTCCAGAGATATTTCGTGACAAGAACAAATGCTCATTCGGCTTCAGACACTGCCATTGACGCGGGAACGTTCATGTTTGGCGAGCACGGTTCGATGCAAAACAGATGAAAAATGATCGGAGACGAGCAAGAAGGAAGTGCCGGTGAAAAGTGGAAGGAATGCTTCTGCAGAAGCTCCCTGCTCATAGATATTGTGCACAAGGGGAGTTGATCAGGCACAAAAGTCTGAAACTTGATCGACGTCGGAAAGGAAGCGGGAATTGAGTAAGTACGCTGCGCAAAGTTTTCAAAGAAGCGCGTCAGGTTTTTTGAGGTCAAGTCATTCTCATAAAAAGCTTCGCTCCCTCGACACGAGAACACGGCAGCTACTCAGCTCTCGCTCCTGCCTCCAAAGCCTGGCTCAAGCTCACAAAATGTTTGGAACTTTCTCGTGCTGTGTGTTCCGCAAACAGTGTTTTGAGTCACAAATGAGATTCAAGAAGCGCGGTAAATTTCTTTCTTTTTTGCAGTCCGAAATCGGCAAGCATTTTTTTAAAGTTCTTTTTCTTTCGTTTGTAAAGCGGAGCAGAAGACTGCAATTTTTAGGCCATTGACAGCTGTGAGATGGGTCCCCAAGGATGGGCTTCTTCCTCCCGAGGTCCCTGGATACGTAGATCTACCTCCGCAAAATGACCCAACAACAGATTGTAAACGTCTTTGTGTTCAACAAGGATTTGCTTCGATTTTGAAGAAAGGGTTCCTTTTCTGTGATTGTGTGTTGGCATCATTGCAGACAAAAAACACAAACAAAATGTTCTCAAGCTGTCTTCTGCAGGGACGCAGGGTGTAATTTGTTCTTTTTTTTTGAAGCCTTCCAAGCAATCTGTTGGGTTGACCCAAAAACGGCAGAACACACGCGTCGGATGCCGACTAGGACACCAATGACTTCCGCTTCAGAACGGATTCACCACCACGAAGTCACAATGCGAAGGTTTCGCACCTTCAGACTTCAGACGTGTTGGTGTAGAGAAGTGTTCTTGCAGCTGGAGTGCAACTGCCGAACATCGTTTGGTACTGCATGTGTGGCAAAACCCTTCGTTCGTTGACCTGAGATTGTTAGAACTGTTTCAAACACTCGCATTTGCGTATACGTTGGGAAACCAACCTGGTGCTTTCTCGGCGTCGCACGCAGGACCATAGCGTCGTTGAATCTGGACCATGCGGTACGACGCGTTCAGAATATCCTGGTTCACCTTCTCGAACGCCAGGTCAATGGCTGCACCGGCGCGCTCGATGTCGTACGGGGCGCCGCTCTCAGAAATGATGATGACGCCGACCCGAAACTCAGTGACGTTTCCGAGCACGTGTCCCTGAGGCGTCATCACGAGATCCCCCTCCGCGACTCTCGTCAGAGCGAGCAAAAATACAGACAGGAAGGCGAGAGACGCCGGCATCCTGCAGACACGGAAACAAGACAGAAAATGAGCTGTCAAGAGAGCGAAGACAACATTGCGATCGTCCAGGATAATTGTAGAAGAAAAATTCACGTACGCGAGCCACAAACAACTTTTTTGCTCACAGTCCCTGTCCAAAAACAACACTCCTCAAATTATTGGGTTGCTTCTTTGTTCACAAAATGTATCGGGTTTGTTTGGATTGATAAAACAAAAATGCAAATCCAGTTTATTTGTCTCTTGTTTACTGCTGGCTCAGATCTTGCCCAAGGGCCTGGGGAAAAAAGCAAATGGGTTTTTGAAGGTGAGCAGGGCAAAGACCAAGCTATGAACAGGAGGGTAAAGGACAGAATTCGGTCTTGTTCAGAATGCACATTTGTTTGAAAGATCAAAGTCGACAAAATTAAGTGCAGCAGTGTTGTCTAACTAAGCCAATCATCACCTAACCTTTGCTCCTTTTCACTGTTATTTTTGTGGCCCAACTCATTGCATCAACAATTCTCAATTTTTCATGCTGTTTGTGTAAGAGGGTTGTAAGGTGGATTTGGCACAGAAAAAATTTAATTTTGAAATTTGGCAAGAGTCCATTTTGAAGTTTTGTGCAAAAAAAGCAAACCAACCAAGTGAGCAACCCCGAATGAGCAAACCGAACAAGCAACCCGAAAGAAGGTTCAAACCACTGCGAGGCCCAGTGGCCTGTTTTTGATAATCCTACTCAAAAATTGCAGTGCTGATTCAGTGCCTGTCGTTGGGCATCCGCTCGTTGAAAAGAGAAAGACAGCCGAACCACTGGAGCCGAACAGAGCAAGCGGGGGAAAAAACAACACCCGCGCGGGGTGATGTCCAGAAAGTACGGAAGGAGTTTTGAACTTTTCATTCAACTTTTGAAGGTACGTCGTCTGAATGGTCAAGTTTGCAGGCAGTGGGGAATGGTATTCTTGTCGTGACGCCAAAGAAATTTCGGTGGGTCAGAGCAAGAAATGTTCTTCTCACGCTTGTAGATTCCAGATTCTTGGTTTCACGAGGAAATCACGGAATCTGTAAACCTCCATGTTGTGTTCGGAAGCAGGAATTCTCAAGATAATACCAAGGTTATCGACACAACAAGGTACTCGTACACTTTCCATTTGATTGAAGCCTCCATTGGCCATGCTTCGACAACAACCTGTATGGACTCATTTTCTGCCTGTGGATGGTCTCAGTGGAAATCCACTCTACGATTCCGGATTCCGCTTGTGCGTCTGGAACTTCTAATCACAAACAATCTTTCTCGAATTGGCATTGTGCAGACAGTGGTCAAGCTCTCAACTGTTATCGCCAAATATCTTTGTGCTTGGAGCGAAAAAAATGTCCAAGAAGATGGCTCCGATTTCCATCACGAGCACAAAGAAGCACAACGAAACGAAAACAACATCTGAACTCACCTTTCCACCAGGAAACACTGTCCAAAGATCAATCCGAATCGATGTGATCATTGATGATCGACACAACAGTTCTTCGGGTCAGGAGATGTGCTGCAAACGACACCTCCACAGTGTTTCGCAGCGCAGATCCTTGCATGTTTCTGAGGACCCGCAAGAAGTCTTCAGCAAGCTGCCTCAGTTGCAGACGAGCGCTGCTCATCAACACGGGAAGCCGTATGAGAACCTCCTGCAGTAAGGACGCACAGCTACGATACCAAGCTGCGTGTACGTACGTACTTTCCGTGCGATGAAATGAACAGAACACAGTGTAACGCTTGTTTGCATGGGACCCCCTTTCCACAACACACCGCTCCACCTGCATGAAGTTCATTTTGCACACATTCCGATTTGTGGACAAGGCGGTCTTGGTCAGACTTCTTGGCGCATCAAAACGAAAACACGCCAGAGGAAACTGGATTCAGGTTGGGAGGGTTCTGACTGGGGTTTGATCGGGCTGAGGCAGCCAAAGGAAACAAAATGCGTCCACAGTGCACAAGTACAGATGAAAGTTAATTTTTTGCAATCAGAGAAGCCCCAGACCCTCGGGCCGGTACTCCGCAAGAGGAGCAGCACACGAATCTCTCCAGACGCTGCAGCATACCAACGAGCAGTGGTGTACCTTCATACGTCAAGGGCTGTGATGATCTCATTTGGTTTGTTCCTTTTACATGTATACGCTTGTATTTGTTTGACAACAAACAGATTGGAAGGACCTTTTGTTTTCAACAGTTTGGTTCTCCGAGATTTAACCAATCTGATCTTTTGTGGAGGTCAACTTGTCACAAAGAGATCACCATCCGAGTCAGAAAAAAGGTTCGCTGCCAATCCCCCCGTCAACATACAATTTCGACCTTGAGGTTGAGCAACTAGTGATTTCATTACATATGCGAATGAGAATTATCATGACTGAGAAGAACAAGCGTCTCCTTCTTCAAAGAGAACGACAAATGAGGCACACTTTGATTTTCGTACGTTCTCCGGGTTGGCTTCTGACTGGAACAAATGAAAAGCATCACAGACAAAGTTCTACTCTTGTCCTGGAAACCATCCACAGAAAACTAAGCTCATATCCTGAAAAGCGTGGAACTAAAAACGACGACGCCATGACAATTGTGGACGACACCGCACGAACAATGGTTCAGAAGCTGATGTCTCCGCGGAGATAAACCAGTGAAGTCCCCCACTCCCCTCTCGCGACCGGTGTGTTTTGTGTTTTCACCAAAAAGTGTGGTGTTTCGCCACCAACTACAAACACTCCCTGAATACTTTCAGAGAGTGAGGAAGGAACGCGCTGGGTGTTCAATTCCTCACGCCCCGCGGAAGGAAGTCTCATTCTCAGTCACATCCGCTGTGTGCTCTGCATCTTCTTCAAGAGATTCTCTGTCCTTGAAAGAGCTTCTTGCACTCGGCGTCACAACAACGCCACAGTTCAACCACTTTGACCTGGAGAATGGCACACAAAAAAGACACGGAAATGCTTTCAACTGTGAAGGTTATGAACATTTCGAGGTTGAGCCTTGTGCGTTGTTCTCGTCTCGAGCAGGTTCAGCTCAGGAGCGATGACGTTAGAATTTACAAAAAAAAATCGGAGCCTTCATCTGTTGTGCAGACTCAGATTTTCAAAGGGAAGGTTTGTATTAAATGATATAACCTGATGGGTGAGCGGACGGTGGCCTGGCACGCAATTCGTGACATTGTTGTGTGTCATCCAATTGAACGCCACATTGTGCCCCCTTGATCACACATGGTACGAAGCGTAAAATTTCTCGTTCTCATGGAACTTTTCCATACACAGGCGTTTTCCACATTTGCCTTGATGCATCACACGCATTTCAATCAGTCCAAGTCTCGAAATAGAAAGGATCATCATCATAAGTTCCACTGTTAATGGCTCAAAGTTCTGAGTTATTGCTCTGGGTTTGATGTCAGCTGGGCCCAAACCTTGTGGCGGGGGAAAATGAGGACCCGTTCTCAAATCTAAAAAAAACAACAGACAGTTGAAAAGGAAACAAAGGCAACTGCGGTGCACAATTGAAAGAGGGAGGAGTTAATTTTCCACGGGTCAGAGGGGTCCTGGGTCCTCTGGATCGGCTTGAGTACCCACACCGTTCAGTCGAACCAACGAAGTCCTGGAGCTACCAAAGTCCGATCGGATCGGGAGTGAGTGGGTCTGAAGTTTTCCGCGTTTCTTTATTTTTGCAAGAGAGCTAATTCAACCGGAAAATTCCATGTAGTATTGGCATGTTTTTATTTTGACCTTCGGGAGAAATAAATGTTGACGGACAAGAAACACATTGATTCCTGATACGTGACACACATGCAGGTGGTGTGCTGTCACCCAAAGGCAGTTTCGTGCGTGTTAATTCCACATGATATCCGTTAGTTGTGTTGCACTGAAAGTACACAGTGCAGTCACACTAAACTCTCCCTCTGGTAGGGGATGTACACAGACCCTGAAGAATCGCTTCGCCAGCTTTGGTGTCGCTCGTTCGCGGGAGATATCACCTTGAAGGCGCTCGTGTGCTCCTCGTCCCACTGAAAACCAGGATTCCTAAAACCAATGTCGTGATGGTTGGGAACGAAACGGGGATACTGGGGTGAGTGCGGGTGAGGTTGAGAGTGGAGGTGGGAGGAACTGGTGAGAAGTCGCTGATGAGGTTCTCTGTGGTGGTGACGGTGATTCCTGGCTGGGGTGACAAACTCAACCTCGGGTGGCGGAGGATAGCTGGGTGGATCAGGGAAGTAAAGACTGGGGGGATTTCTGAACATTGGCCGCCTGCTAATTGTGTGGTCTCCGACGACGAACACATCGTCACTTTGGTCGCTGATGTAGCCGTATCCGTCCAGCAGTTCGCGACTGTTGGTTCTGCGGTGTTTGCGGGGAGGCAGTGGTGGAGCATCAGGGTCCTTGGAAGGGGAATGACTGGGTGCCAGTTTCTTCTTCTCCGCAACTTTTGGTGTGACCGCGTCATAGTACGGTCTCAAGTTACTGTCAATGGGTACCAAACTGATAGGTCTGTCGTACACGGCATTTCCGTTGGGTGTGGACAGAGGGGCTGGGCTGTCGTACGTTGGAGTTAAATCCTTTCTGTACGCCACCCTCATCTTGGGTCTGTCGTAGTACGAGAATTGAGAAGGTGGCACGTCGTAATAGGGACTCTGCAAACTTTCAGTCCATTTGATGAAATCTGGATCTGACAGGTTGTACGGTGCGTACATCTGACGTTTCACTGCGCTCTCCCCGGGACGTGCGTGTGTGTTGAGCACTTCTTCTGAAGACGGATTTGAAGAGTATCCCGAATCGTAGGGCTCATAATCCGGATCATCCTGAGCTTGTTGTGGCTTCCTCGACCTGATAACTGGATTCAAATTGTCCATTTTTGGAGGCAGAGGAGGAACGTAGGAATTTGTGGATTCTTCGTCAAACTCTAAAGCTCTTCGAGCGGCAACAGTTGGTTGATCTTTTGACAAGTTGTTTTGCTTGACGTTGAGATCATTGGTTTGTTTGATTGTTTCACTCTTGGAAACCACGATGTTCATGCTGTTTGCGTTGGTGCGATTCTGTTTCGTGGTGCCAGGAGTGGTTGCAGCATCGGTGAATTTTGTGGCAGGTGTTGACTGTCTTCGATCTGTCGGTTTCTTTTCTTCAATTCGCCTTCCTTTCCTGAAAAGGAAGGTTTGTTTTCAAATTTTCGAACGCTGATGTTCAATTACAACAAGTGAACCTTTCCTCGGACAGGTCCGAAGTGGAGTGGAATGGCCAGCCGGAGTCTGACGCTCGAGGACCCCAAATCTGACTTGGACCAAAAAACAGAACATTCTTCTGTGTTTTTTTTCATTCGCACTTGGCAGAACAAGTTTGAGAAGCACACTGATTTTTGAGGAATTCCGGGCCGAGGTCTCCCTCAGTCCCGGCTAAAAACACCAGTTCGACATCAGTCAGAACAACGACTTTCGCAATGTCAAGTCCTGGGTGGTTTTTAGCCTGCTGAGCCTTGAGGCCTGGTCAGAGCCAGATCCACCTGTATTAACTCGAGTTATTGGTCACTGGACCTGCAGCAGAAGAAGCAGAGCGAGACGACGACGAGGCAGAGCGTGATGAAGGCGACGGCGAGGACAGCGAGGAAGTCGCCCCACCGCATCCCCGTCCCGCCCACCGACCCTGCAAACACACAAGAGGTCGCGTTGGAGTCACACAAGTCGAAAGAATTTCAAACTATGTGTGTGACCCTCCAAACATGCAGTGATTTCTACGTATCGTGACGCGTTAATGTGGCGACTACTTGTAAGTGGTTGAACTCGAGGAGATGATTGTGTTCGTTTGCAGAGAAGGGAGTTCATATCGACAATATAAGTTTCGACCGTCTGAGTTTTCAACAGGGAAGGATCACTTCTCGTGGGGTGATTTGAGAAAAATCAATTTGACTTGCCTTCCCACCATGATGGAGAAGCTGCAAAGAGAATAAGAATGAAACCATGAGACAATGAAGATGATCCATCGGATTTGAAAGGAATGTGAACACGACAAGACGGCAACAACGTTCTTTTGGAAGCTTCGATTTTCAGGAAGGTTTCGACCAGGAGCTGGCGAGGCTTTGTCTTTCAAAGGTGACCTTCGTCGCGATAAAGTAGCAAAACTCAAGCGCAACGATCAAAACCACTCACCGTCAACGTGGCAAACAAACCGGCTCTGTCTGTCGCACGGCAGCAGGTGCCACGTGACATCAGAGCGGACGGCGCTGCCGACGCGCGTCGACGTGACGCCGAGCACGACGCACGCCTCGCGCAGCCCGCGCCGCCGCAGCGCCGGCGCCAGCAATGCGCAGCCGGAGCAGTTGAGCACCTGAAAGAAGACAAGCTTCGGGTTTTTTTTATTCCCATCAAAGAAGCGATCGCGTGGATTCGTCGTACTTCGTCGTCTGCAAAACGACACCAGTGCAACAAACAACAAATGCACCTCACAAGGACAGGAGAAGATGTTGGAAATGCCGAATACTCGACATCGACCTTTGTCTTTGCAACACGGCAACACAGAGCAAGCAGAACTTTGTGAACCAGTGAAGGTCTCCAGTCTCAAGTGACTTGCGAATTCAAGGTTGGTGACAGCACAGCGGTGAGTGCAGAGTGTGCGTGTCGACTGTTCGCGGGAGCCTTGAGCACGGACCTGGCGTCCCCTGGAGTCGATCACCCTCTCCGCGCCCGATGACGAGTTGGTCAGTCTGTAGTCTGTCCACAGCTGTTGCGGTAGATCGCCCACCTTCAGGGTCCCGCGAGCGTAGAACGTGGTGACCACGGCAATCGCCTGTTTCGAGTCACGCACCCGCAACAAACCTGCATGGCGTGAGAATTTTCTCTGAACTGAGAGCAAAATAGCCTTGCCGTGCATCAAAAGTTTGGAAAAGGCGTCACAACTTGGATACAGCCCACCACAAGTCATGACGCTACCTGCATCGTGCTCCACGCTCCGGCAGCGCTGCGCCGCCTCAGTCCAGTCGGCGAAGCCTCGAGTCAGCAGCACGCACGAGCCCAGGTCCTCATCGTGCGACCAGGCCGAGGGGCATCGGGATCCCAACACTGCAACACAGGAAGCTGATGACTGAAATCAAATCCTAGTTCTTTCTTCCGTTCCCAAAGTTCTACACATCTGAAAGTGTGACCCTGGTGGTTCGCAGGCTCAAAGTGATATCAAGAACAGCACAAACAGTGCTCTGTTTCAGATGATACTGCTACATGCGATGCAAGGAACGGAATGGGCTCAACTTGAACAAAGCTTGATTTGAACGCTCGGAAACACAAAATAACATCTCAATTGAGCAAAAGCAGATTTAACAGGTCGCCACATAGGACAACGAGCGAAGTTCTGCATTCCACAAACACGCAGGTGGATTTTATTGAAACTTGTTGCACGTATTGCAGTGGAATACTCAACTCGAGACCCACGAAAACTCAGTGCTGCAAAAGAATTTAGACGGAGGGGGGATAGATCCAGCAATTTGTCGGCGTTTCACGCTCCATTGAACAAAACGTTGACGAACACAAATAGTTTACGAATTTGCCTTTCTTAACGTCACGTCAAGTCTGCACCGTCCAAGGCTCGAGACGTTTGTCGGACACTGATCTTTTTTGTCAGAGCAGACAGAGCGCCGACCAATTCTTGTGTACTGCAGGCTTGCTTCAGCCTCAATACACAATAGAAAGTTTCAGGAGGATGGTGTCGGTGGAAAGAAGCCTTGGGTGCTTGCGCAGAAAAGATTTCTCGCAACAATTTTGTAAAATGAACGAACCCACAGCAAAGAAGTACCATTTATGTCTGTTTACTGGGTCATAACTACGAGAATAGTTTACGACATCAAGCAACAACCTCGTATTCTGGGTCGGGTGATCACGATTCTCACTTTCAACATCAAAAACAAGTGAAACCTTTTGATCAGCTGATGAGCCAGAGCAGACGGTTTGTTGTCCTCGTCAAATAATTCTTTCATTGTCAACCATCGACATGAACTTCCAAAGTGTGATCGCTCTTGACACATGACAATTAACACACCCACATTGAAGCCAACTCTTTTCCCTGGGAAGATCCCAGAAATTTTTCGTCTTACTTTTTGTGCTTTTGAAACGCGAGAAACTTCCCGTTTCTTTGAAAGGCACTTCTCTGTCGCAACCAATACCATTCTTTGACATCCCATTCGGGTGATTAAACTCAAAAGTCTGCAGCGCCTGAAGTCTCAGTGGCATTGTTTGCTTCTGGCAGTCAAAGAAAGTTTCCTTGAACACAATCCTATGATTGCATTCTTACCACTTGCAAACTTTTTGACAATGTTTGTGGTCTCAGCTGGGAATTCCTTACAAGGTACTCAGGCCTAATACAAACAGGTTCTTTGATATCTCGTGTTTCTTACATTGACATCACCATGCAACGTGCAATTTACTTTGACGGAATCTGAAGCAGGTCAACACAAGGCTTTCGAAAAAAGGAAGAATCATAAACAAGGTGATTCCTGTTTCACTGCATTGCTATTCGCAGTGGCCTGAACTGCATGCTGAAGATGCTCCACAATCTTGCGATCACATCTCGCACATGTCTTTTGCCTTTCATTTCATGTTCCACGCAAGAGACTTGTGTGGTATAGAGACACTTGCCACATTGGCTGTTCAAATTTGCTTTTATTGCATAGAAAAATCTTTGCCCAAGTGAAGAATTCATGAACACAAAGCAAACTTCTCAAAAGGAACAAGTCATGAGGAGATTGATACGCACAAAGTTGTGTTGCAACTTCTGGACAAAACCTCACCCCCCGGCCAAACCTGAATTCTTTTCGCTTTACTTCACATCACAAACACGTTTTTCTTCTACCACTCGTGCAAGTAAAAAGTTTCAAAATAGCCTTCACAAATGCACAAACCGCAAACTCAGAAACTTCAATTTTGATCCCACGATCCGGCATTATTGCGTGAAGATTTGGCTCGTCTCCATGTTAACTGGGCTATGAATCCTCCAACGAGGAAAAAAAACGAAAATTCTTTCAAGTCGTGTTGTTCGGGCTGTTCAATGCTGAGGAATGTTAACAAGCGCAGTTTGAGAGCATATTGTGCTGTATTGTGGAGGAATTCTCCGGCAGGTTTCGCGGAATATCCTGAAAATATGGCTTTCTTTGCATCCCACGCGTTTTGTCACTTTGGTGAACATCACTTGTCAGGCCATTTTCGCTGCAGGCAACTGTGCACGCGTAATTGCGATGAAGACATCGTCCACTTGCGCAAGCAAAGACCTGCATACCTTTCTCCATCGATCGCCACAAACACGAAGACCGTGTTCGTGAGAACAATTGCGTCAAACCATCGGTTGGGAGAGGCTGTTCCACCGCCCTGAACCAAGTCTTCTCCACATTTGTCCAGACTGCATGAAGGTTACCTACACAAAAGACCTTCACGAAGAGCTTTGCTCCTGAAGAAAGAAATGGCATGCCGTTGCACAATACATCTTCTGAAGCATTTGTCATGAACTCTTATTTGTCAAAACACCTGAGACACCAGGCCACTGCACTCAAAAGATCTACTGAAGAAGACATGCCTCGAGCTTTCAGCCGACAGATTACTGCACTCATGTTGCCTTTCGTGATGTCTGCATTTCCGTTTCGCAAAACTCATTGCCAAATTTGTGACATGGTGACGTGGAATTTTGAAGTGTGCGCCTTTTACACAATTTGCGTGCATGCTTGAACGAAAAGCGGGGGTTCAGCTGTGCGGTCTGGCCGTGTGTCCAGCTATGGGGCAACCTGTGCCTCGAACTGGTCCGGCTGTGCTCCGAGATCTTGCTGTGCCTCGTGGGCCGTAGGGGCCACCACTGAACACGGCAGTGGGAACCCACGGATGCAAGAACACATTCCAGAACCTAGAACAGGTACCAAACCCAGAACCAACATGAGAACTTCTCCAGGCTCATAAACAACATCAAAACGAGAACCCAGAACTCTTGTCAGAACCAACCCTGACCAAAACGTGGTACCCAAGCCAAAACTCACGCCAGAATCTATGCCACAACTGAAAACAAAACCTGGATTTCCTGGAAGTTTCTTGGGTCTGTCTGTGCCTCTGTGCCTATATGGCGGCAGGTCTGTCAAAGAACACGCCACTGCGCACCCGTGGTTTCTGCACAGCACAGGTTCTACCCTTTGGCGTGGGTTTCAACAAGAGGTCTGGCACGGGTTCTGGCATGAATGTCGGCAGGAGTTTCAGGATGTGTTCAAGGAACCAGCTTGCGCTCTGAATTCTACAGTGTTGGCGTTCACGGGTGGACCCAAGAGACACGGCCAAACCCAGTTTCGTTGGACCCACACAAGCACAGGCTCGTAGTTGAATACGTGTCATGAAAACACTCGGGAGCTGAGCTGGTTATTCCTGCAACACAACAAAGCTGTGTCTTTTTCAACACCATGCAGTCTGTGTCCGGGCGTGTCAATTCCCTCTGATCTCTCGATCTGAGGATTGCACCTAGCACGCGTTCCATCTGCATGTTCGGCACATTCATGCCGAAACCACGGTGCATAGGGTGAGAGTACGAGTATCACTCTTTGCTCCAAGCAAATTTCTGCCGTCCTTTCTCAATCCCCGCTCAAAACACGACTGCACACAACTGAATACACAACCACACGTATCATTTCTGTTCAACGCACTCGTACATGCCAGATTTCAACTGAGAGATGCTTGACTGAATTATTTCAATCAAATCAGATTCTTTGATACGTACCAGGGACACGGTTTGTGGAATTACTTCAGTCCAACTTGCGTGCCAAATTTGAGCCAAATCTTCAATTTCAAAGCGGAGCACAAAGGTGTGACCTTCAACCGCTGGCATGATGTAGAGCAATTATCGCTTCACAAAGCTAAGTTTGATGTTCATAATGATCTCACAGAGACAAGCTCAAATGTGGACAAAGCAGCCCGAAGTTCTGGGTGCAACGAGCTACTTTGTGCACGTGGACAGAGCTGCAATGGTGCTGTTCTTCTTGTCACCTCGAAGAAGTTTGAAGTGAAAAGTGCCACAGTGATTCATTTTGAGTGCACGCTTTGATATAGTCGTATTTTCACCCTGAACCAATGCCCATGTTCCGGAAATCTTGCAGTCCACAATTGTGTCGTTTCGTGTAGTGTTTGGTGCCAACTGCAAAACTCTGCATGTGTTGTTCCTTGTGATCTGACCTTGTTCACACTCTCGCAGTGATCACGAGCCAAATTCGTTCCTGATAGAATGAAGTGATGTGTCCTTGCAAAGGAGTTCACACAACACCCACCAAAGGGAATTCGGTCAGACCTGGACAAGATACACACAGACTCAAGGACACTGCTGCCCAATCGAAGGACGCCAGCCGAAGTCAGAACGGCAACCTCGAAAGAGTGGGTTCTGCTTCTTCAACCAATTACTTGTTGATAATTTCCTGCCAATTCGATATCAATTTGGTCAATTCTGATAATCAATAGATCTATTCCTCCTGCCTCCAAATTGGTGTCCGATCTTTTTGTACTTGTTTGGCAAATAGCCCCATCTGACTGAAAATTGAACAGAGCGAATCTTTCCTTATTAGATTTGATTGCCACTGAAACACCTGCAGGTGGGTCCTGGAACCCTGGTGAACAAGTAAGGAATCTATCAATTGCACTTTCCTGACTGATGTGTCCAAAGGCACCTCAGCGCATGAGAATACTCGTACGTGCAAGTGACAGTTGAAAAGGAAGGAGATGTCTCTGAGCTCATGTGGTCATGTATTTTGAGAGTATGTGAACTCAAAATGGTGCAAATTAATACTTCATTCCTGGGTACACAGAGCTATGTGATGGAATGTCTCGCGTCAAGTGTCGCAGAATCCCCGAGAACAGGAATGATTGCAAAACACTTTTTTCTGACAGCGATAAATTACACGTGGATCTTATTTCATACATTTGCCAACCTGATGTTCACTGCGCAAATGACACGCCTTCATTTGCACACACATATTTGAACATTTTTTGGCAAACGAAGAAAGGTACTTCAATTTTGTTTTGTGAAGTTGGATCCAAAACCAGAAGCAAAATTTTTCGCAGGACACAGAATACAGCAATGCAAGCCTACGAGTACAGCGTTTATCACAGTTTTCCGAGTCCAACAGGGGATCAGACGGTTGTTTCCGAATCCAGCACGAGCACAATGACGTGCACAGAAGTTCGAGAAAGAGCACGTAAGAGAACCGGTGGTCACTCTGAATAGCTTTTGCGACGGGACTGAAAAGTGAGACGTCTCTCACGTTTTGCCCCAAAAGGAAGGGTTTGTGTCTCACTAGAGAACAAGAAACCAACGATCAAGAAGCCCGCGGCATCTTAACGTTGTGCCCGGAACACTTATTGTGCCATCAAACAGGCCATAGCTGGTACTCGTTTTCCATTCCAAAGCAATGAAACTGGTCGGTTCTTTTCTATTTGTTGGGTGGGGGTGTTGAACCAACCATTCATTTCGTTGCTTTAGCAAACCCGACCATTCGGTTCGTTTGACCCTGCGTGTCAAAAATAACGAAATCATTTAATTGTCTGCAGGCCTACAGGAAATTCAACAGTTCAGTTCATGTTGCGCCTCACTTTGAGTAGCGCCAATCGGAGCAACAGGTAACAGGATTCGTCACCACAAACTTGAAGTTCCTGTGTCCAACGCTTTTGAATGAACTGTGGTCCACATCCAAGTATAGCGTGCATCTTCAGAAGCCAAACAGAGGATCGTCTTCTGAAACACGAGTACATGGGCTTTTCCTTGCTAAAACGTGTGCACTCCGCCACCAAGGTGGCTGTGGATGAACTTCGCACACTATCCCACTTCCCTTCAAATTAAACTTCGCACGCGTGTCCAAAAAAGAAACGATGGAAATAATCATAACGACCTTGGAATGAAGCCTTTCGTTTGACTGAAGACACAAGTGTTTGTAAATGAAGACGGGTTTCGTTTGGGCAATTCATCAGTGAAAAGCTGTCTCAGGCTGTGCAGACTTCTGATGAGGTATCACGCTGTGACATTCAAAGGGAATCATCAAAAGAGTTGCAACCTGAGGACGAGGATCAGGATGCTTACTGAAAACAGGAATTTACACCCACCTTCAGGCACCACTACTGACGCGTACAAAAGCAATGCGAATTTTGCGTATGCCATTGGAATCCGCTTTTCTTCTTGCAAGAACTCGTCTCTTTTCCAGCTTTTGGGGAAGAGCAGCAAAACACGCGTGTCAGTTTTGGCGAGGCGCTGTATATCCGAGAAGCACACAAAGGTCCTTGTTGCTCATGGGATTCCTGTTCCTTTCAAACACTTGCTGGTATGAACCCTCAAATTCCTTCAACCTTGAAAATAGTTCCGAATAAAAACTGCCCGTCTTTCTTCACTTCCATTAAAATATTTGCAATCTGATAACAGGGCGCGCTTCCATCAAGAGCATCCCCGCATCCCCCGTTATCTATGCTGATCGCAGTTGTGCACACAATCCAGAAGTCTTGCTTGTCAGTGCAGTGTCAGCCACTGCTGCGTTGGATATCCCATTCCCCTGCAAATCGCTGAACCAACAGGTGGATCAAAAGTACAAATTCCTTCACAATGTCAAAAGGGGGAATTATATCCCTGAGCAAAGCGAAGCAACAACTATTCATTAAAGTCATGTCCTCAAGCCATCAATGGGTGCGACACCATGTGTACCATAAGCTTCTTGGCATGAATGCTAAGCGGCGAGTGAGAGAAGTATGTGTACCACCGCCGACATATAATGTGGCATCTCCTCCCAAGCGTGTTCCAAAACGGTTATTTGTGGTTTACTTCCTCCGAAGGCATTTGCAGGGTGTGCGAACAACACAAAATACCAAGACATGGCAATTTTAGAAAGCACACAGGATACCCAACAAGATTCCGTTTTCCCTAATTTGTGCAGGTCCTCAAGCAAATTTTGAAAATGTGCCGTGAAACACCGGATCCACGACTTTCACGTGTCGAATGCTGAATGAAAACACTGCGATCGGTTTGAGTTCACTTGCTCATGCACTGGGCTCAACACCTTGGGCGACCGCTGCTTCTTTGGCCTCCGCCAGTGCCTAGACTCGTGGCGCATCACGTTCTCACAAGTGAGGACGTCGAAAACGGGACTCCACAATTAGATCTATATTTGCTTGTCCCTCGTACGTCCAAAAAAAAAAAAAAAGTTTCTCAAATGTCGTATTCAACCCGTGAAAATACACACCTGTTTTGCTCACAAACCCAGCGCCCATGGTCAGGTGCATGAGTCCGAGTTTGCCGCAATTCAATGGAGCGGAGCTTGGTGCCAGAAACTGGAGGCAAAATTTGGGGTGCGCCGAAAACTCGAGTGACCACGGTACTTGCTTTCTCAGCTTGGATCAGATGGTCTCATTTCGTGGTATTTCAGCCTTGATATCCCGTCTTACCGCTTATAAGCCACCAACCCTTGCACACGTGTGTTTGCGTGAACGCGCATTTCAGTCAACAGGGTTCGAGAGAGTAGAAATTCTTAGGCGGCGGTTCAGGACCCTGCCATACTTGTTGCTTCATCACCAGGAATGTTTCTGAAGAATAAGCCACTGCTTCGGTATGGTGTATGTTTGATTTGGCGTTTTTCACTCGGCTCAACAGAACCACCTGCGGTGAATACAAGCAGAGACTTGACGACCAATCCACTCCTTTTGTTTCCCCCTTCAATTTGCAGGCAGAAAAATTTCGGAATGCTGCAACATGTCAACAAACACTTCAAAGTTTTCAACTTTTTGGTTCAGGTTTCAGAAATAAAAGAAGAAATGCACCTGAAACCAAAGCTGGAAAGAACCGCTCTCGTGTACGAAGAAATCAAGGAAAGCCCGTTGTGTTATCCAAAAAAGCAGGAAGGCACAACCACCCTTCGGTTTCCTTCCCTGCGAGTTTCCCACGTTTCACCTGCTGATGAAATGTGTCGTCGAGAAAGATGACAATGGGTTTCTTTTCGCGCGGATGAAGTGGCATTCACGGTGTTTTGAGACGAAGCCAATGAAAAGCACCCCGGTATGCTACAGGTTGCATTGCTCAGCGCATTTGTTACGGTTCAGATTGCAGGCAATCCCATGCAGTTCCAGCTGTCAATTACTCCAGCACACATTGTGTAACACAACAAAGGGGCTAAAAACGTGCAAGGAGAAATGCATTTCTGCGCATCCCGTCTCGAGGCAAGAAACGCTATGGCAGTGAAAACGACAGTCGAAAAAAGTTGCGGAATTGAAGACTTCGAATTCTCACAACAAGAACACAAGCTGGTGTTGATATGTGTCGCCGTTCCTGAACCACGATGGCCCCAACAACCAGTGCATCGTGCTCTGGGTGGTAACAACAGCATGGACTGCACACCCAACAAACACTGTTAATTTTCAAACGAGGAGACGGGGGTGGGGTCTAACACCACTGTTGTAGGACCCTCACTCATACAGAGATATTGATGGAGCCCAGCAAATACGTGGTATTTTTCTTGGTCATTGGGAAATTCTCTGATGTCATGACCAGCAAACTGCTGGAGACTTTGGACATCAGAGGCGCATTCATCAAAAAACATCGTCATCAGACAATTCTTCCTCCAACTGGTACGAGTGCAGAGACTGGGATCCCCCCCCCCTTCCGAAATAACTTTGTTTGCCAAAAGGCACGTTTCATATCAGACGTCTGAGGAATAGAGGTTTCCATCCAATTCTGATTCCTTTCATATGACTTTCAAATTTTGGATGCCACTGCCAACCGGTGTCTCCCGTGCAGCGTCACGGCTATAATTGCGTCTCGTTGCGGAGCCACAATTGGCTCCTCGCGTGTTTTGGCGAGATCTTCGACACATTATTTGCACACGAGTTTCCTGCTTCTTCGTGTTGTTCTTCAAGTAAAACAGGCTGAACACGGCAAGTTTTCCACATCCACCGCCCTTCAACGCACCAGATGGGATTGTTCTCGTTCATTGACTTTTTCTTGTCGTCCGCGTACAGAAAACGTAATGAGGTTCAACAAGCGCTCAGTCCTCTCGCCTATTTCTCCAGCTTTTGGGAGCAATGAAGCGAACAAGTGACAAGACGAGTGCACAGGACCACGAGGACTGGAGTGTCGCGCGCGGCAGCATCAATCTCCAGTCCATGCACATGCGCATTCTTGCGATGAACACACCCATTGAGAGGCACTGAGTCCGACCTTGGCGAGAACTGAATGTACTTGCATGTACTCAAACTTTCACGAGAGGGCTTCAAGCAAACGTAAAACCATTCATCAAACCTTGTAAATCGAACGTCTTCACTGCTTTTTGCCAGAAACAAACGACATAGCGTTCTTCGCAATTTTATTGGGAGCAAAAAAAACTTGCAGCACAAGATGAAGTGAGCACTCCGCGGTGAGTGCGCGAACCGAAGGGTCGTAAGCGAAAGGAAACCCCACTGACGATGTGGACACGACGATCTTCTACAGCTGTCTGAATGTCAGCCGTGGGTCGAGAACACAACACTTCGTAAAAGGAAGGAAGTTACATGTTTCACTCGGTAAACTACAAAACGGGCACCAAGACACCGACACCACAATTGAGCGATGCCACAAAACGGTGAAACTTGACGAACGCTCGTTGAAGTGGAATTACACCCACCCCACGTTTTTCACGCCACGCACAGGAAACGCAGCAAAACGAACACATCCTCTCATTGTCGTATGATCGTAAATTTGCCTGTCATTGCGGGATATCTTGGACAAAGTCGACTTTTACAGTGCGTGTTGCATTTCATCACCTGGTGACAGGCGAACAAGAACAATTTCACCTGCAACTCCAAGGAATAAAAAAATCCCACAACATTCAAATAAAGCCCAACAGTGCCAACAGTGACCTGGCTCAATCATGAGGACACTGTAATACTGATTCACAAAAAAGGTAGGTCAGGAAGAAGGAGAGCTAGACCACCTGCACTGCACTTTCGCATCACACAAATTCCCCACCGCGAGGTTCGTTTGCGCAACTTTGATCCGCACGCAGAGAAAAACACGCAGATCTCGCGCGGGTGAACGAACTGTTTTCCTCAGTGCAGTGGACGACTCTTACTTCAGGTCAGACTGACTTGCACAAGTTCGACAAACTCTAAGATTAACACCGGCGATGTTGTGCAGCTCACAAAACGAAAAAATAAAACAACAACCAACAAACAATCACAATGGAAAAGACCTCGAAAACGTGACAATACGACACGAATACAAGAATGCTACGCATAAAAAGCATGTGGTTCATACAAACGTTCAGCATTCACCTGAAAGATTTTTTGGCCATTTTAGAAAATTTCCATGTTGAGTTAGCCAGCCAGCCCATATTTAGTTAGCATTTGCAGGGGGGGGGTGTAACTCAATATGGCCAAAAAATGAAAAATGCATAAAATAGCCAAAAATGACCCTAATTGAATTTCACTATGTTGAGTTCCCCCCCCCCCTAGGCTAAGATATCTTAACATGGGCTGGCCAACTCAACATGGGCAAAAAAATTAAATATGTTTGAAATGGCCCAACAGTGATCCTGGTTAAATTTCACCAGGTTGAGTTACCCCCCTGTAAATTTACACATACATACAGACTGATGGTGATTGCACTAAGCGTGTGGTAACGACCCTTCGGGACCACACGCTGAAAAAACCATTTCGTCCACTGGGTCCGTTTCGCTCTCCGTCGTCCAAACTTCAAGTGACAAAAGAACAGCGGCAAATTTTCACCCCACGAGAGGCTTCAACTCAAATGGACACAACACCAAAATATTCGCAAAATATCGGGCAAATCTCAGCAAACACGAAGAAGAGATCGACGTTGACGTGAGTGCGCGTTGCTGCGATGAAGGGTGAGCGCGCTTCCCGCACTTGGTTCCAGCGATCAGCAGCCGACGCTGACCAGCTCCACCTCGAAGATGAGCGTCGAGTTCGGAGGAACTCTGGTCGCACCTGTCAAGGAATCTTCGCGAAACAGGCCAAAGTCGAACGAAACTGAAACAATCACTTCCACGAACTGTGAACCACTCGTGACAGACTTGTGTACGTAACTGATTGTTCACTGCGGCACGACGGTCACGACATTGCACTGGTCATCGACCGGTGCACGACCGATTTTTACATTTTCTCCAGTGACCCCCTCCCAGGGAAATTGATTTGAACGTGTTGCCAAATCGTGACGGCGCTGTCAACAGAACCTGCGCACTCCGCAAATTGCTTCTCTCAGATTAATCAGCAAACAACAACGGCCAGTGTTTTCTATTGTCACTCCTCTCCTTGGCTGTGTCTTGAGTTTCCGTCGCCCAGCACGCACCGCGGCAGCAGGTTACATCACGCGCGACCGCTCTTTTCATCACAAAAAAAACCTTTGCAAGAAACCAATATTACCGCTGCTCAAAAATCAACCAGGACTGGGCAAATTGGAAGCAAGGACCAGTATTCCTGAAACATTGCAGCTCACGTCTTGACGTCACCAACGGTTGAGGGACGTTCTCCGTGCCGGGTCCTGGGGCTGACCAAGAGATTGATTTGTCTTCTCTTTAGCAGAGCACAAGGGGATCAACACCTACAGAGCCCACACGGCAAAATTTGCGCAAACTCAATCGCTCTGCGCACAAAGACTGACTCGGTCTTTCATTATCTCACTCTGTGTTTCTTGAACACAAGGTCCTCGCCACGCGTTTGCATTCTCAAAACCTGATCATTCCAAAACAGTCAGATTGAACTTTTTCACGGTCACTTCGAGAGACCACACTGAATGGCGAAGGGAGAAAAGCTAAGAAGTCTTTGCCGTTCGAATACTGTTCATCGTACACAGAAAACCTACGCAAAAGTCAGTCCACAGATTTCTTCAGATCTCAAACCCTGTGTGTGAGCTTTATCAAACGGTTTGTCCCAACAGTATCGGCTTCTGACGCCTTCGCAGCAAATCCGGAAATGAATTCAATTTCCCTCATCAGGATCAAAACTCTTTTGCTGCCATCAGTTCTCAGTCTTTGCTCTTCTATCGCGGCAAAGTGACGCATTAACACCACGCACATTATCTGCCAACGCTATAGCCGGTAAGTCTCCGTTCCTTGAAGGGCCAACCTCGCGTTCGCCGGAACCATGCACAAGGGGTGGGTGGGGTGTCAGGACCAATTTTTCAAAATCATGCCGAAAATGATGAACAACAGCTTCTTTTGAAAATGTGGGCCTGGACCCCGCCCCGGAACAACAATGTCAATACGTGTACGAGTAGTCTACACACACAGAACAACACCATGGTGACTGCATGAAGCGCGCGGTCGAATGCCAGATTCTTCACGCGAGTATCGATGTTCGACACGAGGTTCTTGCTTGAACGTGAGAGATCGGAAGGTTTCCCGCCCAGTCACGTGAGGAGCGGCGAGTTTTTGGCACAAGGATACTTTCCCTCGACGCCCTTGCGTCCGTACGCCCACTCGGGCTCGATGGTGACCTCCGCCTTCTCGCCGGCGCTCATCGTCAGCAGCGCCTCGTCCCACTGAAAGTACGGAAACAGCAGCTTGGCTCTCGTCCAGACGATTTCTTGTGTGCACGTTTCTTTGCCTCACGAAGCACGTACAAATGTCAACTGTTTCAAGCAGGTCAGGCTGTTTGATCCCAATGTGAATCTTTACGTCCGTGGGGTGAGGGTGATTCATCAGGACTCACAAGCTACAGACACCATCATGACCAGAACGTAACAACTTTCAGCTTATCGGCGGAACGGTTGTAAAAACTTATTGAAAGCTGCATGAAATTGACATTCATTTTCAGACTGTGTGAATGTCCGGTTAAATTTGTCCACGGAACCGACCTGACCCACTATTGAAAATTTCTGGTCAAAGTGGAAACCTTGTCCCCAAAGAGGGTCACCAAAAATCAATGCAACGAACAGATTTGTTTTTGTGGCCCGCTGCTCGTTAAATTTCAGTATCTTGCTGAGATGAAGTGAAACTGTTCCGGATAAATGTCGGATAAAGAGGGCGTTCTCAATGAATGTCGGATTTTAAAGGCTCAAGTTTACTTGGCGTGACGCGAAGGCTCAGTGACATCATGAAGCAAACACGAGCACTTCGGACACGTGGAATTGGTGGCTGCAGCACCACGGTGCGTTTGTGCATCGCTCCAGAGATGCGAGTTGCGTGTCTTGTCCACCTTTACGTTCTTGCAAACCCGCGATGAGCGTGTCAGTCGGTGTCCCGAGTCTTCGATTTGGTGCATCACAGTCCACACGACTCTTTTGCAGCTTCTTGCACACGATGACAAACAAAAAAAACGACCAGATGTCACCTGACATATTCCAGCAGGACACACAACGCTTGTTGGATGAGACGTTGGTGCTTCGTTTCCTGTTTTGCAAGTTTCACAATCGTGTCAGTTTGCAGGGTTCCTCATCAAGGGCAGTGCACTCGAAAGTGCATTTGAGACGACCACTCCTGTGAAGATTGTGTTCCTCAACCAAAACACAAAGGGTCTCTTTGGTAAAATTCCGTTGTTCTTTCTTTCAAAAACTGTCGGTGATGCGTTTGACTCTTTCGTGCGTCCACGCTGTTGCGCAGAACGGTGAAAAAGCCAAGAACACGCCGAGCATCACGAACATCACATTTTCTGCTGGTCATCAGTTTGTGTTGAAATGTTCAAAACTTCACTTTTCGGGAGTGGCGAAGAAAGGCAAAAAGGAGCAGTTTTCTGGTAATATCTGATCAAAAACTGGGTTCAGGAACTCAAACCGGCACAAAACCTGGGGGCTATTCTTTTTTCTCTCTGCATCGCATTTCTGCGTTGTTCAGTACTGAAAACCTGTTCTTTTTTCTGCTGCATTTTGTGCTCTGCATTTCTCTGCATCGCAGAGGCTTGAGGCTCTGCGTCGCTATGAGTTGAGTTGTTTTTTTGTTATGAATTTAAATGATTCATTGCTGTTTGATCATTTTTTCCAACTTTTTGTTGACAGAAGCATGTTTCTAACGTAAACAAATGGCATCCGAAAGGGAATTTGTGACAGAAGCTGTGATTCGACGCAGCTGCACGGAGATGACCTTCACCTTGAAGCAGCAAAGATGTCATCTGCAGAAGAAGAGGTTTGGAATATGATCAAATTCCTTCTCTACAATTTGTTTGACTGATTCTGAAAAGAAAAATTTGATTGAATTTTGAAGCATTTCCTGTCAGGAATATTCCCACGTATGCTTTGTAGGAGATTTTCATTGTGAAAACGAAAGTTGAAGTGTTGACCATTCAAATCAGCTGTTTGGCAGATGATGTGAGCTCCGTGAGCTCGCTGAAAAAGAAACAAGGTGATTGAAAATGGGATTGGCTTTGACAACACGAGTAATGTCCCCTTCCCAGAATATAAACCAATATGTCATGTTTTTTCTCTTCACAGATTGTCATTTTATGCAATTCATACAAGGGTTGTACACAGACCACATGATGGCAGGCATGCCTCCAGACTCATTTTGTTCAGTGAATGGGTCATTTCTACTGGAAAGTGTGCAGGAACTGAAAAAGGCGGATGCTGCTGAGGAAGAGATACACAGACGTGAGGCAGCACAAGGGATGCTTCACTTGCACGACACAGCAGTTACTGGGAAAAGCATGAGTATATTTTGGGAGGATACTGTGTGTGGTTGTTGGTGTTTGCAGATGAAAAACACGACGAAGGTGTTGCACACACAGGGCCTGCCAGCACTTCGACCAAGAACACAGGGAAAAAAACCAAAAAACAGAACTTCACAGTACCCAAATTGTCTGCACGTGTTGAAGTACGTGCAGCTGAAGAGGTCAGAGCTGAAGGGGGAATGGAGCCATTGGGGCACAAATGGTCTGAAGACGAGTGCAAGCTGTTGTGGACGTACGTTGAAGATTTGCAAGCTGAGCTATTTCACGGAAAGGACAATTTGACTCGTCCCCAAGTAGTGGCAAGGATCACAACGATGCTGAGTAAGTTATGCGAGCAAGACAGCAACTGAAAACAATGTTCTGTGCAAAAAATCTGGACCCCCCAACACGTTTCACGTAAACTCACATGTCGCATGAAGTCACAGGGTGTTTTTGCAAAAATTCTGGACCCCCCCCCCCCAACACGTTTCACGTACATTTCACACCTCGCATGAAGTCACAGGTTGTTGTTGCAAAAATTCTGGACCCCCCCACCCAACACATTTCACATACATGCACACCTCGCATGAAGTCACAGGCATCTGCATCCACTGCTTCATGTTATTGTACCATGTGTTTTCCAGGTATGAAGCTCAATGTTGAATTTGATCGAAAAGTGGTTGACAGTAAAATTCATCAAATCGAGCGTCGTTTCCGGTCGCATGAGGCATCACGCCACAGTGGTGCAATGGATTTGCCTGCTTGGCCCTTGGAGACACATGTAGCAGCAGTGATAGGTGAAACAACAATTTGGACAAAAAAAAAAAAAAACAAAAACAAAAAAAAAAAAACAAAAGAAAATCACACTCACTCGGCCTGAAATTGATTTGTTCATTTCAGGATCTCGACCCATGATAAAACCAGACACCATATCATCTATGCGCCCAAGTGAAGAGAAGGATACTGCTGTTCCAGCCAATGCAGACTCTCAAAAACCGCAACCATTGCTGTTGGGCTCAACAAACAAGAAATTATCATTGAAGGCTTCCAAGACAGACCAAGTTCTGACATATCTCAAGAATTCGGTAAGTACCACAAGGAAATGCCCATCCTCTTTTTTTTTTGCCGTTGTTTTGTTGGACAGACAGGGCTCATGCATGCGCTTTACTGCAGGACAAAGCAGCTGCGGCCATTCACACTGAGAATCGTGTGTATAAAAGACAACTTATTGATTGGTCTTCTGGCCAAGGTAACACTCCTACATGTAGTCACACGCATGAATTCCCTGTTTTTGTGTTGAAGACACAGTTATCCAGTTGTGTTATTCAGATGGTGGGCGCGACACCAGAGGAAGTTGAGGCAATGGGAAAAGAGCAGTGACCGGGTGATTAGTTTCCTCATGTCCAGTCATGCTGCTACAAAAATCTGGACCTCAACAAAAGTACATGTGTTAACACGTTGAATTTTGCAGATTCTGGCTCTTCCAGGAGAAGTTCTGACAGAGATCTGTTGCTATCTTGATCCTTGTTCACGCCTCTACTTCGCAATGGCACATCAGCACTTTGGCAAATTCATTGACGACAAGCTGCTGTGGTCACATGTCCATCTCACAAGCAACTGGGTGTACCACAATGATACATTTTTGTTTCTACGTCAGTTTGGTGCCAAAGTGACAAGCATCACATTCAGACACACAGGTAGAATGCCGACATACATTGTGTCTTACGCAGAAGCAACTTTGTCATACATGCCAAACCTGAAAAGTTTGTACATTTCTTCGCCTTACTTTGAGTTCTATCACTTTTTGAGGAGAACACCTCAAATCCAAAGTATTGAGTTCGCCCATTGCCCAAGGTTCGATGTTGATTCATTTGTGACCAGCATCAAGCAGTGCCCCCTTGCCCAACTTCACAGTCTTGACCTGACAGGAACGTCTGCTGTTTTGAGTATGGACCTTTGGGAAGTGTCAAAGCATTTACCCAAGTTATCCAAACTGTTTGTTGACACTGTTGTCAGTGACATATTTGCAGAGGAGATTTTCGAAAACTTGCCCAACTTGACACATTTCGACTTCTTTGCACCAGACTGGTGCTTGCAAGAGTGGAGGGCACTTGTCGCAAAGTTCAGGTGGGTACAACTAGTTGCGAGCGCATTTGTGAGTCAAAACACAAGTTCAGTGTGTACATTTCAGAGAACCATTTCATTTTTTAATGTCTGAATTGCTTGGCTCCATGTTCTTTCGTACAAGTGAACCCATTGGACAGTGCTTCCAAAAATTCTGTACTGACATCTTTTTCTTCATGTAAGACTCTGTTTGAATACAAACTTCTTTGGCTTCATGTTCTTTCACGTGGACCACTGAACACATCGCAAAGTGTGCACAAAATTCTGTGCTCATCGCAATGAGAAAAAAGAGTATAATATCAACCAAGAGGTACATATGTTTTAAGGTTGTGAGACACGCAACCGCAATGAAAACTTCTTGTGCGCAGTATGTGCCATGCGACATCTGCGAAGAAAAATCTGCTCATCTTGTGACTACTAAATAAAGTTCAATTTTTACCACATTTTGCACAACTTGGAACTTCTTTCAATCCCCAATGAGATGATGAAAAGTGATCACTCCTGTCACGAACAGCTTTCAGTTTTTGAAAGACATCAGCATTGCATCTCACTGGACGCGATGGGGCTGCGAGGTTCTTGTCACGACTTCCTTCCACCTCAAGAACTGACCGCGCAACATCCAGAACACCAGAAACCAAACCACTGAGACATTTCTGGTCCTTTTTCGCAAAGGCAGAAACACAACTGTCAAGGTTCGAAGCATCCTTGTCAGTTTCAAGATATGTCCCTGCAACCATGAGGCCAACACTTTGCACAAAATGATCCCAATACAACCTTTCTTGTCTGCAAGTTTTGTCCATGTTGAGGCATGCGTTGCGGCCAGTGGACACACACCTGCCCAGTGCAACAGCAGCAGGAAATGTTCGATGCATCGAACTTGTGTGCAGTTCAGATTCAGTCATGAGCACACTCACCTGCTCATGATCCATTCCAGCCATTGCCCACTTGAAGGCAGGGTCGTGTGTTCTACTCAACCACATGGAGATCGAGTATGGCAGACTGCTGATGTCTTGAACATCCAGAGCAGAGAGAATCCTTGTTTGCACACTTTCATCAACAAAAAGTCATGTCGGAGTATCCAGCCAGGAACGTGATGTTGTTCTGATGTGCAAGTGCACTCAAATCCTGGAAACTGAGCTTCGGCACAAGGATCCTCACTTCTTTGGGTTTGCCAGCATCACGCATGAACTGCTTCATGCGTGTCAACTGTTGGCAAAGTTCTGTGACATCCTGTCTCTGACAACGCATCTTGTTGATGTGGCCTTGGATAATCTTCTCAAGGTAAGCATCGAGTGGTTTCCCATCCATGATATCCACCTGATAATTTCCAGAAAGGGAAGCAACCAGAAGAAGATGGACAATTTGATCGCAGCTGGGGTAGGGCAGCGAGTGGTTCCATGCACGATGTCATCAGCATATTGCTTCACTGCTTTGGTGACAGCATCCTTGCATTTAGTTCATCGAGGTTTCACCTCACAAACAGACATCCCAAGTGCTGCGGCCATTTGTGCGTAACAGTCTTGCATGTGACAATGTGCTTCCTTGAAATCCTTCTTGAACAAAGCATTCCTTGCCCGGTCATCGTACAGAACAGGAAACTTTTCCCAAATGTGGCTGAAGGTGGTCATGTCCTCGATAGTGTTGTGCTTCTTCAGCTTCTGCATGTCTTTCTGCAAAAATATTCCTCCTTTTAATTGTCTGTCTATCCACAATGCAAATAGATAGGCAGCAAGAATGTTTTTGTTTTTGGGCATGTCACGCTGAGAAAATCACATTCATCCTTTTAATTGTCTGTCTATCCGCAATGCAAATAGATAGGTGGCAAGAATGTTTTTGTTTTTGGTCACGTCACACTGAGAAAGTCACATTCATCCTTTTAATTGTCTGTCTATCCAGATATCTGTTTTCTTTCTGGGCACATCGCATGCACACAACATATTGGGGCACAGACATACTCACACACTACTGCCACATTTTCAGCATCTTCAGGACACATGTGCGCTCAACATAAGGTGTGCTATGAACATTGGCAACATGTTCCTCAAAGCTTGTATCACTGATGAAGAATCTCTTCGGATAACACCAGAGGCACACACTGCATCCCACTTCATCTTTGGACACTTGCACTTGCAAATGCCGAAGAGAACACAACACAGCCACATCCACCCACACACCATGTATGAACACCTGCAAGCATGACACACACCTGTAACACCATTCACACTTTCATAACTGCACACTTTTTCCTGTCTCAGTGCGGTACACATACATGTACCTTGCAATGAAGAGGGTTCGCTTCAGCCATGATGATCGCGGCTCTTCTGCACCAAGTCAACTGCAAACACAAGACAAAAATAAATACTTTTGTGAAACTTGTGCCATCACGACTGCACAAGAAGGTGGGGGGATCTTACTCTGACATTGATGACAGAGTTCTCATGATTGCCTGCCGCTTGTCCACTCCTGTGTCATCAGCTCCAAACATAGCATCAATCTCCTCTTGTGACAAGGACTCTCTCCCATCATTGTCATTGGTGAACTCTTCATCTGTTATGTCACAGTTTTTCAAAGCAAAGTTGTGCAAGAAGCAACACATCGCTATGATTTTTTTTGCCTTGCTTGGAGTGCGTGCATCCAAGAATTGAAGATATCGAAAGCGACCTTTCAGCTGGCCTATGCCTTGCTCGACCATACTCCTGATGGATGCATGAACAAAATTGTACTTTTGTTGAGCACGAGTCAGCTGGCCATCATATCTGTATGGTTTCAGCAGGTAACTCTTGGTCGGGTATGCCCCATCTCCCAGAAGGTGATACTCTTTCTTGGCAATGAGATGATCAACACGCCCCCCACTGGGTGCCCACAAAGGAGACATTTTGAAGACCATCGCATCATTGGCCTTCCCTGGTTGACCCACGTCGATCGACGACAATGACAGATCTTCCATTACAGTCAACTGCAATACAAAAAACACATTCAGGGACCTCCAGTTGGGGGGGTGGGGTGGGGTGAACACAAATTCAGGTATCTCATCAAACCCATGCCACTATTGTGTACAGTTTGCAAGAAGAGAGTATGGGAGGGGTCCAGAAATTTTGCAAAAGGTTCCTTTCGATGCGGGTTGAAGGGAATATGAACACTACTTCATTTCTTGCATCAAGGGGGGGGGTCTGGAAATTTTGCAAAAGGCTCCTTTCGATGTGGGTTGAAGGGAAAATGAACACTACTTCATTTCTTGCATCAA
>JAAUXT010079719.1_pt1 | contig 43846 bp, 60 predicted proteins | sample 7278171 | NCBI WGS metagenome assembly JAAUXT01 (sample SAMN14350112, study PRJNA611818) | marine sediment metagenome | isolation source: surface marine sediment (1.8m) | place: French Polynesia: Moorea | collected 2018-08
AAAAGACTGTATTTTACTTTATTTATTTTGCAAAAAAGAGTATACAAAGCCTACTAAAAAAGACAAAAAAATACTTGGAAAAAACTTTGAAAACCTGGAAAAATCATGGAATTTTGTTGGTCAACCGCAGTGGGAACCCTGGTTCAAGTTTATTTTTTCTGTTGATCATTTTATATTCCTTTGGTCCAGTGTTGCGTTGTTCATTTTGTTTCTGAGTTCAAGTTCAAATGCAAGTTTCATGTTTTCGGAGTACAGGTCCCCACAGCGTGAGATTCTACAGCCACGCTCATGCTCCGTATTCGCCGAAACTGCCTCATGTTGCAGTTGGAGCCACGCGTTCGTCCTTGGCCGTCAGTGAGCAGGAGCCGCGAGCAAACACGGACGTGCCAGAGGCGGAGGAACCAGGCGAAGAGCAGCTGCAGAATCCGGAGCCAGAAGACCCGGCGATGCAGAGCCGGAAGTTAGCAGAAGACGTGTTTGTACAGAGCAGCCCCGTCTCACCAAAATCTACCCGTGCGTCTCCGGTCGTCATGGAAACGACACAGCCGGACACAGATCTGCAGACACCAGAAGATACAACGGATAAATGTGCCAAAGAAGCTACAGAACCGTCTCCAACTGAAACGAACGTGGAAATGATGCAGGAAAATCATCTGCGAGAAAAGGAAAAACACGCTGAGAACATGGAAACTTCACAAACGGACGAAGAAGTGAACCAAACGGATGAAGAAATGAAACAAATGGACGAAGAAATGGACCAAACTCCGGAGGAGACACGAGACTCAACAGAAGACACAACTCAAAGCAACGAAGACCAAAATACTGTCCCGATTGAAACGGAAACTGGTCCCGTTCAGGAGGAACCGCAACAACGTTGCGAGTCTCCAGACGCTGAAGGTAAGAGCTCCGAACGCCACACCACAAGTTCAATCTCCAAATGAAATAAATGGCTCGTGATACCAAAATCAAACTGCTGGCGAACTAAGTGCCATCCCGAAGATCGTCCGACAGAAACCGCTTTGTACAACGCGTGGCAGACGTTTTGTGCCGTTCCGCGCGCGCATCATTGTGATCCTCCGGATACAGTGAATTCTGATCTTGGTGCACATGACTTGCTGCAGGAGAGGTGATCGTGGTTCCGCGGTTCGACTCCCGAGGCGCACGTCCCATGGATCAGGAAGCCGCCGTGGTGGACGAAAAGGTATCTTTCTGAACAGGTGGTGTTGTGGCCAACAAGTATGCAAAGTGGTGCACGCAATGCGAAGTTCCTTGTGCAGCATGGGTCAATGAGCAGACATGTACATCTGTGTTTGTGTCTGTTTCAACACAAATATTCAGTCGCCGCACAATTTGCTCCTAGGATAATTCACCGAGGATCATTTCTGCTTGTTTCAGGCGGAGACAGAGAGAACGATGGAAGAATTGGTGCCAAAGCCGAATTTGGAGTCCGCACAGACTCAGGCTGCAGGTTCAGATCAACCCACTGCTGTCACACCTCGCGCTGTAGAATCGGTACCGCCCGTCGCCACCGTTGCATCTCAGGCTGCGGAAACTGTGGGGCCGGCAGCACCGAGACAAGGTGCGGAATCTGTGCCAGCAGAAGTGCAGCAGAGTGAAAAATCTATGGCACCGTCGGCAGTGCAGCAGGCTGAAGAATCTGTGACACCGACAACTGTGCAGCAGGGTGTGGAATCTGTGGCGCCACCATCAGTGGTGCAGGCTGAAGAATCTGTGGCGCCAGCAGCAGCGACGCAGAGTGCAGAATCTGTAACGCCGGCAGCAGCGCAGCAGGGTGCGGAGTCGGAGTCTGACGATGATTGCGTCATCATCGACACGATACCGCCCGATCCACCGAGTCCCACTGTGCAGCGAGTGCAACCCGTGAGTATCAGAATCTATCTCACGCTGGAGTTTTCGTAACAGACCGAATGAAAGTTGGAATGACCGTTCACCACAAACTAAAGCTCGTTTGTCTGCAGTGTGGTTTGGGATGAACACGTTTCTGGTTCTTTTGCAGAGAAAGAAAGTGAAGATTATGCTGAATGATTCGAGTGGCCAGCGGCGAGAAGTGGCTACAGCAGAAATACCTGAAGGTAAGAGAAGGGACATGTCCAACAGTTGAAAAGATGTCACGCATGATTTGGTCCGTGTGTGCACGCAAACCTGGCTCCACGCACGCACGGTCGCGTCGCGTGCGTGCGCAAGAAATTTATTTTGAAAGAAGGAAGGTTGTTGCCCTTCTGAGAAACAGAAGCGATCAGAGGAGTGCCCAACCAAGAGGAACATTGAAGGAAAGGCATGAGAAAATCTGCCGGTCCTTGTGCTTTGTTGAAGACGTACTTTCCTTGGACGAAGGGGACTACGTTTTCATGATGGATACGATGCACAGCGCTCTTGACGAGAACATGTTCGAAGAAGACACGAATTGTTGTTTCAAGAAATGGCATTGAGATGGAATTGTGCATTCAGAATTTGTTTGGAGGCTTGTTGAATTTGGTGAGAAAGTTCAGTTTGTGGCGTTCGTTGTTTTGAATTCGTGGTGGTACGAGAGATGTTTGGATATTTCTTTGTTCGCTGATGATGAAATGCCGTCTTCATGTGTTTCCAACAGTGAAATATTTTGTCAAAATTCAGTCTGAAGACAAGAGTTCAGATTGTTTTCCTGGTTCTGTGGTTTCATTGACATCTGTCGTGTCCAACTTTGACAGATGTTTCACGGAACTCAACTGTATTTTGTCATGACCAACTGATGCTAATTGGGTGTGAAATTGGTTTACGCAACAAGCGTTTGTTTGCAAACGTTCAAAGTCTTGTTGCTGTGGTTGCAGAGGCCGTTGACAAGGTGATGCAGTCTTTGAAATACGCCGACCTGAGCAGCGTGGACACGAACGAGAAGATCCAGGCACTCGCAGAGAAGGTCTTGACCCAGTCACAGGAGACGCCGCGTCAGAAGGACAGCGCACGCGCCGCGCAGCAAACCGGAAACGTCCAACCGGAAGTGAATCCGGTCGTGGCGGCGCCGGTCATGCGCCTTCCGCAGCCGGGGTAAGACTTGAGCACAGTGTACTTTTGATGATTTGTTGTTCCAAGTAAAGCTGCTGTGTTTCGTGCACTCGGACAAAAGAGGTGTTTTGGCACTTCCGCGACTGTTGTTGGTCGCAAATGAAGGAATCCCAACTGGTGTTCAGTGTCAAGTTATTTTGCAGCGTTCCCGGCTCGTCGCTTGTTCCAGTGGGCGCAACGCCAACCACGAGACCGACACCGATCGCGCCAAACAGAGCAGCGGCAACAGGGGGCAAGAGCACAGGCTCGGTACGTGCACACCTGGTTTCTTGCAAAATTCACAGTCCTGGAAATTTCTCTGGTGCCAAATGCAGTATTTGCGCGCGCGTGTATCAAACTGCTTTCAATTTGTGCCTATGGTTGCAACCAGGTGGAGAAGAGCGCGTCACAGAAGCCAGTACAGAAGGTGTCGCCTCGAGTCGTGAGTTCCGCCGTACAGCGCCAACTCGCCAGCACACCCGCGGTAAGTCTTCCCGCAACAACCGCGAAAACCTGTCAGCAAACAGAAACTTGCGGTTCATCTTTGAACATCACAAGATGACTGGTGTTGTCGAAAGTTTTGCCTTTGACGCGTGCATTGCAATCATGCTTCGAAAGAAATCATTTGGAGCTCCCTCCCCTCCCCCCTCCCCTCCCCTCCCCTCCCCTCAATAATTTGGCAAACTCGGCACAAGTTTACTGTCAGGCCTCATGTCTGAATTTGTTTTGGCACAATCTGCAAGTTTCCTTTCAGGTCAAGTATTGTCGCACAAAATTTGTTGCCGATTCCAGCGATGTTCCGAGTCAGGCGCTTCGGCGTGTGTCCTCATTGCTGAGTGTTCTTGTTGTCTTCAGCAACAGATGGCGCTGCGCCTGCCGCCCATCTCGACGCCGCCCGCGCCGACGCCCACTCCGGGCATCCAGGTCATGTCGGGCGTCGTGTCTTCAGGACTTGCATTCCAAGGTCAGTGCAACCATTGGTTGTTCAAAAAAATGAAAATAAAAACATGTTGGCAACAAATGTCAGCACACGCGTCGTCAGCATGACAACTCGATCGTGAGAAGCGTTGGGGGCACTCTCTTTCTGTCAGTTCTGTTTGGTCGTCGCGCGAGTTCGCTTCCTGAAGGTCAGATTTTGACCCGCATCAAAGTGTGGTCAGTTCAGGCCAGAGTAGCGGTGCAAATCCAGGTCGACAAACGTTGAGTAGGTCAGCCGACGTTTGTCGCACCGCTGAGAGATGTCCTGGAAATGTGTGACCCGATTCCACGAGAACGGGCGTGATTCCGTGTGGTCGGTCTGAAGTAGGTCACCGGAGCAACAGCCCGCAGTTCGACCGAAACAAAAGAAAAGCAGAAGACTGTCGACCGAAGAAATCGCACGGGGTTGAGGACACTCACTGAGTAACAACCTGCAAATGTGTTTTGGATTCAAGCGAGGCTTCTCGGGGAACAGACAACGCGAAACAGAATGCCACCCAGGTTGAGTGAACGCGCCAAACAAGCAATGTGGGATTGGCTCTGCGAAAACCTGCACGATCCGTATCCGACGAACGTGGAAAGAGAGTTCTGGCAAAAACAGTTTGGTCTCACGCGGGTACAGATCGATAACTGGTTTCGCCAAAAGCGTCGGACCGAGCCCAAGCTCGCACAGTGGAAAGCTGACCAAGCACTGGTCGAGGATAAAATAAACGCGCGTCTGACGGAATGGCTCCGTGAAAACACGCACCATCCTTTTCCAACAAGCGAAGAAAACAAGAGGCTGCAAGAAGAGTTGGGTATCACGAAAAATCAACTGTATTACTGGTTTGACCGTGCGCGCAAGACTGACCCCCTGCTTGAACAGTGGAGAGCTTTCGAAGCAAAGCTGCAGCAGGAATTCAATTGTGATGGGTGAAAGTAAACATGCAGCATCGAAGAAGCCAGCTTGTCCAGCTTTTAATTAACATGCGACAGACGTCAACGCAAATCGTGCTCGCAACGGGATTTTAGCAAACATTATAATTTTAAACTTTACAGCTTACACTGAGCAGGACAGTTTGCACGATCTTATTTGTGGTGCACTTTTTATCCCAGTGTTTTATGAGAAATGGTTTGGCAGATTGTCAGACCATTTTCCGGTGAATAACGAGTCGTGAGGAGAGAAATAGGTAACCGAAAAGCATTGGTGAGGAACAGAGGACGGAGAAACGATGAAGCCAAGACAATGACCTGATGTCAAGCCCACAGTCCCAAATCGGACTCGGACGCGAAAGCATGCTGTCCGCGAGAGGGTACGAAAAGCGCTGGTTGTGCACGAAGCTGCGTAAGTTTGGTGGGGCGAGTTGTGCATCTGGGGCAGAAAGCGTTTTCGAAGCCTCTGTCCACTTTGTGTGGCAGGGGTCATGGACCACGTGATAAGTTACGGATTTGTGAATTTACGGCGTGTGGTCCTTTTCTGGAGACCCGTTTGTGAGTTTGGTGTCGTACCTCTCATTTGTTGCCTTGGTGCACAGCAACCTTACCAAACCTGTTTTCAGGCGGCACGACGGTGGTGTACTCTGGCGGACAGGTGATGCAGTCACCGCAGGCGCAGCACCCGATCGTCGTGCAGCAGTATCTCCAGGGACCTGTTGTCCAACATCAGGTCAGTTCTCAGCGACGCTTCTTCCTGTTTGGTTGCATTCTGTTCCGGGTGTTTCTGGCGGCTGCAATTCGATTTGTTTCATGTTTGCAGCACATCCAGATGCTGGGATTCGGGGACCAGCCTGTCGTGCAGCTGAGTCCGCAGCCAGTCAACATCAATTCTCCCCAGCAGATGGTGCTGCAGGGCGCGTCCGGCACGACCACGTTCAAACTGGTCGGGCAAAACGCAGCGGGACAGGTAAAGACTGAAACGACCAGAGTTGCCGTTGGAGAACACCGAAAACGCCTGTCTTCCTGTGTCGTTGTCTACATCGATAAACGCGGTATTTTCTTCGCTTCAGCTGATCGTGCAGGAGGCGACGCCCACCGCACCGCTAGGCGCGCAGCCGATCCTGCCAGCCCCGTCCCCCGCCCCGAGCCCGGCGCCCGGCCAGCAGTTCCTCACCCTGGACTCGGCCACGCAGCAGCTCGTGCCCCAGGGACAGGGAGCCCTCGTGCCGCAGCACCCCACCGTGGTTCAGTCCCAGCAGTTGGTGACGGTGGACCAGGCGGGAAATCTGGTTCCCATTCAGCAGCCCCACCTGGTACCTGTGCAGCAGAACCAGGCACGGAATCTGGTGCCCGTTCAGCAAACCAACCTGGGGATGGTGGCGTCCAACGCTGGGGTGCAGGGGATTGCAGGGCTGATGCCTGGAGTTCAGGTCAGTGCAGCGATTTCTTCTCTCACCAACCCTGTACGCTTTCTTCGTGCTGAGGACGGAACCAGATAGCCCTTGACTTCAGAAGCGTGCAAGCAGCAGAACCACATTGATGGCTGGTGTAAACGTTTTGTCTCTGTGTAGTCTGCGTGTTGTCTCACGAAACTGGTTTCCCCTACAGGTGTTGCCGAATGCGGGTCAGGTTCTGCAGCAGGTGGGCGGGATGCAGCCGCCGCCAGCGCCCTCTCCCGTCGTCCAGCAGCAGCAGCCAGGGGGCGCCGTGGTCACGCCCCTACAAACTCCGCCGGCTGCGCTGGCAACGCCGCAGCCTGTCGCTGCGCCTCAGCTTCCGCAGCCACAGTCCGTCTTCAGTTCGCCGCAAGGTGCCGCTGTGAAGCCTTTGCAGCTGCCTGGCGCAACTCCCATGGTGCCGGGCCAGGTCATAGCGAGCCCGCCTCTTCAGTCTCCGATTGGCGCGCAAGCTTCACCGCAACAGGCACTGACGTTTTCCGTTCAGCAGCCAGCATCCACTTCTGGAAACCTGTTTGACAGTTTGTCGGCGTCAGAACTGATAAAATCGATGGCGCAAGGTCGTGGCGTCACCTCGACTTCCACGGTGACTTCCGGAAAACCAAGCACGAGTCACGATCCAAGTCCGTTCCCGAGTCAAGGCGTCACTCCGGGTCAAAGTTCCACATTCTTCAAAGAAGCTCCGCAGCTTGCGCAGCTCTCACCTCAGAAGCCTGCCCTGCCACTGCAGCCAGTCATGGTTCCTTCAACACAAACGATGAAACTGGCAGAAGAGTCTTCACTGATGAGGGCGGCACTGCAGTCCACTCCCGTTGTGTCGCTCCAAAGACTGAGGCCTGTTCAAGCGAACCCGATGTCGCTCGAAGATTTGGGAAGAGCGGCGGGTGGAACCATCACTATCCAGAAGCTGGATCCGGTGGGTCAACCCTTGAGCCCTGTAGTTAGTGCAGCGCTCCAGCCTGCTCTGCCACACACCAGCAGTTGTATCCCTCTACTCAAGAGGGCTGGAACAGAGAGAGAGCTTCGAGATCAGCTACTGGTGGGAAGCCCCAAGAAGGGACAACCCGTTTTGACGCCGGTTGTCGAGAAGCTGACGCACGCAAAAATGATGCAACTTTTGACGTCAAAGCCGATCACCGCCACTTCGAACACGGGTTCGTGACATGAATTACTGATTCTCTCAAGATTGTATTGCTTTTCAAGAAATGACAATGGAGATTATCCGTCAAAATGGATTTGTCTACAGGAGCTGTGATGTCGGCCTCCAGTCTGATGGATGCGGTGCCAGGCCTCACGTCGGTAACACCGTCGCCGTTGACGTCATCAGCGGCAGGTTTTGGCGCAATTGGCAGGAGACCCCCGCAGTCTCAGCAACAACACCGAGATTCCAAGTTCCTGTCCAAGGTAAAGGGCTTGAGCGAACCAGAGCGTTGTGCTGAAACTCCACTCTTGCAACTGAAACAAATACAACGCTCTCGTCAACCTGCAAGTCTCTTTTGCGGTGAAGCAAGAGGCCAACAAGCTGATGCGTTACTTGTTTGTGTGCGTTGTGCAGGTTTACCTGGAGCTGCTTACGCTTTTGTGGTTTTGACGTTTGATCATGTTTTCCTCATTTCATCCACCCAGGAGCAGGAGGAGTCTGTGATCGAACATCGCAAGAAGCTGCTCGCCAAGCAGCAGGCGAGCTCCGCCGTCAAACACAAGTACATGACTCAGGCGGTGAGTAGATCTACTGCTTCAGAGTAGTGTGCGGCGCATGTCCTGGCTTCGATTCCACTGTGACGTTCGCGTGTATTTCGTTGGGTTTCCTGCTGTTTGCTTGCTTGGTTGTCCCAGCCGTTCGCTGATAAACCTGTCAATGGGAGTGGTCAGGTGTTTTGCTGCTGCGAAAGTGTGTGCGACTGAGTTCCAGATGGAGTGTGATGGTCGTGTTCTTTTGTCAGTGAGTGCGACTTTTGTGTGTGCTGCAAGTCCCTTGAGCGCATGTTGTGTGTTTGTAGCTGAAACGACCCGTGATTCTAGCCCGGAAGGTTTCGCTCCCTGAAGCCCATACTCCGCTCGACTGGGGCGGACGCAAGTTCCGCGTTGTGAATCAGCTCGGACAGCCGCTGTCCGCGGAGCAGATCAAGGTACAGAGCTTGGTGCCCCGGGCAGCTCTAGGTCTCATCCGGTTTTGATGGCTTTTGGTGGATTCAGTAGTTTGATCGTTTCGGACCCAAGTCTTGCGGAAAGAACTGGATCTTTGGGACTGAGCGATTCTTTCTCGACTGTGTAGCTTCCATTGTGACAGTCAGATTGCCAGCTTTGGTGGCTCCACGTGGCTTGTTAACTTGTATCGGCGGTGTGGTGAAGACAGCTTGGTGCATGTGCTTCCTGTAGACTCCCAGCTGGTGACGTTTGGGGTTTGGGGTCTCGTGGTGATTTGCAGCGGCGATAGTGTTCGTCGTGTTGAATCTTGAACGTGCTGACTTCAGTCGTCACATTTCATCGTGAAGCAAGGATCTGTTTTTGGGCACATCTCGTTGCACATTTTCCAGATGGCAGAGCCGGGCGACTTGAGTCGTCCAGTGTTTGAACGCTTTCCTTCGTACACTTCCCAGGCGATGCACTCAGTACGTTTTGCCTTGGCAACTTTTTACACGCATCAAAGTTTGTCGTGTTCACTTTCTTGTTCAGTTGTTTGTTGCGTCGGTGGTGTCGTTGTCTTCTGTTGTGGTGGCTGGAAAGATTCTGCATTTTGAAAGTTGCATCTTCTTGGTTTGACCAAAACGATTTGGATTTGTTCGTGAGCGTGAGCGTGAGCACTGCATTCCAAAATTTGCCGTTGCTTGCAGGCGTCGATGCCTCAGCTGTCTGTGAAGCTGGACAAGATCATTCACGGTCAGATGCGCCAAACGGGCGGAACGCAGCCCAAAACGGGAGAGATCAGCGGCGTGCAACAGCAGCAGCGCCCAGTGGAAGTCAAGGTGAGGTTTTCTCAACGGATGATTGCCACAAACTGTCACGAGAGGGCGAATCCGTCTGCTGACGGCACAAGTTTCATCCGCAGCAATTTGTACCCTTTTGTACCCTTTGCACTGAGGCTATAGAAACTGACACAAAATGTTCGTTTCGTGGAAATTCAGAGGCCACCCGGACGACCGCGCAAGGTTCCGGACACCAAGCCTCGGGAGTCCACCATGCATATGTCGGCGGGAGTCGTGGGAGGCAATCCGGCGCTGCGCAGCTCGCTCGAGGGGAAGTTGTCCCGTGTGCGCGACAAGGAGAGACTGCGCTCCGAGCGGCGCGTCGAGCTGGAGAGACGCAGAGAGCGCAAACAACAGCTCAAGGACATGAGGCGCTGGGATGACGAACGCATGCCAGGTAACCTGCGTCGACGTACCCAGATGTGCACGTGTTTGTGGCACACACAAGTCTGACGATCAATATGGAAGTCTTGAGGTCGGCTTGTGGCCATGCAAATCTTCTCGGGAGGGGGGGGGGCATTTGATCAAGTGTTGAAAATTTGGCTTGCAGTCCTTTCTTGACACAAAGGAGCACCCTTGATGGCCGGTGTAACTGAATGGCCAGACACTCCAAACCAGAAGAGACTCGTCTGGCCTCCGAGTTGCTTGTCACCTGGACTGTGTGAACGCAATAGCCACACACCTGTGTCCACGAAAACCTGTCTCGTCAGCTTGTGATGCAAATGAAAAACATTCAGTGTGTGTGTGCACTGAGAAATGACCGGTGTCACAAAAAGGCCAGACACCGCAAACCAGATGGCACTCATTGAGCCTCGGAGTTGCCCGTGTCATCTGATCTCATTGATTGCAATGGCCAGACACAACCCGTGTCTCATCGCTTTGTTCCACCTGTGTTCTTGACTCGCTCCCGTCTGTTTCCAGGAACACCACACACGCGCCCGACTCTGGTGACAACGCACAGACAGCCTGTTCCGATCCCTGCGTACGAAGAAGAGATAGAAGACACAGGGGAAGAGGTGAGACGAGCAGCCGTGAATGTAGCACTGGCACACAGATCACGTGTCCACGAGAAAGCAAAATGTGCGTGAAGTTGCGAATTTAACCAGTGGAACGTTCATCAGGCACGTGATGTTGCGCTTGATCAGGCAACTTTTGACGATATGCTGGACTCGCGAAGACAAGACGCCTCGATGTGTTGCAAACGTTGGGTCGTTCGTGATGGGTTTTCTCGCTCGTCGCAGGTGACGGTGGCGGACCTGGAGCTGCAGGACGCGCGGTGGCGGGAGCGCGGCCGCGGAGACGCGCCGCGCCTCGTGTTCGAGATCACGAGCGAGGACGGGTTCCACGTGCGCGCAGACAGCTGCGAGGGTGAGTGGGGCTGACGTCGCACAGGAGACAGACGCTCACAGTCCATTGATGTTAGCACTGCAACGCAAAGAAATTAGAACCAGTGCGTCAGGCAACTGCGGGTGACATATCCCCTGGGTGGTTTGGCTGAGATGTTCTGGTGAAAGAATATTTCCATCACAACAGTATTCTTCCCTGGCAAGTGATTTGTGCTCCAAGAATGAGTGCTCCAAGATGATTCCAGAATGACAAAAATACGTGTCTTAATTTGGAGCAGAAATGTCAACAAGTGCACAAATGATTTGGGCCATTTTGTCTTGCTTTCATATTCAGACGCGTGGCGAGCTGTGACGGACAAAGTTCAGGACGCGCGCGCCAACGCGCGCCTCAAGCAGATGTCGTACTCGGGCGTGTCGGGGCTGAGCATGTTCGGACTGAACCACGATGCCGTCGTCTATCTGCTCGAGCAGCTGTACGGCGCCGCCAACTGCCGCAACTACCGCTTCCAGTTCCACCAGCACGAGCTCGCCGAGCTGGAGGAGGTGCGTTCTCTTCAATCTGAGGTGGGTGGGAGGGATCAGCGTGATAACAGACGTTGCTGGAGTGTGATTGGTGAACTTATCACCAAGAATTGTAAGTTTGATCCCAAGGTCTGTGATGTGATATAGGGGCTTGGGTTTCCGTTGTCAGAAACACTTGTTGGCAGTGTTCCACTGAAGGATTTCGTGATGCGCTGCTCGTCTCACTCTGAGCCACTTTTGCTGCAGGAGCCGGAAGAGAATCCGACTGGTTCCGCGCGCGCCGAGCAGTTCGAGAAGCACAAGACGGAGTGGGACATGTTCGACTTCCTCCTCTCGCGATACCGACCGCACCCGGACTTGCTGCTCGAGTTCAGAGCCGATAAAGACGAGTACAAACGGTGAGTTCACTTCGCGCGAGCCCACTTCCTCTCCTGGAAGCTCGTTTTTCTCGAGTTTCCGCTGTGTGTGCTTCATTTGTGAAATTTCGACAAAAGCACGGCGCCAGTTCACTGCTGCTTTTGTTCGTGACACAGACGCACAGCAAATCGCTTCATGCCGCACATCTTGTGCAGCTGTACCCTGGAAGCAGCTCATTAAATCTCTTGCACGTAACGAGACATGCATCAGTAAATGACGATGTTTCACCGAATGAAGTTTGCTTTGGACAGGCGCGCGACGAGCCTGGATCTGCCGATGGCGATGCGCTTCCGACACCTCAAGGTGCACGCGCGCGAGGCCTGCGGGGTCTTCAGGTACGTGCCGTACTGAAGGAGCCCGTGCAATGCGACGTCTTGTGGACGTGTCTGTTCCACTGGGACGTTTGCCGCCAGTGAACAGCTGTTCGTTTTCTACTGAAACTGCTTCGTCCCGTGTTTGACTTCGTCGGAATGTTCGTTGCGGTTGATTCTTTACTGCGGAGCAATGCATGTAAAGTGCTCATTGGCAGTGTTCAGAAGATCTTCGAAGTTTACGACGCAGCTTGTGCCTGTGTGAAGAACTTTTTGCAGTTTCCAAATTTGCGAAGATCTGAGACTGTTTGCCCTTGGCAGATCTGGTATCCACGGTCGCGGGTTGTTCTGCAAGCGCGACATCGACGCCGCCGAGATGATCATCGAGTACGCCGGGGAGGTGATCCGTGCTGCCCTCTGCGACAAGCGCGAGAAGTACTACGAGAGCAAGGTAACTCCAAGTGCAACTAGAACCCAGGTTTTGTTGGGTGGAGTCAAACCATGTCAACTTTTCGGTTTTGAGGGCGAATCATCAAAGAGAATAGGATCAGCGTTGGGTTTGTGTTTGGTTTCCAGGGTATCGGTTGCTACATGTTCCGTATCGATGACAACGACGTGGTGGACGCGACGCTGTGTGGCAACGCCGCGCGCTTCATCAACCACTCGTGCGAGGTGAGCGCTTTTCCCGGCTCCGAGAGAGCAACTGAAATTCCCTTGTGGTCTGTTGGTCCGTTTCTTGTTCAAGATCAAAATGTCAGTGCTGGGCAGAAAGCGGCAGTAAAATGACGCCTGAACTTCTTATTCTCGCGCGTTTTGCAGCCAAACTGCTTCTCGAAGATCATCACTGTCGACAACAAGAAGCACATCGTCATCTTCGCACTGAGAGCGTGAGTCTTTAGAGATCCATTTTTATCGGAGTGAGGGAAATGCACACGCAGTAATTCGAGTTGAGCAAACTTGTGCTGAAAAGTGCATCTCTGCCGCACAAGGACACCACGAACACATCGTCGCAAGCGACGACACAGTGCCCATATGCTTGCACAGTGACGCATGTTCTCCTTTTGTTCTGGTAGAATCAAGCGCGGAGAGGAGCTGACGTACGACTACAAGTTCCCAATCGAGGACGTGAAGATTCCCTGCACGTGCGGCGCCAAGAGGTGCAGGAAATACCTCAACTGAGCGGGAGGGAATCGCGCAGCCAATACATTCACCCTCCGCCGAGGAAGGACAACCTCACCACCAAAGTGGATCAACTACAACCAGGATATGATTTTGTGATCGTTTTGAGGGCATTGTTCTGAAGAAAGCCACAGGTTACAAACTGCAGTTCGCCCCCGGACACGCAGCTGTGACATGAAAGCAATCCAATGAGTTTCCATCCAAACGTGTTCACAAGTTGAGGATTTTCGGGCCGTTTGGAAACCAGGATTTCTGGATATAGTTCAGTGACGGACAGTTCAGTCGTACTTCTGGCGCCTGCCTTGATTGGCCAAACGTCAACGTGGAAACGGAAGCAAGTGGGCGAGTTTGCCCGAGGAGCCTTCTACCGAATTGAGCAAAGGTGATCGACAGCTGTTTTTACGCCACCAAATTCGCAGCGAATCACTCGACGAAAGCTCTTGTGCTGAGGACGCACAAACTTCGTGACAGAATCGTGCGCATTCGGTTCCGTGATCACGAGGCACTCCTCTCAGAACAGCAAGCACGGACAGTGCCTTTTGATCTACCGACAGCTGAAGGAAATGGTTCTGATCTGTGCGCCAGGGAATCGCGTGTGCGCAAGCGATAATTGTTTTTGGAATGATCGTTTTTATGTTAACGCTGAAGGCTTCGATTGCTTGCGCGTGCAACACTGTAACATGCACTTCGCGCTTGTTTGGGAACAAAATGTTGTTTTGGGGTCACCTTTGGTCCCTGTATTCTTTCCACAAGTGTTCGTTTTGTGTGAAGTTACGACTTTATGACGGAGCCAGACGACAGCGAGGCAGACTCTCAATTCTCTCGTCTGTTTCTGGGGAATCTGCAAAACAAACGTACCTTTCTCGGCCCGTGTTCTACGGTGCGCTTCAGACGTTTGCATTTGTCTCTGAAGATCTCATGCTTGAATTTTGCCCGGTGAAACTCAAGCAACGCACATGTGACTTGTAAGCTTCCTGAAAACATAATCAGTAAGAAAAAAATCACTGTTTCATGTAAATTGTGCGTTTGTCTGAAGTCGAAGCTGAGGACTCGCGGTCTCAAATGCGTTTGCTCTTAGTGCTGAGATTAGCCTGATCAAGAGTCTTTCACTGCTGTTTGTGACGTCAAAAGGAGACTAACACCGCATTTCCCAGGTGTCAGTTGCCAGGAACAGCTTGTCGAACTCGGTGCCACACTGATTTTAGCAGCTGTAACGGGCAATTTTGCTGAAAGGGCTGTGTTCGGGGCAACCTAGTAATAACGCATAACTTGAAGTTTCCTGCATAGTAAATTGGCACACTTGAACCTGTGTATTTACCGCACACTGGATGAAGTATCCTCCTTGGGAAATTGTTATTCGTGTGTTCAAATCCCAACATTGCTGAGGAAATTTTGTAGTTTTGTGTGGACTAAGGGCTTTCACAGCGTCCTGGTGGTCAAAAGGGATTTTACCTTGAAGCATCGAACATAGTTTCTTCCGATTTGCTGCAGAAACGCGTCTTGTGATTGGTGATTAAAGAGACTAAAGATCTGATGGTCTTGTTTTCCGAACGTTGATTTTGTGATATTTAGCCTGTACATAGCTGTGTGTTGATTATCCGTCGTGCCGCCACCTTGCGCAAGTCTAAATCATGCAAAAACCTTGACTGTTGTTTTGTAGGCTTTACCCTAGCTTCATCTGCACTGTCCAAACCCACTGTTGGGGCGAGGTACACAAACATGGCGTCGGGTCACTATTCTTGATTTTGGCAGTTTCTGGAGAAAGAAAATTCTGTTTGAAAAAAAAGAATGAAGAATCGGTAAACCACTTCCCCTGACAACCGTTGCCTTTGAACAAACTGCAATGTTGACGTGCCTTGTCCTGTTTTAGTGTATTGTTGCTGGTCTCAAGTTGAAACCAAACTGCAGTTTCTGACACGTTCATTTGGACAGACTTTCGCCAGTCACCACGTTTCTTGTTTACTTAGAATCAAGACGAATTGTCGATTACACTTGCAAGAAATCCAAATTGGGAATGTGTCATTGTGTAAGTGTAAATAAATATCGGAGTATTCAAGATCGCAAAATGGTGATTTCTTACTCGCGGCACTGCTCGGCTTTCGAGAGGTTTGAAAACAGCACGAAATAGGCAAAAAATGCATTTGTGCTCAGCGGGGACGTCGACTCAATGTTCGCGGGGGAGAAATGCAGCGGGCGAGTACACCTGCAAAGCGCACTCGATCAAATGTTTCTCACTGAGGGATCGTTGCACTTCAGAACAAAATAACTGCCTGGGAAAATTGTGTTAACAATGTATTTACAAAACTTGCAAACAATAACATGGACTCGCGTTGAAGGGAAGATGAACAAATTTTTAAAACCCCACCATCGACATTGCTCTCCTGCCCTGGAGAGTGGAAGCTGTGCCAGAAGTCTCATTCTGCAAAAAAGTGAGCAGCAAGTGAGCTGTTGTTCACCATGAGCTACTTGCACTGGAACGTACGTCTGCGGTTGCGTTTGCTGCAGAACCCCAACTCATTCGTCCATGGGTTGCTCCTCCGTTGCTTCAGTGGTCGGGGGGTCGGCGGGCTGCTGGTCGGTGGTGTCTGCCACTGCCTCTCCTCCCTCCTGCTCCTCCTCCCTGGCTGTGTACTCCCCCTCGTCTTCCTCAGCAATTAGCGGAGGCACCCCGTCGTCTTCAGCCTCCCCCTCCGGAGCAGCTGTCTCCTCGTCCCCCTCCGCAGCAGCGGCGGCAGCGGCGCCTTCCTCCCCGTATCCATCCTCTGCAGCAGCTGGTTCCTCCTCTCCCTCCGTAACTGCAGGCAGCTGTTCCTCTTCCGGCGTAGCTTCCTCTCCCGCACCTTCCGCCTCCTCCTCCACATCTGCAACAGCAGAACCGTTTTGAAGCTGAAAGAACTGTCAACAGCATGTTCGTTCGGCTCAAGTGTTTGGGAATGGAACGTGTGTTTCGGAGCGAACTGTGTCCAGTCGTCACGTGTGGAATGTTGTGTCCAACCAGATTTGTTGTGCCAAAGAAATGGAAATCCCATATGATGATCGGATTGAAGTGAATGTCCCACGCATACAAACTTGTGACACTCGTACAATGCGTTGGGCTCCTTGGATTTGTGGGCCGTTTCTCCTCTTCGTTTTACTGTACACATGATTCTCTGCAAGCGACGTGGAAACCTGACACGAAGTCACTCGAGTGCCATTCCAGCATGCTGAGGTCAGAATTTCGCAGACGAAGGGAAACACGACAACGAATTGTGTTGGATGTCCACCTTGGCTTTTGCAAGCTTGACATCTCCATCGATGATAGATGTGGTGATTTGATTCGACAAAAATACAAAAGAAATGTACGAAAAAGAAAAAGATCCATGCACCCGAGAAAGAAACCATTGATTTGTGAACATTTGAAGACATGTTTCGCACAACAAACTTACCATGCACAAGGACAGGGTTGACAGCGGGTCAAATTGGTGGGAAAGGTTGTCCCAAACATTTTCATTGTTGTCGCTGAATAGCGACGACTCGTAATAGTAGCAGGGTTGGCTGGGGGTGGGGTTTACAACAAACACCATTCTCAGATTTGCAAGCCAATCGGGTACAATCACAGATTCTAATGGTTCACTCACCACCCTTCAGTATTCCGCTGCAATCGGAAGTTCGATACAGTTGAAAATATCCACACGAAACGAGAGCTCTATTCCCCTGCTTACAGACGTGTATGGTTGCACGAGAAAGGTAGTTTCCAGAAGGACGAACAGAATGACTCAGTGACACTTGCTCTGTGTCTGTGACATCAAGCGAGGAGATAGTATTTTACACAGAAAATATGTTGTGTTGAAAGGCAGATCGACGTTGAAGGTCTTAAAACGCCCGTGAACCAGCTTCATGCACACCGTCGACCCAACGAATTTTGTTTGGAGCAATTTTAACTCTGCCATGCAGTGGTCAACAGTCCTGTTTCATTGGTGTTGCCTCGTTGCCATTTTCAACTTCCTCAGGTTCATTGCCATGGTTTTTCACCGCACGCAAGCCAAGACGTAACGGAAGGTGTTGTCCTGACGCAACTAGATGGGCACCCCCAACCTCATGTGGAACTTTTGTCCGAAACGTAGCCCCCTGTGGCTGTCACAAAACAGAAACACCCAACCAAGACAAGGTTCCACCCTCCCATGTTGCAAACAAGAAGCACAAAGCAACTGGACACGAAGTCACCACCAATTTTCCAAAATGGCAACCTCAAGACCAATTGGGACACTGGCAAAGGTCCAGCAATTCACGCAGGACGAGATGCCCTTGGGTGTACATGCACTTCATTTTCTGGCCAGCACTTCATCAGGTTTGGTGTTGCTCACTGTTTCTGTTTTGCACAAGAAAAATTCAGGCCACAGATTGTTTACTTTGGTTATTTTTTGTGTTCCTCCACTTCAGAATTTCACGCATCCATTGATGCCAACAGTAAAAAGTAACCTTTTGCACTTGTTCTCACCATCTGGTGGCTGAAGGAACTGGAATTGAACAAGCATGAGTGCATTTGGGGTTGCAGGATGAGGGTACACACACAGTATGACCAACTTTGGACCAACAAAGAGTCTGTTCACAAAAAGACAGTTGCTTATTTCTTTTGGATTTGGATCAGAATTTTGAACACATGGAAGGAGGGTTTCAGGCTGCTCATGTTTCTGCCAAAATTGCTGGTGAAGCTTTTTAAAGGGAAACTCACTCAGATCAATGAGATGCTCTTTGGAAGAGCAACATCCTGTAACTAAAGTCTGAGAGCAATCCTCTCTTGTCAAGACTGGACTTGCAGCATCTCTCTGAGCCAGCCAGCATACAATCTTCCATGGGGTTGTCCAGGAAAGCTACAAGGAATCAGACAAATTTGTCAACCCCAAAACAAGTTTGTAAACTAATGACATTTCTTTGCACATCTTGGCAAAATACCTTCTTCCTGACAGTTCCTTTCTGTTTCTGCCTTTTGAGGTGTGGAATGAAAGAGAGGACTGTCACACCCTCTCACTCTGTAGCAAGATGGCAGGCTTTGTAGGGCATCCTGGACACAATAGCTTGCCTGAATTGCTGTAAAAATTGTTTTTGTGTCTGTGACAAAAATTGGAACGGAAAAAGCGCACGAAACTTCAACAAACTGAACTTTCATTCAGAGCCCACGAGCAGACTTGGCAACTTCAAGCATGCAGACTGCACTCCCTCAATTCATCCTGATTCTACTTTCAACAAGTAACCTGACCTTTTCACATGAAGGAAAAATTGTGAAAACCTTTCCTGGTGCAAGAACTCGTTTGAGTTGGAAATGGAACCAGAGCTATGAAACAAAGTCTTTTGAAGCTGACAACGATGTTTGTTCGCACCACCTCATCCTCAACTACCCCAACCAGCAATGTGAGTCACTGAAGTTCCCCACCCCCTGTTTGCCTCGCCCCACCCGGTCCGCACCACACTACCTTGCAGAGCGGCGGCCGGGTCCTCGGCCGGCGGAGCCTCTGGTTCCGCCGCGGGCGCCTGCTCCTCATGCTGTGAAGGCGGGTCCGTGTTCAGGTCTGTGATGTGTGTCGCCTGCAAGCAGGTGCACAGCCACATGGAAATATTTCTGTTCTATTGGCTTCACTGCTTTGTGCCAACTCTGAGATCAGACAGAGCTTGAAGTCCTCTCCTCGAACAATTTTTCTTGTGTGGCGACGACCTGGCTTCAAAAAGGTAATCCTTTGGGAGCAAACTAATTTTTGGGAGCTATCTGTGATGCATTCAATTTTGAGTGTTTCATCACACACACACACGCACACACACGTACACACACACACACACACACACACACACACACACACACACACACACACAAACGGAGTCGCTCAAAATATCAACCTTCCACTTGGGCACAATTTTCGTTTGTCCCTCCTCTTCAAGCGCATCGTCGTTGACCTGCCAAAACAAATTTTGTCAAATGATAACAGCAGAAGGTTCATCCTTTCATTGAATGAATTGTCAAACCTGAGGTCTTTGGACAAATCCGTCCAGCGAGATAGTTTGCCCGAATGCTTGCGTGCAATTTTTCCAACTCATGCTCTCATTTCTGTGTTTCCGGCAGCTAATTCTTTTGGTGGGTGGGCGTGGTGCACATTCACACCATTTTTTCGTGCATTGAGAGAAGAATGTGTTTTGTGGATCAATATCAAAACGAATTGGAGGACCATGCACAGGTCTGCATATCCCTTCATTTCCAGAGCAGATGGGCATCCGCAATTGATCTTACCTGCACCAAACTCAAATCCATCTGACTTGCCGATGTGAGAATGTCTTTGTGCTGACAACGACAAATTGCCAAAACTGACATTGCCAAAAGCAGAACGAAGTTTCCATGTTTGGCAACGGAAGGACTGGCAACCATTTGGAAAATATTCGGTGGCACCAGAAGAAAACTTTGGTGTGCACGAGACATGACCCACAGCCCACAGACACAACATCAAGATTTTGATCTCAAACACCAACAACGTTTGAATGGACAAAGGTGTACGTGAAGCAATGAGGTTGAAATCTTTCACAGTTGACAATGTGTCAGAGAGAACGAATATCACCACTGTTACCTTGTGTTTTTCAGTGCCTCCCTCTCCCTTGTCCTACAGGGGATTTTTTCGAAATGAACACAAGCAGAATTTATGCACCATTTGGAGCGTTGGCTGAGTCCAAAATGTTGCGGGAATATCCAAATGTTATTTGTTTCTGTGTGATTTGATTCCTTGCAGCGCAACATCGCGATTCCTTTGCGTTTGTGTGTTCGGCTCAGCAGAAATCATCACCCGAAATCAACAAAAGACTCTCGACAAGAACGGCAACATACGAACCTCCTCCACTGGAATATACTCCCCATGCTGTTGGCAGCCGATGTCGAAAACATATTTCCCCTTCCCCTCAGGCTGCAACAATGAGACGCCCAAGATGAAGAAAATGTCCTTCAGAGCAGAACACGAGGGACACGTCCGTGGCATTGTTGCGAAAGAGGCAATTCTTTGTGCAGTCCTGGATTTTGGGTGTGTACTGTGCACAGACACATTTAAACCTGCTGTAAAAACACGAAGAGCACTCATCTTGAAGGATCTACTTACTCTGTCTTCTTTGAAAGGTCCGACGTATTTGTGGTTTGTGTGCATCAGCTCTCCATGACCCTCTCGCTTTCCCTCCTTCCACACTCCCACGTATTTACTCCCTGTCAACGCGTAGAAATACGTGCCCTGAAAACACAACGCAGGTCAGTCAGACGAATTTGAAACTGTATTCACAACAGAAACACATTGCAACGCGAACCAGACAATCGCCCAGTGCCCATTGAAAATTTCCATGAACGGAAGCAGTTCGCCTCTTCCTGACCTGCCCTTGGCGTTGATGGTGGAGCCACTCCCCTTCGTAGTAATCTCCGTTCACGTACGTGTACTTGCCGACGCCTGACCGCTGGTCGTCCACCCACGCACCTGCGGACAATAAAAGTGGCAATCCACACAAAACGCTGGGTAGCTGGCAATGCCAAACAGCTGAAAACAGGGCGGGGGGGAGGAGGTTGACGCAGGAAAGAAACCACACACCTTCGTACTTGGAGCCGTCTGGGTAAATGAAAGTTCCCTCTCCATGCTTCTTGTTCTCTCGCCACTCCCCAATGTATCGAGCGCCATTTTTGAACCTGAGACGGAAACACACTAAGAAATACACAGAACTTGGAGTTTGACAACAAGACTCAAACCGGTATTTATACAAGGAGTTGGGCTGAAAACAGGCACATGATACCATTCTCAAAACGGCTTCAAGGAAATTCTGACCTGTAGACGCCGTGACCACTGCGCTTGCCACTATCGTAGCCTCCTTCGTACGTGTCTCCGTTGGGAAGGGTAGCTTTTCCTTGCCCGTGTCGTTGTTGGTTTTCGTTCCTCTCTCCCTCATATTCCTGTGGTGAGAACCGAACACGTCTAGATCTGGAAAATCTACACAAGAAGTAGACTGTAGAGTAGAGTCTAGGGGCATATTCGATTGCACCGCAAATTTCGGGTTGAGTTTGCACCCACCCGAAACTAACTGAACCATCAAATTTGAGCCTCCACTGTTTGCAGTGGAAATTTGCGGTCTGTTTCACAAGATCTGTTCGATTGCTCGCACACCGACCGCAAACCGTGCACTATTATCGACTTCAGGTCACTGATTGCACCTGTACCAACCCCAAGATATGGTCCCTGCTCTTCTTCGAAGCCTTCAGAATCTACATCCGACATTTTCACTGAATTTGTGGGCAAAACCAAGCTTCGACTGAAACACTGCCTTTTGAAGAGAGAGCAATGGCGGCCAAACTCACCAGTCGCTAGGCAACAGAGCAGGTGCTCTCCCTGTCAGGGTGTGCAAACCGAACGCACGCACAAACGAAGTCGTTTTTGCAGGGAACTAATGCTCAATATCAGTTCACATAAATTGACAATATCTGAAAATAAAATAGGATTATTTTCCTCAAATTTATTGTTGCTTTTGTTCGTTGATATTTCAACCAGATAGCCTGATTTAGGAGGTTACAAAAGCGCCTCTGGTGGTTGTCGCTACAGAAGCCGTGCGATAGCAACCAACATGGCGGACGAAGAGACTGCAGAAGAGCAAAATCAACAGAATCCAGGTAAAATTCGTCTTGTCACAGTTGATGAACTTTTACAAAACAAAGACACTTGCGATTTTAAGCAACATAGAATTGCGGGGCAGGTTCTCAAGCCCGTTTCATGTGTCTGAGAGAAAGAGGAAAAAGTGTCTTCATGGAAAACATTTTGAAACCGGACCAAGGTGCTCAAACGAAGAATGTGCAGAACAAGTGTGCACAGAATTCTGAAAATCGTATGACTGCAAGAGTGAAAAACAGGCATGTGAAGGGACAAACGGGCAAATCAAACATGGGAAACGCGCGAACACACACACACACACACACACACACACACACACACACACACACACACGGAAGTGTTCGAGACAAAAGTGCACATTGTATGGCCTCGTTCTTTTATTCGCTCTGGAGTGATTGGTTCACTCCATTTCCCATTGAAGCCAATGTTAACGCGTTCGAGTCAGTCCGAGCAAATAGAAGAACGGCACCTGTGTTTTGGAAATTTGTTTTCGATGACAACTGTTTACGATCAGAAAATCTGAGATGTTTCTCTTCTGCGTAACATTAGCAGCTGAATCAGAAGGAAAGCCCGAAGGAAAGAAGCAAAAATACAGTCTAAAGACTGCCACGCACAAACTAAAACAGGAAGCTCTTCGTAGATACAGACTTAAGCATGGTGAATTGAGCTGCTCTTCGCTATGATGTGGAACTTTGCTTGCGCCGTTGACAGAGATTGCGTAGATTTTAAGACTCGTTGTGTCTTTCAGAAGTTTCATTCCTGTCGAAATTGTGCGAATGACATTTTGTGCATTCTCCCTCGGCACAGTCGTCTTGTTGGTGCCTTTCCTGTGTAGAATGTGTAGAATGGAGTGTAGTGGTTGGAAAGATTTGGTGTGACAAGTGTCATCTTGCTTGTTCTGATCGATTCTGCGACTGTGCAGTCTGTGTGCATAAATCAAAGTGCAAATGTTCCCCTACCCTGCAAGGAACACCGGCTCTGTTGCCCAGCGACTGGTTAGTTTGGCCGCCCGTTGTTCGAAGAGCCCGTCGCCCTCGACGATCTTCCTGCCATTCGTTCCTTCCCAAAATGCGGTGCAGAAAGGAGCCGCCATGTTTCAGATGTCGCAGAGTCATTGTCTTTCGGGATTTTCTAGATTTCGTTCAAACTGCATGTAATAATCCTGGTGTTGTCTTTTCTCTTTTCCCTTTGTTCCCATCCCCAACACTCTTGGCTTCGACCATTCACCACCCTCTGATTTTCCCCAATTTAAATGCGCTCAGTAGCTGACAATGTAGCAACCAAATCAAAAAGAGTGAAAAACTTGAAGGCTGCAACTCATGTACTGAGAGGGGCGGCACTGAAGAAGTTCAAAACTCAACACAGGGATTCCTTTGACAAGCATGAAAAGGCTCTGACCGAGGAATGGGAAAAGGAAAAGCAAGGGAGAGTTTCCCAGTCTCCAACAAGTCCAGACATAGACGAAGGCAGTGAGGAAGAAGACGAAACTGAATCTGAATCGGAGGAAGAATCAGAAAGTGAAGAAGACAAAGAAGAACACGAACCAGAAAAACAGCAAGCGCAAGATGAAACATTGAAAGGCGAAGTACAAACCTCAGAAAAAGATAACAGTCCATCAGAATTGAATGAGGACCAGGTGCCGGAGGCAGATAAGCCGCACACAGCAGCAAAGCAAATCAAGCAGCCCACAGAAAAAGGAAAACCGAAAAAAGATGAAACTTCAAAAGCAGAAAAGCAGAAGAAAAACAAAGCAAAATCTAAATCTAAAACTCGTCCCGGGTCGAATGAAAATGCTCCAGCTGAAGCAAAGCCTAAAAGCGAGAAAAAAACCAAAAAATCAAAAGATCCAAAGTCAAAAGATAAACCGAAGAAACAACCAAAAGCCAAGAAAACTCAGTCAACCAAAAAGCCAAGCAAAGGTAAATTGTACCGGGGCCATAAAAATCCATTCCCAACAGAGTCCCTAATCCATGCATTCTGAGGAAGGAGAGAGGTAAAGGTTGGGACTTGTAACTTTCAAAGACTTGTACATTTTGTGTACAAATTTAAAACAATGCAGTGTCACTTTGATAGCACCAAGATTGACGCGCACTTTTCAGGCGCAAAGGCCAATTTTGCGTCCAGATGCGTTCACTCTTCGATTTTCCATCGACGAAGTTTGCAGAAGTCTGCAGATGTTGTCCACGTTTGTGAATATTCACCTTGCTGTCTCTGTACATACAGTATTCCTTCTTCTTTCATTGTCTGCGTCTGGAGTGTTGATTTGGTCAGACTATTTCCTTGCATGACAATTTTCAACTCATTTATCTTGTGACATTGCTCAGAATCAACACAACCATGGGCACTGAATTGTTGCATTGGGGCGAAGAGGTTCAGGGTACGACGTGTGCACATTCCAACTGATCTTTTCTTTCACAGAACGCAAAAGTTGCTCTTTCCGAGTTCGCACGTCCTCTCCAGTGCTGTTTCTTTGAGTCAGATCTAACAGACAACCGTTAAACAAGTGGGAAAATTCTAACAACTTGTTGGATTGCAGTGAGCTCAAGAAAACATGTCCAAGAAGCATCTTCCAAAAGATTAGCCCTTGTGTTGATTTCGTGTCTTTCGTCATGTTGCAGGGCAAGAACAGGCCAATGCACAGCCAGACACTGGTGAGCTTTCTTCGGTTTTCACTTCTGTTCAGCAAATGTAACACCAAAAGGACAGACAGCAGATGAGTGCAAGTTGGGTCAATTGTAGACGAAGCTCAGGGGCCGAGTGTTGCGGACGCACCAGCTGAGGACGGACCAAGGGCCGAGTCGATCGCGTCCGAAGAGGAGGTGAAGGTCCCAGGTGAGTCAGAGTTTTCGCAATCAAAGTTTTTGTTTGGGGTTGTGACAAAATTATGGTCACGAAATGTCCTTTGGCTGGCACACAGACGCGGAGAAGGAACCTGCTGGATCCAGACCGCCGTCCGGAACAGCGAAGAGTCCGCGCCCCCCGTCCGAACCGAAATCAGGCTCCTGCTCCCGCCCCGGGTCTTCAGCTCGCAAATCCAGACCGGGGTCAGCCACGCAACAAGGGTCCAAGCCTGGGTCAGCCGGGTCACAGACTCAGGTCGAGTCAGGCTCCAGACCAGGGTCGAAGTCTGACAAACCAGACGAGGCTCAGGAACTCAAAGATGACGAAAGTCCAGACAATGGTGACAAAACAGAGGACGCAGCTGATGATGCCAAAGCTGACGTGGAGAAGGAAGAAGCTGCTGAAGAGAAACCAGAAGATGCAAAAGAAGAAGAGGCAGAGAAAGGAGAAGAAATTAAAGACGCTGGCGAGACAGCTGAGGCCAAAACGGAAGGCCAGGATGAAGCTGAAGGTGAACGCGAGGCGCCGAAGCCTGACGCGGGCCGAGAAGAAGAGGGTCCAACTGAAGAAGCTACAGGTGAAGAGACAGAGCCAGAGAAACAAACCGGTGACCAAGGTGAGAGATAGGTTCCATCACTGCTGTGATCTTGATAACAAGGGTGTGAAGCTTGTTTGTGACAGCGTCAGTTTGATCTCCAGGGACGGCCGTGCGTGCGAGCTTTGTTTCTGACATGTTCGAACTGTTTGTCTTTGCAGACGACAACACAACAAATAAAAGTGAAGATGGAGTTGTAGCTGAAGAAAAAGTACCAGCTCAGGTAAGGGTCATTGGGTTTGGGCCGAGGACGCCCACTGTTTGCGAAATGTATTGGAAGTTTGTGACGAGCTGGAAAACAAAGCAATGCTTTCTGTTTGGCTTCACCTGGCTGAAATGAACATCATTTTCGTTTTGTCGAAATCTCAGGAGGAACAGAGTGAAGAGGCGACTGCAGCGGAGCCCACAACCGAAGAAAAACCTGCGGAAGGAGACGCGGAGCCTGAAGCTGTTGCTGTTGGTGCGGACACTGCAGAGAAATCAGAAGCGCAGCCAACTGGACATACGGCTGTTGAGGATTCTGTACCGAGTATGTCAACCCCTTGTACACTGAGACGAGTTGCGTCCGTTTGATTACTTTTTCCAAATGTGTCGACCCCATTGGACCGAAACTCTCATGCCTCGGGAGTGATTTGTGATTGCGTGTGTGCTGTGGTTTGTAGCGGAGGAGGACGTGGAGCTGGTCATCGGGGACGGCGCCGTGGATGGGACGGACCCGAACATCCGCGGGGACGAGGACGAGGTGATGAGCGAGGAGATCCGGGTGCGTACCGCCGTTCCGAGTCGTCCTGTCAGGAGTCCCGTGCAGCACGGGAAAGGACCCTGAGCACAATCTTTGTGGACTTGCCTTTGAAAGTGTTGGGTATGTCAAAGCAAGGCGCACGAATCACAGAATTCAGTGACAATAGAGCAGTCTGGAGCGTGACTGTGGGTTGATGTGCTTCTGGTGACCCTGAACCCTTTGTCGTGAACCTTGGTAAATTTACTTCTTTTCTGACGGCGCGGTGTGTTTGCTTATTTAGGATGATTCGCCCTCGCTTCCCGCGGATTTTTTCTACGATCTGGAGGACCTGGTGTCCAGACCCGTGGTGACTGAAGACTCCGGGCTTCCGAATGACATGCTCACATTGCAGTGAGTATCCATACCTGTTTCTTCTCTCCAAGCTGGGGGCCCGAGAACCCCCAGCAACAAATCCCTACCTTTCAGCAAGCACTTTTCTCCAACTGAGCCTTTGCCTGGTTTTCAGCCACATCTTCGGTTACGACTGTCAGAAGCGGTCGAATCTGCTGATGATGGATACGTCGACGTGCGTGTTCGCGGCCGGAAACGTGATCGAAATCCTCGATCTGCGCACGCGTGAGCAGACTTACCTGCGCACCATCAGTGGCGGCGGTATCGGTGCACTCGCAGTGAGTTCTGATGTCTCTCCCTCTTTGCCGAGGTCATTGAGGCTTTTTTGTTGAACAGAAGGATATTCGAATGCAACTTTGTCAAGTAGACTTCGAAAACAGATGCGTTGGTGTCCAGAGTTCGCTGCAGTTGCGTTCCGTTGCAGAGATCAAACTGTGATACATTTTGATTCTCAAACTCATGTTTCACCCAGAATTGTCTTTTTCTTCAAAGATTCACGAGGTCTGTATCTGTGGTCGAGTCAGTGTTCTTGTAAGCACCTGAATGTGAAAGAAGAGGTCTTTGGTTGAACTGTCTCAAGAGTGACGGGTTTGGTGTGAAAAATGATTTGGTGGAGTGGTGTTCAGGTGTCTCTGCATGCATCAAGAGGTTAAATGTGCGATGAATTATTTTCGATGGAAATAATTCATTGGTCAGTTCCAGTGGTAAGGTTCCTTCCACCGCCCCTTTCACTGAAGTAAGAGCCCAACTAAATGTGATGGGATTGCAAGTAAACTTGGGCATGTACGTAAATTACGTGGTCACACTGACATACACAAGACAAATTCAGCATTTCTGCCAAGTGCTGCAGCCGAAATGCTGAATTTTGCGCAGTGCTTTGCGGTGCTTCTTTTTTGCAGAAGAAAGTTTTGTGTTGATGTGCATTGACTTCTGTTGGTATGTTGTCGAGTGAAGGTAACAAGAGACACAACAACGAGAAAAGCGCGAGGATTTCAATTGCTTCTGACATTTCGTGATGTGTCGGAATCAGACACTCAGCTTTGTCAAGGTTGCCGAGAATGCACGAAGTTGACGTTCGGTTGCACACATCTACGCCGCGGATCTGAGAAAACTTTGTCTCCCAACAGATGCACAAGAACCACAAGTACTTCGCGGTGGCGGAAAAGGGGACGTCGCCTCACATCGTCATCTACGAGTTCCCGAGTCTGAAGCTGTTCCGCATCTTGCGGGGCGGGACGGAGACGCAGTACAGCTTCATCAGCTTCAGGTGTGTGTGTGTGTGTGTGTGTGTGTGTGTGTGTGTGTGTGTGTGTGGTCGGTCAGTCCGTCGGTGGGTCGGTCTGCGTATTGCGTCAAAAAATCGTGTTCCTGTGAAAAGATTATTGGTTTTCATGACAAAGCTGTTGGTTCTCTACGCACACAAAACACCGACAATTTTCACAAACAAAAATTCGATCAACAATGGGCTTCTGTGGATCCATGAAGACTGTCCTGACTATCTTTGCTTGGTTTCTGTTTGTGCAGCCCAGACGGGAAGCTGCTGGCCTCGGTGGGAGGGGACCCCGACTACATGCTGACCATCTGGAACTGGCGCGACGAGAAGACGATGCTGCGCTCCAAGGCGTTCTCTCAGGACGTGTTCCGGGTCACGTTCTCCGCCGACCTCATCGGGCACCTCACCTCCTCCGGGACGGGCCACATCAGGTGCGTGCTGCACTTCTTCTTTGGCAGTCCTCCGAGCAAGGTTTCTCCGCAGCACCTTGATCTTCATAGTGTGAGGCTTGTTCACACATACGTCAAGCGTTGCGTTCTTGTCCTTGAAAGCCCAGGGGCGCTGAGAAAGTTCAAGGTCTGAATCAGGTTGAAAACGAAATCCCCACACAGATGAATTTTGTGAGTACTGAAGTGTCACGTCCTTCTGGTTGCAGGTTTTGGAAGATGGCGCGGACCTTCACGGGTCTGAAGCTGCAGGGGCAGCTGGGCAAGTTCGGCAAGACGGAGATTTCTGACATTGAGGGTTACGTGGAGCTGCCGGACGGGAAAGTGCTGAGCGGAACCGAGTGGGGCAACCTGCTCGTGTGGGACGGAGGCCTCATCAAGGTGAACAAGTGTTCTGAGAACCTGACGTGCTGTTCAATCTGACATGAATTCTGCAAGAGGAGAACTGTGCTTTCTTGGTCAAGTTTTTTTTCCACAGACTCCTTGAAAACCTTGACCGTGTTGTTTCCTGCCAAGAGCATTTTTTGGAGTTCCCTGACGAGAGAAGGGTCTCGGTTGCCAACGTTCCTGGTGACATCCAAGGCAGCACAAATGGGGTGGATGTGTGGGATGGCCTGTCAGAACGTTGTTTGGTGCATGGTTGCCGTGATTTTCAGGTTGAGATCAGTCGGAAGGGTGGAAGGCCCTGTCACAACGGGTCCATCCAGCAAATCATCATGGACGAAGGTCTGTTATCTTCCTCACAGGAAGTTTTGTGCGATATATTCGATCGATGAATCAGAAGAACACAAACGTGAACGACTTTTTTCGGAAAAGACAAGGATGAACACAGAGGTGGTTGCGTGTTCACGTTGTCTTTTCATCCACACTGCTCCATGCTACAGGACACAGACGACTACGAACACTGTGCACAAGTGTAGAACTCCATGCAATGCGCTGGGCTCCACGAACCGGAAGCCCATTGTGTCGGTTTTGTTGCAGGGGAGCTGATGACGATCGGGACGGACGGACACATCCGGGTCTGGGACTTCGAGACGGTGGACACGGCGGACGTGACGGACGAGGCGAGCATCTTCGAGATGGACCCGATGAACGAGCTGCAGGTCGGGAACAACGTGTCGCTGCGCACGCTCATCAAGTCGTGCGGCTCCGACGAGCCGACCATCTGGTACGCGCAGGTACGTGAGAATTGACGCCGTGCAGTCTGCCCTACATGTTGTGTTTGTCACTGAAAGCTTGGTGCGCGAACGTGACATAAGTGTTTTGCGGGGATGAGTTGGCGCAGGATGTGTTTGTTGGCAGGACGTAGTTTCGCTTTCCTTGATGATCGAGTTTTTTGGGAACTGCCCGCCCAAGAACATGATTTGTGGATCGTGAAAACAGTGTGTGCACATGTGTTCACTCACATCATCTATGATCCCTGAATATTGCGCACTCAAAACTGGATTTCTCGTGTGAAGTGTGACATGCATCCAAAACGTGCGCCTTGCTCCGCAGGACGCGAACGGCGGCATCTGGAAGCTGGACCTGTCCTTCTCCTTCACGTCCCAGGCGCCTGAGCGCCTCGTCTCGTTCCACGCCGGCGCGATCCACGGCTGCGACACGTCGCCCGTCACCAACCTGGTGGCCACCACCGGCGTCGACAGTGAGTTTCGCCGATCAGGAGTTGATCTTGTCATTCTGCTTTGCAAGTCACTTTGCCGTGGCTTTGCAAGCATTCAAAGTCGTTTTGTAGCGACACGCTGAGTGACTCTCACAGAGTTGACATGCAAAGGAATGTCAGCCAAATAGGACCTGGAAGTGACCTTCTGCTGTTTCACTGCAGGGACGGTGCGGGTCTACGACTACCTGGCCAAGAAGCAGCTGTGCGAAGCCAAGTTTACGACGGGCGGATCCAGTTTGATTTGGGCGCCTGAGATTGTGAGTTTCTTCCCAGGCATAACAAGGGAAATCTACTGTTGGTGTACAATTCAGGATCTTTGTCAAACGAAAGAACTTTTACATTCGCATGACCCTGAAAACTTTGTCCTCTCAAAAGTTTGTCTTTTTGCCGACTGAAATGTTGACATCAGCCCGGCACAAACTGCAGTGCTCCATTCTCCCGCAGGTTGACCCGAAGGGTTCGACGCTGCTGGTCGGGTTCGACGACGGCGTCGTGCGCGCGCTCACGTTCCAGGAGAAGGACGAGGTGGACGTGCACGGGCGCAAGGTCAAGGACATGACGGAGCTCGTGCTCAAGCAGGCGTTCAAGCCGCACAGCGGGCGTGTCACGGCGCTCGGGATGGACCACACGGCCGAGGTGCTCGCCACCGGGGTGAGTCCTTACGTGTGATCCTCTCCTGAAGTGCGGCAAGGATTTTAAAGTTGACTCAGACACTGAAGGCCAGCGCAAATTTGTGTCAAATGAAGTGAAGTGAAATGTGTCTCTGGGCTGATTCTCCAGAGGAGAGAACAATTTCTATGGACAAAATGGAGAGTCCGTTTGGCGACTTGACGCAAAGTTCATGCAGCTTCAAGAAAAAATTCTGTCGCGCGCATGTAAGTTGAACTCAGTAGATGCACTGATTGCAGGGCGAGGACAGCACGTTGTTCTTCCTCACGGTGCACGCGGACCACTTCGAGCCGATCGGGTTCGTGCGCACGCCGTCGCCCGTCTCCAGCCTCCAGTGGGCGCCGTCCGACTTCGTGAGTGTCGCCTGACATTGTGGACTTCCAACTTGAAACCTGCAATAAATTCGTGAAGGTTTAAGAAGCATCAGTCAAAGAAAGAAAAGACGATGATTTGTGGGCAGCTTTTTGCTTCCGTCATGTTGCAACTGTGTTTGTCTTTTGCTTTCATTGCGGACAGGAACCAACATCATGATTGACTTGAACTTGGAGACGAACCTTTGAGATTATTCCTTGTTGCTGCAGACGCGGAACACGCTGCTTGTGACGTGCGTCGGTGGCGAGACGCTCGAGATGGAGGCGCCGGACACCGGCGCCGTCGACACGTCGCGCTCGTTCGAAATCCCCGGCGTGCGCACTCGCGAGCACAGGTTCAAGTCCGTCAAGTCAAGGATCAGGGTGCGTTACAGAGCTTTCACACAGATTTGAAAGTTTCTTCATGCAAACGAAAGTTGATGTCTTTGGTGTCGTCGCTCTGTCTCTGATTGGACGTCACGTGATTTGATCGTCTTACAGCGCGAAGAGGAGTTAGCGCAGAAGTTAGCGCAGAAAGCTGCAGAGGAGGAGGAGCGAAAGCAGCGGGAGGAGGAGGAGAGGCAGCTGCGGATAGAGAGGGGCCTCGAGATCGTAGGGGAAGCCGAGGAAGGTCAGGACCGAGCAGCCACAGTTCAACAACCTCTACAAAACTACGTTGCGTTGATTTCCGTCAAACAGTCGACCGGAACACAGCGCAGTTCTCAGACCAGACGTTGTCCTGTCAACCAGTGTTGAAGTTTGCTTTCCTGAGCGTCTCATGTGATTCTGGCGGCAGCTGAACCTGTGGTTCTCTCGCAGATCCTATGTGAAGAGAACAAGGTGCTTTATTGTTCACATTCCGCCGTGTGAAATTATAATGAAAATAAGGTCAGACTGTGATTTTCAGAAGAGAGGAAGGAGGAGGAAGCTGAGGAGGAGGAGGAGGAGCCGTGGGAGCCGTTCGTGCCTCCGGAGCCCAGCCCTATCCTCGCAGGATTCTACTCCAGCGCAGAGGGCCGCTTCTGGCTCTCCATGGTGAGTACATCCACAACACACACACACACACACACACACACACACACACACACACACACACAAATTTAGATCAGTGCTGACTGTGGGGTAAATGATTTTGCAAGATTTGTTTGGACTGTTCTGATTCTGTCTTTTTGTGCACTAACAAAATTCACTGACCTTGTTCCTACAGGAGAATACCAGGAACTATCATTTATTTCTGAGACTGGTCATGATCGGAACCCTCTGCGATTGTTGCGCAATGCAACCAATTTGTACCCAGGCAGACTGTAGAACAGTGGAAACTGTGTCAAAGAGATTCAACATGTGCAAACGTTCCAACCATGACCAGTCTCAGAAAATGATACATCATCGTACCGATTCAACTGCAAAAAAAAATATGTTGGAATTGGATCAAACTCCCACAGGTTATGCGCCTGATCAATGGGAATGTTCAGGTCTCAAGCGAAAATGAAAAAGTTTATCCCAGACCTGTATGAATGCCATGGAAGTCGTCAAACTGTACATCCGAGTCTCTCACCAGCTCCAACTCGTCATACGTTCTATGTTTTGCGTGTCAGGACGGATACGACGCCGGTTACCTCTACGAGTGCGAGTTCCGGGATGGAGATGAGGAGGCGGCTGATCCCGAGGAGAAACCGCAGCACGAACCGCTGCGCGCCGTTCCGGTGGAGAAATCCAACGATATACCCATCAGCGTGCTCAAGTTCAGGTGATTGATGCGACATAACGATACATCGAACAGAAAATGAAGTGTTAACAGAAGACTCTTTGCTTTGAGTTGACCCACGTTCCGTCTGACCACGTGATGTTGCCTTCAGCAAGGACCGGAAGTTGGCGCTGATGGGCCTGCGCAACGGTGCGCTGCGCGTCGCGCCGCTGGCGCTGGGCGATGTTGGAGAAGTCGGCGCTTGCTGGACGCTCAACATGCACGACAACTATTACGGATGCATCACGCACATAGCGACCAGCCATGATGACAAGTTCCTGTTCACGGTGTGTTTCATTGACTGTTATTTTTGCGTGGGTGTTTTGTGCGCACCGCATTACCCAAATCGACCTCTGTGTGGTGCCATGTCCGCAGTTTTGGGGCAGATCTTCTCAGCAGAGACGCAGGAACAATTCTTTCGTTGATTTCGTCAAATTGGTGACACCCTCTGGTGATGTCCCGTTTCTGTCGTTTGCCCAGGTGGGCGAGGACGGCAACTTCTTTGCGTTCAGCCTGATGGGGCAGGACGAGCTGCAGCAGGAGATGGCGCTGCAGACCCGGGCGAGGATCCCCTCCGCCAAGGTGAGGTTCTTTAGCCAGCACTCGAGCCCCAGAGAATTCTTGGTTCCGAGTTCGTATGGGACGCGACATGTACGTGGGCGGATTCACTTTTGTCGGGACAAAGTGGTGATACAATTCCATTTCTGTGGTATCACGACTGAATTTGTCCCGTCAGAAGTGAATTTCCCCTTGTGTCACTCCGCATTCCTTGATAATTGCGTCATAACCTTCCAAATGTTGATTTGCGCGAAGAACTCAAGGCAACACGCACTAACTTGTATTTGTTGGGTAGTTTGAAGTTTGTCACTGACGTTCTCGCGCTCTTTCTCACACAGCCGATCGACATCGAGAAGCGCATTGACGACATCGAGGACCCGAAGGCGTACAGCATCGAGGACGCCAAGCAGAAGTCCGAGCACGACCGCATGATGCAGCTCGCCGACCGCAAGAAGGCGACGGTCAAGAAGACGATCGTGACGATGCGCACACAGTTCCGGCGGCTGCTCGAGAAGAACAGGGACCTGCCCGAGCACCTGCAGCTCGACAGGAAGGTGCGTGGGGACGGTGTGGCATGTGTGGTGAAGCCAGTGCACCGAAGGAATCACCAAGAGATTTGTTGCGGGTCCACACAGGATGTTTCAGACCTGGTTGTCTTGTGGAAGTCAATGGGCATTGCATCATCGTTTGTCACGCTCCACCCCAGGACTGGAAATGCATGAGCAGTCAAGTTGAAAAGCAGACAGATTCGAATCAGTTCATCAGTGAAATGTACTTCGCTTTGCAGGAGTTTGAGATGGAGGCGTCCATAAAACAGGAACTGCACCAGCAGAAGCTGGGGAAGATCGAGCAGGTTCGACGGGAGATGAGTTGGGAGCAAGAACAGTGCAGGCTCCAGCTCGAGAAAATCAGGTCCAGGTGCGTATCTGGAGGGAGAGGTTGGGGGTGGTGGTACATGGACTGAGTCGATAGTGGATGTAAAAGAAAAGACATTGTCCAGGAGAACAAGCTCTGTCGTGTTCTTTCAAGAAAGTCTGACATGGGAAAAGGAACAACAAGATGCATGAGGTGTCCTGCTTGCGAGGAAAAGGAGGGTTTGTTTTGGGTTGAATAGAAGACAAGTCGTCGAGGTGCACTTGGTCAAGTGATTGTGTATTGCTCTGTCGTCTACGTGTAGATTCAAGGAGATGATCGAGTGCGAGCACATCGTGGTTCGGGCCTTCCAGTCCCAACACCAGACCTGCAGTTTCCGCGCCTCCAAGCTTCCCGAGACCTTCTACTCCACCAAGGCTGAGCTGGAACGCCAAAAACTCGCCTCCTCATTGGCCAGCGAGCAGAGCAGACCTGCCACTCAGGGCAGGCAGCTCATGGGTGAGTCGGGCACCCGAGTTGGATCTTTGTTTCAGGCGGGAAAACGTTCTGAAAAAAAAAGTGAATTCATCAGAAGATAACATGGAGTGAGCTTTGGGAGCTTTGGACTTCTTGTTGCACAATTTCCATTCTGGCCTATCACTCTTTGCAAAGTGCAGCGCGAATAATTGTGCTTACTGAAACTTGATACGGCACCTGATGGTGACAACGAAACTTGTTTGCACTTTGTGTAGGTGAGGGAAATGGCGTGCAGGAGGACGCGGAGGCGGACGGCGCGCCCGACGGGGCCCCGCACAGGGACCGCGCGGACGCCGTGCAGACGACGACGCTCAAGGGCAGCGTGGGAGAGCGCATCAACAAGGCGCTGGCCAAGGTGGAGGAGAAGAAGCGACGCCGCGCCGCCCGCAGAGCCCAGGTGCGTCAACGCTTCCAATTTCCACACCTGCGGACAAATGTGCAACTGTGGGAGCGGAAGGGTTTCCTGGGAAATGCCTGCATGAAACATTTCAGTGCTTTGGTGATTGCGTGTTGTGCGTCAGAGCCGGTTTGGTGTGCACAGTATTCGGCCCAAGGTGAGCGACGTTCTCTGAGCGACACGTTGTGTCGAAGGCCTCGTGTTCTTCTCAATCTGGTCATCGTGTTCTTCCTCAGTGGACCGAGTTGTTGGCGAGCAAGCCGGACGAGAACTACGAGGACCCGGCCGACGTCGCGGCGATCCGCGCCGCCCGCGACAACATGGGCGACTACAAGCTTAAGTCTGCGCTCGACTACGTCGTGCCCGATCACCTGCGCATGAACGCCGAGAAGGCCACGGTCCGCCTCCTCGTGCTCAAGGACCTGGTGAGTGGAGGCTTGCGCGAGTGGGAATTGTTAACTCAGACCACAAGGGCTGATTCAGGATTTGGTCGAGAGCCACATCCCACAAAGAGGCCGACTCCCAACTTTCAAGAGAGGTTTCTTGTGTGTTGTGCTTCGTTTCGAGACGCGAGAATCACAGTTGTCACAACGTACGATTGTCAGTTTTGTCAGCGTCAGTTTTCTTTTGTTTCCGCACCACAGATACACCAGCACAAGTACGAGTTCAACCAGCAGCTGCTCGCTCTGCGAGACAAGAAGATCGGAATCATCGAGCAGATTCGAGGCATCATCACCCAACTGAGCCACGTGCAGGAGCTTCTGGGCCCCGAACACTCGCTGCCGCTGCCCGAGCTGCCCAAGATGCATCCAGACGAGATCCCTGAGAAGTGAGTCGCACGCATCCGCGGTGATGCAAACTGCCAAGTCAAATCAGCAGTCACTTAGTCGCAAGCGGAGTGCAGTCCAAATATCCGAGAGTCTGCACAATGGGTTCAGTGTTGTCTTGAAAATTGCAGACGTTTTGAGTACACGCGAGAAGTGCTGCTGCGGTTCCGCGCCGAGCTGGAGGCGCGCGAAAAGCTCGGGGACCAGGCTCCGGACGATCTGACCGGGTTCCCGGCGGGAGACGACGCCTCCAGCGACGACGCGGTGAGTCAGGCCACGCGCATGTCCAGGCCGAGTACACGGGATGTGTCGGAGTTTGCGTTCTAGGAATCAACGCTGCGTCCAAAGGGAAGAACCTGCGCTCAAACACTCCCGCATGACACAAGACACCTGTGTAAAGTGGACGGCGAGCCCGACTTGATCGTCGTGTTTGACTCCGTTCCCTCTTGAAAACGCGTTGCACGTCTCTAGCATTGGCTGTATGGATGTTGTTGTGTCGCAGGGAGACACGCCGACGCCTGAGCCGGTCATCAGCAACCAGAAGTTCGAGATGTTCAGCCCCGAGTCGGGCTTCAGCCCGAAGTACGTCCTGCAATCGGCCGAGGAAGAGCTGAGTCCGCTCGAGAAGCAGCTGCGCCAGGCAGAGCAGATCAGGTCCGTCGTCATGGCCACAGTCTGTTTGTGGGGTGAAACAGTTGTAGCTTCTGTCCTGTCTGCGTAGAAGTCGACATGAAGACAGGAGAAAGTATTCTTACTGGGTGCAACAATTTACCGAAAAACATAGTCTTCAACACAGATGAAAAGACTTTTTGGTTCACCCTGCTGATGTTCGACCAACAAACAGAACATGCAAATGACAACCCAAAACAACGTTCTTTTCAAACCACTCAATTCTCGTCATGGCTGCGTGTGTTGGTGGGTTCTTACCGCGTGTTTTCTTACTCTCTGCGCTTCGGCAGGTTGGCGTACGAACTCGACCAGCTCCTGAAGCAGATCGACACGCTGCTCAAGAACTTCGATGCCGAGCTCCGTCTCCTCAGACACGACAAGTTCAAACTGGACATCGACCTCAAGAACGCTGATCTCAGGTACCTGTGCGCTGCCATGTTCGGGGCGAAGAGAAACGATCAAGGTCTCCCTTTTGGATCGCAACCATTCAAAAGGTTGCGTGTGCAATGCCTTGAAAAACACTCTTTTGGGGTGAAAGGGTTTCAAACGATGGAGTGTTGTTGTTTGCAGACAGGTGACTCTGTTTGAGGAGCTGCTGCTGCTGAAGGATTTTGAGAAGCGCGAGAACATCTTGGCGGACAAACTTGAGGCGAAGCAGCAGGACAAACTCGACATGCATGTCAAGGTAAAAACTTACGTGTCTTCACTGTTGGTTTGCTTCGCGATGCGTCACGCAACGCTGTGCCCGTTGACCTGGAAAAGCACACACACAAAATGCACAACGCGTCCTACATGGGCGTTGCCTCACTCCAGAAAGCACGGATATCAAAAAGAAATTCTTCTGCTTGCAGGTGTTGGACGTACAGAGTCGGTACGACAACAAGAAGAAGGACATCGAGCGGCTGCAGGAGAAGGAGCGCGCGCTCAACGCCACCTTCCAGGCGTCGCTCGGCGAGAACAACAAGTTCCAGGACTTCCTCACCAAGGTCTTCAAGAAGCGCATTAAGCGCAGCAAGAAAAAAGCGACGGAGGGAGAAGGTAAGTGAAACTCGCCACAATGGTGTTCAGACACACTCACTTGCAAGACGTTTTGACCACGTGATCAGCTTCACACCTTTGGATTGTGGTGACTGATTTTTGAATGGATTGATGGCGCAGGTTCTGACTCGGAGAGTTCGGAGGAGGAGAGTTCTGAGTCGGACTGGAGCGAGTCGGACGGCGAGTCTGAGAGCGAGATGGGCGGCTACGATCTCGACATCTGTCCGTCCGGCTGCGACCAGTCGCTCTACGACGGCACCTGTTCGCTGAGGGAGAAAAGGTCAGAATCCGCCCGTGCCCCATTTTGCGTTGCGTGAAGCTGTGCGGTCGGAATTGGGTTTATGTGCAGAGTTGGCTGAAATCGTTCTTCAGCAGCATTTGGCTTCTTCAGTGGGAAGTAACAAGAAAACCGTGGCAAAAACATGCGGTAGTTCTTTACTGCAGGCTGGACATAGAGGAAAGTTTGGCAGAGGAGAAGAAAGTGCGTGACAACCTGAACAAGGACCTGGAGGCGCTGCAGAAGAAAGCGCGCGTCATCGAGGCGTCTGTGACGACCGCCGAGCGCGAGCTCGAAGCCTTCCAGGTGCAGCAGCTCTTTTACCCTTTTCATACACTGTGTCTGTGTGTCTCGACTCGGTTTCTTTTTTTTTTTGGGGGGGGGGGGAGGGAGGATTCCAAGTGATACTGGATCGTACAAAAATGTTCAGGTCACTGAAAGAAGACCACAGGATTTCCTTTTGTTTGTGCTGGGACTTTCCTGACATACCGGTAGATCTGCGAAAGCGGGAGCCGATGTGAACAGAATCTACTCCTGCATGTCTGATTCCCCATTTCTCTGCGACTGTTCTCCAGTCACAACCGACACGTTCTGGTTTTGCTCGTATTTTAGCTGGAGAAGCAGCAGAAGCTGAACGAGTTGGACGTGGCTGTCACCCTGCGGCTGCACCAGATCATGCACACGCCGGAGGACGCGATCGCGCTGCCCGCGGACCTGTCCGAGTGCCTCGTGTTCGAGGCGCGGGGGCTCGCCGCGCTTCGGCACCGCATCAGCGAACTCGAGCACGAGAAGACGCAGCAGAAGAAACAACAGAAGTGCGTTTTTTTTTTGTCGTTAATTTGCTCGTTTTAAACTGGATGCTTTGTCCGTTGCGTCCTTGTTCCTTTGCAATGGAGGTTGCGTCTGTGCTTGCCACCCAGGAAGAGACTTTTTTGGAGACGGACCTGACGCCTGATCTCAATTGACGTGTGGTGTTTGCAAATTAAACATTGGTTGGTGGTTCCAGGGATGCGAAGAAGAAACACGTGCAGCTGCTCAAGGACCGGAAGGTGTTCGCGACGCGCATTGCCGAGATGCACGACACGTGCAACACGATGATGCGCGACAAGTTCGGGCGCGTCGTGGACCTGGAGAAGCTGGAGACGGTGACGGTGAACCGCGGCGTCGAGGAGCTCAAGGAGAAGCTGCGCGAGAACGAGACTCAGTGCAGCCGCGAGCTCAGCTCCTGGGAGGTGCGTGCGCGAGTGTGTGTGTGTGTGTGTGTGTGTGTGTGTGGTGTGTGTGTGTGTGTGTGTGGCTATGGTTCCAAGGTGGGAGGAAAGGTAGGCGGTGCATGGTCAGCATCAGCGCCTGAAAGGCGTTTGTGATGTCGGAAAAAATTGTGTTGTGTGTTTGAACACTGGGCTTCTCGGGGCTTGTGATCGATGTTGGTTCGACCCAAACTGGATTTGAATGAGCCAAAAACAAAAATTTTTGTCTTGCTGTGGTTTCCAGACGAGGCTGGGGTCTGCGCGAGACCGCATCACGCAGCTTATCCGGGAGAACACGGACCGACTCGACCAGCTCAACATGCTATTCTCCGAGAAGCGCACCTACCACGTCCAGCTGGACGCCAGGCAGAAGAACCTCGTGAGTAAATTCAGCACTCAGCACACTCAGACAATTTTTTTCATTCTGTGTCCAGAAAAACTCTTGAAACAAAGTCACGTTTGTCAACAAACAAATTTTGTCAGATGCGCAGTGAAACTGGCTCAAAGTTTGCGCGAATCAACACCGATAACTGTGTCACATCTTGTGTTCTTGAAATTTGTCACATCACAGATTGAATCGGTAATGCAATGTCCCGTTCGCGTTCTGAATGACATGAACCATAGACTCTCTCAATCTGTCCGAGCGCACCGAACAAGGAAACCCAAGTTTCATGCTCAAAACGTTCGTCTGTTCGTGTCCGAGATTTAGTCTGTACTATGACCTCGTATACCAGTTAGATTGCGCGCGTTTCTTCTCAAAACTGGACCCCAGGTTCTGTTCTTCTTTCTGTCGCCAACTGTTTCCTCGTCTTCGAAGCATGCGTCGTGTCTCCAAGTTGAAAGACAGAAAACTTCATTCTTTGCACGGAACGTCTTTCTGACACTGGATTCCAAATGAACCTTGACTCCATTGGCTCTGTGTGAATCTGTTCCGATGCATGTGATTCTGGCACAATAGGTGCTCGAGCTGTGTTGCAAACACCATCTCAAGCTCAACGCCTGCAGCAAGTCAATATTGAAGGAAATCTGGGCAATCTACGTTGCACCAAATGGAGATCGTGGACCCTGTTTTGTGGTCAAATTGCTTGTGCCTTTTGCGACATTCGCTCTTGATATTTAAGAGAGCGGAGCTTTGCACGTGTCCTTGTCATTTGCAGGGTGGCGAGTTCAGCGGCGAAAAGAAGTCGGACGCGCACGAGCGGCGGCGCCTCGTGCAGCTCGTTCACCTGCAGGCGCGCGAGATCGAGGGGCTGCGCGACGAGATCGGGCTCCTGTCCCGCAAGGGCGGCCACATCCTCCCGCCCACGGCGGGCGGCGGCCCCAGGGGCGCGGGCGGCGGAGGCGGCGGCGGCGGCGGAGGGCCGGGCGCCGGGGAGGGAAGCGTCGGCTTCATGGGGGGAGGAGTCGGGTACGTTGGGGGCCCGTCGCCTCCGCCGCCGTCGCTTCCCCCCGTGATACCAGGCACCCATCAGCATCGAACGCACGCGCAACCCTGAAAGCATCGAAGGATGGTGAAATCTTCCGTACTACCGTTTGCCTGTGAATGAGTGCCCCTTTTGGGTCGTTCTCGATTTATGTCTAGGTTATTGCACAGGTTCGACATGTTACTTTTCTCTTGATGGATTTTTGAACCATCAATACGAATCGTTTTGTCAACATAGGTCGTGCGTGCTGCGTTGTTCTCCCGATAACATGTGGAAATTTTCAGATACCCGAGCACTGAACAATTGAATTCGAGAAGGCTGAAAGACTGCGAGTGCAAGGTGCGGTTTTTGAGACATCAGAACACTGATTTGTGCATTCATTTTCAATCTCATGTGTTCCAGAGACCGGAAAAAACTGCTGTCGGTTATGTCACCTCTTATACGTTGTTATTCCGTCCGTAAAGTTTCAAGTTGCTGTTTTCCACATTTTTTGAGATTTCGCTTGAAATGGGAACTGTGATACAGGCAACATTTCTGCACATTTATGAGGCCCCCACACGGGCTTGTTGATCTTTGACATGTTTCAATTACAATTTCTTGACACGAAACATCAGGTGTTTGGTTTTGTGTTGTCATCAGACGTGTAAGATTGACTTCGGGACGTAAACACAGGTCAGGGGCCCTTGGAGGCTCCCCCCCCGCCCCACAACCAGAGCCGCGCTCTTGCCGGGGTCGGTCCCAGATGCCCCGATGTCTCTGTCGAGGTAGTTTGAATTCCCGCGTGAAAGACTACGTCGCATTTGTCGTGAAGCGTGGCACGAACATAAAATCTCCGGGGACCGATTATGGCGCACGAAACCGTGAAACACCTTTGAAAAAGGTTGTTCTGGCGGATCTAGGACAGGCGTGGGCCACACCAAGTGGCGCAAAGTGCACACCCTTGATCAAAAGGCAAACTTGGGTGAGACCAGTGTCAAGAATCTGCATGCCACTGGACTTACGAGTTATGTCCGAATTCTAAGGTTTCCTGTCCGATAAATACTGAGCCGTGTTTTGTGATGCGACCAACTTTATTTTGAGACAACAAGGGTCCAGAAGACTTGTTCTAACAGTGGATTTGAGTGCTCAAAAATGTCAACAAGTGTCTGAAAACTGAGTCCAAAACAGCAACATCAGGAGAAGTGCTGTGATGATGCCACAACTGGTCAATTGTCAGAGTCTGAATCCAAGTCCTCCCAGGTCATTTCAAAGCCAAAGTCATCTGTATTGACCTGGATGTGCATTCCTTCAAAATAATTGCCTTCAGCTATCACACACTTCATCCATCTGATCAGCAGTGAGAGGAAGGCTGTCCTGAAGTCCTGCTCAGGAATGGCCTTTAATGTGCGCAGAACTCCTGTTTTCATGTCTCTGAGGTTCTGGAACCAATGCCCATGAAGTTCAAACTTCAATCTAGGGAAAACAAAGAAATCACAAATTGCTAAGTCCAGTGAGTAAGGTGGGTAAGGAATCATTTCCAGATGACTTTCACCAATGAGTGCCAGGGTCAAAATTACAGTGTGGCTGGGCGTGTTGTCATGATGCAGCTGCACTGTTCTGTAGCCAGATTCCTTCATGGTCCACAAGTTGGGTCTTTTGCATCGAATGTTCTCTTTCAGACATCTCAGAAGGTTACAGTAGGACTCTGCATCGAGAGTCATTCCAGGCTCCTTGAATTCTGCAAGCACAGGACCCCTCTCATCCACAAAAGCAGTGAGCATTGCCTTCTTGGTCAACCTTTGCCTCAGGGCCTTCTTGGGGCATGCTGACACATCTCCTTTGGTCACCCAAGAGCAGGACTGCTGCTTTGTCTCAATCTTGAACACACTCATCCAAGACTCGTCACCAGACAATTTTGGACAGGAAATCATTGTCAGCATCCAAGTGGTCAAGGTTCTGTCTGCACAACATGACCCTGAACCTTTTTTGCTCATCAGTCAGTAGCTTGGGAATGAATTTCGGGGTAACCTTGGACAGATTGAGTTCCTTCTTCAAAATGCTGTGCAGTGTTAACTTGTTGATGCCAGTGTTCTCAGCCATTTGGCACACAGTCTTGCATGAGTCATCCTGAATTTCATCCCAGACAGCTTGGACAGCAGCTGGTGTACAGGTGCTCTGTGGTCAGCCAGATCACTTGACATCTTTGGTGGATGTTCTGCCTTGTTGAAACTGCCTGTGCCAATGTCTGACAGAGTTCTTTGAGAAACAGTCTGCTCCAAACACATCATGCAACTGTTGCCAACATTGGTTTGGCTTGTGTCCAGATTTGGACAAGAACTTCACCACTGTCTGCTGCTCCTCACAAGACTCCTTCATGGACAAGGCAGCCATCACCATGACACACCCACAAAACAAGGAAAAGAAAAAACAACCTGCATTCATCTCCAAACAGTACTCAAATCTGGTCGCTCCACAAGCACAACATGAACAGCTGTGCACAAGTGTCACACCTGTGTCGCACCTGTTGACCTTGTGTGACCAAAAGTGTCCCAATTATTCACATCTGACATCAGGACCCATTGCCAAAGCAGGACACATGAGGCTCCAACAGTCCACCAAATATCGGACAGGAAACCTTAGAATTAGGACATACCTCGTATGTTCTCAGAACGACTCAGAGAAGTTGTGTCTGCCCAGTTTGCCACTTTTATGCTCAACAGAGAATCTGCGTTGTGCCCAACAGAGTGAGCAGAGCAAACCAAAAGCCAGATAGGATTCACTTCCTGACAACCATTCAACTTCCATGTGCTTTGTCTCTTGTCCTCACGACAGCAACAAAACTGTCACGCAGTGTCAAGCATCCTGCCGAGATGGCACCCACGGGTTTTGAGTCCAGTGAAGTCAGACCATGATCTGTTACCTCCCCATTTGGTTTGCATCAGGAGCAGGAAATGACAACAGAATTTTCTTGCGGCATCTTTTTTCTCATCATTATTTCTACCACACTTCTGAGAAGAGGTTGCTGTCCTTCTTACCTGTTTCTCGTGAAGAAAGATTTGCTGGTGCAAAAAGGGGACAACCCTGTGTTTAGGAACTGCATGCTTCACGTTGAGGTTCTATTTGCTGACAAATTTATGTGATGTTTCTTGCACTAAAAACTGTTGTGCCAAATGTTGTTCACTTTAAAATGTGTACAAAAGGTTTTGGTCAACACAAAAGGAAAGAAGTGTGTGATGGGACCAACTTGAAACATGTGACAGAGCCAACTTCAGCCAACTTCAGCCAATTTCACCTTGTTAGTTCCCACAAGAAAGTTTATGGAATGGATGTAAAGTTGTTTGGGATGAAGATAGACTTCCAAAATTGTTCGAAGTGGGTCGACGATGTGGCCTGCTTCTTGTTGACAGCAAGGTACCCAAAACACAGTCATGTACACTGTAGACGTGATGCTCTAAATTTTTCGCATCATCGAACGACGCCCAAGGGCGTGTTCGATATGACTTCCTTGTTATGCCGAGTCGCCTTACATTGTCCGAATCTCTTCATC
>JAAUXT010103200.1_pt1 | contig 43831 bp, 47 predicted proteins | sample 7278171 | NCBI WGS metagenome assembly JAAUXT01 (sample SAMN14350112, study PRJNA611818) | marine sediment metagenome | isolation source: surface marine sediment (1.8m) | place: French Polynesia: Moorea | collected 2018-08
ACCCAGACAATTTGGAAAATTTTTCTTTCCAGGGGGGGGGGGTAACCCAGACAATCGGACAACCTGGACAATCTATAGCATTTCTATTGTAATTTCATATGTCATTTTTTTTTCATCATCAGAGCAGAAGAAAAAAATTATACCATATGCAATGTGTAAAGCACCCCTAAGGGTGTCTGCACCCACTGTGATTCCAGTCTGTGATCATTGGAACAGGGGTAAAACGGAGGTTTTGTCCGCCCAAGACGGACGGACGCGGATACAGGGGCAAACCAATATAAGACCGCTATCGCGGCTGATAAATATCATCATAGTTCCACTTTTGTGAAAAAATACCAGCACTGACGAACATAGTGCAAATTCCAAACTCACCCATTTTCCCACGGAATTGTATCTTTACTTCTTCGTCCTCCTCTTCTTCACTGTTTCATAAAGAGAACTGTTTTCTCATGGCAGCCTTTTCGTGACAAATTGCAACAACAAACAACTCGCGCAACAGGCCAACAATGGGTGCAAAACACACATCAAAATGGCACTCACCCTTTCTCCTTGATCATTTTTTCCAGTGATTCGTCATCAAGCAATTCCGTTTCTTTGCTGGTTATTTCAGCCCGAACCTGAAATTTTCAACTGTGACTCAGCATCTGCATTGCAAGTTTTCCTTCGTGACTTGGCACACACTGGTGCGTGGTGAAGTGTGGATAACCCTTGTCAGTGAGATAAACATCAGAAAAGAATTACCAAAAACCTCTATTACCTTATCCAACAGAGCATAATCAAGTCCTTTCACCAGATGCGTGTGTTCCATGTCACCTCCAAGATATTTGGACTCCTGAATCACCTGTCTTCGCCTCTCAGCCTGTGTTTCACCCCTGAAACAATCACAAAACGTCACTTGCGAACATACATGAACCCGTGACATGCACATTATCCCACATGTCACAATTCTTACGATTTTGCGTCAGGAGCAACGGCCCGATAGTCCGCCGTTGTGCTCATCATCTCCGTCTGTTCATAATCTTTGTTCTGTCCGTCACGCCTTTCTTTCGCCTGAAAGATATGACAGTGTCAGATACAAGGGAACAATGTGTCCACGTTTTCTGACATGTTTGTGGAGCAACTAAAAGTTAAACAAACAGTTGGCGCAGCAAGTCCCAAGGAATAGAATTTCTCGCCTCACCCTGTCCCTGTATTTCTCTGCCAGTTCCTGTTCTCTCAGTTCTTCTTGTTTTTTGAGCTTTGCATAGTAGCTGGAATTGACAGTAAATCGGGACATTGTGAGGTTCTTCGTAGAATAGACAGAAACAGAAAGACAAATGAAAAGAAAGATCTGCTGGGAAACCTTTTCTTTTTTCTTCGTTTTGTTGCGGCATCCTCTTCATCCTCTGCTCCCCCGTACTCCTTTGTGGTTCGACTACTGCAAGGAAGATGACACCCATGTTCCTTCCCTGAAAGACTCGCAACAATTTCACTTGCAATGAGGAAAACTTTCTTGGAACATACGGTTGCACCGGGGCTTCTTTCACGGGTGCAGTAGTTGAGCCACCCGAAGACTTCGGGGTCATCAGTAGCTTTCTGAAGTCTTCATTGGACAAGGGCTTGCTGCAAGCGGAACGTAAATACATAACAAATCACTGACACTCACTTGTGCTCAGAGAACTATTTGTTTCCAAAACAAACAGCAAAAGGAAATGTTGAAACTGACCTGTTGTCTTGACCATGGTGGTCTCGCCCTGTGGACGGTGGTAGAGGGTTGGAAAACGTTTCCGAATCCCCTGGAAACAGACGTCAAAGTTTGACATGAAATGGAAAATTTAAAATGCAAATCATAAATTTGACATGCAGTTGAACATCTTCATCTGGAAATGTTTTTCACAGGAGAAGCAAAATTGAATGATTCCGACACAGACGGCAGTCCAGACTTGCAAAAGACCCAATTATCGCTCACACGAAAGTTATTTTTCCTTCAACACACAATTACAACGAGCTACCAAATAACATTCGTGTGTCACATGAAAAACCTACTTTCAGGCATGATTACAACGCCTTCGAGAAGAAAATGTCGAAAAATCAAGCTCCAAAAAAGAGCCTGAGAGAAGTCGATGTCCTACAACTCTTCACCAAAAACTTTGGACACCAGATGTCGCCGCCGCGGTGGTGCCATCTGAAGAGACGGGAACGTCCGGTGAGCGAAAATACAAGTATTTTGCAAGAAACATGGACACACTGGAATCAACTGAGAATTCAGAAGCTGGAGGTGAAGCTGCTGACTCAGTCGAAGCACCAGACGTCATGGAAACATCTGGATCTAGTGCTGTTGGTGCCGAGGAGCAGAAAGGTTCAATAGACACGAGCATGGACAACGATGCCTTCAAGAAACCTCAAGAAGGTCCTGAGCCCAGACCAGATCCCGTAGGCTTCAAGATGCCAGCAGTGAAACCGAATTTAACAGACAAAAAAGCAAAAGGATTCTCCGATGATCAATCTGCAGAAACTGCTGGCAGTGGTGATGACAACAGTGCTTTGGAATCTGTCGAAAAAGAAGCTACAGCCGCCTCTACATCGAAGAAGCCCACAAAGAAAACTGTTGCGCCATCGCCAGCGGAGAAGCTGAAGCAGAATCAGCTGCCGGTTCCCTACAAGGAGCCGGATTGGGGTGGACTGTGTCAGACTCCGTACTCATTTGAAGTGTTGAAGGGAGGCTCTATAATTGACGAAATTGACTTGACCAAGAAATCATTCTATCTCTTTGGTCGCTTGCCCTCTTGTGACGTGAAAATGGAGCACCCTTCATTGTCCAGATATCATGCTGTTGTACAACACTGTAACACACCCGGCGACAACCGAGACATTGGGTGGTACCTGTATGATCTAGACAGTACACATGGTACATGGGTGAACAAGACCAAAGTGAAGCCGAGCGTTTTCAGGAAATTGAAAGTCGGCCACGTTGTCAAGTTTGGTGGCAGCACTCGGCTGCACATTTTGAAGGTAAAATAGTCAGGACTGCGTTGTTGGTTGCTTCGTTGATTGAACAATTTGCCCATTGTCAATCAACTTTGGGCTTGTCATGAAGTTTCTGTTGAGATTCTGTCCTTGTAGGGACCAGAAGACGACCAAGAAAAAGAATCGGAACTGTCCGTCACCGAGCTGAAGCAGATGAGGGAGCGACAAAAGAGAGAAGCGGAAATTTTCCAAGCGGATCGGGAGAAAGAACCCGACGGAAATACAGACAATGCCTCAGGATGCTCCTGGGGAATGGGTTGGTATCTGGGAAACTCGTATTGTTCACAACACTTGTTTCGCTCTGCACGGAGGTTTCACGGTTTTTCGTTGCATCTGATCAGACGACGACGCGGAACCGGAGCCAGATATGGAGGAAAATCCATTCGCGCTGGATGAACCAGAGAATGAAGACATGTACATCGACGATCCAAAGAAAGCTTTGAAGGGATACTTTGAGAGAGAAGGTGGGCTGGCGGTCTGATGCATTCGTAGGATTAGATTTCATTCAGACCTTTTGTTTCTCTCCAAAACAAACAACTATCTCAACGAGGATATTTTTCAGGTTATGATTTACCCGAATACACATTCGAAGAGTTGGGATTCGGAAAGCATCTGTGCCGAGTGGAGTACGTTCCGTTTCTCGTTTGAAAGAAAACAGTTTCACACCAAACGTGTGTGCGTCACTAGAGCCAACTGGTGCTTTGCTGAATGATGTGGTATTTTTCACTCTTTGGCTTGTCATGCAGGGTGCCACTGGACGCCTCTCCGGGGCAACCTCTGGTTGCAGAAACAACGATAACGGGGAAAAAGAGGGACGCAGTTGTGGCCTGCGCGTTGGAAGCGTGCAGGATGTTGGACAAAATGGGGTTGCTGAGAAAGGCACAACAAGGTGACGAAGACTTGGTCCGCTGTTATGACATTCGCCCAAATTGTCTTGTTTGAATGTGCCGGACAATGTTTCTTGGTTGTTGCAGCAAGCAGAAAGAGGAAAGCCAAAGATTGGGAAGAGAACGATTTTTACGACAGCGACGATGACACTTTTCTCGACAGAACTGGCTTGATAGAAGAAAAACGACAGCAAAGGATGAAAAGATTGGGAAAATTGAACGACAAAGCGGAAACTTACGACTCTTTGGTGAGATTCAACACTGTTGGAATCGTCCACTTTTCACAATGCGACTGCAATGCGTTTGTGGGTTTCACTCGCCCGAAATCGTACCACTAGTTTTCTGTGTTCTAAAACATGCAGACTGTACTTCGCAGGTTCTGAAGGCAGAATCGTTGAAGAAGGAAATGACAGAAATTGAAGACAAGTTGCAGAAGAGTAAATCGAGTATGTGTGCGATTCAGATCACATATTTTCCAAGGTCACCAACATGTGGGTTCGGTCTTGGCGAAATGTCCTTTCGCTGATGAATTGGATTCAACGTCCGATCATGCTGCCAACAAACTCAACAATCTCAATTCCGAGAAATATATTGTCAGGTAACATTTCAGAGCAACAAGACATGCAGTCGGACGACATCGACGCTCTCGATGCCTTCATGAAGTCTATCAAGTCCGGTGTCATGGACACCAAAACTCGCATCAGGCTGAAGCGGGAGCTGCTCGACCTTCAGAAAGACTTCAAACGCGTCGAAAAGTTGATGAACGTGGCCAAGCCAAACCTGCCGAATTTGTCCTCCGAGTGAGTTGTGTTGTCGATGAGTGTCCCAAAGTCATCGTTTCAAATTCCGACAAATTTCTGTGGTTTCATGGACCATCCATGTCACATTTTATCGTTTCAATAGTGTTCCTGCAGCATCTCAGAAAGCTTTGCCAATGTTTGGTAAAATCAAGCGTCGAGCGAAAATTGTCAAGTCGGTCCCAGTTCAGGTACGTTTTGTTTCATTGTCTGTCTCATTGATTGTGTGGTGAAATAAGACAACCCAGCTTCAGAGGCCATTTTGTCCGACTGTGGCACAATCAAACCATGCCAATGTCTATTTCTGTGGTTGGTTCCAGAAAACACCGGCAGAAATGGCTCGGTCAGACGACGCGGAGGAGGAGGAAGAAGACGAGGACGATGAAGAAGAGGCCAAGTCTCACAACAGTCAGCAAAAGGGCAATGAACTGGCAGGAAAACCTGTCTCTGGGCAGAAGCGAGTGGACGCCAAACGTTCTGAAGTGTCATCCAGCGAAGCAAAGTTGGAAACGGTGGATGTACGTGATACTGATAGCAGTGCAACGTTGGACTCGACTGTTTCTGATCATCCTGAAAACAGAGGGACCGACAAACTTGAAAGGGCAGCAGAGACTGCTCATGTGAAAAAGGCGTCAGAATCGATGACTTTACCCAGCTCAGAGAGCCTTGGTGCATCAAGGAAACAACCAGAGGCTCCAAAGCCCGAACACAAAAAAGAAATTGTTCGTGATGAACAAGATTTTACCAAACCTCCCAAAGCAGCGAAAAGAAAAGTGAAAACGAAAGAGTTGCAAGTGAGTATTTCATCAGCAAACAACACTTGGATCTGTCCTCCTCATCGGGATATTTTCTCCACAATAGCCAGTTGGTGGCGTCAAATTGAACGTACCAATTTACTCAAGTTGGTAATTTTAACTCTCATTGCCTCCAGAAAGTTTCGTGGTTGGGAACAATTTGAACAATTGGGGAATGCTTCTTATGAAGTGCACTTGTTGAACTTTCCCAGAGAACCGTTTCTCAGAAACGAGCCGCAAATTCAGCTTCGTTGTGATTTGTTCGAACGAATAAGCTTGGGTCGTGTTTACAGGATGAAGAGATGGAGGTTGGGAAAGAATATTCCGAGAGTGACCCCGACCACGCGGTGTGGCTTCCACCTGCAGGTGCGTCTTTTGTTACAACGACGTGACGGTCCATTCTGACTTGTTCGTCCTTTTTCCAGTTCTAAGAAACAAATATTCTTGCGCATTGGTGAACACCAGACCTCATCTGCAAAAATGTACATTTTCAGGTCAAAGCGGCGACGGGAAGACTCATCTGAACGCTAAATTTGGTTATTGACCGTGGCATACTCGCTCACAGATGAATGAAGGCAAGAGAAATAAAGGTGCTTTCAAAAATGTCTCCGCAAACTCGTTTGTGCACAACTTGGGTTGGGTATGGAACTCACGGGTGCGCAATTAGGGTGCAGCCATGGGCAAGTTGAGACGCTTTGTACCGACTGCGCATTTCGTCAAACACTTGTGCGTCCAACCACGAGCTCAGTTGGAAAGCAATAGGAACTACTCCAATGAAAACGCCCAGTTGAATTCTTTTCGGTCGGAAAAATTCAGTGTTCGTGAATTTAAAACAGGATTTAATGTATAAAATGCATTTATTCAGATCTAGAATTTATGCAAATGCGCTGCACTAAATCTAAACGTTCACTCTTTATTGCGACACAAAAAACAACTCTCATCATCTGCGGATTGTTGAGGGAATAGTACATCTAATTTCTAGAACGCCATCAGAAGGTGCATGATTGGCAGAATCCACATATCATTGAAAATAAAAAGCTTGCAAAACGTCGCACAAAAGGCTTCAACTATAGACCATATCAGATACGACAAGAGTTTCTCAGAGGAGAACCAACATGCGGCTGCGGACCCACGTTCAGTTCCAAAGACATTTTGTCTTGTGATAAGACACACGATATGAAAAAAGAGAAATCGTGGGGTACACATTCAATGTCATTCTGGAAGTGATTGGCCTTCTAAATGCTGAAGTTCAGCGCAGGCTGACGCCAGTAAGAACTTCACTGGAATATTCACGCTTCTGGTTCTGTGCAAATCATCTAAAAGGGAGTCAACAACCGATGCTTCAGCGGCATTTACGATAAGATTGCGTTTTCAACTTGCATTATGACTGGTTGAAATCAAAACAGGTAAACGCAGAGTTCTTCATCACATCTTCGACAACCTCAATATCGAGTGGCGTCAACGACGATTGCCTGTCGAAAACAAAAAATATTCAAACTCAAACAAAACAAGCTGTTGCAATGTCAAAGAAAACCTACAAGAACCCCACGCTAACCACAGGCGCATCGCTGAGACCAAAATCGTTTGGAGTGTAAAATTGACACCCGTGATGGACATGCATGCCAATCATGCATCACCCTCTCCCAACCCCAAGGAAACCCAGAGAGCGACAGACATTCCAAAATTGATGCGGATCACCATTCTCCTGACGGGCATGGCCAGCTGCGGGCGGCGGGGGCACGACAGACATCGAGAAGCAGTTGACTGACCACCACCCCCCCCCCCCCCAGCTCGTACTACAACAGGCTCACTCTGCGACGCGCCTGTGCATGTCAAAAGTACAATCGCCAAGAGGTCACCGTGACGCCACTCGAAAGTGACCGTCCGCAGGAGACAGGGATGACGATGGACATGCCATACCCATGCCATGGCCATCATGGGGTTTTGTTCACAAAATTTTGTGTCACCTGACGGTCATGCTGATCCATGACGGGGGCTGACCGACGAACATGATTGTCAGTCAACAACTTTTGACTGACCACGTCAGTTTGACGGCCACCCCCCTTGCGGTCAGTGCCTTAGGTTTTGCTTGTGTAGAAACAAGGATGCGAGGAAGAGTTCAGCCAGTCACTTTATTCGAAGACTTTGAAAAGCGGTTTGGAAGGCAAATGAACAAACAAAACATAAACAGACAAACAGACCGAAAGGGACAGAAGCAACAGCTTACCGTCTCTGAGAGGTGACGCCGCTGGGGCCAGGTTCTCTCGGGAGTGTTTCAAACCTTTCCCGAGATCGAGCTTTCGACGCGACTCTGAAGAACAAACTCGCAGTGATGACAAAGAAGCGGTGTTTTCATGGCCAACGGAGGGCTAAAAACTCGCACGCGGTCTGGGACAAAAGACAAACTAGACAATTTCGGGCAACAAAAAGAACTGAACGCGTTGAAAAGCAGCACGAATTCTCCACAGAACTGACAGGGTACGAACCTTTGGGAGAGTCTGTCGGCGCCACATTCTCCTTGGAGTGTTTGAATGCTTTGGAAGGATCAAATTTTCTGCGACCCTCAAGCTGACGGATGGTGTCTTCCAGTTTGCTGATTTTTCTCTTCTGAGTTGTATTGTGTTCCCGCACTTTAGCAACCTCCTGCGCGAACAATCAACACAGTTCGCCGTTTGGTGTTTCGTATTTTCTTCTTGAAGTTCAACAGTGAGACGTTGGAGTCAACTATTGCCGCATCTCGCAAACGAAAAAGTGCACCTACCAATTTTAGAGAGTTGTTTTCCTCTTTGATCTTGAGGACATGCTGAATCTTTTGCTTTTGGTTCTGATGACCGATCAGCTTTGCGTACTCGCGACTGAGCTTCTCCACCTCGCCCTGCGCCATCGAACTGACGCTCAGCAACGCCCGACGCTCCGCCTCAAAAGCGTCCAGTTGGTCCTGCAAATGGAGGGGCATTCTCAGAAGAGTCTGGGGGAGAATGAGCTTGCGGACCCGCTACGATAAAGAATCTTTACCCCACTAAATTTGGCCACGACAACAGTTTTCCAAGGCAATTCAGAAATGCACCCAGGACCATGTCGGGCCCCCTGACCACTGTCCTGCGACTGCAAAGGCTCAATTGACATTCACTTGGTTTCAATTCATTTTCCAGCATCAGGCTCTTGCTTGCTTCTTCCTGCTAACACAGAAATTTGACAGGTTTGTCAGAAATGAGTCAAAGAACCTGCGTTACCTGAAATGGTCGGACCTTCTCGGACAACTCTTGGTACATACGATGCCATCTGCAAAGAGATTGCGCTGCGTGAACAAACATTTGCAAGAATTACAGGGAACACAGGAATTGTGGACAATTGCTGAAACAAACAATTGCAGACAACCTTCACTTGTCAAAACTCAGTAGCAAAGTGCCGACAGATTGTGGCACTCGGCAAGACATGGATGGCAGTGATCAAGGTGGACAGTCCTGCAGTTGTGACGAGGAGTTGTTGAACCCACCTTTCTGCATCTCTTTTGAGCTTTTCGTTCCCCAGTGCTGCAATGGCCTGACGCTTCAAATCGTCAATTTGCGTCTCCAGTTCTTGTCTCATTCCCTCGTACATGTGGTCTTTCTCTTCTTCAAGCCTGGTTCAAAGAAGAAAATTCAGTGAAAAGCACAAATCAGTAACCCCACAGAAAACTCAGAAAAGGTCTTCACAGAACGCAGAGGCACCAGATCTCAGAGGTCTGGTCTGACATGCCATCAAACAGAACAGAATACAACATGCAGATTCTAATTGTCCAGCTATGGCCATGAACAACGAGAAGTAACTACAGGCAAGATGAGACCAGAGCCATGCGCCCACGCACCGAAGCCAAACTGCAGCACTGCGAAACAGGATTGTTCAAAGTAGATTTTTCATTGGGGGTAGTTTCGATTCATTTCATCCTGTTGGGGGCTTCTCTTGTTCCCCGTCAGTTGGTGTGTCAGTGAAAACAGTAACTGACAGTCCTGTTTCCTGCAGAAGTGACTGTCAGTCAGAACCTCGCAGCTAACTGCAGACACTGACCTACAAAGCTCTGCGTGGGCGCAACTCAGGTCGTCCTTTAGATCTATGATGCGCCTGGAACACGAGCAATCAGTCACAATCAGTGACAATGAGAACGGAACTGTGTGCGTGCACTTGGCTCACTTGTCTCGAGAAGAAAACGCGACCAAAAAATGCTCAAGTGGAAGCAAAATTGCAAGCAAACAAACGGGACTTTCCAACTGAATGTCTGGCAACAAAGACCAAAACAAAAGCTCGCGCAGAAGTTCTGCACCGCAAAGGCGTATTGACAGAACCAGGAATGTGCTGATGAGATAGATTGTGTAACTCACTTCCTGTGAGCCGCCTGCAGGTCCTCGACCTGCGCTTCGTGTTCTAGTTTCAGGGACGCGGCCTGCGCATTCAGCTCTGCGATGGTCATGTCGCGCTCTTCGACGGCTCCCTGCAGCTCCTCCGCCTGTCGCGTCATCGCCTCCGTCTGTTGCTGCAGCACCTGCTCCAGCTCACGGTTCACCTCGGCCGTGTCGCGCGACTCGCGCTGCGACGTTTCCAGCAGCAGCTGTAACTCAGCAATCCGCCCGTCTTTGCACTCCTCCAACCTGTCAAGAAAACAATACACTGTACCCACACGCCTGTCCCAATTGTTGCCCTTCCACACCAAAAACACAACTGTCTTGGCCAAAAATTTTCAAAGTCCAACTTTTGCTCCAGAGCCTCAGTTTCATTCTCAGGGTGGGTGGGGCCCGCAACACCAAGCAAGGGGGTGGGGGGAACGCATCTAAATCATCTTTCCCAAACCGTGCTTCTGTATGGGCGTGTGTAAAAAGCAACGTCTCTTCGCAGTCGCTCTTTCGATCCAACCGCACGGAAACAAAGAAATCCTGCACAGTACAAGTGAAAATTTCTGAGGACTGGTGTCGAATAAAATGCGACCAAATACTTGCTTTTCCAAATCAGCCTGAAGTCCTTCGATTCTGCTCGTCGCTTCTTCTTGAGCTTCTATGTGGTTCTTCAAGTCTTCAGTTGCTCTTTCATTTCTGTTGAGGGAATAATTGATGGCTTGGATCTTTCTTTTCGTCCAAAACCTGTTCATACAACGCCACACAAGGATTGCACTTGTCTCCGAACGAAACTTGGTGAACGTACTCCTTCATCTGCTGTTCCATGAACTCGTTGTCGTGCTGCAGCAGTTGCACCTGTTCGCGCAGCTCGCTCACTTCGCGCTGCAGCGCCTCGTTCTCAGCGCGCGCGCTCTCCACCTCCAGACGCAGCTTCTCGACGTCGCTCTGCTGCTCCCGTTGCTGCTCGCGTGACGCTGTCAGCTCGCTCTCCAGCCGTGCAGCTTCCTTCTCCAGCTCCTTCGTGCAAACAAGGAAACCCGTGTTCTGGGGGAAAAGTTGTGCCTTGAAAGTGACGACACATTGCCAAGCAACAGATTGGTTTCACCCTCACCTGATGTTCTTCCTCCATGTGACGGAGATCAGAAGACCGAAATTTCAATTCCTGAGTCAAACTGTTTATTTCTTCCTGCAGGTTCTGTGCTTGAACTGATGATTTAGTTTCCAATACTTCTTTGTCCTGTTGCAGCTGCAAAGATATCAGGAAGATGACTTCTGGTTTTGGCTTTGAACCAAAACAAAACGCACTTGCTCGATGGCAGTTTTCATTGTGCTTGACACCACACCTGATGCACTGCTTCGTTGAGTTCCTCAATCTCAACCTGTAGAGTTTGCCGTGTCCGCTCCGCACCCTGTTGAATCGAACTCTTCTCTTCCAGAGCCTCAGCCAATAGTTTCTGCACATTTTCCAGCTGCATATTCACAACGTGAAGTCTGTCCTCACTTCTTGAGACCATCTCTTGGTTTTCCTTCTCCATGGTCAGTTTGTCTGTTTGCACTGCGCTGAGCTTCTCCTCAAGGCTTTTCACCTGAAAACAATTCTCTCGGTATTTCCCCATTGACAACAAGATTCCAGCTGTGTGGACGAAAATAGAACAGTCAAAAGGAATGAATTGGTCCATTACCTGTTCAGAGCTGGTTGTTTGCAACTCATTCAATTCGTCACGCAGTTTGTCTCTTGACTCTGATGCCTCCCGGAAATTCTGCTGCATCGTTTCCATCTGGGAATTCAAAACTTTGAATTCTTCCTCCGCTTCTTTTTCGACCTACAACGAAGCAAAGGCTCGTAACTTCAACAGCAAGTTCAGCGAGCCAACCGAACTGAACTGAACCAAATTATGATCGAATTGACACCAGCAGACAAACTTTCGCAGCGCGCACCAACCCGAGGAAATCACACTTTTCGGGATCACACACCTGCTCGAGTTTCAGTTCAAGTTCATCTTTGACTTCCACCACCGTGACTAGTTTGCGTTCAAGTTCGGCGAGCTTCTCACGCAGCTCTTGCTTTTCAGTGGTCGAGAGTGTTTCTGTTTCTTGCAACTGATCTTCCACTTCTGCCTTCTTGTGCGTGATTTCCTCCAAATCTGTGAGCGCAGTTTTGTATTTACCTTCCAAAACCTCTGTCTGAAATGAGAAACACGATGTTCCTGAACGAAAATTGAAATTTGTTGTACAGACAAGTGTATTGAGGCAGTCCAGTTTTTCGTGTACTCACGTGGGTTTGCGAGTGTTTCAACTGAGCTTGGAGCTGAAGCAGTTCAACTTCAACCATTTTCAGTCTTTCCACATCACTCTGACTTGCTTTTATCTGCTCATGCAGCTGTTCTATATTGGCCATGTTCACTTCTTGCTCGTGACGCACACATGCGAGTTGCGAGTCCTTCTCTTTCAGTTCAGCTTCAAGAAGCTGAACTTGTTTTCTTGATTTCTGCAGATCTTCTTCCACCTGTCAGACAGCAGACGAATACAACTAGATTCAGCAAGTGCCACAATCAACGCGCAGTGAACAAACACCTGTCTCTGAAATTGTCAAGGAAACTAAAACTTGATCAAAGCGTCTGGCTGACCTGTCGTTGGAGACCAATTCTGGCCTGTTGTTCGACCACGAGCTGTGACTTGAGGGTGTCCGCCTCGGCGACGACGTCCTGCTGCGCCACCTGCAGCTGCTGCACCGTGCTCTGCAGCTGCTCCTCCGCCGTCTGCAGCGCGTGCAGTTCCTCCTCCATGTGCTGCCGCTCCTCCTGCGCAACATGACAGCTCCACATTACTGACAATTTCTACGGCAGGTGGACACATCTTCCTCGACACACGTGGCAGCGAGATGAAGCACGTGGCGAGGGTGACAAAAGGAACAAAACTACTTGCCTGCTCGGCTGTCAAGGCCTTGACTAGCTTGGCACGTTCGGTTTTCAGTGTTTCGACGTCATCCAACACATCCTTGTAGCTGTTTTTCGTTGCAGTCAATTCTCCGCGCAATCTTTCTTCTCTGTGTTTCGACTCGGTTTCAACGGTACCTGAACAAGCCGTGTTTGTTTCAGGAAAATAGTGACGGAAATGAAGGGCTGGTGGTGATCCTTCTTGCGGCATTTAGTGTGGTGACCCACGGACGAATTTGTGTCAGGTTTATGAAAGAGATACTCACTCAGAGTTTTCTCCAGAATTGTGTATTTTTCCGTGACTGTCTTGATATTTTCGTTCAGAACGGTCTCCGTCCTATGAAAAACACAAGACACCAGCTTGGATGTAAGAACAAATTTACCGGTGTGTCGCTCTGCAGTCTGTGCTTGCACCGATTTCTGAGTTCACAACTTACCCCTCCAGCTGCTGCATTTTCGCGCACAGATCCATGAAGTCGGCCTGTGACTGCGCAATGATGCCTTCGTCCTGCAGCACCTGGTCGTTGATGGCAAAAACCTCGCCCTTCAAGTGGCGAATGTAGTCGTCTTTTTCCTGTTGCGACGCCTTCATCTGGCAAATGGTCAGCTTGAGGCTTGACACTTCCTGCTGCAGCGCATTTCTGCAGCAACAAAAGAAAAGCACAACCAATGATTCTGTTTTCTTTTGAACATCACCGCCAGCAAATCGAATAGTTGCTGAATCAGCACGCACGAGACTGATTTGAATGCCGAGTAACTGACTCTTCACGAGACATACTTGTACTCAGTGAGCGATTCGGTGCAAGCGGTGCTGGACTCCAGATTGGACCTCAAAGCCTCCGTGGCGCGCTCGGCCTGCTGACGTGCCTCTTCATACTTCTGCTCCAGCTCCTCTCGAAGCGTTCGGGCCTCTGCCCCGTTTCTCCTCGCACTTTGCAATTCATCTTCCAAGCTCTGTACCAAAGTGACCATTGTTTCTTTCCCGGCAAAACAAAAACAGGAACAACACCAAACAAGGTGTGCATACGAGCTAACGTAATGCAAACGCACCTGATATCTTTCTGAAATTGCTTTGACTTCTTTCTCCGCTTCTGCTTTTTTGTCTTCAACATTCAAAAGCTCGCCTGCGAAAACCAACTGGAGTTATCCTCAAGCAATACAGTCAAGTTGGGCTCAGGAGGAGGTTGTGATACTGGACTGTGTGTGCCAGCGCACAGAATCAGATGAGATACCTTTCAAATTATCCAAATCAGAGCTCAGACTTTTATGCGCTGCCAGCAACGAGTTCTTTTCCTTTTCTGCAATGAATAAGAAAGAAAAATGGTCACAAACACAGGTGCGCGCACCTTACAGTTCAGCTACAATGGTGAAAGTACCGTAAATGTCTTCCCTTTTTTCTGATTCTATGCTTTGAAAGAACAAAATTACAAACCTAGACTGTCTCTGCTGCTTTCCAATTGTGTTATGTTGGCTTTCCCTTTTTTCAGTTCACTCTCTTTGGCCTTTTTGCATGATTCAAGAGATTTTTGCAGTTCGGTAACTTCCGAGTTTTTTTTCTCAATCTGGCTTTTCAAACCGACAATTTCTTGATGAAGCTGCTTTTGTTTTTCGGCCACATTGTTGCCAGAGTTGACCTGAAACGATGAAGAGGAACAACTTGTTGAGATTTCGCAGTACCTGACTGGGACTGCATATGCAGTTGTGTATATCGCTACCCTTCCGACGAAACAAGCACCACAAAGCAAGCGTGGTACACAAGCTGACCTTTGATTTGAGTTTTTCATTCGAAGTTTTCAGTGATCCCACTTCTTTATCCAGCGCGGCTACTTTAGCTTGTAAAGAGCTCTTCTCCTTTTGTGTCATCTGAACTTTGCCTTCCAATTGAGACACTGTCTGGTTGCGACTTGCCAGTTTCTTGTCGAGATCTGTCTTTTGACTGAGAAGCAACTTGATCTACAAAAGACAGTGCCGTCGATCATCATTGACAAGTGACGAAACAAGAACTGCGGTTGAAAAATGTAACATTGGCAAACAAACCTCTTTCTCGAGCTTTTGTATTTGTGGGTCATTCTTGGCGGGCACGGCTTTCTTCGCTTTGTTCTCCTGCAGAAACAAACAGGTGCTTTTACATCGATCACAACTCTGCTGTGATGTGGACGGATCAGACCAATCCAAGTGCTGTCACCATTAGATCTTCTGCCCTCAGATATTCGTCTTGATTGCAGTCGAATAGACCCAACGAGCGTTTGAACACAATCCGTAAAAGCTGGCGATTCTTACCTTTGGCGGCAGAGGCTTAGCAAACGGTTTCTTGGGCGTAGCACCTGTGCTGCTGGCCAAGCTGACATCAAAAGAGCCAGGACCAGGAGTGTAGAGATTTTCTACAAATAAAGTTTCTCCATGTTTCTCACATCACCATCGAGGATCCTTGACTCGCTAAAACTGGGTGCGTGGGGCGAAGAGTAACTGAGGGCTTGTTGTGGTTTGAGAAATTGCCAACAGCCATGTTTGTGCAGTCAACGCCTTGTGCCAGACAGGGTTCAAGGAGGACTACAAATTTATTTGTCGGGAGCTCAACACACACAAACACACACACACACACACACACACAGATCAAACGTGCTTCAGAGTACGATTCGCGTTGAGTTGCAAGTGCAAGCCTCACCTTTGGAATCTTTGAAGCGCTCAACTTTTCCATCAATCACTCCTCCTGTGTGTCCTTCCTGCAGCTTTGGATCGTACGACCCAACAGGAGGTGCAATATCTGCAACAAGAAAGCAGTGCTTTGAACACAAGTGATCGCCACTCAGTCTCGGCTGTTGTCACTCTGTGACTCAGGATGACCACAAGTGTCTGTCTGTGGAGGTGAGATGACCACAACTGAAGAAAGTTTCAGCTGTAGTCTAGACTAATCCTGGCTGCGTAGAGTCTAATGTGAAAAGGTCTCAACTTCTCAATGTAGACTGTTGCCATCCCTTGCCAATGGACACCAATAGATCTGGAGGCCAGGCTCGATATTTTCCTTCTGAATTTTTGAGATTTGTGCAGGAGACTTTTTGGTACTTTGTAGATCCAGATCAAGGCGAAGGGATTTGCAGTGTGTCACAACAAGCATGTCGGCATGTACGAGACTCTAGGTCAAGATAAGAGTTCGTAGATCTATTGGTCTGAAGCACCAAGTCCGGCCGCTTCGAAGAGTGCCAGTTTTGGACTTTATCCACTTCAAAACACATTTTCTGTTGCTGAAAACAGGTGCTTGTGAAGTGCTCGGGATCCTCAAATTTACATTTTTGAGTGCACACAAAGCATTGAAATTCACTCACTTGTTATCTCGTTGAAGCGTTTGATGTTTGCCCGAGGAAACGACATTTTGCTGGATTTTTGTCGAAGATGGTGAGATTTGCGGATTTGAAAGACCCTCGTTTGAAACGCTCCGTCCAATCAGCCGCCGCCGAGTCACGTGACGATGGAGCTCCACAATTTGCGGCACTTTTGAAAATTCAGAAGGATGAAATAAGAATTACGTGAGTTTTGTTGCATCTTTTCGTTCAGAACACAACAGATAAGAAAACTCCTTGTTCAGCGCCCCGAAAGGCCAGAGTTGAGGCCGGTTGTCATTTGCGTGAGCCGTGCAGCGGAGCCTCGAAGTTCACAAAATTTGTGAGACAAAACAGGAAGTCGACTCCTGCCAGAAAAGTCAATAGACGTCCCAGATCTAGTCTAGTGGTCCACCTGTCTGCAGAGGCGATCCAGAAAATTTGGACTCTTGGATTGTTATTTTGGCTGTTCAGACTGACAGGGCTGCAAATTTGCAATGTCTGTTGATTTCTGTGACAAGAACTAGATCTAGACTCTAGATCTACGTGTCACCAGATCTTGAATTGATCTCGATTTTCTACCAGTCGCCTCTTGATCGAAGCGCGGGTGGCTGAAATGTTCACGTTGAATTTTGGTCATTTTGTATTTTGATTCCTCCACCCCCGACTTGTCGCAAAGAACAAGAATTAGACTCTAACACGAATTCGCAGAGCTCTGTACTGTGGGTTCAGTCAGACGAGGGCCGCGTTCGATTTGGCAACCCGAACAACCCGGATTGCTGAAATCTCTTCCCATTGGCTGGTCAATTTGGAGAGCCAATGGGAAGACGATTTCAGCGATTCAGGTTGCCAAGGTGTCGTTCGTTTTTGTGATCCGGAGTCAGACCCCGACTCCGTTTCCCATTGGGTTCCATGGAAATTGGAGTGATCCAGATCACACGGAGCATAAAAACGAACGGCACCCAAATTGAATGCGGCCTAGATCTCGTACTTCCCTGCAGCCAAAGGTGCTGTTCGAATTGCTGATCCAGACCACTGTTTCCGATTGGCAGCAATCTGTCTGGCAATCTGTCTCATTGACCGATTGCTGTGGATTGATCTGGATCAGCCAAAATGCCTTTTATTTGCACCAATGCGTGGTGATCCGCATCACCAGATTGCTCAAATCAATTTGTGAAAAAAGTCACACAAATGCCACAATTTCTGGATGTAGACTATGAAGGGAAAATTGGGGCGTTTTCTGTCGGAAAGAAAAGTGGGAACCCTGGGTTGGAGTCCCAGTTGAGGCTGGTATTCTTTGTTCCAGGCTTCAAGATGCCAGAAGAAAAGGTCATTCCAGTGCGCGTGGCGCTGAGAAGTCGGCCACTGATCAGCCGCGAGTCGGCCGAGGGTTGTCAGGTGCGTCATTGCAAGACAAAGGGAAAGGTCTTGCGAGGTGAAGAGGCAAATTATTTGGATCGGAGTTCTGGGTTCAGTCGGTCCGTCACAGAGACTACTTGGTTCTCTCATGTCAGAACAAAATTTTTGCCACGCGTTGTTTTGTCACAGTTACTGCGATCAGAAAAGCACAAAACTACATTTCAGCGTTTTTCTGCGGCAGGTTTGCGTGCAGTTTGTCGAGAATGAGCCCCAGGTGATACTGGGTCGGGACCGGGCCTTCACGTACGATTATGTCTTCGGACCCGATGCGTCTCAACAGTATGTGTACGACACCAGTGTCAAACGACTTGTGCATGGCCTGTTCAAAGGTAAATAGGAAACATATTTCCAGTCTGTTACGCTTGATTGTCCAGTTTCCCCCTGACCAATCCAATCAACATTGTCATCAGGAAAATCACAATGGCTGAATCTCGGCGGTCGTTGTACGAGTTGCAGTGGCGTTTGGTCAGAGATCTATGGGAACCAAGTGATGCTGAGTTGGGGCGTGACACCATCTTGACAGACATGCGATTATTTGTGTTGTCTGAATGAACACTGATGATTTGCTTGGCCCTCGCAGGTTACAACGCGACGGTGCTGGCGTACGGACAGACGGGCAGCGGAAAGACGTTCAGCATGGGAGGCGCGTACGGACTGGGACCCGAGGAGGACGATGACATCGTCGGAATCATCCCGCGCGTCATCCGAGACCTGTTCGAGGAGATCAAGGATCAGGAAGCCAACATGTCCTACGTGTTCAGCGTGAAAGTTTCGTATCTTGAGGTGATTGTTCGAGCCACCCAACGTAGCCTTTGTGAATGAAAAGTAATTACAAAAGAAAATTGCTGAGATTGGTCACGAAAATCTATCCGAAAAGTTAGTCCGCACATACAAGCTCGTAACGCTTTCTCGGGCTTTTCGCTCGTAGATTTACAAAGAGGAACTTTTGGACCTGCTGGTGCCTGCTTCAAAACGAGAAAAAGACGCCGTGGCGATCCGAGAAGATGTCAACGGGGGTATCAAGGTACTGCTGCGTTGTGCTGTTTCTGACTCGGGCGCAAGGACCGGCACTTTTGTTGGTTCGGATGTTTATATTCTGCGCGTGTCGGAAAGTGATCAGGGACGGTCACAGCTGTTTGACGTTGCAGTCAATCATTGCAAATCATAGCAGATGCATGTTGTGTGACTTCAGTGTTTTGTTGTGCTTGCGCGCAGATAACTGGGCTGACAGAAGTGACTGTGAAGGACGAGCACGGACTGATGCGGTGCCTGGAGGAAGGTTCCCAGAGCAGAACGACCGGAGCCACAGCCATGAACACCACGTCGAGCAGGTCGCACGCCATCTTCACCATCTACATGGAGAAAACCAGCAAGAAGGACAGGTGAGCAACAGGCGTCCATTGAGATTCTCAAGTTGCAAGCATAATTGCTCCGGTAAGGAGTGAGCCGTTTATTGTAAAGCGTTTACTGTCTATTCAACCAGTTTGAATGAAAGTCGTTCTTACTTTTATGTTTCAGTCAAGACTGCTGCAAAGCTAAATTCCATCTCGTGGACTTGGCTGGATCAGAGAGGCAGAAGAAAACTCGCGCCGAGGGAAACCGATTCAAAGAAGGTACCGCATATTTTCTTTGGTCTGTTTTTGTCTCCAAACTGCCAAATGTGTTTTGGATGAAATTCGGTGAAAACGTCAGAAAACTCATCCTTTTGAGCTTGCCAGAAACCTGCAGATGATTTTGAAGTTCAAATGTTTGCAACATGTGTGTTTTGCTTTTCTTACAGGAGTGAACATCAACATGGGGCTGCTGGCGCTGGGCAACGTGATCAGCGCGCTGGGCGAGGAGGCGCAGAAACGAGGTCACGTGCCCTACAGAGACTCCAAACTCACCAGACTTTTGCAAGGTGAAGTTTCTTCAGATACTGAAGTTTGCACTTGTGCCGATTCTCTCTTTTGTCATAAACACGTGGTTTGGCGTTTTTTGCCCTATTGATCAACGTGCGCTTCGTTCTTTGTGTTTCAGATTCGCTGGGAGGAAACAGCCACACCGTGATGATCGCGTGCGTGAGTCCCGCAGACTCGAATATGGAGGAAACACTCAGCACGATGCGTTACGCTGACCGCGCCAGGAAGATCAAGAACAAGCCGGTTGTCAACAGGGACCCGCAGGCGGCTGAAATCCTGCGTCTCCGCGGCATGGTGCAGCAGCTACAGATGCAGCTGATGCAAAATGGTGGAACTCTGGGCAGCCTGGACAGCACACCCAACTCCTCGTTTGAGCAACCTGATGTCAAACAACTGAAGGATCGCATAAGAACTTTGGAGGACGAAAACAACAAACTGGTGAACCAAATTCAAGACCTGTTTGACCAGAATGCCAACCTTGTTCAAAAAGTGATCATCACTGAAGCAGCAAAAGACAAGTACAAGAACAGTTTGGATGAAATCAAAGAGAAGACCGGCGTGATTTCCAAATTGAGCGCCAACATGATGACGCAGACGGTTGACCCTGAAGACGATTCCACGTTGGAGAGAAGCAAGATTTTCGAAGAACTGAAGAGTATTGTCGAGGTTGCGAACGCTGAAAACGACGAATTGGACACCATTCCAGAAGAAGATGAAAATTCAGAAACAAACCAACCTGACAGGGAACTATCGAGTTCGCAGAAAGTGGCTGGTGAAAGGAAGGCCCTTCTGCACAGCGAACTCATGCAACTCAACGATCAGCTGTCCAAAAAAGAAGAGTTTGTCAAACTTCTCGCCCGAAATGAGGACAATTTCAACAAGCAGCGCAGAGAGGAAGACGAAGAAAAACTCAAGGCAGAAGTTGAGAGACTCCAGAAGGAACTGGATGAAGCAAATCAGCAGTTGAGGCACGCGTCTTCCAACGTCGCTTCGTCGAAGATCAGCGAGCAGAGACGGCAGAAAGTGAAGGAGCTCGAGGCTCGGTTGGGAGAATACAGGAAGCGCCTCATGGATCACACCAAGGTCGTCAAAATGAAGGAGCAGATGGCCAAGGACTTGACGAGAGTGAATGCGGAGATTCTGGCGCTGAAGCAGACGCGAGTGAAGCTGATGAAGCAAATCAAGGAGGAGACGGAGCATTTCAGGAAGTTCAAACAGCAGAAGGAGAAGGAGGTGACGCAGTTGAAGGCGATTGATCGGAGGCGGCAGGCGGAGTTTGTGAAGATGGAGCGGCAGCACGAGCGGCATCAGGCCGTGCTGCGCAGGAAAGCCGAGCACGCCGCAGCTGCCAACAAGCGCCTCAAGGAGGCGCTCGCCAAACAGCAGAACGTGGCAGAGGACCGAGCCAAGGCCCAGGAGCGACAGGCAGGCACCATGCAGGAGAGGATAAAGAAACTCGTCAACACGGAGTACGAGTTGGCTGCGAGCGTTGAGGAGGCCAGGCATCAGCGAGAAGTGCTACTCGAGGACAGGAAAACCCTCTCTGAGCAGCTGACCCGCATCAGAAATCAGATGGAGGCACCTCCGTCCAAGAGACGAACTCTGAATAACAGTCAGCCTGGCGATGCCGACGAGCAGGAAACACAGCGCAAGAAAATCAAGCAGTTGGAAGCCGAAGTGGAGCTGAGAAATGTACAAATTCAGGACCTGTCTGACAAATTGATGACGGCAGACCAAGACGACAAGTCCAAGTACAGATGGACGACCCTTCGGTCTGTGGTGGAGTCCAAGGTTGCACTGACTCATTTGCTGACCAAAGCCGTCAAGTCTCGCGTACATGCTTCGGAGATGTCCAGCAAAGTGGAAGAGATGAAGGTCGACGTAGAGGAAGCGAACAAAGCGGCTGAAGCTGCTGAGAAGGAGCTCGCAGACGCGAAACTCGCTTTTGACGCGGAGATGTCGGAAGTGAAGACGAACCACGAGAAGCGAGTGCTGCTCATCCTGAACCAGTGGAACCAAACCGAGGACAGCGACGGGCAAAATCAGCTGAAGCGCATCCAGAAGGAAGAGATCCAGAAGATGACACATCTGCACGATGATCTTCAGAAGAAAGACGACGAGGTGAAGCACCTGCGGCAAATGGTGACGAAGAGAGCGTACACGGATCCGGACGTGTCGCTGATGCCCGCGTTCGACACTCCGCGGGACCAGCTCTTCACCGCCTGCAGTCCCTTGAAGAGACGGGTGAGAGAGTCGCTTGTGTAACTTGTTTACATTGAATGGTGTATGTTTGGGGCCCTTGTCAATCTTTGTCACGTGTCCTCGGCAAGAAAACTACATGTAGTTCCCTCATCGAAGTCGGTTTCTCAAGTCACACTTGTTGGACGGTTGAACCGAAGATACATTTGTCATTGATTTTCTCGATCAGACGAAGTTGGCCAAAAAGCGGAAGTCAGAGGAAATGAAGTTCGAGTTGTCGGACGACGACTTTGAGGAGGAGATCACGCTCGACGAAGACGAGGGCGAAGAGTGGCAAAAAGGACGCACACCGGGCTACGGTAACAGACACTTCAAGCCCTTGGTGAGCATCAAATTGTTCGTGTGCCCAGTAGTTGATTGATTTGCCATCTCGAATCAGTTTTGAGAGCCAGGACTCCGAGGGGAAAAGAAGTGTCTGGACAAATTAGAGATCTTTTGAGCGACGAGGTAATAGTGTGGGTTAATAGTCATTTACTTCGACAACGACAGCATTCCTGCCACCAAACACAACACTTCACGGAATCACTGCTTTTTCAGCTCAAACGCAGGACGTTGGCTGTTTCAAAATCACAACACGACGGCTCACTGAAGAACAACAGATCGGACTCGGTCAACGACAGCAGCCAGTTTTCCATGGCTGACTCGACCGCTGACGAGTCTGAATCATCCACCAGCCGCCCCGCCGAGGCGTACACATGCGGCTGCAAGACCGACTGCAGCTCGAAGCGCTGTGCGTGCAGGAAGGGCGGCACCACATGCGGAGATTCGTGCAAGTGCGATGACTCCAAGTGCGCCAACCGTGACCCCGTCGAACCGCAGTCCACCACGAACGACGACGACCTGGAGACCTTCCAGGAAAACGTAAGAAAAGTTCATTCCCTCTGTATTACCCGAGGAGATTCAAAGAAGTTTCCAACTGAAGGAGAAAATGTGATGTTTGGTGGTTCTTGGTCCTTGTGGCATGTTGACAGGACCTTGCCGCAACAACCAACGAACATTCGTTCCCTTGGTTGCAGACGATGGAGTCACAAATGTCGCTCAACTCGACCTTCGTCCTCAACAAGGCGGCGCTGGACACTCCGTCCGAGAGCTCGCTCACGTCGGAGTCGAGCAGGTCGGTGTTGGCCGAGAAAACGGTCGTCCTGAACACGTCGAAGAAGCTGAAAGACAAGGAGGCGAACGAGGTGTTGGAGAAAGCGGGGGTCAAGAAGCACCGGCTGAAGAGACCAGCCAGAGAGTTCTTTGGAGCGCCAGAGGTTGAGTAGTTTCTTTTTGAACGCATGATCGCATGAAGTTTTTTGTGCGACTGGCAAATTGTTTTCAACTTAGTAGCTTCTGTCATTCGAACAGAGAAACAAGACTGAGTTGAACCGGACATGTCAGTAATTTCACACGAATTTTGCACTGGTGCTGTCGTTGTGAGGACATCCATCTGTACATACAAATGCCTTATATCGTGGAATTTTGGAGGCTTTTGTGGTCATGTTTGGAGTCTGACAAATGCGCAGACAAGATTCTCCCATTGGAGCCAGTGTTGAGGGCAGAATGGTAGTAATTCTTGTTGCACAGATTGTCTTTTGGTATGAAAATATCTTTGCATTCTGTTCAATGTATTTCCTGTACGATGTTCCGAAATGTGATGACAGGGTTCTCTGTACAAAAATGGTTCCTGTGAAATCACACAATGACTTTTCGAGACCTGTGGTCGAGATAGGAGTTGTGTGATTGAACAGGAACCCTTTCTGTAAGGTGAGAACCTATTTCTGCCACATTGCATATGCAAGCACATATGACTGGTTTTGTGATCGCAGAGTTGTAGAACGTGAGGTTCAGACCTTTGCTGAGATCTATGACCACCAGCGAACAGATACAGTTGTTTCAAGCGTGATTTCACTCGTGTTCCTCGACGAGAGTCCCGTGAACCACAATAGATTCTGTGCAGGCGCGTCGACAGCGGCGCTGGTGAGACTTGCTGTGCGGATGAAATGTCCAGACTGATTTGAATACATGTTCTGCGGTAATTCATAGTTTTGCACAGTGCGTCTCATTGCACTCATCTGAATGAGACTGTTGTTGTCTCACCATCCCACTGAAACATCTTCATTCATCTGGTGTGAAAACAGAAAACAAGGCAGCGGTTTCTTGCCGTGGTTGCGAATGATGAGAAAGGAGGGGGAACCCGGGTTTTCAACAATACCGTAATTTTTATTACAAATGATATTTCCAATTTTCTCAAACTTTGACACCAGCTTGGGTAGAAATGCACAAATGTCAACATTTACGACCAAGTTAATTTGGTAAATAACGTCATTTGCAAACCAACCAACAAGAGTTTCATCTTCTTTGTTGAGCACGGAACTGTCTTCTGATTGATCGGAGTGTGTTGAGACGCTTGAGCCTGACGCTTCGGAGGAACAATCAAGAGCTGAATGATGGGGCTTTGGGTGCGACAAACTGTGGTTCGGTTTTTTGGGCACGTTAAAAGTTAGATAAGGCTTGGGGGGTCGGGCCGTTCTCCCATCTGTCCATATCAAAGAGGCTTTACGCTCTGCTGGATTCGACCATGCCCTGAGCTCCTCTCAGTCCGTGAATCAGAACACGGAACTGTCGGTAGTGGTCTTGGCACAGCCACATGGTGTGATCGTTGTAGCGGATCCTCCGCAGGGGACCAAAGCTGTCGGGCCGATCCATCAGATTCAGCGTCCGGCGGATCTGCTCCCTCTGGATCGTGTGCCGCTCAAAAATGGCTTTGATAAGACCGTCGGGTCCAACCTCCCTGATGATGTCTTTGCAGCCGGGGAACTTGTTCTTGTAGTCGGAGATGAGAACATCGATCTTGGTGGAGATGGCTTTGGTGTGAGTGGAGTAGTCGACGGACACGACTGAGGACTCAGCGACGTGGCTGAGCAGGCGCAAGACTGCGATGACACGAGTTCCGAACTCTTTCATGAACTCTTGAGGCCTTCGGAGTCTGAACCCAGGACTGCGGGTCAGGTGGTAGCCGTCTGGCATCTCGCACACCATGTGCGCCGCGTACCCGTCAAACATCAGGCTGGACACGAAGAGCTTGAAGTCCTTGTCAAAGGAAAGACCGTCCTTGTTGACGGGAAGCATGATGAGCAGTTGAGGACAACCCGAGAAGTCCTGGCGGTCCATCTCTGACTGTGGCTGCAGCGTGGCGTACTGCAAGCTGGCGTTGTCGATTTCGCCCGTCAGTATGGCGTGCGCATTCCGCATCTCGTGCTCCTTGTAGCACTTTATTTTCTCGTCTTTGCCCAGTTCCAAGCTCATCAATTTGGCACTGAATCTGTGCGGGTTCCTGACACGCTGCAGGACGCACCCCACACACATGATGGTATCAAGGTCAACTGTGCCTAGCCCTTCGAACTTGGCGATGACGTCATTCAAAACGCCGTTGAGCTGTTTGATCATGCAGCAAGGCTGCGTCCCGCGCGCCGACACCTGGATGGAGCGCCGGTGGGGGATCAGTTCAAAGCGGATTCTGTGCACGAGGTTTCCCTCTCTGGACTTGACGCCACAATCTCTGCAGCCGGGTTTGTTCAGTTCCATCTGATCTACGATCAGATTGGAGAAGTAGCGGCAGCTGGTGTCCATGTCCCTGCTGCTGACGCGCAGCCGATACACTGTGACGATGAGGTCACTGAACATCGGGGGCGGAATCAGACTGGGGAACGTCACGGAATATGTGATCTGTTTCTCCCCATATTCAGGGCACAGCGCCCAGACCGTGTCGTCTGGTTCGCCCATGGGCAGCTTGCTCGGGAACAACTCCATACTCGTCCCTGTGATGGTCAGGCAAATGCCAAAGTAGTGGAGCAGGTTCAGAATTTTGTCGCGCATATCGGGAGCGATCTGTTTCCATTTCAATTTGAGCTTTTCCCTCTCGATGAAACCCTCGTTGTTGATACCCGTATCTTTGAAGGTGACAACTGAACTGAAGATCTTGGCCAACCATTCTGGATCGAGAACGACCAGCTCGTTGAGCAGCCTGTCGTTCGGGAAGAACAAGAGGTGGCCCTGCGCCTTGAGGAACGTGAGCATGTTGACGAGCTCAGTGCGGGAGCTCACTCCCTGGGTCATCGCGATGTGACCCACAAGCTCCACGGAAGCCGTACAGTTGTCTGGGTGCATCTGGGTGTGGTTGATCAGAGACTCTTGCACGTTTCTCCACTTGCGAGGCAACTGCGGGTTCTTGGTGATGAGCTTTCGGGACACTTCCAAGATGGCTATCTTGAGCTGCTCAATGCTCTGGTTCGCCATGATTTGAAAGACGCTGTCGTTGCCGACGGGCTTGACGCTGCTCACCTCGTAGTAACCGACAATGTGCGGGAAGGACACAACTCGGGCAGGACCTTCGTTGAAACTCGTTTCTTCCTCCAGGGAAGAAGTTTCGTCCTGCAGATTCACGAAACCGGCCACACCGCCGTTTGTTGTGCTTTTTCTCAAGCATTTTGAGTCGCTTTGACAGAGCAAACAATCTGACAGCCTGTCGCCCTTCTGGAAATAGCCCCTGTGGTGATCCCTGGCGCTGACCAGCAGGGTTCTCAGCTGGTCCCAGATCTGCTTGAAGACGTTCACCTTGAGTGAGCTGTGGTCGGCATGTGTTCCCACAATGATCACCCTGGCCCCTGGAACCTTGCTGAAAATATACTGCAGCCAGAGCTGGAGTCTTCCCAGCAGAAAGCTGTTGCGTTCGACAGTAGCCTTCGTGTACTCGCTCATGTTGAAACAGGCCAAGTACAGAGCCCCCTGAGTGATGAAGAAATTGTGGGTTTCATTGAAATCCACGTCTCCACCGCAATCAAAGCACCTGAGGGTCACGTCGTGCAGGGCGATGTCCTTGACGTCAATGCCCTCGGTTTTCGGGGTGTTGGGAGCCCTGGGCAAAAGCCACATGGATCTTTTCAGAGCCTTCAGCAGAGTCGTTTTTCCGACTCCCTCCTGCCCCACCAAGACCAACTTGACTGTTTTGTTTGGAACGGGATCGGCCTGCAGTGAGTAGAGATACTCCCTGACCTGTTGGGGTTTCTCAGTGAAATCAGAAGGAATGTTGGTCAGTGGGTTGTGGTGGAAGGTGAGACGCTTGAGTCGAACCATGGCTGATATGGACAGAGGCAGTTGGGAAAGCTTGTTATTATCGAGCACGAGTTCTTCCATGTTAATCAACAGTCCCAGGTCCACGGGCAATTCCGTCAGCTCATTCGTGTTCAGCTCGAGGCATCGGAGGCTCGTGCACCTCACAATATGTGAGGAAACTCTGCGCAAGTAGTTGTTACTCGCCTCCATCACGTTCAGTCTGCGCAGCTCCCCGACTTCTCTGCTCAGATACTTGATCTTGTTGTGAGCAATCCTCAGAGTTGTGAGGTTCCTACAGAATCGCAGCGTTTCTGGAATCGCGTCCAGATCGTTGTACCTGAGATCGAGCAGGTCGAGGTTGGCGAGGCCCGTCAGGTTAATTTTGCTCAGTCCGCACGAGACCATGATGAGACTCCGGAGCTGCTCGTAGCCGGCGCAGTCCATGGCGCGCACGAGCGTGTTGAGCACCGTGATGGACTGGCTGTGCTGCTTGTTTCCGAAGCGCTGGAAGTTTTTGAGGTTCAAGTCGCCGACGGTGTTGAGGAAGAAACTGTGCGTCACGCAGACGTCGAGCACGGAGTAGAGGAAGACGGCCATGTCGGCGGCGCGCTGGCCGTGCGCGATGAGCATCTGGATGGAGTCGGTGGAGCGGTCTCGGAACGGCTCGAGCTCCGCGCACGACCCGACGCGCTCCACGAAGTGCCCTTTGTCTGATCGGTTCCGAGCGCGCAGCATCACAAACGGCTCTCGTGGCTGCGAAGCACAAAAACTCAACATCATGTGTTCATTAAAATTTCAGTCGTCCTGCCTAAATTTGCCCTGATTGGTTCGCAGATCTTGCGGTGGGTGACTCGTCACTGGTGCGTGATTCCAAGGACACATCCTCGTATTTGGCTGAGGGGTCGGATCCTAATTTTCGAAATTGGGACAGAGGGTAGGCTTTTGTTTCCTGAGGGATCACGACCACCCTCTTTTTCTACCCCATGAGACTTCACATTGTGATTACATTTGAATGCATACCCTGTTGTCCACAGAATGCATGTAGTCCAGGAGAACTCCGACAGTCCCTGTGTGGCCGCCTTCCAAGGCAAGTTGAAGGGACGTTCTTCCTTTCTGAAACAACGACGTGTGGCAACTCGTATCGTGTGGAACTTTGGTGACGACAAGGCATTCTCCAGAACACGGGCAACAACAGTCAAACTGTATGCGTGGTGTGCGGAAAGCCGATTGTTCAATGTGGTTCGTTTCAACTGACTTGAGCAAGAGCTGCGAAGTCAGTGTCATGGGGAACTCACTCGGGTTCGAGCTTCAACATCGGCTCCTTTCAGCAGCAGGTACCGCACCATCCTCGCGTGTCCAAAGGCGGCGGCTCGCATCAGCGCTGTACAGCCGTGCTGCAAGGGCAGTGTCGGCATCAGGAAAGCATGTCACTTCTTCGCTTGCAGAGTTCTTTGAGATTGAGCCAATTTCAACGGAGTTCCTCGTAGTCTCGAACAATGTCAAAGCAAGTTTTATGGAAAGATTGTCAAAACTTTCATGACTGCACTGACAACTTGACAAGCAAATATGCGTGCACGAAACGTCTCATCATTACCGGGGAATACTGCAACTCACCTCGTCCAGGGTGTTGACGGGGATGGTTTTGGCGAGCTGCCTCACGGTGTCGAGGTCGTTGACGCCGGCGGCCTCGCCGAGTTGTCGCCCCTCCTGCGGCGTCCCGCCCGCGTTCGCGATCGGGATCTGTGGCCCGACCGGCGCCTGATCGCCGGCGCCGCCTCCGAGAAGGTCGCTGTTGCGCCTGGACGCCGAGTCCAGTGACGTCGCCCCGACAGACCTTCTGTCCGCACCGTTACTGGTCGGTGAGGTGGGTGAGCTTGGGGCGACTCCATTTCCGGACAAACCCGCTTCGATGGAAAGTCTCTTTTTGTCCGATTGACGCTTCGGGTCGCCAGCCTTGGTGCTGGACTTTTTGACACCGAATCGCTTCAGCATTATGACGTTCACTGGTCAGACGCGTTGAACTGAAATGGCACGCCAGACTGGATCTTATTGAGCGAGTATAGATAGGGCAGGACAATGGTTTTCTTTCGTGTCAAAATGGGCAGTACTCCTGCATGGATACTAGGAACTTTCCATATTGTGAAATATCAAATTGTAAGTTTGAGCCAGAGGCATTCGTGTACTCGTGTCGTGTTATTTGCCCATCCGAATGTGCAGAATTTGCTTTGTGTGTGTTGCCAAACGCTGTCTTGAGCACGACAGTTCAAGCAATTGGCTCGTGTTCTGGTTATGTTGGTGAAATCAAACTTTACCCAAGGCGGCCAGTTTATTTCAGTCGGGAGATAATCCGATGGGAGAAACATCGAAGAGAAACGTAAACAATTTATCTGCAACCGAGAGCCTATTTGTTGCGAAGCACAAAAGTCAACACGGAAAAGGCAAGAAATTTGTGTACCTTTCGTCTGTTTATGGACTGCCAACAGCTAGCATTTTGTCCAGTGTTAAATCCAAAATACCAAACTCGGTTTCACAAACGAAATCATTGAGCTTGTGTTTCGTGAGCTGAAGTGCCAGTTTCTGTTTGTTCTGCTCACAGCAGTGCACGGAAAATTGATAGCCTCAGACAAAGCAAAGAAAGTCGAAGCCACGCTTGGAAGAGTTTGAAACATTTACTTCAAAGAACTGTCTCATTCTTTGCCTTCCTGTAGAATATGCATCCCTGATAAATATTTGACCAAAGGGGAAAACGCTTCACTTGACACAGTTTCTCTCACGCATTCGTCAAGAAATATGAAATGTCGTTTGTATACTCGTGCACCACTTTGAATTTTGATATTCACTATTCCTTGGAATGAGCGTCTTGTTTGATATGTGCATCCTTGTGATCAAAGGGTCAGATGACTGAATTTACACGTACGGGAAACTCCCTCGTTCTGTTTCAGGCTGAATTGTTGATGTTTTGTGCCTCCAACCTTGCCAGTGGACATGCAAAAGACTGGCCTTGTCCACCTGAGTATTGTCATAAACTGTTTGTCAATGAAGGATCTCCTGTCTGAAATGTGTTGGAATTTGGAAGACCACCACAACATCATGCAGTGTGTATGTGTCTTGCACTAGATAGTTCTTGATGAGGCCTCTTTGGATGTGGCCTATCCTTGGATGAAAAAGGAAGTGACAACTGCCCCATGTGACACTGGCCACTGCCAAACCATGAATCCAGCAACATGAAAAAATTCTTCCGTGGCATGTGTGAAAACGTTCACACATTATGTCCAGCAGTACCTGGTCAGTCCAAAAGGACTTAAAGATTACGTTTGGTGAGATGTGTGAAGCATAGCGAGTGTTTTCGTTCGTGAAACCAGTTGGAGCACAAAGTTACCCCATGAGGTACGAGTTGATCGAACTACAACACAGATTTTCTTTGAGGTTGCACCAATTACCCCTTTTTGTCGATTCACGGCCGCTGCAAAGATTTGACGGAACAAATGTGTCTACCTGACATGGGTGTGTCTGTCAACTTCATTGCATACGTCGTGCTTCTTGAACATATGTCCACCGCAAAAATTATTCACTCCGTCCGGCAGCACTTGTTTCGGGTGTATCTGTACATCTCCAAAACATCATCTTTTACGTATTGCACCAGCTCCACGCTTGACTGCTTTTCTCTGCCGCTGGGCGTTCAGCACGGAGACATTTGTCGCCTCTGCGATCCTTTTTTGTGTGCAAGAAGTGGACTGCATTGACCTTAAACTTCCAAAATACATCAAGCGTGACTGCTGTCGTGATGTGCATTCCGTGGAATGTGATGTGATGTGCGCAATTTCGAAGCGTTTGTGATGAAACTTTTCAGCGATTGAATTGTGCTCAATCCGCCCTTCATCTTCTGCACAAATTTCCATAAAAGTGCAGAAATTGCTGGCCAAACACAATTTTTCTCTGTCAATATTTTTGATGTCTGGAAGAATTCTTTCCCATCCACAGGAAATCTTTTGGGACGACATTTGACGGGATGCATTTATGATATTCAACCTGTGCAAAAAACTAATCTTTTCCAAGACATCACCTTGTATATGTTTGTAAGCGAGTGGACTTGTTCGCGTGGACGGTGGTGTTTGATTGAGAGCTTTCTTTCCTCCGGTTGTGGTGTTAGAAAAGTCCCCATTGCGTGTTTCTCACCAACGCAATTTCTCACCTTGTGGAACAAGAAGCAGGCGGGACGGCCAGAGCGTTTGACTTGCATTGCCAAGCGCCAAATTTGGTAACCGTCAACTGGGTCTGTCCCGAAACTGACAAACTTGCGTTAGCTCGTACACCTGTGGGTAGCAAACAAAAATATTTGTCTGCAAAATTATCAATTTGTGTTGTCTGTAAACAAATGCCCATTTCGTGAAGAAGAACCTGGATGTCGTTGACAGCTGAACAAAAGCTTTAAGAAGTCAGAACCGCCTGAGCCGGTTCTCACTGAAGCTGGATGGTTTTTCTCAGTCAATCAACTTTTCCTTCGCTTTTTCGATTGAGGTAATTTCCTTTTCTTTCAGATAGATCTATTTGTTCCTCGAATTGTAATGGTTTTATGGATCCTCTAGACGATATTTCTGTGTGAAGAAGTGTTTGCTTGATTGTTGTGGACAGATTTGTTTTGTGCATGGCGGAGAAGGACTCGTATATAGTTTTTGGCTTGATATCTACATGAAAGTTGTGAATGCGCTGGGTTTAAAAATGACTTTATTCGCAACAAGTGTTTTTGCTTCAACTGACACGACGTGCATAGTGGTGGGAACTGCAGACAGGATTCCAGGTGTGGGGGAGGACATCAGAAAATTGCACAATGCTTGAAGTGCTTGAGTTTTCTTCGCAGCTAATATATTGAGAGTGATGTACATTGTACTTGATTCGGGTACAAGCAACAGCTCCGCGAGAAGGGAATGTCGGAAAAGGCAGTTTAAGGACGAGATGCTCTGATATGAGCAGACCTGTCAGATATTTAAGGCATGAAGGGTGTTCACTGCATGAAGTGTGAAAGAAGACGGCAATTTTGCAGCGAAAAAAGTCGTTCGGATCGAGAGAGGTTGGACCAACCGTTAGTCTCAGTCGAGTTGGCGGAAACCCCATGGACTCGTACGAGTATTCGGTTCGAATTTGCCAGAACGTACTGAGTGGGCCTGAGTACTCGTACATTCTTTCGAAACACGTCGTTTCGAAGTCGTCAGTTCTCTGAAACATCAGAATCCTTGTTTGAAGTGTCGTGTTGTTCACCTGGTTAACACAGCACTTCTGAACGTTGCAGACAAAACAAAATCAGTTTCAGCAAGTGAACGTGAAACGATGAAGCTGAAGAAAATCAGGTGTTGTTTGTACAGACCCGACAGAGATCAGTGTCACAGGTTTGGGTTTGTTTATCTCGCCTGTCGAAACTATTTACACACACAAAGCTTGTTTTATGTACCCTTTGACTTCCAAATATCCTGAAAAGGACACTGGACTTTTTCAAGAAACAAAGAAACCGAGTTCATGATTTGTCGTACGCAATCGTGGTGCACTTGTGACAGAGAATCAAGCACGTCGTGAGGAAAATGATCAGCCCCATGAGCGCGTAACAGCCCATGATCTGTCCGAACGCAAACATGTACACAGTCTGATCACACCAGTTCGATGGCTCATGCAGCAACTGCTTGAAGTTTGGCTTCCAAATGTGTAGCACCCAGTAGTTGCCGCAGCCGAACCAGATGAAGAGGAAGAGGCTGAGAATGGCCTCGGAGAAGCGCGACGACTTGGACATGAGGATGTCGCCGTGGCCGTCGTCGTCCTCGTCCACGTAGATGTCGTCGAGGCGCTCGTAGCGTCGCAGCCGCACCTGCTTCCACACGAGCGACAGCATCTTGAGCAGCCCGAAGCAGCCGCCCACCAACAAGTAGATGGGCACCTTCGGCTCCTTCGGGCACTCGTGCATGTATTTTACACCTGTGAGACAGAGAACGCCAATGAGTGTCATTAAAGAAAACTGCAAGGACAATTTAAATGCAACTGGAATCTCGACGTCCAAATTTCTCCTTTGTTGTCTTTGACCAAAATCAGACACATTTTTCCTTGGAGTATTTGGTTCGTCCGTTGCAGAAAGAAAAGCTGCACAGCTAAAAGTGTTTGCGAATTTTCGGACTTGAAGTGATATTTCATGGGGAGGAATTCATATGGAGCGACATCAGGTGATATGTATTCAAAAGAGAACCCATTTGGGCTGAAATACTTCGTAAGAGGATTGAAAGCCTTTCTTGATTTGATGTTGAATACAAATCTGCTTCGGCCTTTGGTTTTGCAATGGAGCTTTTCACTCAGTTCATCCTGAAACACGTCGCAAACAACTGGTTCATTGCCTCATGAATGAAGGTAAATTTTGACTCACCGACTGTCACCATCGCTACTGGAAGAGCTGTGAATAACCCCAGTATCACTGTCACCAGAACTGCAAGTGCAGAGAAATGCAAAGAACATGTGAAATTTAATTTGGGAAGATCACTGGGGGAAGGATTAAAACTTTTCGCTCAAAGCCTTTGTGCTAAACTTGTGAGAAAGGTGTCCCGAAAATAATCTGATCGAAACCAACAACTTTAGTTTGCTGACTTCAAGTCTCCTTCTCTGTGCTGATCGACTCCCTCAAACTGATTTAGACTCACAAGACTAATGAAAAGATTTGTGAAATAGATTGAGCTGAGAACCAAAAAACTGCTCAATCCTGTTTCAAGTCTCTCGTACATCACTTAGCACGTCTTAGTTTGAGTGCACACGTAATTGAAACAAAATTCAGTCTCCTTTTTGGATTCGAGAAGGAAGGATCAATTGTCCTTGCTGTACAGACTGAGTCTCGTGGAAGTGAAACTTTTCCTATCGACAGCAACAAAACCTGCGTTGATTGTTGTTCACAGACGTGAATTTTCTTTGTGGAATTCTTGGGCTTTGAACTATTTGAGACCTTTCTGCACCTGAGACGCAGGTTCTTCGGAGCCGGAAATCTCTTGTTTGGTTGAGGTAAAGTGTGTGTCTGCACCTATCAATTGTAGGGGTTTGCACTTGCTGCAGGTTGTTAATCTTCATTTCCAACCAGTTTCCTAAAAAACAGTTTCGAGTCTCTCTCCTCGAGAGGGGCAGAATCTGTTCAAATCGTCTTGTTTGACATGCAGGCAGTGTTTTGCTCAGGATGGTGATAGGGTACCACATTTGTCTATTCACGAACATGAACAGGAAACTTTGAAAAGGTTTTACGAGACCCGATTCGATTTGTATGCAGAGACATGGAATCATTTCTGGCTTGTGCAAGGAGTCCACTAATCAGCCAGTGAAATAATTCAAGGTAATTGCCATTGGTTTTGGCCATCGATGTAGAGTGCAAGTGGGACTCCCTAACTTTTCGGGAGACACCAACACCGTAGCCAATGAAGTGGGGTCAGTCACAGAAGTGCTTTGTTGCTTGAATTTGTTCTTCCTTTTTCGTTCTATGGAGCATGTCTAAGCCTGGACTTGGAATGCCGTTGTCAAGCTCTGTGACCAAGCTTTGCAGTTTGTTTCGATATTCCCCACACCGCAAGGGCTTTGCTGGTCCCTGGTTTATTCACTGAGCTTCTCCAACCTCAGCAATACTCGTAGGCTTGAAAACTGAGCGACTCTGCGTGGGTATCTAATTGAATCAACGTATCGTGTCGACTGCCATTTTTCTGGTTCATCAGTCCGCCTGCAGCGGGACAACATTCCCCCAGCCTCGCGTGTAGAGCTTGTGTTGCAGGAGAGCATCCTCAATCCTGTTTGTTTTGGGACTAAAGTTCTGGACGAAGATTAATGCATCGCAATGATGAATTGTGAGCAGACTCAAGCACGCGGGATCACACCAATCCGCTGCAGACGAAGTGCTCGAGTCGTCACCACAGTGCGAGACACAACCAAGAGGTGTTCTAATGGAATCTAATTGACTCTGATTTTCGATCAATCTGTCGTTGCTGTGTGTGTGTGTGAATAAGAATTCCATGCAATGGCCCAGAGTCTTGGTTGCATGGTCAGGTTCTTATGACTGTGTGCTGGAATCTGTGCACGACCGTTTTGACATTCCCAAAACTGAGTCAAAACCGATGAAAATCGTCTTGGTCGGATTTTCGAACGTGTTTCTGTCCGAGATCGGACAGGGTGCCAACGACTGCACTTCTTTTTCACTGCCTGACTTGCGTTTGGCCTGCTGCATTTGTATCTTCCAACAAGCACAACAAAATTTTTAAACAAAACACAACTCCAGGCACTTTTCAACTTGACGGGATCTTTGTCCAGATCTTTGTTTTCTACGGTCTCGTGAAAACTGGTGTCCCAAAACGGATAATGAATCAAGACCTTGACACAAATCTGTTGGCCTTGCTATAGTCATCCAATCGTGATGACACCCGCTCATTTTCTGTCCAAGCACACAAATCCCGTGTCAGATTAACTGTTGGCTGCCTGATTTGTGGCAACCTCCTTGAATTCTGCCTTTGTGTTCAGTTTGTGTTTCTGTCCTTCTCGTCCTCTTCGCCCTCCTGCGAATGGAATCTTCAGCATTCCAGAAGCGACAGAGAATTTACCAGTGGAAACGGCTGTTCGTTTTTTGGTAACCGGCGCGCGCCGGGACAAAGAATTACTCCGTGGAATCCTGCTGGATCCCAAAGAAAAAAACGCTCACGAACAACTAGAAATCCCAAACTGGAGTTTGTGAACTTCATATCCATCCGCAAAAGTGACTTTTGTTCTGGATTCCGACTGAATCGCATGGAACACCACACACGCTGTCATGGGCATGGGTGTCACGTTGGTGTTGGTGAAAGCAGGGTCTGGGAAATATCTCAACAAGATGGATTCTCTACACACGGACGGAATGCGTTATTGAGTGTGTCATTGCATGCTTACGCTGAGTGTGCTCGGGTGGAATCTCGTCTACCTTCTATTCTACGGATCTGCTCCTAGACATTTGCTGAGGAGAGGTTGGTTTGGTGCGTGAGGTTCACTTGGTTCCCTGTAGGTCGAGGCGTAATCACTACTTGTCCAGTTACCGAAGGAAGTCTTCTTCGGGTAGATGGCCTTCTGTAACCATTCCACGCAGTCTGCTCTCACTATAAGCTCCGCGGTACTCATCTCCAAACCGTCTGTGACTTTGTGAATCCAAGGAGAAGATGAAAATTCTTCGCACACGAGCGGGTCACAAGTTTATCCAGTGTGCGCTCGGAGTGGAAGAAGATCTGGCAGTGTTTGCAGAACTCTCCGTGAGCGAGCGCGGAATCTCCTCGACTGCGATGCTCAGTCTGTTGTGGCAAAGTAAAGCTTCCCGCTGAACAAGTTGCAAACTTAATTTTCTGGTCGGCTCTTTGAAGAGAAATTGAATCTCTTGTCCACTAATTGGAAACAAAGAAGCAAATTTGTCAAGGAAAGTTTTTCTTTCAGAAAACAAGACGATGTGGTTCTCCAGAGACTCCGCTGTCTGGCAGCATTGCAAAAAACATGTTCGATCTCAGTTCTTCAGTCTGGTGATCGTGATTGTCGTAACGAGTTGCTTCTGTCCCCAGTCTGCCAAGTTTTGAGCTCGCACGCTGTTGCTAGTTTTTACCACAAATCCAAATAAAAATTGCCGTTATCTGAATGTTCTCAGATCGATCTGCCTGATGCAATTGTGATTTCGCTTCCAAATGACAGGTCTATACGCTCAAATGTGTTTTCCTTGTCAACTATCTGTTCCAGTGAAGCACGCAGCTTCAGAAACCAGCCCTCAACAGCTTGGTTTGTGACCTGTTACAACGGGTTCCCGAGACAATCGCAGAGAATGACCTCCTTGTAAAGCTCGTTCAGTCCACGTTATCTTGCTAATGACCACAAAGTATCCGGTGTGGCAGAACAACCAGTTCAGTGGATCTCGAGTCTGAAACTGGTCACAGGCTGTAATGAGTATCGATTCCCCATCGGCTTTTCTCTCTCCACTTATCGATTGTGAAAAGTCAGCTTCATTATTGTCCGTAATTACCTGTCGTGCGCAACCAATACTTTGCCGTGCAGTTTTCAGAATTAATCAAAGAAGTTACCAAGGCGCAAAAATTCATTGGTGACGGAAATTATTTCGAAAGCTTCGTGGACCTTGAAATTCACGCGTAGCCTTTATGACAACGCCATATATCTTGTTCGAAACATGGTTTGTGTGACGTTGAAATGGTGGTTTCAGCTGTGCAAGAACGGTTACACTCACGCAATGAAAGTGTTTTGAGACCCACTTGTATTTTGGACGATGTCGATGAACTTTCGAAGAAAGTCGCAGGAACTTTCCGACTCGATGTTGGCTTCCTTCAGCTGCAGGACGATAGAGCCGTAGGAAGGCTGATCGAGACTGGCGTCCGCCGACCAGTCCGACTGACATAACGACTTCTCGTCTTCCTGAGCCTGCAAAGACAAGACAGGAGGTGCTGAGGTCGCCGGAAGAGCGCGGACAGTGCCCGTCAGAGCTTCTCTGAGCGGCGCGACAGCGCCTGTCGAACTGTCTGCTGGTGAAGTGAGGAAGGAACTGAGCAAACGCAAAGAAAGCTGCGCTGGTTTGTCACCGAACACAATGTTTTGCTTCCGCAGTTGCGGGCCCAAAGCCTCGTTAGACACAGTGTTGAAGTACTTCAAAGAACGCAGGACCTTTTTGCAAAAGTTGCAGATGCGGTGGCAAGGAGGGAGAAAGCCGTTCAGTATCACGAACATTGTTCATTTTCAAACGCGAGCAGCTCTTTCAAACATCGCGTGTTCGTTGCAGATCTGTCCGAAACAGGATGCTCACAGAAACGACTTTGCATGCACTGAACAATGATCTGTCGGGAAGTTACATTTCAGGAACACTTATTTTGACCTTCGTCGAGGAAAATTGATTCAGTCTTTGGACAAGAGAACGCAAGTAATCAACCAATACAGTTTTCCATCAACTCCATAGTTGTGCAAGAGACGGTTTGTGGGTCAATCCTTTAAAACCAATCACGAAAAGCAAACCGCCGTGCAGGGCAGCAGCCATTGAGTCTGAACGAGGAAAGCAATTGTCACAACAGAGGGAAGACATCCCCCATTGAGCTCTGTGGAATCCTTGGCTGCAGTGGTCCCACCACACTTTGCTCAGATTCCTCCTCCTGTAAGCGTCTGCTCAAACATTGTGTTGTTGAAAATTGGACGTCACACATCTTTGGTGTTGCAGAAATCCAGCATCCTTTTGCTCCAGGCGAAAAACAGAAAGACAAAGCTGATGAAGGGAACTTTCCAGTTGCTTGTTGTGGTTATTTGCCTTGACTGCAAATTTACAGACTGTGGTAATTCAATTAATTTCCGTGATGCCCGACGCATTTGCGAGCCAACTTAAGTTTTCCGAAACTGAAATGTTCTGTGCAGGATGTCTTCGCACACAAAGCTTCAGCGGAAAGAGCGTTTGTTCTTGTTGAGACTGGGCAGATGTGGAGGCGTGAGACAACCACGTCATCCAGGCATCTGATGCTTTTGGGACTTGTCGCTGATTCTGGAGATGACAACTTTCTGTCATTTCTCCCCCGTACACTGATTTTGCTGATGCTTGAATCTGAAATGAGTGCGAAAAGAACATCTGGAGGTGGCGAACGATCGGAAACTGATTTCTGTGCTCTTTGCCATTCATTGGATGACCAAAACAGTGAGGTTATGTTCAGTTTTTGGTGTAGTGGAGCTCGATTCCTCCTCTCGAGAATTGATGCTCACTGGGACTTCACAGCGCTGTTGAAAAGTGCATCAGGAAGCCAAATGTAATCAGCCGACATCATGGATGGCTTTGGGGTCACCAGCTTCGCACCGCATTAGATTGAGTCCGTCCCAGGGAGTAAATCTGTCCCCAAGCCTCCTCCATATCTGTACATTCTGCAAGAACAACTGCGCTCGAAATTGGGAGCATAAATTTCAAGCAGGAGGGGATGGTTTGTTGTGCGGACCTCAAGAGGAAGTCCTGTTCGCTCATGTACCGGTGCGTGTAATTTCTGTACAAACTCTGCCAAATGTGCATTGAGAACTGTTCCATAATCGCGCCCCACATGCGATCGTGTCTGTGATCACGATGGAGAATTTGCTCTCATTCAATCAGAGACATATCACAGCCAAAAAGAAGTGAAGATGTGCTTCGTGCCCGTCTGTCATATAAAAAAAAAATCATTTCACCTGCAGGAAATCCGTCCGCCACTGTGTCACCTGCAACGTTGCCGTTTGCCAAACATCAATGGAAAATCGACCGTGAACATTAGTCTTCTATTGTGCGGGATGCACACCAATGCAGAACCATTACTCTGACAACCTGGAATCGGAACGTGCACAGGGAAATGTGGAAGCTGAATGCAAAATGATTGTCAAGTTCTGTCGCAGAGAGCATCACAGATGCTGAGTGCTTCGGTGGATCAGTGAGTTATCGATATTGGAAAGTCAAAAAAATTGTCAACGAAGATCATCGAAAAGGATTTTTTGCGGCAGAAAAATGCAAGTCAGAAATTTTGTACCACACTTCAACAGAAAATAAACACGAGGAGAGCTGAATGCTTTCCCCGTGAGGAAACTGCTGCAGCCATGGGTGTTCCTCTTAGTCGTTCGACAACAATCACAGCGAGACACATGTCACAACCGCATCCTGTCGGAAGGTTGCTTCCCTCGGCGTCTTAATGCGCCACATCTGCAGACAACAGGCGATTCAGCTTGGCTGTCACGAATCGAAATGTCCATTTGGGTGCGTCCGTAAACAGGATGGATGTCGCCTCCATGTGGCAACAGGTGCTGCGCTAATGAAATCTCGGGTCCTCAGACGTGACGAATTTCCTGTTTTCACACCAAGTCCCTCTGTATTGAAGACCCAAAAGTGTTGTGCGAACAAAGTGATTACCAGATGTTCTGCCGAGACTACAAACCGGCCAGAAGACATTTTTAGGCAATGATGAAAAGTCGCGTGCACGAGTGAGATGACTTGGGTGTTCTGGCAACGCTAAACGTCTGAAAAACGCAGTTCGGAACAATTAGAATCCAATGAACATCGGACGGACCCTGGAAGTCTGTCTCTGAGGCGTCAACTTGGAATTGTACGCAATTGGATTTTACATCAGCAGAGAATGCTTACAAAGGTGAAAGACCGAACGAACCCAGCTGCCCACCACGTGCGACTCCATTCACTCTTCACGCTGAGCAAGTTCTGGTTTGCAATTCAAATGAATCGGGTTTGCGTGAAGTAACTGCACGTTTTCTCGCAGTAGATCTGACTGACTGCAGTCTGCACAACAAAAATTGACACAAACCATTTCGCTTGAGAAACTGAAGCTGCAACGTTGTTCGGCAGTTATGATTGAGCACCCAGATGAAAGGTTCTGCGAGCACTCCAGCCCGAGTGAAATAATACAAATCAGTTCAGCAAGCCAACAACGTTTCTTCGTAAATCAGTTTTCCATTCGTGGGTGTGACAATGTCCAGGCAAGAGCTGAATTGATTGTTCTGTTGAACACGTAGTACACTCGAATCTGGTCAGGGCTGTTCCATCAAGATGCACAGTGAACGGAGGAAATGACCTTGGGAGACCTGTCTTTTCGAGACAAACCGCAAAATTCAAGTTTTCTTTGCAAGACGATTGCCACGGGGTTGATAGAACTTTGGTGAGGGAAATCGAAAGAAAGTTCCACCCTGCCCTTGTGCGATCGTAACATTCGTAATTTGTCCGAAAAAATGTTTCGCTGTGAATTGTCATTTCATCAGTCTCTGGTTCGGGAAACCAATCTCCTGAGGCACCCCAATCTTTCTTCATTGCGCTCATTTGCATGAACTGAATTGCTTCAGCTGCACTTCTCCAAATTCAGCTGCAATTTCTTGTGACAAAGCAACGATTCCGATCTCACTAGGTCTCCCTGCTCTTTGCCACACTGTCATGGCAGCGAAGTCCATGCGATCTTGTTTCTTGCTCCTCGAGTTGAGGCCTGACTTTCATCCATCTTGAAAGGCAGAGGTCCTGCCTCTTCTTGGCAGAAGTAGCAAGTCAGGCCAGAGAAACAGCGCCTGCGGAGGCGTTGTGATGGACTCCACTTGAAATGGAGTTGACTTGACATGATGCCGCTCAAATTTTGTTTTGTTTCATCTGAGGAACCAGAAGACCCTTCCTGCTGCAAGGTCGTCTCTTGGAAATTAGCAGTTGTCAGCTGGAGACTTCGCTTTGGTGTCCCATCTTCGCAAGAATTTGGTCACATCAAACCAAGGGAACAGACCACACCAACCCGCGAAACATCGTCGAGAGCAATGTCAGAATGCTGCAAGAGATTCAACAGACCCATCACAAGAAAGTCTATTTGCTACTTCCATTTATGACCTGGTGGTCCAGCAAAATGAATCTCACACCACACAATTACCGTGGCTGATCTTTTCTCTGGGTTCCGTTGTTTACTCCGGAGATTTGTCTGTGCGCGTGGAGAGGTAATTTCTGGAGTTGATACTTCATTGGATGCGTTCGGCGTATGACATTTCGGAGCAAGATTCAGCCTGCGGGAAGCGAAGTTCGCTGCGCTTCAAGTAGATAATGATACCAGGCATAAAAAGACCGTCAACTCACCCACGCTGCCTCCCCATGCAATCACGCTGGTTTACGAGTGAACCAAATCTTATTGCTCTGCCGAGAGATTTGGTCGGCATGATAACTCAAAACAAATTGAAAGCATTCTCCCCACATTCTCGTTGCGTGGATGTGGTTCTTGAAGGCTTTTCACTTGATCCAACTGCTTGAAAGATCGTCAATGAACAAGAGAAACACTCTGCAATCATTTGCGACGAGCTAACGGCACACAAGCTTCTGGATTGTGACAGGACATATCAGAACGCTTGAATTCTCCTCCAGATCCGTGATTTAGTGCCTTTCCCCACTCAAAATATCTTTAATAACTTGAAAGCTGTGCAAACTCCTGGCTGGGGCACCACTAAGTGCCACTGAGCGATACACATAGATCACCATAAATGTACTCGTACGAGACCGCACTGCTAAGGGACATGGGAGCCGAGTTCCTCAGGTGACAGATGTGGCAGTTGTGGCTTCCACTAATTTGAGGCCAAGGCATTTACGGTCTAACGCCGGTACATTTGCTCCGAGAGTCCTATCAGTAATGTGCTCTGGATGCTGTTTATGGACTGGAACCGTGTCGTCCTCAGCCTCGTGGTCTTGCAAATCACAAACACCACAACCTCTGACAACATCGAGTTGCAACAATGTTGAAGCACAATGTTTCTACGTGCTGAAAAGATGGTAGATCACAAAACAAAAATTCTGATTTTGTGCCCGTTGTTTCACCAAAGCGATTTATCAGCTGACTTCTCAGAGTTTTTCTCATTTTCGGGTGAAATACTGCGTGAAAAGCGATCACCAAGCCCCGGACCATTTTCTGTCATGAGATTTGAAAATCAGTGGACGTTGAGTCAAGCAGCTTTCAACGTCATTTGGGAACAAAGCGCGTCTTCGATCGTTCTCGGTGATCACCAGCAAGCCTTACCTTCTTGAGTCGGGTGAACTTCCTGCGCAGCCCCGTCCTCCGGTTGGGCGCCGCTTTGTACCACCCGCTGAGCGCAGACATCAGCATCGTCGTCGAATCTCGCTGTCCGTACGACGCATCCATCATGTCGCACGAAACGGAATCGTAATCAACGGAATCACTAATGTCTCGCGTGGTGATTGTTCCAACGTTCGTTCAGCGTGGTTCTCGATGCGAACGGCAGTTTGGAGACAAGAACCACCAGTGCCGGTGCGACAGTATTTCGACTAAAGAAGTCGTATTTGAAGCTGCACACAGAGTAAATGAATCCGGCTCGAGAAAATACCTGTGTTGCAGCAGCTTAAATGTGCCCTGTGGAACATCAACTGGTGCACATGCAACAATATCTCGCTTTGCGTTCCTCTCCTTTTGTGAACAGCAATCGGACAATTACGTAGCAACCGTTGCAAGTGACACGTTGGTGTTGCAAGTGCACTCGGCGTCGTTGTTCTGATTGTGGAGCTGTGAGTGGAGCGGGACGGCCGCGACACCGGCCATGTCATCAGCAGGAGACGCGCCTCCAGGTACCGCAATTAGGCTGCGCAGGAGAAGAGCCGAGGCGTCTCCAGAAAAAATACTTTTCCTGCGCTTCAACTCAGCTCAGCATCTGCATGTTGGACGCCACTCCAGACTGAGCAAACCCGAGCAGCTGCACACGCGATGCTCTGTCCAGGTCGTGTGCATGAGCCTCCAATATGGCCCCAATCATCGTGCTGACTTCGGTTGATAAGGAATTTCGGCCACATCAATGTGCAGGAAAAATTATCTTTTATATCCTTGGGTGTCAGCATTAATATGAGCTCCGCAGCAGACACTGCAGGCTTCAGTTAAGGCCAAAGTCAGAGCAGAGAAAATGGCTTGTCCGCAACAAAGGTTCCACAAGCTTTGATCCTCTCAAAGATGCGACTTCTTTGTGGTGGTGACGTATGACCGCAAAGTGACGTGGGACAAGAACACCCAAGAAAGTCTTGAAATAGCAAACCTGTTTCTGCCCCATATGTTTTTCAAAGACAGGCTGCATAATCAAATGGAGAAGACTGATTTGGATGTGCTTTGATCAGGTTGTCATATGCCCACGTTGGAGTCCTGTGATCTCAAAGCTTTTGAAGGTGAACAAAACAAACTGAAAACATCAAACACACGGTCCACAAAAGATTGTCGGCACACGCATCACTGAGAAGAACCTATCAAAGGCAGTGAGGCAGAGTTTTCTGAAGCCATGTAGGGTGCAACAAGACCCGCGTTGGGACCTGCGTGGTGCATGCAAGCTGGTTCAGGCCCGTGGACGTTTTGTTCAAGATCAACAGCCAGAAGGATTGTCCACATCACGTGCCGCGCAACACATTGGAAGTGGGAGGCAGATGAATACGTGAAATGTCCTTCGGAATCCAGTGACCAAAAGGCTTAAACTGGACTGTAGACACTTGCTTTATTTCCCAGGTTAGTGCTGTACAAAAGCTAAAAGTTATCTGCCTTCAA
>JAAUXT010099833.1_pt1 | contig 43714 bp, 43 predicted proteins | sample 7278171 | NCBI WGS metagenome assembly JAAUXT01 (sample SAMN14350112, study PRJNA611818) | marine sediment metagenome | isolation source: surface marine sediment (1.8m) | place: French Polynesia: Moorea | collected 2018-08
CCATGTAGTGGTGCAGTATATATATATATATATATACTGCACCACTACATGGTGCTTCGCCCTGAAGGGATTTCGCACAATAAGGGCCTGCACGTGAATAACAACAAGAATAATGAAAGAACTTTCTTCAGGAAAGCTGAAAAACAAATCAGATCTGGATGAAAACAATGGGCTGGGTCTGCTTACAAACACAACACTCCCAGTCTCAACACGATTTGCACTTTCATGTCTATTTCTGCCAGACTCCAAACTTCAATATGTTAAGACTGTGTGGAACACAGAGTTGTTGTCTTCAGCACGGTCAATCACATCAACTAAAACTTTTTTCTTGCAACACGTGAGCTGAGTTTCATAACCTGAATCTGGGTGCAAGTTTTTCGCCTCACCACTGCACCCTGCAACCAACTTGAACCCGATCATTGACTCAACACCCATGTTCAGTTTTTCCATTTTTGACAAAATGACTTTGTCAGAGTCAGAGGCAAAACTATCCTTCTGACACAGTGAAAGTTCACACACTCGCACTCCCGAACTTGCAGTTTTCCCTGCAAGGTTCGAAGATTTCTAGATTGGCCTCTGTGGGTGTTGGTTTTCGCTGCACATACACAAAGCAGCCTGTGTGTTGCTCCTGTTGACCTGATTGATCAAGACATCATGCAACGTGTCGATCACGGAAGGAGCCACACCTCACGATGTGCAGTCGAAGCACCAGGGACAACAGGCGCAGATCGACATGTACTCACCGCGTCGAGTCTTTGATGTATTGTTCTTCCCATCGTACTCACCTGCAAAAAGAAAAAATGCAAAGAAATTCAGAAAGTGCAATCAAGCCGGGTGTGTTTTTTTTGTTTCAGAGTACGCTGGTCTCTTGCGTTTGTCTTGTGCACAAATGTCTGTGTGAAGTGAATGCAAGTCCGATCAAGCTGAGGTGAGGGTCCCTTCGGTGGTTTGTTCAGATTTGAAAATCACACTTTGTTCTCTTCAGAAAATGCAGCCACTTTTTGAAGTCCTGAGGCAGCCCTTCCATTTTTGGCATTATTTTGACAACGGCAACCTGTTCATGCCAGAAACTTAAATCAGACACAGCACTTGTTCATTCGACGAACATTTAGGAAACTTTCCAATCCCGAAGCAGTCGACGCGACTGTCACGCTGTTGACGCGATGCGCAATTATTTCAATTTCCTGCAAAGCTTCACAGGCTTGGTAATTAATTCGTGTGTCAAACAAGAAATTGTTCCAGGATTGAGATGTTTTGCAGGCCCACTGCCCAACTGCTCGTGGGTGTGGAGAAACTTTTTCTTTCGTGTCTTTGAGGCACAGGTGAAAGGAAAGTCCACACTCACGCTGCAGATTCTGTGAGTCATTTGAGTCACACAGTTGACAAAGAGCTGCTTGCCAAGGCCACGACACAAAACTCTGGAGAACAGCCTATTGTAAGAGTACAAATGGTGTTTCGTTTATATTTTTCTCTCGTTCTCTCACTGTTCAACGTGGACAATATTCAAACTTCCCGCAAAGGTCTCTGAAACAGTGCTTCTCCAACCAAGAGGCCTCATGGCACCGCACGAGAGCCGGAATCCACAAATCCACTCGCTCAGATTAACAATGCTGTTATTTGTCTCAGGTGGCGCACACATCAACGCTGCACCAATTGTGTTTTCTTGGAGAACACATGTCATGAACGCAAAAAACAAGCCTCACACGGTCATTGTGAGACCTGTCGTTTGTACAAAAGCCTTGTCAAAGTTGTCTGAACTGAACTTGCAAGAGAAGACAGAGCGTCTGTTGTTCATCCCTTTTCATCACGGGATGCGCTTGAAATGTCAGGGTTTCTTTGGCGAGAGAAAGCAAATCATTGATTGACCTATTTTCTCTCTTTGACTCCTTAGATTCAGCCTCCAGATTTTCCAAGGCAATGTGGTTGTCCTGGTCTGTCAGAATCCTCACAGGGGAACCCGATTGTGGTGCGCAGAGAGGCATTGTGTCAGGACATGGCAATGGAGGGAAAATCTGTTTTCAGATGTGTAATGCTATTGGCAGTAGCAATGAAACCTGGAATATTCAAAGGTCCTTCCCACACAAAAGGCTGTTCCAGGGATCAATTGTAGCTTCTGTTACGTCCGAACAAAGCAGAGGAAATTTGATCATTGGGCTGAGAAAGTCGTTTGTGGGTTGAAGGTTTCACTGCGCCCAATGGCCCACCCTGACAGATCGTAAACAATGTTTATGTCGTATTTTGGCAAAATGATGTTTGATTTTGTATCTCTTTGATAGACACTGGTGCCGGTAATGACCAGTGGGAAATCAGGGAAGCACAACAGAGGCCCAACTTTCTGTTGATAGCACCCACTAATTGCGAAGATATTTTGGTTGTGGTGTTCTGCAGAAAAAAAACTCGCGATTTTGGGAACATGTGCAGTTGCTCATCCTCAGGGGTGAAACACATGGAGCCCAATCCTGGCTTTGCCAGCTTTGCTGAGTCGTCTTTGTGATTACTGGAGAATGTTGCTGCTTTTCCTGATCCGGTTCACCTTTCACGAGTTCCGGAAAGACAAACACAAAGCTTTTATGATTTGCATTGTTGATGAAAAGTGGGATAACGTCCACTTGCGTCACAACTCGAGTCAAAATATTGTCTTCAGTGCTCAAGCCTTGGCTCGAAAAATGTGCACCTGATCTCAACGAGGGGCGCAACCGGCAACATTGAACTTGCTCCATTCGAGAAAATGTTTCGCACTCCTCTATCTTGGAAATTCGTGCCTTTTGAAATCGGTCACTTTCCAAAAGTAGCAGCGAAAAAGGGCGCCCTGGCTGACGTAAGGCTGACGAAAATTCCCATTTTGTCTCATAACTCATCATCTAGGATTCCGAATGGACAATCCATCAGTTGAAATGCAGGCACTTACATTTTCCATTTGCTCTTTCGTGTCCGCGGAGGCGGGTCTGACCCGCTCCTCCGACTCCACGACTTCTTGCAAAGTCTCTGCAGTGCGGAATCCGAACAGCGCTGAAATTGTTCTGCAGGCGTCATTTCGGCGTCCATCACAGACATTTTGTGCAGAATATAGGCCTGGAGCAGTCGAATTCCGTCAATCGCTGCAGAACATTCATTTTCAACGCAAAAAAAGTTGAAATTCCAATGTCTTTTGGGACGAGAAACAAGAGAAACACCCAATGCGGCTGTTTCAGCCAGTTTCATCAATGGATAATCAATGTTTGAACAGAAATTTCTTTTCCAAAAAGGAATCTCGATGAAGCTTCAAGTGTAACCTCAGAAAGAAGTTGGGGGAAGCAGGTAATCTCACTTCTGACAGTCTGAAGCTGTCACCGCTGGATAGTTGCGCTGAACAATGACAAATGAGACGCCACACGGAGGATAATAAGCGGATTTTAATTACATTCTGTGTGTGATGAATTGTCGTGAGCCATCATCATTTCATGCGTCCTACTCTGAGCTCAGTCAAGTCCTCAAATCACGGACATGACTTAACCCGTGATCGACAGATGGCAGAATGTTGCCAGATGCCTCCATGATTGAGGACTTGAATTGTGAAACGCAAGAATTTGTTTTGCACACATTCACATTTCATTTTCGTACGGTATACACAACAAAACCAATTGTTTCACCAAACAGCCAAGGACAAAAATAATATAGCTGTGATCGAAAACGCCAAATACGAGGCAGTTTTCCAATGAAACGGTTTCTCGGACGGACACGGCGGTTTTTGCGAACAATGTCCAAATTTATTTGCACACTTCTGAAGATAAGGAACATGCACAAGTATGCCACTTAAAAAATTGGCCAAAATGTCAACAATTCAACAGAAAAACAAGCAAAAACATGGAAGGAGTTTGGAGGCATGCCGATCACAGACAAGAGATATCACATGTATGGGCATTAGTCCTGGTCACTTTCTTCTTCTTCTGAGGATGAAGGCAAGTCAAAAACAAGGTCGTGGTCACCCTCCGGATCTATGGCAATGTTCCTACCCTCGAAGTACTCACCCCCTGCGGCTATGCACTTCATCCAGCGGACAGGCAAGTTGTCAATTGCTGCAGCAAAGTCAGCTTTTGGAATGGATTTGAGAGTTCTCTGCACAGCTGCTTGCATTGCTGGAACATCTTGGTGTTGGATGCCTCTGAGTGCGTTCTTGAGTCTGGGGAATAAAAAGTAGTCGCAGGGGGCAAGGTCAGGTGAGTTTGGAGGATGTTCAAACACTTTGATGTCACTCTCCCTGATGAACTGGATGGTTGGTGCAGCTGTGTGACTACTGGCATTATCGTGGTGCAGGAGGAATGGGCGTGGTCCATCGGGTGTGGCCTTCTTCCAGAGTTGAGGTCTCTTTTTTCGCAGGTGTTCTTTGAGCACTTTGAGGGTCTCGATGTAGGTTTCTGACTTGATGGTTTCTCCTCTTGCAGCGAATTCACTGAGCACCACTCTGTTCCGGTCAAAAAACACTGTGAGCATTGATTTCTGGGTGCTCCTTTGAGGCAGAGCCTTCTGAGGATGGTCACTGTGTGTTCCTTTGGGCAACCACTGTGAAGATTGGATCTTGGTTGGGATCTCGAAAACACTGATCCAACTCTCATCCCCAGTGACCAATCGGTTGAGAATTGAATTGTCCTCCTTGAGAAGGTCCAAACTCTGCTGGCAGATGGTTTTCCTGACATTCTTCTGTGTGTCTGTAAGGTCCTTGGGGACGAATTTCGGACAAAGTTTTGACAACTTCATGTCTTTCTTGAGCATCCTGTGTGCAGAGGTGACAGAAATGTTGATATGGTTTGCCACCTCCTCCAAGGAAACAGCTCTGTTGCGCTCCAAAAAACGTCACACAGCAGCAATTTTGTCTGCAGATCAAGCAGACTTGGGTCTCCCACTTTTTGGTCTGTCCTTCACACGCTCCTCTCCTTGAGAGAATTGCTTGTGCCACACCCTGACACGTCCTTTGGACATCGTGCGATCACCGAACACTTCCCTCATCTGTCTCCAACATTCAATGGGGGTCTTGCCACTTTTGCAGAGAAATTTAAGAACAGTACGTTGCTCAACACGTCCTTCCATTGTCAACAAACACAACCACAAGAAACCAAAAACTAAAACAGAAAAGCACAAAAGAGCGCAACAAAATCTTGCACTTGCCATGAGCAGCGGCCTGATGATCGAAGTGGCAGACTGTCTGACCTTGTAATTGGGTCAAGGAATCGATCGGGACAGGTGTTTTCAATGGCAAGATCATCCCCAATAAGGCAAGGGTGATGTCTCCAAGTTTGACCAAAATCGACACTTGGAGTCGGAAGATATGAAAAAAAAACCGTTTCATTGGAAAACTGCCTCGTAGACGATGCTTGTCCAGGTGCACCGGTTGAGGTTCGTTGCAACTGCTCCTAGACCAAGCAGATGGATGAGCTGGACATTCGGTGACCTGGACCCAGTGGAACCTGATCAGTCACCTGTGCAGAGCACACTGTTCCGCTCTCCTGCACAACGAAGATTGTTTCTGCTCTGCAGGTTTTGTTTGTGCCTTCTCGCCCAGAGGCCGTTTGATGAATATTACTTTCTGGAACGTGGCACGTGATGCATCTCTTTGTCAAGGTGCATACACCTTGTTCCTGGACCACTTCTCTTTGAAGTCTGTTTAGTGACCACCCAGGGTCTGCGTTTGTTTGACATCATGCATGTCAGGAAAGAACGGAGCTTTCTGTTGGTCAACATGAAGATTTTTGTCACACATTTTGCCGGTGGAGACCCTTGGTTGCAAAACAGCTTTGTGAGAATGGCAGACGAGGAAGTTCTCTCACGGATCCACGTCTGGCGCGGGATGCAGCGCAATCCTGGTCTGGTTTCGGGGGAGCGAAGTCCTCAGATAAGTTTACCGCAAATTGGAAAATTAGGGGCTGGGGAAACGAATGTTTCGAAGGGAACGGCCCGGCGCCGAGACCCGCCAGAGAAGTCAAAACAGATTCTGTTCTTGTGAGCGACGAACGGAAGCCGTGCATATCTCGGAACCCTGATTGTGCTGTCAACACTTGACAAATGTTCCGGGAACCTCCAACAGGACAGCGTTGCGTCAAATTGTATCCAATTGTTTCGACGATTGTGAAACAGCCGGCGGACTGAAGCCGCCTCAACATGTGTTGTCACAAAGCCCTTCAGACGTTGTTCTTTGTTGTGTGCGCTGTTGGGACCTTTAATACAACACCCCCTCACAATTTCACCTGTGCGCTTGTTTGTCTAATGTGATTGTCATTTCCGCGTTTTGAACATCCGGATATTTTCTGTGACATCCAGAATTGATGTGCGTGGGAGTGAAATTTTCTCAGAGCCTCACAAGAAGTGTCACGAGTCAGCTTGTTACGGTTTTGAAAATGCTGCGAAATCCACCTGTAACTTCTTCGCACTCGGGTTGGCACGAAAATCCAGAATTCCGTGGATTTGTTGAGCTACTTCCCCGCGGATGCAATCCTCTTTGCATCACATCAGATAAAATTGATGTGTGGAAGCCTCACAGACTTTTGGTTCCCTTTTGTTGTTGTCTCATGTCTGGATTGGATGGTGACAGTGCAGTGTTCCCGGGGCTCGGATTAACAGGTCCTCAGTGTTCCCGGGGCTCGGATTAACAGGTCCTCACTGTCCACGCTGCAGACCCCGCAGCAACTCTTGACATCCGCGCCACCTTCATGCCTTGGGCGCAAGAATCTAGACACTTGTGGATTGTTCACACTCCATCAACGGATTGGGATGACTCACACAAATGATTTTCAGACAAAAGCAGATCTTGATGTCAATTGCATCTTGAAGCATCGAGCAGCTGAAAACTCCACCAGCATGTTGTCTTGATTCCAGGTAAAAATTGTCTTTTCTTTCTGTTCACAACAATTGTTCACGTTGTCCCACGCAGAACAACATCTTGTTATTCACGCGAAGATCTCGTTCGCAAATGCCACAATTTGTGACATTTCTATCGGTATTTCACGACAAAGGAGCAAAACCCAGACCTTTTTAAAGTACTTGCTGCAGAAAAGGCTCACGAAAACCAGTAACAAAGCTTCTTGCTGGCACTGCTTTGTGACAATTAACAGAGAAATTCTGTTTGTTTTGCGTCACCAATGAAGTTGGCAACGGGTGAATCTGAAGGTACACTGTCTGTTGAAATTTCATTGTTCCCAGTGGAGACATTTGCATGTGATGCCAAATTAAAACATTCAAAGCCTGAGGCGATCACAACATGACATGATTCACAAACAGCTCCAAAGTTCATTTCAGTTTCTTCATTCGCCTTGGGATCCGCTGTTCCGCTCGGACTTGATGCATGCGCGAGGGGCATCGAGTCTGGAACCGTACGTTCAGTAGCAGATTTTTTCTTGGAACCGAAGTCCACGGAGCATGGTCGACACTCAAACTTGCATTTTATCAGAGGTTGTCTCTTCAGAAAGCCAAGTCGCGTGGTTGGCGCACTTAGTTTGTACAGCCCGTCTGATCTTTCATCTTTTCGTGTCAGATGATCGCGATGAGTCTGGAACAAGTTCCTTCCGCTCAGGCGGGACAACGGATTAATTTGTCCGTCTTGTCAAATGTTCTTGATTCTCAAACGTAAGACTCTGCCAGATGAGAACAATGCCTTAAGATTCCACCTCACAAAGCAAATTTCTCACATCCAACAAAAATACAGCAAAAATCACAAGCAAAAAACGTCGCTTATGGTTCTAACCTTGCTTGGAACTTTTCTCAAAGTGGTGCTCAGTGGAACGCTTTCTTTCTTCACACCCTCGTCGATCAATGCTGAGCAATATGAGCTCAGGAAACTTCATGAAACACATGCAGACGCAAGTTCAACAGGCGCAATATCCCGCAAACTCTTGAAGGTGTTTGGTTTGTGCAATCACTCAACATTGATGTACGTAGGAGTCTCCCACCTTCAGGAGTCTCGACACCTTCGCAGAGCCATCACATGTAATTTTGGTGTGACTTCATGTCTTTCAGTTATGTCACAATGATCAAATACTGCATCCAGTACCAAACGCCTGTCGTACAACCAAAAGTTATCGGTCTAATTTGGAATCATGTCCCGCACGCAAAAGAAAGACCCGAGACAGCCAACACAGGCCAAATGTATTGCAATCCTGGCAGCAATCCTTTCAACTTCGCTTTCTGTATTTGTTGCACATTGTTGAAGCATGTACATACAAAAACCTGAGATGACGGTCAAGATCGGAAAACGACTTGAGTCGAATTTCGTTCTCCATTTTCAGGAAAGTGCTCGATTGACGATGACGATTGACTTGAGCTTTGCTTGCTTCTGATGTGACACATGCACAATGTTTGATCGCATGTGGATGAGTAGTTTTCACATCTGTTTTGCCCCATGTCTGCGAAAACAGCTGATGTGTTCGTAAGGAACCGGCGCAGCTGCTCTTTCAAAGGGATGTCTTGATTTGTTGTCAGCAGCCCTTGCCTCCGTGCGCAGAGTCTGGGAGACACCAATCCGCTTCTGAGATTGTCGGTGCATTGTCTCAGTGAACATGTAGGGAAACAATAAGTCCAAAGCTCCTTAGGTTTCCCCAGCCTCTGGATGAGCCCAAGTCTAAATGACATGAAAGAGCGTTTTACGGCTGATTCCTGTTTATGAAGGCAGAGTCTGAGATCACGGCACGCCCAGACAGAAGTTCACTCCCATGGCAACAGCTTCACTGGGCCACGTTCCGGCGAAGATACGGCACAAACTGAGCGCATCGTGAGACGACCAAGGTAAACTCCAAAACAACTGTAAACTGCCAAGCACCACACACTCTTGCTACAGGTCGTGAGCGTAGTTGCTGAGGTGCCAAGGTTCATCTGGGCGGAAGAACAGTTGACTCCACCCACGCAACACTTCAATCCGTGTACATTGAGGAGGTCAGAACCTCATCAGTATGATTCAGGGGACTCCATAAATTTCTTACTCGTGTCGAAGACAGACACAGGCATGGGCACCAGTCAGAGGCGAAAACAACCCGTGTTCATCAACACCCAAATGGAGCTCCTCAAATCCCTCGAGCATTGCGACGCGTTTGTGTTGCTGCGGACGGGGCTCGAGGAAGTGTTTTACTGCGCAGCTCTCGTTAGAGCCGGGATGAATTATCGCTGTACGAACACAATCCGTCTATTAACCCGAGTCAACCCAGTTCATAAATACCGAAAAAAGCTGTCCTGCCGAACGGTGTGTCTGCGCGTCACTTTGGCAGAATGAAGCCTGGGGGACACAAAGTTCGGACCATGTTCCCAGCGAGTTACCAGTATGCCGGGGGTCAGTTCGTTCACTGAAGTTCTGCGAGTCTGACTGACTCGATCTGCTTTGTGTTTCGCTATTATTGAACCACATGGATTGACGATGAGGCCACTCACCTTGCAAAGCCAAACATCAGACTTGCCAAACAAGGTTTGATGCAAACAGAAACACAAATCAGGGTAAACAAGGACCTTCGGGCAACGGTGAGGTTCATCCATCAAACAATGCCTGCGACAAACTGACAAATCACAACATCTTTCCGTGGATTCAACATCTGTTTGTTTCTTGATCTCTTCCTTCAGAAACAAGACCATGACCAGTGGTGACAGCAAAGAAGACTTATTTTCATTCTGTGGTGAAAAAAGGCTTCTCCACAACAGAGAACTCACCACATCAATCTCTGCTCAATACTGACCCACAATGAGATGCCACTGGTGTGGGTCCGGCCGGGGCTTTATCTTCATTTGGGATGAATGGACAGACGCGGATAATTCAATCTCATCAGAATCCATCAAAGGTCTGGGTATCAATAGTTGTTTTCGAATCTGATTCCGGGTGGAAACAGTGCGGTCATGGACATACAATCGACGAGAGCAAAACCCCTGCGGAGGATGCAAGGACGCAAGAATTTCAACACGTGCGTCACTCCTGTTTGACGACAAATTTCCGTTTGTTCTGCAGGTCTAATCAACCGTTTTCAGAGTCCTCAGTCAGCTCGGAACAAACAAAGCAGCCATTTGGAGGGACTTTGTATCAGAGCTCGCTGTTTTTCAGTGTTTCTGTGATTTGATGTGAATCGAGAGCTGAAAACGCCGAGGTGTTTTATGGCTTCCGCCTCTGCGCGCGAGAGAACTATACAAATTTGCTGCAGAGTGTGGACTTTGTGCAACGCGCAGATTCAAGTGCATGCAGTTGAAAAAACAACAAAACACCTCATTTTTCAAAACACGCTCTGAAAATAAAACACGAAACCAGTCACGTGCTGAAACCGAAACCAAGTGCACGAGGTTGGTCTCCTACAGGCCACAGAAGAATGAACTGTGACCTGCCTGACTGTCGGATGCCCAACCGCTGCGACATTGTTGTAGTGTCAATTTTTTTCTCCCAACTCACCGCCAAGTCGCATGTTGCTTGTTCACAGGAAATGCTAAAGCACAAACGCACTGGAGGTGTTGACCAGGTTGAGCCGCTGCACCTTTAGGGCGACAAGCTGCCACATCCGACCACACAAGAAGCACTGACGACATGAGTAGGTCATGGGAGTCTGTCAAACCACACAGCCTTTTCAATTTCAGTATCATCCTGGGACAGGTTGCACAGTGTGATCTTCAAGTTTGTTTTCGCATTCTGTCGGATTCTTCTTGAATTGTTTCCATTGTAATTGGGTGACGTTCAAGAACCAGGGCTGATTTGAAGCGAAAAACAAAGCAAAGAACGAGTGCACGAATCTCACTCTGGTACACTGATGTCAACAGAGATTCCAACTGTGGGGTGCAAATTTCGATCTGGTGTCTGCCGGGTGAACGAAATAGAAAAATATGAAGGTTTCATGCATCCTAATTTGATTCTGTTCGGGGGGTCATTTTTTCACTTGCTCCTGCCCACCGCCATGGGCTTCTTTTATTGGGATAACATGAGATTTAATGCATCATAAACTTCTACAAATAGCATCTCAGCTGCGCTGTGGCTTTTGCGGAAGTGCATGGCACAAAACAAAAGTGCAGATCTGGAAAGTGCCAGCTGCTGCTCAGCGCCACTGCAAACTCGAGGAACACCTTTGCAGACGCGTGGGAAGCATAAGTCAAGTTGATCTTGTAAAGAGCAACAGTTGCCTTTCTGAGTGAACAGAAGTGAAGGAGACTGCTGAGACCACGGACACTAAAAGCGAACATTCTTTCTTGAGACAAGACCGTTGATTTATCCTTGTCCGTTCTTCTCTTGCTGCACCATTTTGTGCTGCATCGCGCAGTCGACTTTTTTTTCTCTCAACTTGTTTGCAAGTTGTTCCCTTTTCCAGAAGAAGAAACGAGGAAAACGAGTGCAACGTAAAACGAGTTTCTTCGTCACACTTCTCAATTCTACAAATTTGTTCTCCAAGCGTCAAACTGAACTCTGAAGCTTGTACCCAAGTTTTTGAGTGGGCTCTTCGGTAAATTCATCCAACTGTACAAGAACGCAACTTCATGAGCTGGGTTCTGCAAGGAATCTGCTGAGAATGAGAAATATTCTTCAATCAATGCCCCCGGGGCCCTTGAATACACGGCTGCAGTGTCAACTAACGAAGCCAACAAGTTTGTGACTTTGAGAATAGGTTGCTGAGACCTAATTGACCTCGTTGGAAACATATTCAGTGAAATACCTGTCTGGGTATTTGGAAAAAATTGGCAGCCCGTCCTGTGAGGCAGGGCAGGCTGTTGAATTCACAGCACAGCGTTGCGTTGTTGGGGCAGGAACAAAAAAAGCGCTGAACAGTTCAAAACAGGCACTGAGGCAGCTCCAGGAGTTCTGAATCTTTGTTTTCTACATGAACGGCTCTGATCGTACTTGACTATTGCCAGGGGTGAAGACTTGCCTTTTTGATTGACACGTGCTACTCTGCAGAGTTCTCTGGCCACATCAAACCACGTCACGGGTGAAGTCAGTCAAACTGTTCTGTTTCTTTTTTGCGCAACACAGGTGATGTCATCATCTTGTGCTATGCTCTCAGACTTCAACGGCCAAACTATGTGTCGCAAAGGAAAAGTACAAAAGCGGCAAACAACGCGCAGACAAGGTTTATGTAACGACCAACAAGGAGGATTTATTTTTCAGACCAGCTTTTTTTGCACTGGGTGGAATACGAGCAATTTGGCAGGCAATGAGAGGAAACCAGAGGCTTAATGGCTCTGCAAATTGGGAGAATACAAATTGGAAATTACCTATTAATAAACATTCTTATCTCACGATGCGAAAGAGAAATGTTGAACGTGAAGAATTGGGAATCTGGGTCCCGCGCAGAAGCAGTCAATCTCGGCAACTGTGAATGAATCCATTTGCTCGGCGGATGAATGAGAATGAAGCTAGAAATCTCCGAGCCCTCAACATCCAAGCGCTCTTTGCACACCAAAGATAGTGCTGACACAAATCATACTTAGCTCGACCAACAAAGTGAATAAATCCATACATGGGTGGGCGATAACCACAACTCGTTTATTTCCCTGGCAAGAATATTTTTCGGATCGTTGAACACCTGTGTGGCAAATGTTACGACTTTTAGAGATGTTCTTCGGGACAACGGACCAGAAGCACCAACTCTGAGACCGGTTCAATAATACGGTTGGTCCCTGGTCCCTCTGGCCCCTGTGCGTGGACAACATCCCGATATCCGCAAGTTTGCTTCACCCATTTAGTTGTGGGTGAGTGAGTAGACAGGTGGGTTTCCTGTCTGTCTGTCTATCTGTCTGTCTGATTGGCTGGCTGGCTGGCTGGCTGGCTGGCTATCTACCTGTGTAACAAATCCAATGTTTCAAGGGTTCCTGTGCCTTGGGGTGCAGACCTTCGTGCCGCTTGTCCTTTTGAAGTATTCTGTCTGCTCGTTCTTGAAGGATCACAAACAGCAGGTGCTGCTTGTCTCACAAATGAACTTGTTGGGGGAGAACATTCCCAAATCATCCACAATGTTCACACACAGTCGCGCAAACAGAGTGATCTTCAATTGAGGAATTGTTGTACGCTCGTACCTGTAGCTTGGGAGCCCACTTGAAGTTTATCTGTGTGAAGCAAAGACAACCAGCTCTGGAAGAACTGAATGGGCTTCTACAAAAACAAGCTGCACCTGTCTCAGTAATGAGTCAGCTGAAGGATTAGTGGCATGAAATGGAGAGCGAGACATGCTTCTCGTTGCGCCGCGTTAATCAACAATTCCACTCCGAATTTCATCGGAGCGAAAGGTGCGTAATCTGCTGAATGAACACAAAACAAACACTGTTGTGTTTGAGAAGCAGAGTGTGAAATCGCAAAAGCAGAACACACACACGAGAGTGAAAAGCCAGCGAATGATGGTGGCAAGGACACAAGAAAAGCAGTGCTTCATTTCAGGCAAAAGTATTCATTGGTGCTGTTCCATTTACATCCTTGTATTTTGTCTTTGTTGGCTTCTCATACGAGCAGCATTTCATCCAAAACAACCCGAGAAATGGTTTTGGAATCTGAGCTTCTTGGTCGAGAATCTCGCGTGTCAGAAAATTCTCTGCATCTGCCTGTAGACGAGTAAGTGACTGTATGGATCAATTTGGGCGCACCCTGGGTTCCTCACCACAGAGAACAGACATCAGCACCCGAACCATCTTCAAACCAGGACAAATACTCGGCTTCTTCCAAGGTGTCGGGTCAGGGAACTTTGGATGCACCTCGGGTTGTGCACATGACCCACGAGTCACGAACAATGCACCCTCATTTGTGCCTGGAAATTCACCATTGTTTCAGGATGCGCACGTACACACCCCTTCTTTTGTGTCACTTTTTGATGCAAAAAGGGGTGCAAGGGTGGTTTACGCCATGGAAAAACCCTGCTGATGCGACATTTCCAACCACCTTTAAGTGAAAATGGGAACTTGACACCTGATCATGTCACACCCCGTTTCGGAAGCACACGTCTTTGATTCCGCGATAAAGGACACCACTTTGGAACAAGGTACTCGTGTACAGTTCAGGTTCGCTGTTTGGAACATTGCAACTCAGGCGCCAACTTTGTTGCCATAAATCAGAACACGCTCTCCTGGCCAAATTGGCACAAAAAGCTTTCATGAATTGCAACTTCAGTTCCACTAATCAGTGCCTGAAAGAACATCACATTGACATATGAATTACAGACTCAGCCTGAAGTAGTCACACTCACGCAAGGTCGGCCTGTATGTTGTACTGTTCTGGTCTTTTTTGGATGCTCGAGATGCGTCTGTTGACATCGCAGCTCATTGTGGTTGACAGAACCTCGCGCGCCATCCACTTACGAAAGCCATCAGCACTCAGCCTCTCATGCTCACCTGTCGGACACCTTTGCGAGCCTTTCGTGCGCTTACTTGTGGCGTGGTGTGATAAACAGAACAAACAAAAAACAGGGGTATCGAGGGACCAGACATTTGTCCCTTGTTTTGTGCTGGGCGTTTCGAACCTTTGAAGTATGAGCTTCAAATCGAAGACGTGAGGGAGCATATTCAGCAATTCTCGTCTATTTGATTTTGCCAGTTGGTGTTTCAAAGGAAGGTAAGCAGATCACGGCTTTGGAAAGGATCTCTCAAAAGGAGGCTCTGAACAATGCGCGTTTGCACAGCAAGCACTCACATCAGGCCATATAAATTTGGTCGGGTTTCAAGAGGTTAATGCGGGGCCTGGACATTTCGGTCGATACGTTTCATCCTGAAGTAGCTCTTCTATTCTTCTGCAAGACACATTACCCAAAGAGGAGGCTGAGTAAAAGAGCTTTTTCGACATCGAAACTGCAGCACCATCCCAGCATCAAAGAACGTGATGTCTATACACCAAGTGAATGAAGGTTGCAGTCACGCTGCAACGCCAAACAATAAAGTTTTCTGCCAAAGTGTTGTTGTTTCCCTGATCTTCGTCTGAAACCGTTCCTTCCGACTTTGCAAGGACGGTGCGTTTGCTCTTTCTGTGAAAGCAGCTTGAGGAAGAAGTGTGATGACGCCACCATTCACTGTGGCACTGCCTGCACCTCTAAAGGCGAGGTGATTAGCTGAAACACATCTTCACTGGGATCAATTGTGGGATACAGCTGTGCGCCGACCATGGAGACCGGAAGCTCGTCCGAGTCTTGCTTTGGTACGCGCGCACTGGAACAGAACAATTTCACATCAGATTGACCTGAACCGGACCATTGTTCACGTTGTCTGCAGGACTTGTGGAAATGCCACGTAGCTTTGAAAACATCTCATTCACAGTCCATTTTTTTTGTAAAGCCCGATGAGAATGGTTTTCTTTTGCAGTCGCACACAACAGTGCGAGAACGGAAGCAGTACAGAACATGCCTCACTCAGCATCAATTCTCTATTTTTGGCAGGTTTCATCCAAAGGCTCTCGATTCCTTGGGCCCACTGGAAAATTCATTCTGCAATGCTTCAGAGTTGTCCAGAAAGGCTCCACGGATGAAGCCAATTCGTCCGCGGGCAGCACTTTGTCGATACCAAATTCGATCTGCGTTTATTTCCGATTGTTGATTCCTACTGGGACCCCAACTGACCTCATAAATAACTGAGATTTGTATACTTTATGACTTGCTTATTGCAAGTGAATCCACTGTGGTCAATGCCCATTGATCAAGTCCTTTCGTCTCACGAATGCACCCCCACTTGGAGACATTTTTGTGAGTCAGTTTTGTTTCCGCAGTGTCGAAATGACAGTGAAGTGAGTTACGCAGTCTGACATTTTTCAGTGGTGTCTGAATTGAAAGGTTTTGGCATTTCCACCCAACTTCTCCTTCACTTGGCCTTTTCTTCGATCTATTTCCAGAATCCATTTATCTGCACCGAGGCAATTCAGTGAATGGCCGTCATCGAAAATAGATCAGCCCATCAACCAGAAACTCTTGTGAAGAGTGTTGAAATTCCCGGAAAAAAATGGAGCAGTTCACAACTTTGAATCCTACGAGATCAATCAGGTTCAAATGCGTAACACAGGTGGAGTCAGAGTTTGTAAATCACCGAAGGGCGCAAACACGACTTCTGCTGCGACCATAATGGTCTCTGAAGACGAGTGTGGGAGTGTGCATGGTGGGATGGAGGTTTGAGTTGAACGCCTCTCAGTCCATTACACTGCACGTAACAACTGTAGAGGGACCATCAGCACACCCCACAAATTTTCATTATTAGAAGCCAGCACTGCAACAAACAACACTGTCGTGCTTTCTCTAAGAGAAGACCTGAGCTGCAGGAACAGAAATAAGCGCGGCCTTTCTCCCATTTCCACAACTTGTCAACTTAATAGAAATTTCCCTCAGCTGTTGACAGATTAATTTCCACAGGTGACAATCAATACTTCATAAGCCTTTGTGTGTGTGATCAAACGGCTGGAAGCAACGAGTCTGTCAAGTGGCCAAATCTCTCTCCCTGAAGCTCAAATCCTGTTTACCAAATTGCTTTGTTGCTTTGTGGAAGGAGTCACTGCTACAGGGCGCATCGAACAGACGTTCCTTACACTAACAAGCTTCAAGCATGCAACAGAAGTGTGTTGCATGGAAACCTTGAAAGACAGAGCCTCTGACACAAAACTGGAGTTTCTTTTCCAACTGATTTGCAGCGCCGCTCTTGTGTGCACAAACCTGGAGGCAGATACGTACGTACTGTGACTGAGCGTTTGCCTGTTGACTTCAGTGACCTGCACACCGATTGTTCTTGAAGAAAACAGGGGAAAATGCTGTCAACACAACTTGGGGTGCTCCCACTGCACGGGCAGAGTGCGATTGGTTGGGTTTGGGCTCGAAAGCCGGCAGCTGCGTTCATTCTTTGTGGCCAGATTGTGTCCAAGTGCACGGTTGCGTGAGGTCGAGATCCATACCAACTGTCTACCGGCCAATTTGTTCTTGTTCTTAGAATTATACATTTTGTGATGTACATTTTTCGAGGACTCAAAGCTTTTGAGCAATATGTCTGTGTAGCAGTCAACAAGAACGAACAAAATGATCGGCGATTCCCTTGTGGCTCAACCCATATTTCCAGGTCGTTCATCTTTTTTGTCACATGGCCTGTTTGTGAAGGCCATCATTTCTATGGAATCTGTGAAGGGCCAAGCTACAGGTCTCCGGCTTTGTCATGTTTTCCCACTTCCATAGCGGTTCAACACCAACAGAAGTACAGTGTACCTGCGAAAAAAACTTGGCCAACTCCGCAGCTCCGCAGTTGTAATCCTGCGACACTGCAGAGATGAGTGTCACTCGACTCCATTTCCGACATTCCAAGGCGAGTCGAAACGACAAGAAAGCTTTTCCATTCGCTGATGTCAAAACTTACGCAATTCAATGTCTCTGCTGTCAAAAGGTTGCGCACTTCTTGACTTCTGTGCTCAGGTTCACATGACAGACCTTTTAAAGCTTATCTCCAAAAGCTGTTTCCTCTTGCTCCCATTCATCGTCTGCCAGCAGCACAAATACCAAACGAGCAGATCGTGTTTTATGTAAACTTGATTTGCTCAAACCCTTATGTTCTGCATGGTGCACCCAGGTGAACCAATCCAATTGATTTAAATTGGTTTGGAAGTTCCGTGCGGTGGAAAGCTGGTGGCTGGTACACTGAAGACAGAGATGTAAAGCGGCCCGCTGTGATTCGAACGATTCCCCTGCAAGTGGGGACTTTAAGCAGCGGTGATTTCACCACGTAATCGAGAGCCCAGCAGTCTCAGGGAAACCAGGACCCCGCCGCCAGCTGAAGTTAAACGGTGAGGCTTTCGCGGGTTGACTGGTTCTTTTTCAGTGATAATCTGAAGATCTGGGAACAAAAAGGGGATACGCTAATTGCTCTTTCTGCAGACCTGCTGAATTATTCACACTGTCGTTCTTTGTTCCTCTCCCACTGTTTTCTTAGCCTAATGATGAAAAAAGCGCACGAAGACAAAGGACAGCTGTAAACTTTCCCACTAGTACCTGTAAGAGTGCAGTGGCAATAATTGTCCTGGTCGTCGATGGTCAATGAAGCAGATGAGATTCCACCGGGAAAACGTGAGTCTGACAAACACTAGAACCATTGTGGAGACGTGTCGTACAAGTGGGTCTCCCCGGGGTCGCTGTACTAGACACTCCAGTGTCAAGTCATCGGAGCTGAAACCGTCTTGGACTTGTCTGTTTGATGTGGGAGATCTGATCTGGCAAAAGAATCTCCTTTGTTCCACCTTTCTGGCCCAGAAAGACGGCAAAATACAATTTTCAGGACAGGCCTCGTGCGTTTGAAGTTGGTGAACACTCGGTCTTTGAGGTCGAAGAGCGAACTGTTCGGTGAAGGTAAGGTGGTAGATCTCCTGTCCCAGGAAACAAGATTCTGAACATACATCGTCGCCGCAGTCAAAGCAACAGTTTTATTCACAAGACTCACTGAGGACACAAAGGCCTGAGTGTCACCAAAAATGTCCAATCAGCTCCACTTGTTGCTTTGTGCTTGGACAAAATTGGGAAACGCGATTCACGAACCAAGATTTTGTGTTGGGGTCAAACTTTTGAATTTCTGAAGACAGGTCAAGTTTAACAAGTTCAATATCGTGAGCAGCAAAGAAATACGAACCATTGAAATGGGATCAGATGGCTATACATGTATCATTATGACAGCTGAAGAGGTTTCAAAATAACCACCTCCAGAAATTCTGATTCAAAAGAAACGCTGGACTTGATCCGTACCGAGAGCCGGTCGTGTTGCTCAGTTTTGCGGCCTCAAATTGGAGTTGGAAAGTCAAAGCCAGTAAATTAGACGTGTTGAGTTTATCTTGTTGGGGACCAGAGCGTGGTCTATGGATGGTTGTTCGGGTACAATGGATTTTTCTGTTTGTTCGCAGCGCTGCGACAAAATGAAGATTCCAGCCTGCGACGCTGACTTTAGTTGATAATCCTGCCGTCGTATTTCTGCACACGGGATTCGTGAAATGTTTCCGAGTTCTAATCGAATCCGGTACCAGAGGGAAAGGCGAAAACCAACCCTTCACTTTCTGAAACTAATTGGACATTCAGAGAAAGAGAGGGCTCCACACTCCCGAGCAGTTCCTCGTCCCTGCACAAGAGAGTCGCCTCACCATCTTGACAGAGCGATGAAGAGACCAACGTTGTCCTCTGACATCATGGCATCAGCAACAGTCCAACAAATTACCCCTCTTGAACCATCAGAATCCGAGCATGCTACCGCTGCATTCCCGGACGCACCCAGAAAAATAAGTCCAGCTGATGCTGGCTCCCACAGTGTTTCCTATCAGGGAGGCTGGGTTCAGCTTGATCCATCAACATCTGAGAAGAGCACAAAGAGCCAGACATCCACTGCGCTAAGCTGTCAACGCGTCGCATGACATTGAAGAATCCACAATTGAGACACACCGAGAATCAACAGACTCCTCCGGGAGGAGAAATACAGCCTGCTTTGAGGGTGCAAAGGTTCAGATCTGTGGGTTCAGATCTGTCTCTTTTACAGCAATCCAGACTGGTAATTTGTGTGATTGATGCTCACAGAAGTGCACCACATGCGCGTGCATTACTTTCAGTCGACCTGCAACCAATATCTTCCAATCTGAACTCCATCATTTCCTCTTCCAAGAAGAAAAAGGAAGCTTATGACTGATCAATTTCTCCGATTCGCTGTTTTGATCAGGCGAACAAGATTCAGGCGTTCCTCAGGATACAAATCTTCCCGAAACTAATGTTGTGTCACTTCTGCATCTGACGTTCAAGTTGAAGTCCTTCTTCATCCGTTGCAAACTTTCTGAAGGCAGCATTTCTTTGGGTTTCTACCGACTGCTTGCAGCGACTGCGGCATACCCCACGGTTCTCTCCTTTCTGTTTTGTTTGGAGTGGCCCGGGACTCGCGGTTCATCGGGACCTGCCGAAGTTGCGAAGTCGGTCCGGAGCGACCGTGGGGGGGGGGGGGAACCGTGCGGTCAGAAGACAAAATGTTGCCAAAGTTACCCCGACAAACTCAAGGAGCGCGAGGCGTGTGTTGCGTTCTTGGAGAAAGATACCAACGACATCACAAGACCTGAAGTAAGGGTTCACACAGGCTGGAAATATGGACCTTTGACCGATAAAGGACTTGTTTGTGTACGAGTAATTGAATAGGAAACAATTGTTCAGTGTATGAATTCACTTCTACAACAATAGTGTCACATACGAGAGGCTTTGTGTCCGAAGCGTTGCAGAACAGGGATTTCAAGTGAGCTCAATGCAGACGCTTCCAGCACCGACTCGGTCGTTTGTTCACTCTGCGTCCGCTTGTCTATTTCCCGTCTGAACATGGTGGAACCCGTGACTTCTCACAAGCGTCTCATCCGATCGACCGTGTGTACTTGTCTGCAGATGCGTTAAAAATTCTTGAAAAAGAACCCACAAGCGAATTCGCTTGTTTTGAGAACAGATCTACCTGAAGCTGAACGTGCATTTCACTTTGACTTTCCGAATCTTTTTTGCAAAGTGAAACCGAAATCGCCTCAACCACCCGTGTTGTTCGTTGGCCGGTGCTGATGATGCTTCCTGCAATTGAAGCGAAATCGCGACAACGAACGCTTTTCGCGCGCCATCCATGCACGCAGGTGGGGTGTTTCAGTTCAGACAAATCCTTCTGACATGAGCAAAATTTCAAGATGAGAATGTTTAGTCGCAGGTACTTGATATTGTTCAACACTGACGCGTTGGAACGTAAAAGCGAAACGACGTCGCTTTCCGTCTTTGAGTGGGCATTCCAGGCGATCGAGTCGAATCCACATACGCTTTGAATGAGACTTACGGTTTGAGATGGAATGCTCTCTGGATTTCAGTCGAGCCCATTCAAACAAGGAACAAGAACCTTCAAAGCACCACAGGCAAGGCTGGAAGCCAGACTTGAGTGGAAAATTACTCTCATATATTCACAAGCAATTTGCCAAGTAATTGATCAAATATCTACCAAGAAAGTCTGCAGACCACACAGACCGATGCGGTGAGATATGGCGCAGGCAAGCTTTCAATGCGTGAGATTGCCATGAGCACTTCCGCATGCTACAAAGCATTGGAAGCTTTCTGACTGAACAACAAGGGAGGGGTGAAAATTTCAGCGCGATTTTACTCAAAGTGTCGGTGAAATTGAAGCGTAGAGTGTGGACTCGAGTGACAGACGCACCCCCCCTCCCCGTTGGTGTTCGCCCCTCGCAGTTGCACCTCGTTTCATTTGAGGTGCAAGCATCAGGAACAGATGAGAACCTCAGGCGAGAAACAACGGATCACGTACTTTTTTGGCCTCAAGGCAGAACAATGTCGTCTGCCAGAGAACAAGCACAATGTTCAAGTCCACTGTTCAAGCATCTCAATCTCGTTTGCACCAGTCAAGGAACCACAAACTTTTTTTGCATTCGAGTGTTCGCGTATTGAGATACTGAGGATCATATTTGACTCGTGCTTTTGACTTGGTCCTAGACAGACTTTGCTTGTCAACAGAGAATATTCTCAGTGAAATCAAGCAAATGTTTTGTTTCCACAACGTCTTGAATGATCTGAAAACCCAAGCCAACATCCCGAAAGAGCGCACTTTGTGCGATTAATGATAGAAAATCTGTTTCGTCGGAAACCACCGCCTTTTTCTGAGATGAATTATGACCAGCGTCGAGACTGTGACCTGCAGACGTCTGTGGGCACATCTGTGTGCGGGAAAAGAGCTGAAACTCGTGAGGGAAACACAGACTCTTTCTGTGAACAACAATCGCAGGGAAACTCATCACGGTTCAACGAAGGCTTTCTCCCTCACTTTGATGGATCGAAAGATCTTGTCGTGATTTCGCCTTTTTCCTTTTGTTACAACGATTGCATATCAAAATTGCAGCTCTGTTTCTCTGCTTATTATTCGTGTTGTCCACCAAACTGCAGAACTGATCCGCCGACGACTGTGCCACATTCCAGACTGGGGTTTGGTCTCAAAGTTGCTGAGGGCAACCGTGGTGGTCTCGTGCTGCACGGCATAAAGTTGGTAGGTGCGATGCTTGTAAAAATGGCCGTTATTTGGAAGACAAGGATGTGCCTCTGAGAGAAAGAGGGAAAGACAGAGAGACAGAGAGACATAAAGAAAATAATAGAAAAGAATAGAACAGAATAGAACAGACGAGAAGAGAAGAGAAGAGAAGAGAAGAGAAGAGAAGAGAAGAGAAGAGAAGAGAAGAGAAGAGAAGAAAAAGGAAAGGAAAGGAAAGGAAAGGAAAGGAAGGGAAGGAAAGGATATCTGCGATATTTTGACAAGTACCGTACATTTTGCTGCTCGTTCGATGGACACTCCTTGCCCTGAAAAGAGCTTGTTGGTTTGCAATCTGTGCCACCCGTGCAAGGTTGCGCTTCCGACACAGGAAGAGACAGTGGTATCCGGCGCTCAGGTGACGGGAGGGCCGCAGGGAGGCTCCGCCAACTAAACAGTGCATCTGTATGCTGGCTACACGACTATTGTCCAGTCTATCCTCAGCTTTCGCCACTTGACTCCACTCTTGAGATGGAATGCCCACCGACCTACTCACAAATTTTGAGACTATGTAATGTGGCTGGCGATCAGAGCTCTGAAGATGAGGATTTCGCGACGTGAAAATAAAAAAAATCTGACTGAACGTTCGTTTCAGAGGAAACTTCAGAGACAAATTGTTGCAGAACCGATTCTGTTGTTACGCACGTACATCTCACAATTTTTCTCCTTCAAATTTTACAACCAAAGAAAACTTCGCGGCCTTTGCACGCGAGAGAGTGTCTTTTCCTTCGTAATGACTTCCTAGTGGGATGCGTTTGCGTTAAAAGCCTTCCTGAATGTTGTGTCATCACAAGATGTGACAGCAGTGAAATAACAAACGCCAAGTTTCCAGTGCGAAGTGCCTGAGAGCTTCCGGCGCTTGTTGGTTGGTTCCCAGACCGTGCTGCATCGTGCTTGGCGTCGCCCTTGGGCGAGTCCGGTGCCTCACAGGCATCATTATTGTGTCACATGTGACCGAGGTCATGGTCTCGTGCGCACGTTGGAGTTATGACACAGTTGCGTCAAATTGTTCTGCGCAGTTTGCCACGCAGTGCAGTGCTCGTGCCAGCTCGTGCTGTTGGTGCAGCTTTGCCCAGCGCCGTGTGGATCGTGCCCCTCCATCCTGACCCAAAACGAGGAGTGCACACAACGGTGGTCACGAGATGATTCGGTGCACAATGGGACGAAGTTTCGAAGGAACTTCTCACATTTTCCCAGCTCCATTGCACCACAACAAAAGAACAAAACGCAACATTGCCAACACTGTAGACACTTGGAGACTCTGGATGACTGTTCGGACTAGAACTGTGGCAAGAAAATAGACAAGAGAACCTTGAACAACGTTTTCTTTCTAAAAACACTGTTTGTGATAAATTTTGATTGCGTCACATCAAAGAAAGTAAATATTAGAAGATAAGACACCCACCATCAGAAACTCTTGTGACAAAGGTTCTCTTTCTGTGAAAACCAGAAAACACCAGAGCGAATTCAGGCGTAGTCTTTGAGGACTCGCATGATTACAAACCATTTCGAGACTGAGGCCTGATTTGCTCAGTTTGGAAATGTAAAGACCGAAATAGACGTATCTGAAGATAGGAACTCCAATTCGCAGAACTAATTTGTGGTAATCCAGTTCAATTAGTGAGTCAGGCCTCTCTACAGTCTGCAGGTTTTGTGTCAAGATTCAGACAACAAACTGCTTGAAGCAAGAACTTTCTCTGATGCTGGATTTTCTCGGTAATTTTTGTGGGTGCCCGGGACTTGTCACTTTGGAAAGCATCCACCACTGACTTGCACTGGCTTCGCGCCAATGGAAACCTCAGGTGGTGCAAATCCAACGAAAGATTCTTTGAACAGAACTCACAAACTATCCAATGAAATGTCTTGATTTTCAGTGAACGCCGGAACATCCAGTGTGCTCCATAACATCGCGAGAGGGCGAATCCAAGACCCGCGGGACTAGCCGGCCATCGTTCTGAGTCTTTCGCCAAGAAAGAAAATTGCATTTGATATGAACATGCCGATTGTTTCAGGTTCAAAGGAATCGGCAGCACCCACGGAGTCTGTTTCTCTCGGAGCGCAAAACGACTCGAAACAGAACTTCAAAGAACGTGCAAAACCTCAGTTGAAAACTTCAACAAAACAGCCTCAGTAAACAAAGTGCCAACACAAAAGCATGATTTCATATTGAAATCTTGATTCCAGTGGAAAACCGTGGAGAAACACACACGAAATAAGAATAAAAGCACCAAGACCCTTTTTAATTATCTTTTCATGAAAGTTGAAATTCAAGCCTCCAGTTTTGTTCAGAATTTGTCACAAAAATCCCTCAGCTGTCACCGGCTGGAGCCAGAAGCTCTTACTCTGCTGTTTGCGCACCGGCACTGTTGGATCTGGTGAACGATGTCGAATGGAACAAAATCGACGAAATCTGTTTTGAGACCACATGTACTCCCACGACACATTCCGCGTCGTTTGGATGTGAAGTCAAGTGAATATTTGTGTGCAATGCTTTCAAAATGCTCTTGTGACACCTCCCACCGGTGGTCGCAAAAATCCTGTTCAGTCCATTTTTCCGTTGGACATCTGCGTGCTAAAGCTGCGCAGCAACGATTGTTTGAGGATCAATGTCACGCCAAGTGGTTTCAAACCAAGCATTATTCATTCCGTAAGACAAATATTGACGCAGACGCACTCACAAGGGTTTATTTTTCATATTTTTTGCCCAGTGCCTCGCTGGCTGCGGATCAACTTCCATGACACCACGGGCAAAGCATATTTCGCTCATCCCTGCCGTACTCACATCCGCACTTTGTGGACAGCATTCCGAACAGTGCCAATTGCCAAGGACATCCAAACGCACACCTGTACACGATTTTTACACACATCTCTTCCTTTCGTGCTCTTACTTGGGACAACACAGTGCGTGTCAAACGTACATTCAACCAGGAGGCATGGCCTTTTAGAAAAGGCGCTGTTTTTACGTTGTATCTTCCTCGACGGCCGTCTGATGTGACAACCCGCAGAAACGGACACGACGATTGTTGTGCAAACTAACATCTTTCATAAATCTGATGCCAACCTGCTTCTAAGCCGTGACAGCTTTTGCACACAAGACCCTCATGATCTGCGACTGATTCCCTTTTGGAAAGTTGGTACACCTGCCGATTGACACGACAACACCACACGAAAACTTGTGAACGAACGCTGATTTTCGTTGGTGAATGGTCGACTATAATGACAAGCAATGGAGCCCGTGTGCATTTCAGGCGCCCAGAAAGGCAAATGACATTTCAGTATTGCATGATATGCCTCCATGTATCAACACCCTGCTTGTCCAGAATGAAAAGTGCAGGCCACCCCTATGTACCTGAACTGATCGACCGCTCTTTTGTCGCTAATAACCCTTCTGTCGTGTACGAGTAATCCCTGCTTCTGAGTCTGAGTCTTCTTGTCCAGCCACAACATGTCCACCGCACCCAGATTGGCCGCAGTCCTCCCAGACACATGGCATCGCACCAATCAGCCCTTCAGGACGCTCTCGCTGTAATTTGCGCCGCGGCAATCCTCTGTGTGAAAACCTCCCGAAACCTCGGGTCCACCGATTACGGATTATTTGGAAACCATCATTCAACTTTGGAAACATTTCCCCAGTGCAGCACGCACCGCGAACTTTTAGCAGACTCCAACAAGCACATGCCCCTTGGATCGACAACTGAAGGCTCCCACGAACACGGAATCGCCAGCACAGACACCTCTGCAACTCAGAACGTCGGCTTTGTCTCCAAACACTTCAGGCGGGTCAAGTGAACGAAGGCATCCCAGGCAAGATGAAAAGATACAATTTCCCAAATTCAATGTCCGTGCACTCATGTTAAATTACTTACGGATCACCAGTTTTTTGCATATGGTTTCAAATCAATGAAAACGAACTCATTGAGAACCAGTTTCCACAACTCCGCAAAGTACATGACGAACTAGTGTTGTACGCTGTTTCTTAACTGTTCGCGTTTGACTTGATGAGACGCTCCTGAGCATCACTTCAGGGAAAAGAGGAAAGAACGAACGAGAACTACTTGTTGCATCTTCAAGCGCGCCCCCCTCGCCGCTGTTTAAGACGGTTCCCAGGGCTGCGTGCGCCACGCACCATGACATCTCTTCCGCCACGACACAAACAGCCTGTTTCTGGCCACTCATGTCTGGGGAGTCTGGAATCGGTGGAAACGGGGGCACGATTGCAGTTTTTTCCCACAGTTGAAGCGTTTTGGCTTTGGTTGGCATAGGAATGGCGCATTTGCGGCGGTAATGGTGTATTTATGTCACAACGCTTCTCGGCAGAGACGCTGCATTAGTCTGGGAAGCGCTGTCCCGGACTGCTGCAGGTCCAGACAATTCGATTTCTCCAACAGTACAAAACTTTACGAAACCTGTAGATTCTACAGGAAATCGACAAAGTCCCACCCACTCCATGCAAGAAAAACTGTAGTTGTGTTTGGGATTGCCATTTTGAAGCTCACGTTTCGATCTCAAGATCTCAAGCCATTTTTTATTCAAATCTGAGGATTCCCTGGGTGATTTTCAGTTGGGTCCGAAAGCTTTTTGCGTCGTCAGTTCGAAAGATAGAAAGATGGAACCAATGACATCAGCTCCCAGTGAACTGAAATTATCTGTCGGTGAAATTGTGTTGGGCTCATCTTGTTGAGACTGAATGCGGTTGAAGTTTTTGCATGAAATCCTTTTCAGACTTGAGACACAACACTTTTTGCCTGGTGCTCATTTGCAAAAACGTGGGAAATGCTTCCAAGCCAGAGACCGACTTCCACGTCTGGGCGACAGATGATCCGCTGCCAATTTGTTGATCTCATTCATCTGCTGCAACAGTGTGAAGCCGTCAGCGTGTGTGTGTGTGTGTGTGTGTGTGTGTGTGTGTGTGTGTGTGTGTGTGTGTGTGTCTGTCTGTCTGTCTGTCTGTCTGTCTGTCTGTCTGTCTGTCTGTCTGCGCTGGTGTTGTGTTGCTGTCATCGAGTCTGGATGCAGAATAGTTTCTTCGGTCACCTGAATCACAAAGTCCATCGCCAGCTGCATTAGCGGGACAGAGATCTGACTGAATGAAAAACACTTCTTCCTTTGCCTGCAGGGAACGAACACATCTGCTCACGTTGAGTGCACTGAACATCTTTTTTTCTTTCAGTCTTTTGCTTCTTTGCTGCACTTGAAGACAAATATTTCCTTCAAGTCGCACCACAGCCCAATGACATGCCATTCACGATCATGTTGGGCTTTTTCCGAATGTGGGCCTGCACGAAAACGGAAGGCCTCGGGTTATGCAAGTCGTCAAATGGACCTGTTCATCAAACATGTGATTTTGTGAACACAAAACCTGTCAGAGAAAGAAAGAAGGCAACATTCACGTGAGGTGTACAGATGACCTCTTCAAGCAATTTATGTGTCGACATCGCAATGCTCTGGCCGTGTGCGCCTCTCTGCTCGCACTTACTTTTCTGTTTCCAACAAAGACGAAAATGGTGTTGACAACGAGAAGATGAAATCTCATGATCAACACCGCCGGAGCTGTTTTCACCGGAAAAGCAACAAGACGAACAAATCTGCAGAAAACACCCCCGAGATGTGAGCAAAGTTGACCGGCGGAAGACAGCGGAAGATGGATGCCCCGACAACCACTCCGAGTCTTCGCGTGCAAAGTGAAGAGTCTTCGTACAGAAGGGCATTGAGAACACCAGCTTGAGTGCTGAACCAACAGTTTTAAGATCACCCCTGAAAAGTACTTTCAAAGTTCCTTTGAAATTCAACTTTTCTCCTTCAGCGCTTGGATAAAAGTTCTCCAAAGGTGCCTTTTGTCAGTGCCAAGCTTTCAGGACGATCCCAAACTCGTTGAAAGGGACGTTCATCCGAAGCATTTTTTTCCACAGGGCGAGTTGGGCTCACTGCTCAATGGCGCTTAAAAGCTTTTAAAACCGCCGACTTTTCTGCCTCAATATTCACTCCTTAATAGCTTCGAGTCGGAACTATTGATTTTGGTCTCGCATTCTCTCGTTTCCCCGTCACCACAATTCCTTATTTCCATAGCGAGTCAAACACGCTACAAAAACCCTCTCTGGGGGCCCCGAGTGTTTGTTCAGTTGAAATGCCATCAACTGGTTTCTTTCAACTTTGATCTGCGGCAGCAATGGTCCGCGCCCGGTGCGGCGGATCTCGCTCGGGAGTGCTGCAGCATGCACGGAGCAGTCTCCCGCACGGTGCAGTGTGACAAAGCGTAAAATTGGCAGTTTCCGATGAGGAGGTCTGTTCTAATGCCTGATTGGGAGACGAAAGAGGATTGGAAAGTGGATTCTGGGTTCTTTGGGGTGAACACACGAAGTTTGCTTCATCGCTACAAAGAGTCCCTCATGTAAGCATCTTCAGCAGCGTACAACACGAGCTCTTCCCCCGAGAGATCCACACTGCACAGCACAAACGCTTCCTGAATGAGATATTCAATCCATTTCACCAAAATGCGGGACGCCAGCAGGAAAAAGGACGCAGATCGCATACAGATGCGTTTCTTCCTGTGGCCTGACCAGAGAAACAAACTACGAGCAATTGAAAAAAAATACAATTGAGGACTCACCTGAACTCTGGACGAAGATTTCTTGCTGCTGACTTTGGACGTGGCGCCGCCGCCCCCACCGCCGCCGCACTGCGCTTTGCCGGGCGTGGCGGGGATGGTGGAGGTGAAGAGGATGCGCGCGATCAGCCCGTACAGGATGCACGTGAGGACGAGCGGGATGATGTAGAACAGGATCAGGTCCGCCATGTAGATGGTCACGTACCTGGATGTCAAAAACACGGATCAAATTCAGTGCTGCAGTCTGAATCAAGCCTTGTGTTGGTCGTCAAATATGCGCTTGGATTCTTGGTTCATCAGAACAAAGCTCGACTCATCGCGTCGTGCAATAGAGGTCCAGCAAAGTTTGGCAGCCAAACTAAGCAAGTCAAAACGTCACGAAAACAACACACAGAGGCATCAGGTGTTGTGTGGTTTCTGTTTCAAGGACGGCGCTGTCATTTCATGGGAATGAAAGTGGCTTGGAAATGACGACACATAGATACGATGAGATCTGCGATGAATACAAAGCCCACTTAAACAGAACTGCGGATAAGAACGTACTGGTTGCGCGGGAGTTTGAAGCCACACTTCTCGATGGTGACGCCGTTGGCGAAGCGCACGGTGCGCGTCTCCGTGAGGAAGAGCCAGGGCAGGCAGTAGCAGATGCCGAACGTCCACAGCCCCGCGATGATGCGCAGCGCCCGCTTCACAGTGCAGATCGTCTGCGCCTTCATCGGGTGGCAGATGGCGATGTACCTGCAAAGCGTGCGTGGAAAGGGCTGAAGTGTGTGTGTGTGTGTGTGTGTGTGTGTGTGTGTGTGTGTGGTGTGTGTATGTACATGTATGTATGAATGTGTGTGTGTGTGTGTGTGTGTGCGCGCCTGTCCCTGTGTCTGGTTGCAGCGCGGACACTCGATGAGGTTCGTGTCTTTGTTGAGATGCAAAATTCAATGGTGTTTTTCATTGTGCTGGTTGTCTTTTTAGCATGTTTGTTGAGAGTGAAGAAAAGAATTCAAGAAAGCATCCAGTCCCTGAACAGTTTCAAGGCGAAGGGAAAGAACAGAAAGGTACCCCGTTGTGAGTCCCATGTGAGCTTGCATACGTTCATCTTTTTTCCAGCTTTTGTTGCAGTTGGTGCTCTTTCCAGAAAGACTTGGATGCGTCCAAAAGCTGGAAAAGTTCTTGCTTGGAAATTGCGTTCTCTCGGGCGCGTATTCAGTCAAATGTTTGGGCGGCATGTTCCTGTTGCTTCCATCTAAGAAAGGCCCGCACAGGTCTGATTGCCTGGGATGAAGTCGCTCAGTGCTTACACGGAGGGACCTAAATCAACAACCTCCACATTGGCTCCAAATGTAGCTGTCTCAAGTGCACACATATTTATCTCATAGCCAACTACAAAGTGTCGTGGACGTGATGAGGCATCCAAATTCAGACTCAGCTCCTGAAGATGGGTCATCGGGCATCGGTCTCAGTCAGCATGTGCCATGCATTCAACAAAGTTATCCACGAAGCGAAAGAAAAGGTCGCGGTGCAGAAAAGGGACACGAGTGGGCGGTGCTTATCTCCAGCTCTGCGCGCAACATCGTGGACGTGGACCCACGGTCTGCAGGTGGACATATTCGCAGTCTGACAGTACTTTGCAGCACCGGTTCGTCGGGATCTTCTGCTCTGAGCAAACAGGACGGCACTCACTCTCGTTTTGAGGTTCTCCACTTCTACACATGTCACACACAACACCTGTCCCCAGAACCCAGGCAGGCGGCTCCAAAGTGAATGTTCAGCGCGCAGTGTTTGGGGAATGTGTTTGTAAACTCTGACTGCCATGAAAAGAATCCCTGCAGGGAGACACCGTGTTTTCAGGTTTCAGTGACAATATTGCAATTGCCAGACATAAAAATAGTTTGTGCTGAACATAAGTGTCGTTCCAAGTCGTTCCAACCTACGCGAAAAGCTGTGCACTCCAACCGAGATAATTGCTGTGAGATTTTATTGGCTGATAATTTGAGGCAGTAATTTGGAATATCGACAGCAAAAGGAAAAACAAATGGTCTGTTTTGCAGTTATCTCTGTCAACGTAGTGGGAATTTCCTGGAATCCCAACATGGTTTCGCCTCCAGCTTTTCGTCTCCTACACACGCACACCACACACTTGTGCTAAATCATCGTTCCGTGATCTTTAATGCATTTAATTTTGATTTTGTTTGAGAACAAAAGACAGAGGAGAGCGAATTCAATGGCAACTCAAATTGAATTAAATCATCAATATTAATTTTAAATTGTTCGTCCCACATCACAATGCGTGTTCCTGGCTTTGCGGCTGAATTACTGTAGAGTGGTTGTTTTCCATCATGAATTAAAATGATTCATTTCAGACACAACAGCTGAAAGAAATGCAAATGACTTTCTCGAACCTTAGCTGAGCTGAATTTGGCTCCTGGTGACACTGATCCCAGTGCATGGGAAGATTCTCAATTCAAACCTGAAATCTGCATTCGGAAATGTGCAGTGTCATGGACGAGCAGGACCCAAGATTCCCAAGCATCACTTCACACTTGTTAAATCAAAATATCGCGTTTGAGCGAGGAGTTACAGGGATGGTGCAACAAAGTGAAAACAATCAAGTGCGGCAATAACCCTTCAACGTTTGATGAGAGACAAGGGAGACGACATCTCAAGGGTCGGGTGGCTTCGCGTTCAAGGACCCAGAGCAACAGCAGCAGCAGCAGCAACAACAACAGCAGCTGCCTACCTTTCGACGGTGAAGGTGGCGATGGAGAGCGAGGAGACGTTGACGCCGAGGTACTGCGTGAACACCATGATGGAACAGCCGACGAGCCCGATGACGCATTGGTCGATGATGAGAAAGTATTCCGAGATGGTCGGGAGCGTGGCGGACAGCAGCACGAGGATGTCCGCCACGGCCAGCGACACCAGGTAGCAGTTGGTCGTGGTGCGCATGGACCGGGTCCTCGACACGACGATCACGACCATCATGTTCCCGACCATGCCGGTGAGGAAGATGATGCTCACGAAGAGACAGCCGACGATGCGGTATGGGAGTGAGTAGTACTGCGGCATCGGGGGGAGCGGGTCGGTGAGGTTCGAGCCGTTGATGGGTGGGGCACCGGCGCCGGTGGGAAGCCCCCCGGGAATCAGACCCGTCCCGTGCTGGTACGGAGTCCCCGTGAAGTTGTCGTGCAGGGCGCCTTGAAGGTTTGAGATCGACTCGACAACTGTGCTGGTGTTATCCATCATCTCAATCTTGATTTGTATCCCCTCGGGTGATGTGTCTTCTTCTGAGGCAAGTTTCTGTTTGTCTGTGTCTTGCTGCAAGTCTCGTCTATCTCGGAATCTGAGCCAGACAGCCCTCTGACAAAAACACCCAGATAATCAGCACAGACACATCTTGACTCCGTTTCACACAGGAGAAGCTTTCATTTTCGAAACACTCAATTGTTTTCTTGGTTCTCTCTGACGTGCGCGCTTTTGCTGTTATTTTTTGTCCTCACTTTAGAACTACAGCTGCAGTTTTTAATATTGTTCCACTGAATTAACAGTTTGGAAGAAAGGGTCCTTGTGACAGACCACAGGCTGCGCCCTTTCCGCAGGCGGTACCAGCTTCGTGTTCAGCATGCTCTGCTCTGAAGTTGGCGCCAACCATCGAGTCCCTGGTTCTCTCTAATTCTCTGCGACCCAATTGTTGTGCTCCGCACACAATGTCTCGTGTTACGAATTTTGGTGACGCTCGAAACAATGCTCAAAGATTGTAATCAATGTTGTGCGTCTCAAGAAATCCCTTTGGTTTTGTTCCAATGTGGACGAATGTCGAAGCTAATTCACGTAGAATACTTACTTGGCATATGAAAGGTTCTGCTTCGCAACGGATTGTCTGACTTGCTCGTTTTTGCTCGTGATTCTCGCACGTTTTGTCTGCGCACGTGTACTCGGTATTTTTGAGAAGGTCAACCTGTCACGGTTTGTTCTCCAGACGGTTGATTCAAATTCCTGACCTGCTGTTTTTGAAGATCGTTTCCTTTGAGCTTCGTCCCTCCCTTGACCATTCAAAGTAAAAATGTTCTTTGGTGCCTGAGCACGAGTTTTTTGCGGTTGGATTTATGGCTTGTCAATGGAGCTAACCGATACACATCTTTATCATCCACGAATTGATCACTGATCAATTCGAATGTTCCACGGCAGACATAGCTACGACGTGTAATCTATACAGATGCACTTGTGCCGATCAATGGCGATGTCTGGCGCGTTCACAGGTTCATGATCTGCGGACCTCAGCAGATGTTCCTGAGAAGGTCCGCAGATGTTGTGTGGCGGTGAGTAGAATCTGTTCACAGCAATCCAATGCTCACTGCAGACACAACACGAAAGATCAACACACTTCTGTTGCAGAATGTCACTGAGAGTCAGTCCATCTTCAACTGCTACTGTTGTTGTCCATTGTTGTCCATAACTTGTTGAAACTTTGAAACTTGTTGTGTCCAAGCCAACATGCAGTCACTTGTCGTTGGTTGGCTGCTCCGAACAAGTCAAAGTCGGTGAATCTTACCCAACATCCAGAGAGTTATTTGCACGCGTGTTCCGAACCACACTACCACAACCAAGCAAACAATCTAACCGGATTTACGGGAACATGCAATTTCTCAAGGCTCACTGCAATCCTGTAGCACTGTGCAAAAATTGGGAACAAGAGTGCATCTAGTCCAAGTCGTCTACGCAGTCCTCACAATTCTCTCGAACTCTGAATTTGATCAAAACTAGTTTTTGTATGACTTCAAGAATATTTGAAGTTTTTGAATTTTTACACATTGGGTCCAAAAGTTCATCCTTAAGTCAGTGGCTGTTCACCACATAACCTTTTGTAAAACTGCCGAATTTGGATACGTTTCCAGGCACCTCCAGACGTGAGGTTCACGCACTGAGAGTAGTCCAGGCTCCTCCGGTGTGAACGAGCGCGTCACGAGGTGTTGCGGTGCGCGGATCACAGAGTGAAAAGTGCGGCGCCCGACGCGACACGGCTTCGTCCTCACAGCTCCGCGCAGGACCACCACCGCCGCCGCCTCCGCGCTCGGGTGCGGGGAGCAGCTTCTCACGCTCGACCCGCCTGCTTCACCCGGACACACCCTCTTCATCCACCGAGAACCTCCTCAACGTGTCCCGAACACCGCCTGGTTTTGTCGAGGCAGTCTCAGGAGTGTGAAGAACACACGCCTGCAAACACTTTGGTGAAAGACACCTGTGCATAAATACAACTGAAGTCATGGCACATTTCGCTGTGATGAACTGTTCCTTCCACATGTAGTGATCATCCGAGATACTCGTACGAGTACTGTCGTTCAGTTTTTCTTTGTTCAATTGAGGATTGTGGGGCAACAACTACACATGCAGTGGCGGAAATCCAACAGGTTGTTCTCTCAAACCTTCATGATTTGCCAGAAATCGAAGAAGAGTGCCTTGGAGTTCGGTCACGCCCATCGCTCTCTCAGGATCAAAATCGGATGAAGACAGTCGCACAGAAAATAAAACCAAAGCTTTTGAAATCAACGACTAACGAGGGCGGTTTTTCTTCTGAACTAAAAACGGAGAAAAGAGATGAAAACGTCATCAAAACTCCTTTTCAACGAACGAAAGACGGCTGCCATGAGTGCATTTGACAGTTATGAACTTGCAATCATGAAACTGTTGCTTCTTCTGCAGAAGAAGATCCAAGCCGTGCACGATTCGGATGTGGGGCAAATTTGAACCTTGTACAAGTGGTCGTAAAGGGTAGCGAGGAGGGGGAAAGGGAACATCTGTACTGAAACAAAATTCAACGTGTTGAAATTTGGGACAAAGTTTCTTCTGCGGGGCCTAAGGCTCCTTGCTCTTTGGATTTTGCAGGATGGAAATGGCGCACTGCCTAAAAATCGGAGAACATCAAAGAGACAAAACAATGAGACCCATATGTTTACAAAATGAGTGCAAGCGACCATTTTCTCCGTTTCAACCAACAACGTAAACTTTCCACGTAGTCAGTGCTCACACAACATGAACCAGATTTTTTTCTTTCGAGCAAGGCCAAATTGAGTTCTGGTGATTGTTCCCGTCAAATATCAATCTCGACAGCTGTATTATCACAGCAAAATATTTTTTTCCTGCAGCACAAAGCAATGAAAAATGTATAATCTCTGAACCAAGTTTGTCACCATTCAGGTACGCTTCGGCTCATAATTAAGTTGAACAACTTGGCAGGTGTAGAGTCTAAGTTGGTCTGATTCAGATGGCAGATCTCTCTAATTTGATCACAAATGCATTGACGACTTCAATTGATTTTTGAAAACTGCATGTGTTTATCTTCCTTTGTACAAGTACAGGTCACCTCAATCTTTGAACCGTATATCAGACTTGGAACTGCGGTGCACTCCCAGCTGGCTCAGCCATTGTGTTGGTCCACGCCGAGCGACTCGGTCTGCATGTGCACACGAGTGTTCCTTGGTCCCCAACACACTGAAGGAGTCGGCCCGAACAAACTGAGCCAGTGGGTCACTGAACTGACGAACAAACATGTATGCCACTGCTTGCTCAGCGAGACTCAATCACAGAGGAGAGAACTGGTCTCAACAATCATGCAGAGTTGGACTTGGATGGTCTCTGCTCCCCTATAGGGTCTCTCAGTCGCATTTTTCTTTCTTCCGTACGACATCCGTGGGACAAACTCGGTTCAACTCACGCAGATGCCATGGTCGCCAGGTTTGGTCCAGCAAGCGTGCAGCTTCAGTGCGTCATTCCTTACAATGTCGACCGTCTGGGATGCCATCGCAATGCGAATTGCCCACTTAACCGCACAGGATAGGAACTCTCTTCAGAATCAGTATTGTTTCGTCGCCAGCTTTTTTTTTCGAGGAAATCCGATGCCTGGTCCTTGAAACACGGCAACCAATCTTGAAAGTCACGTTCGAACTCAGGCACCAATTTCAACTGCTGCACAGGATTTCGTTTGCTTCTTGACCAACGCAAAGCGCTTGGGCATGCAACACCGCACGGCAATGTCGGACGAAACTGTGGTAGATCTAAATCGTTGCACATTTATTGGCTGAAAATGTATGTTTTATGCTTTACAAATGGCACTGAAATCACTTCGCGAAGTGGGAGACACCCACAGTGTGGTGATCAAAGCCCCAATATCTTCAAGACGCACATGCGTAAGAAAGGCGAACTCGTATTCCGGGATGTTGAAAGATCGTTTCTGAGTGAAAAAATTCATGCAAGTTGTCGTGGTTGTTGGCTTGAGTATTCCCAGTGAAACAGTAGAAAACCGTTGAATACATGTATATACCGCACCAAATATTGTCTCACTCAAAACCATGGCAAGCAATGAATGGAAACGATAATGCTCTTCACAGGAAAAGCCTTTGGCGATGATTGTTCACTAAACCAAGGCTTCATAGTGAGTCACACCAGCACGAAGACTCTTAGGAATTGGAACACATTGCAGGGGGAGCACATTGTGTCCAAGATGGGCAAGAAAATGGCTTCGAATGCGCAACAGGCCCTGACGTTCCACAGATAAAAATCGTTTGCTCAGTTTGTGTATGCTTGGGAAAAAGGAACTCCACTGAGCACTCCAGGGTCAAAATAGCTCACTAGTGTCGCACATGATATTCACCAGACCAGAATTATGTGCTCTGTCCCGCTCATTCCTTCACGTCGGCGGTGGCGGTTTTGATGAGGTCCTTCAGCACGTTGTAGCGCTGCGTCGGGTTGTGCTGCTTCGAGTCCTGGTACTCTGTCGCGAGTCTCTCCAGTTTGTCTCTCAGCGAGTACAAATCCGTTTTGTACTTGAGTATGTCCTTGCGTAGCACCTCCAGGTCTGCCTGCAGCACCTTGCTGCTCATTTCTGCAAAACAAGGCCGTGGCAAACAAGTGGTGCATGTTGCCAGCGACCAGCAAAACCAACACACTGTGTGAAATACCCTCCTCCTGCCACAACCATAAAACCCCGAAACATAGGTACGTTGATGAATTCTCGTTTTCTGTCGCCACTTGAGTGCAGACGAACGGTCATGATCAAGATTGCATTTGCGTGCACGATCACGTTTGGTCAGCTTACCCGTTCTCCAAACCCCACCTCCTCAACGCACACAGCCCTCACCTGAGTAGTCCTTCTCCTGATGCTCCAGTTTCTCCTGCGACGACGCGAAGCTCTCGGCGTTCATGCGCAGGCGCGAGATGAGGCCGAGGCGCTTCGAGCCGCCGCCGCCGTCGCCCGAGCCCGCACCTCCGCCCCCTGCGCCGCCCGACCCGGGCTTTCCCGCCGCCGCCTTCCACTCTGCATGCTGCCTGGAAGACGACCAAAACGTGAACACCAGACCCTATTTGTCCTCTGCGCGAGACTGGTCCACTCTGGACGTGTACATGCGCACCGTTTTGACTTAGTTAATCTGAGACTGACTGTCAAGAGCACACTTTTCTGGGGTCGGTACAGGTCCATTGACGACGTCTCCATGGGCACTTTTTTTCTGGACTGGACGTTTCTGGTCGCAGCTCTGATGTGGATCTCTGTTGAATTTTCTCGAAGACAGCAACGCACCTCAAAAACTAAGGTATTTACAGACCTGACGGCCGTTTTGATCATCTCTTTGAGCTCTTCGTATCTGCCCACAGCGAAGCCTCCCTTGGACTTCTGGTAGGACTTCCGCAACGTCAGCAGAATGTTACGCAACCCGTCTACGTCCTGCTTCCACTGCTGACGCAAACGCGATTGCTCCCTGTGTTGTGTGATCAGCCCCTCCTTTCCACTCTCCTTTTTACTCAGGCCTACACAGAGAAAAGCGATGAAAGTCGATCGCACATTGTTCGCTTGGAAACGAGAACGATGCGGAGCGCGGAATGGAGACGAATTTCGGGCGGACTTCTGCAAACTGGATCCTTTGGCAGCTGCGAGTTTTGTGGAGACTTTCTCATGCAACACGAAACAGCCAGTCGCACTGGGTTGACATTTTTGTTATCGTGGGCGTGTACCCTGCAAAATCTCAAGGCCACACAGTTCAATCTCGTCAAACAGCAAACCAATATCATATTTTTGTTCTCACAACAATCTGCGTGACTCGGAAAAAAATTGCCCTCTCATCACCCACTGTGCCACCCGACAAAACAATGCGGGGTCAACGGGCCAACAACATAAGTACACACTCATAACTGAGACCAGATTTTTGTGCACACACTTTGCGAATCAAAATTCCACGCAGCCTACAAGCGCACAAACAGCGAGTTCCCATACTTTCCACTTCACAATCTTCAGGACCAGATTTGCTTGTGGTGCTCGTGATCAAACGCGCGCATGAAGCAAAACACCAAAACTTACTTTTTAGCACGAAAAGAAACATTTCAGTTGCACGCCATGGAAAGAGCGCAACATTTCAGTAGGATGCAGCAAGATTCTGGCTTCTGAAACTGGTGGAAGACCCCGGTCAGGCTCGGATCAACCCAAACATACCTGTGCCCCCATCATAACGCTCCATCATTGACAGAAAATCTCTGACACAGCATCAAAAAGCAACAGGGGAGGGGGTGAACTCTTTACCCGAAGCTCGTACAAGGAGATTTTCAGGTGTGTCTTGCATCACCAAAGAACACAGGTTTGTACGGGGTCCACCTTCTTGTATACGAGTATGGGGTCTACTTCTTCTCAACATGCAGGTGCGAAAGGGCCACTCCCCCCTCCCATTTTTCTCAAACCTGACATCATCGTACGGGGCCTCGACCTCCAGGGGGCTACTCGTCCCCAATGCACACTCGTTTGCCCCTTGACCATACGTACGCTCGTACGAGCGCACAAATTTCTGTTTCCTGCCGGTCCTCCTGGAGCCTCGCAAGTCGAAGTCGTTGTGTCATGTGGGCTGTACGAGCGTTTGGAAGTGCGCATCCGTAAAACTCATACGGACCTGTCTCAGCTTCCCCATGCAGACAATGTTCAATCAAATTCAGCCAAAAAAAAAATCCATTGGGGCAGTTCTTACGTGACGGCATCAGATACCCAATCGTTGGCTTTTTCGAGAAGACTAATCAGACTCGTGTTTACGCCCAATTATGGTTGGTACTGACACGCCGTCCATCATTCTCCGACTGCGAAACCCGGCTGCGTCACTGTTATGTAACAATTTCCTCGTCCACGCACAACCTGCGCACTCGTTCAATTGTTGTCAAAAAATGAAATATATATTTTCTGAACATATTTGTGATGGTTGGCCAATTTTGATGAAATATTTCACTGAGCATTGATCTTCACAGAACATAAAGTCGGGCTTGAGAACCAACGATGACAGTCACTCCCAGGTGACAATGACCAGACCCTCCAGAGATCTGCAGCGAGACACTCCTTCTGTTATCAACTTGACAATATGACTTTCTGCAAGCTTCTCAAGTTCTTTTGCGCAGCAAATGCACGGATCTGGATCCTTTGCACAGGTGGAGATCTTATTCGGTCAGATGCCATGAATATGACGGTCTTGTTCGGGAGCTGAGGTGGAAAAGTTTCGTGTGTGTGCCAGAAAGTGTGCCAACACACTGAACACAGAAGATAACACTTCGGCCATCTGTTTTTGTATGCATGCCTCAGGTTTGCTTCGTGATCATGATGATGGCGAAAGAAGACAACTCCTCACACCTTCAGGCGGGAAAACTCACTCAAAGTTGCAAAATATTCACAAAACTCATCGATCTCCCTCAAAATTCTTGTTCTGCTGACATTCACGCACTGTTTGAAGTGAAATGTTCAACTCACCTAGAGCTTTCAACATGTTTTCGAGCAGGTGTGAAGATATGAAGCATGTGCTTGATGTTTACAGTAGCATCACCTAAACTGCGGCCTCGAATGACTTTCTGTTACTGTCCGCGATTCCATCACAAACCTACGACGAGCCGCCGTCACGCAGAGCGCGGCAAAATTGAACCACCGCAGCCAATTGTGTACTTTCGCTTTGCGCAATTCATTTTGGAAGCGAGTTTTTCATTCAAATTAGCGTTTGGTCCCGATCTGCATCTGGATATCCACTGATAGGATGGGGGTTGCATACTTTGGAGCAATAGAGACATTTTTTCAATGACTTTGTGGGGCTTGGGGTTTGTTTACGTATTGTTGCCGTACAAAAATTTGTACAGTTGCCAATGGAGGCCTGATTTTTGAAGGCTGATTTCTCGTGGAGAAATCCCTTCAGGTATAAAATTTGAAAACAATCCTCGACCATCAACTTGCAAGAACACAATGTAGCTTTGGGACTGGTCTGGCTTCACCTTCAGGGCAGGTGAGTGACCAACCCCTCGTCGCGTCTGGACCCTTGTGAACCTGGATCCCATGGAGGCCAACACGGCTGGGATGCCCGTTGGCCCAGTGTGAAACTCTGACTTCAGCATTTCGAACGTGAATGCACAATCACGGCGAGCCAAATGACAAGAGCAGTGCCTTTGCCGTGCAATATTCATCGATTGTTCTTGTTCGCCCAGGATGGGACAGGGAAAACACATGCGTACAAAAACTGAGGTAGATTTCTTGACCAAAAGTTCATTTCTTGCAGCAAACAAGACAGAAATTACAAGACGATATTGTCTACAATTCTAAATACAAGCAAATCATTTTCATTCACATTTGTGAACTTGCTCTTTTCATTTGTTCTGTGAGAAACCATAAATTTGGAAAATTGCTTGAATGTGGCTTTATGTCTCTGTTTCCAAAACTTCTTGAGTTGTCCAGGACAAAAAGAATCAGGGTAAAAAAGATTTAGATTATTCTTTACTGGAAAAATGAAGTTTTGGTCTTTGATCTAAATTTTATACGCTCATACACTGTTCGGACTTTGTATGTTTCCCCCACGGGTGATGAACCACAAGGGCCAGTCACAACTTTGACAGAATAGCATTGACAACACATTGCAATCACAACACATTTCAAAGGTCAGAGAGCCTGAACCAAACCTCTTTGTCTGTCACTGGGATCTGCGCGAAAGGGGCACGATTTCGTGTGTATGAGTAGTGAGCTTGAGTGTGTGTACGTGTGGTGAGTTCTTGTGAAAGGAAATGGGAAAAAGTGTTTGCTACCAGCTGGCTGTGCTCATTGTGTGATAATCTTGTCTCGATCGTTGTTTTCCCAGGGATGGACCGCTGTTTCACGAGCAAACTTTCAAAGACCAGAAGACTACAATACGAATAGTGAGTGAATTTCTGCAACAATGCAGTACAGGTTTGTGCTCATGTGCGTCCTATCCCTGGGCGCTGGGTTGGTTTGGGCGGGAGATGTTGGGCGAGACATCAGTGACACGAACCCGTCCTACCACTCCTGCCTCTGCGTCAACGCGAACGGCGTCAACGTCAGAGACGATCGTACGTACGAGTTCTTTTCCTCTTGAGGTCAAACTGAATGTCGACTCTTGCAACAATTTACAATATCTCTGTGACTGGACAACAGCCGGGACGGCCTCGAACGTGATCGGAACAGTGAACAGCGGGGACTGCTTCCTCTACAGCGGACTCAAGCTCACCGATGACGACTACGCCTGGTTCTCCATAGCGTATCACAATGGCCAAGACGAACCCGTGAGGAATCTGCGTTCTTGTGAGCCCTGTGCACACAAAAGCTCTTCTTGGTCCTCACGCCCAACAAGAATGCTTTTCTTTTCGACTGTTGACGCCATAGATCCAACAGGCCCTGCATTGTTTGATGCCCTCTTGTTGAACAATTTTCCGTACTCGATGCACACAAAACATGACGCGTGCGTGTCTTCTGTACACCACAGAGAGCGTGGGTGGCTGGGGTGTACCTGGACCTGATGGGCGACTCTGATCACGTGGCCTGCAGTGGAGGTGGGTGTGAAAGGGAAACCAGGCTGTGGTCTCTATCTGTTTGGTGTCTTACTGAAATGGTACTGGGGAACGTTCGTCCGATAACTTTACAATTCTGCAGGCGGTGACTGCGGGTATGTTGACTATCAGGGCCACACCGTATCGGACGCGACTCTCCGCGGCAAGTTGGAGCAGCTGGCCGACTTCTTCTGCTCCAGGCTCTGGGTCACTTCCGGGGACAGGAACGGCGGTGGTGGCTCCCTGGTGAGCACGTACCCGCACTCTCGCTCTCACATTCTCACTGCCGGGAAGGGATTTTGTTGCTTCCTTCATGTTGTTCTGTGGTTTGAAAAAAATGGGTCTGAGATTTGTCGTGCAAGACCAATCCCTGGGTGAGTTTTGAAGAAAAAGACACTGGGGCCTCGTACATCGGCTGTCACACGCAAATGTACGGACTTTCTGAGGCCTGTTTGTCCCAGCTACATCAGGCCATTTCCTGGACCGAACAGTCCTGTTCAATGGAAGAAATGTTGGGCCCGGTGGAACGAAATGAGGAGACACCCCAAATTTTGACACGGGGTGAAAGCGCTCTGCCGAGGGTCCAGCAGGTCTGGCCGTGGAATTCCTCCCCATCACCTCATGCCTTCTTATTTCAACTCACACATTGAGATAAGTTGACACAGGCCACTCGGAGATTGTGACATGTGCCTGGCCATTTTAGCCCAAACTGAAATGGTCTCACACCCGTGCATCCTCTTTTGGGGTGTCTCACCATTTCGTTACACCGGCGCGAGCGCGAGCGATGAGTGTTGAATGTTCTGTGCGCAGCACGACGTGGGTCGGGCGGCCGACTTTTGGGTGGACGGCTACGACGGAGTGAACGACGGCGAACCGCTCTTCTGCGACATCAAAAACTCGGGGCTCGTCGACATCGACTACGAGGTGATTCAGAACTGTAATGGTTTGACATCAGCTTGAAATGAGAGCCTGCGTTTCGCTCTTTTGAATTGTTTGTCAAGATTCAGGTGACCGTGCATGGTGGGATTGCCTGTTGCCTGTTGCTGTTGATCGATTGGAAGGAAGGCATCTTTGTTGCACGCAGGTGATCTGGCACGGACTGTACACGTGCACGGGCGGAGAGCACATCCACCTGGGGCGCTACGACGACGGGCTCGCCTCGTGCTACATGATCGAGGGCTCCGGCTCCGACGACTATTGCCGCTACGTGTGCGACGCGGGCGTCAACTGCTGAGGGAGGATCGAGCTCGAATTGCACCAATTCGCTTGACAACGATTGAACCAAGACTACGCGACAAATGAAACTGACAAAGAAACTCAGTTGCAAAATGTAAAAAGGCTGCATTTTTAAAACGTATTTTCTTTCTGTATACAAAATGTAACAAGTTATTAGAATCTGAAATTTCTCGTAACAACGGATGTTTCATGTTTCAAGTCTTTGCTCGTTTCCACGTTCATATCGAAGAAGCCTTGCTCTCTTCGCGCTCTGTCAGAATCTCGCGGTGCTCGCGTCGGGCGCTGCACGCCCCGCGACGCAGCAGCAGCGCCATCACGCTGAGCACGATCGTCGCGAACACGCCGAACGCCGACGTGAGGAACACGTCGGTTCGCTGAACGCGACGGAATTTCTGTTCGACGTGGCGCTTCCAGTCATCTGGAAATGAGACAAGACCTTCAACACGAACTTTAAATCTTTGTGGAGATTCATTTTACCTGTGCTGCGCAAATAGATCTGACTCAACATGTAGTGGACTCGAAAGCGGTGTTACCGAAAATGTTTCCCGCGTCCTGGGGGGCAGCTGAAAATTCGTACACCGGGACGCCGGGAGGCACAGGCGCCTTGAGCGAGGCGAAGCCGTGGGGTCGGTGCCCCTTGAGGTCCGACGGCAAGTAGTACGTCCCCGGGGGTCCCGGCCGTCCAGGGGCGCCTCGGCTTCCTTTGGGACCGCGGTATCCCGGGGAACCTCTGCGACCCTTTTGACCCTTCGATCCTACACCAGGCTCTCCTGAAAACGATGCCAGTTCTGTATCGACTTGTGTGATTGTCGAGCCCTGCCAACGCATTTCAAACGGTGCGCATGTCAAACATGGCGTGTCATGCCCTCTAAGTATACGTCACAAATATTGCACGAATCATCGTTCAATATGTGTTCAGAATGAACCAGTGCGCAGCACGAGTTCTTTCTTCACATATTGAACAATGATGAGTGAAATAGTTGACTTATACAACAAGTCAAAACTGCAAGAGATGATTCGTGGCCAGAGAATGAATGGTTGTGCTCTTAGATTTCATGTTTGAAGATATCGCAC
>JAAUXT010044876.1_pt1 | contig 43685 bp, 48 predicted proteins | sample 7278171 | NCBI WGS metagenome assembly JAAUXT01 (sample SAMN14350112, study PRJNA611818) | marine sediment metagenome | isolation source: surface marine sediment (1.8m) | place: French Polynesia: Moorea | collected 2018-08
AAAAACCATGATTTGTATAAAATTGCTCGTCCATGCTCTCGAGCTAAAGCTCTCGAGCGCAAACTCGCGATTTTGTACTCATCATGGCCTTAAAACATGCGCAAATGACTCATTGACCAAGGCGTGGAGCGAACTCCCGGTCGCCCCACTGCCCGCGGCGGTGAACCCTAACGTCTTGTGTGTTGTTTCCCCGCTGCCTATCAATAGACCAAAGTGCGCGGAGTGTGGCGCCTCTTCCGCTGTGTGAGATCTCTCGGCTACTCATCTGGGCATAATTGGGCGCGGGATGCGTCGATGGGCATTGATCGGGGCTGATGCGGCGCTCTTTGATTAACTCTGCGCCTGCACCGCGGATCCTGTGGATCAGTGGATGCACCCAGTGAGAAAACTGCGGTGCGACCTGAGAGGTGAGTGGACGCACCGTCTGGTCATTGAGGGGTGCACCGCGGTGTGACCCAAAGACCAGATGAGCGGATGTACCGCGGTGCAATCTAGGAGATGGGTGGACGTGCTACGGTGCAAGCTGCCAGATCAGTGGACGCACCGCAGTGCAACCTGGTGCAGCAGGTGATGTTTGGACATGTTCGAGTTGGACTTGCGCAATTGTGGGTGTTCGCTCACGAATACTGCGGGCCGCAATGTGAAGTACTGCAAGACACTCCTGAAGCTTTCTCCAAGGGGTCCCAGCGGCGTGACCCCTGGCCCGACCGAAGGTGCACAGACACGCGCACACACGCACATACACCCAGCTTTGCAGCCTAGTGCCCAAACTTTTGTGAAGGAAAACTCTTCCCCTCACCGATCATGACACGTCGATATTGACGCTCATAAAAATCATGGATCCGCCACGCAGCAACAACAAAGTTGTCTCTTGAGATACTTTTTCTTCCTGAACCGTCTTCCAGGGCGCACACGGAACTCGCTCTGAACGCTCCACGGTTCCTTGAAGTGCCTGGAATCAGGTGTGTGTTGAGGTAAGTGGAACAAAAAGCTGCCGAGTACAATCAACAGCCTTCCATGCGCCGCAACCGTTGCATTCTCTCATACATAAAACAGTGATAAGATCTGGGAAAGTGAGCGTTTTTTCCTCGCTGATTTCAATAAATAAAAGATCTATTTCGGGAGGGAGGCCGCGCTTGAGTGACACGCGTTGCACGGAAACTGACTCCGATACCATCAAGCCACGAGCGCTCGGCGCACGTTTTCCGCAAAAGTAAAAAGGTGGCCAGAAAAAAATCGCAAGCAATTGCGTTGGACAAACACACGTGGACTGCACGCGATTTTTATTTGTGGGCAAGAAAAGACCTTGAAGCAGTTCTTGGTGCGAGTCCAGTTTTGCACTGTTGTGGGAACTTGGACAATCGTAGGGGGCCTGGGCTCTGCGGAACAACACGGTCTCCCGGTGCCAGGGGGAGCACCGCGAGTGTGGACGCCTCAGGGAAACCAGGTGTTTGTTCAAGTTCCGGTTGTAGGGAGATGTTGACGAAGAAGCGTGACTGAGACAAGTCGTTGGGAAATGACCGATCACCGAGCTGCACTGCGGGCTCCTGATGAGGGTTCCACCAACTGCTGCGAAAGCTCCAGTGAGTGGGACAGATGTACGGGTGGGATTTGAGCAGGGACCGATGGGGATGGTGCTGAGTGATCTGGTTCCACCGGCTGGCGCATCACTCCACCACATCCACCCAAGTGCACCCGTGCACCTTGGGTGCCACCACGCACCAATGCACCACACCAATAGTTCCCCCATTCCTCACCCATAACCCAGGTGAATTCCGAACAACTTATCTGAGTGCCACTCTAACACTCATCCTCCTGGGTGCACCCCAAGCCATCTTCCCAGGTGCACTCCCACACCCACCCTTCCTGGTGCACCCTTTCTCCCATTCTCCCGGGCGCAGCACTCTTGTGAGGTTTCCCAGTGAAAGGCTTGAACCACGCCCCCAAAATAAGGAACAGAAATTTCTTCCTTCTCCAGCTTTATGGTGCCAGGTTCACACCATCTGCGTTTTTCGTCTTCTGTTACCTACAAATCTGCACGTCAGTGAGCGCGCAGCGTCCACTGGCTCGTGGAGCCACGCATCCCCTGACGCACGCAGTGTGGACCCGGCCTCGCGGATCTCTGCGCACACGTCTCATTGGGCGCTTCACAGCGAGATGTCGGTAAATATTTGAAAATGAATAGCATCATGAGGCTGATTGGAAATCAATGCGCGAACCTTGCGTCGCTCTGTTTGTTCTGGGTGAAACACTTTTTTCACAGCTAAAACAGTCCCTCGATGGGTCTAATAGGCCCTGCTGCTGCTGCTACCAGCAGAAGCACCGACAGGGAGGTTCAGATACGGACGGGCGTGGTCCATGGTGTGACGCAACTGACAGTTCGTGGCGTTGACCGGACCTGACGTCAGACTCCGGGTGCTCACCACGTGATGCAGTGGTGGATCTCGGGGTTCTCTGATGAGATTCTGCCCCCCCTGGGGATGCCCCCTTCTTCGCGAAAATGAATGCGCTGGGGACACGTCGTTCAAACGCTCTCACCAAACTTCTGACATTGGGGCTCTTCAAATTCGCTAAACCTCCGTGTTTGATTTCGTAGCGCCTTGGACGCTCTCATTAGTCCTGTGCAGCAGATTGGAGACGGAGAACGTCTCATTTTCGCTCAGATTGCAGTGTGACGTGCGCAGGGCTCGGTGCGTTGCCCGGGAGAACGGAACAATGTTCTCAAACCTGCAATCAGCTACAGTGCAGGGAAAGACAAGGCGATGGTTTTCGTGTGTTTCCAAACTCAGAGGAGCGAAGCAGCTTTGGGGACGATCAGCACGTCTCTGCCACGCACCGCACGTCGCACACCGTGCGCATGTTACACGCTTCTGTCCATCCCCACCACGATATTTGCAGTTGCGTGTTTGGCGTGACGCAAGCCTTGCTCAAACTCCCTATTGTCTGTCTGTGTGTTCCGTTGAAGAACCAGGGGAGAAACACAAACCCAAAGCCAGGGACCCACCTCCCGGTTGCGACACAATCGTACCTGCCTTGCTAAACAGGCACGACATCAGTTATGGAAACAAAGGCTGCAGGTGACAAAGCGAAACGCAGGCACGCATCACTCAGCCCTGTGCTGACGGCATTAATTATTGCATCAAAAGCCCCCAAATTGCGCGTTGAATGAACCACTTTTGTCCTTGAGAGTATTTGGCACGAAACTGCAGAGCGGGACATTTTTCTGCTATCAGAGCCTGAGATCTCAATCATCTCGCCTCACTGCGGTTTACATCTCTGTTAATCCCCTCACAGTAGAAAATGACAAATGTACTCATTTGGAAAATAACATATCCGAGCGGACAAAGGTACAATTGATATCATGTTATTGCGAATGAAATGAATCCTTCGTCACAGTGAACATGCTATTTGCAAATTAGAGCCGAGTCAATTGAGTCCTGCGAATGCTGCATGAGCAGGTCGGATGAACGTCGTATTGTGCGGCCACCATCCCAGTCATTCAGAGTTTCTTTCAGGCCAAGGCCCCTTTGTCTGGGTTTCAATGAAGGGATGTGCAAAGCAGACACTGCACAAAGCACAGACGTGAAGAAAGAAAAGTTGCGCAAGGCTCCCACCCACTCTCTTGCAGGGTGACACAAGCGCGTCAAAACTTTTCCGTGACTGAAATCAGGAGACAGTCCACTTCAGAAGATGACCACCGGGAAAACAACACAGGTGAACAACCTCTCTGCGCGCAGATCCAGGGACCCAATCCGAAACTCGGAAATGAATTTGCACTTCAATTGGAACCATTTGCAAGTCTGATTCCATTGCGAGCACGTAATTGTTTGAGCTGAATTGGCTTCCAACGGGGTCGGTTTCTTGACCAGGCCCTGGACCTTCCCCCTGACTTCAGCCCATGGACCCACCCCGAGCTTGACCCCTGGATGCACCTCTGAGCTCCATCTCTGGATCTGTCCCTTGACCCCTGGATCCCGCCCCTCAGATTGACCCCTGGCTCTGCCCGTTGGCTTGACCACGGCTGGAGCAGCGGCGGCGCGTGTTGTTGAGCGACGGATCTCATTCCACCTGTTCATTAGGGAGCCGTCTCGGCGCTATCTCCCGTTCCGCCCACAGACCCGCGTTGTTGTGCAGACAAGAGGAGGATGCACAGGGAAGGAGACTTCAAACCTGCGCAGTGGACACGTACACGTAAGGGCTGGAGGCTTCAACCCTCGGATCCCACGCTCCCCCCTCTTGACAGAAGCAAACTCTGTGCCTCACTGACAGAAGAAAAATGTTCTTATCTGTGCTGGTGCCCAAGCCCTTTGGAATTTCACGGTGAACTCAGGGCCCGAATCACCACGTGGCGCTACACCGCTCTGCTTCGTGTGCAAAACATAAGGGGGTTCCGTTCAAAGTCAGGCAAGAGCCACCCCTTGATTCGAATGTTTTGAGAGCCACAGATCCGACTGGAACCATATCTGGGTTGGGTGCACTCGTGAAAATGGAACCTCCCCAAAAGGGCTCCCGGATTTGACAACCTCTGGTTCAGCCGGTGGAACAGGAACATTCTCTTCTGGAACCTGGAATTCGCGGGTGGAAAGGGACGACCCTCTGGAGGCCTGGTTCTGCTGGTAAGAAGGAAACCCTTCTCCTCTATACCTCTGCGCTTACCTACACATGGGAAACGGAAGCCCCTTTGAACCCATTGACCCCTTGACAAGCTGGTGGTCAAGAGCCCTCCCCTACAGACCCCTGGATCTGCGGGTGGTAAGAGAGCCCTCCCCTATGAATCCAAGGACCCACCAAAAGAGGGCCCCCTCTCTGCACCCCTGGATCCTCTGGTGAAGGGATCCTCCCCTCCGGACCCCTGGATCCTCCGGTGGAGGGGCCCGGCTGTGTCCCGCTCTGATTGAGTTTGGCTTGATTAGCGTGGCTGCGGGGCGCACAGATTGGATGTCGTCGGCACACACCGTCTCCATCCCAATGAGTCGCGTGATCGGCCGGCTCCACCCAATTAGCATTGGGGATTCGGACGTGGAGGCGGGAGGGAGACTGTCTTCTGTAAGTCACACAGCCTCAAGGCTTCGGCGTGTGCTGGAATTGTGGACTTTGCCCAGTGGAACCAGGATTGAGGTCAGGAGGGCCTTCCTTTTGAGCCCAACATCTGAGTTTGAGAAATTTATTTGAACATGGGAACAACACGCGTTTGTCTGAAGTGCAAAATTTGACAGTGTTATTATGATTCTTTGGTCAGTTGGGGGCAAAGCCAACTTTCATGGCCCCTGGATCTGCTGTAGACTGTTCAGCCTCCACGCTTTTCCAGAAGGAGCAAGGGGCTGCAGTGTGCGCTCGGGACTCACTCCTGTGCTGGCTTGCAACAAGAATGGACACGAGGTCAGAGGGGAAATGGGAAAAGCAGCGTCCAGTCTGAGTGAACATGAAATTTTGACAACGCAAACGTGGAGGAAGGCGCGGCCCCTGAGGAACTGGGTTGAGGAATGGAGGACACGGACCTGCTGACAGAAACTGCGGTCACAGTCCCCGGAAGACGTTTGGTCACGTGGCATCAGCTTCACAGCTCAAACCTTTCTTCTTCACGTTGATCTGTCTTGTGCCTTTGATACGACACAGCTTCAGGAAATTAACAAATTTGAAGACAGCTCTGCTGACCTGAGGAACACCTGCAAATTGTTTCAGATCTCCGTGTAATTTGCAGGGAACGACTTGAACGAGGACTGATCGCAAACCGTCCCGGGTCCTGACAGGGTCTTCGTGCTGGATCAGGTCCAATCAGAGCGACGGGTTCCAGTGACGAGTCCAGGAGAGGGGCTGGCCTTGCTGAATCCTGCAAATTGTTTTCCTCCCTACATTCACACCGCACGCACAAAATTTGTTCTGAAAGGTGAGGTGGTCCCTGCCGAAGGTGGTCGCCCCGCCTGACCAGGACCCTGGATGCGCCTCGGTACAGTTCGCACTGCAAGGATCAAGCAACTTGTCGAGATTTCTTCAACAGTTCACTGGCTGCAGCTAAACGTTTCTGCCTTTCCCCGAGCGCAGCAGCAAACATTTCGCTGCTGTACTTTCTTTACTGCGACACTTTTATGGTCGAAGTCGAGCGTAGCCCGAAGGCACATAACCAGAAAATTACCTTGCCCGTGTGCAAATGGTCCGAAGGGGGCGAATTGGGCTTTCTTTTTAAATCAAAGCCATTTCTTCAAGAGACGGTCAGAAAGAAGGTGATTCCTATGCAGGAGCGGGCGTGGGCCGTCCACTGTGGAAACTGTCGGGGGAGAGCCGCAGAGCTTCACTGCATGCTGCAAGTGAACTGCCATTTGAACTCGCAGAATACCTGGGGATCTTATGTGAGGTCATTGGAAGCTGAGAAATACATGATCTGCAGTAAATGTTCACATCAGCTCTGGCCTGAACAAGTGCACCCGGCAGAGGACAACGTTTGCGGGGACCATGCGTGCACCTTCTTGGAAAGTGCATCCTTTGCTCATGAAGTACACCCAGCTCATTGAATGCACCCAGCTCAAGTGCACCCAGCTCGTCAATGCACGGAGCATTCTTTGGAGTGCACTTGACCCCCAAAGGCAACCAAACACCGAGAGAACCAGGCTGTCCCAACTTCATCTCAGTTGGAGGCACCGTGGTCAGCTCGATTTTTCACAGCGCCTGCGCAGTGGTAGAAACAATTTAGCCGGGGCTGCTCCTATGTCACACGGTCTGTGGAAGGTGTCTCAATCCCCCCCATTTGGGAGGTGCGAACAGGGGGCCGGAGCGGCAACCTCCGCCTGTGTGCGTGCAGGGGGCGGGAGCGAAAAAGTCTATCTGACGCATGTTCAGGGATTGGCACCCACAAACTTGTAGGGGGCGGGGGCGAGAAACGCCATCAGATCTGACGCACGCACAGAGGGCAGTGACCAGCAGCAAGAAACGACACACGTGTATTTGCTCACGTTCGCATCGCCCTTCCGTAGTCTGAATCGTGAATGGGGAAAAGAAACGAGAATATCATCCTAGATACAAAGACAACGGCCCAATACACACAGGCCTAATCAGAGGAATGGCGCCCGGCTTTTTGCCTGATTCTCCATTAATGTGCAGGATTTGATGTCTAAGTGCGATTCCAAATTGTCCCAATCAGGTGTATTGGCAGAAGTGGGTGAGTGCGTCTTCCCCGAGGCTGCGTTCACACTGCGTGCGTCATTCACTGCTCTCCTGCATGCACGAGTCAAAAGGCGCTTGCAACGTGGCGCTCTTTTGGACCCACAAGGCCGAAACGTCGGCGTATGACGTACGCTGTGTGACGCAGCGTTCGTTGACCTTTGCAGACACGCAATGCGTGAGGCATGCAGTGCAACGCAGCGCCCGTTGACTTCCACAGGCACACAAAGCATGTGTGATGCAGGGTTCACTGACCTGCGCAGAGACGCAGCGCCTGACGCCTCCGGCGCGCGCCCACCCCGCCGTCAGAGCGACTCCCATTAATCGAAGCCCGTTTGACAGAACACGTAGCGGACTTGCTTTATCTGACAGTCTGAAACGATAGTGACGTCACCGCCGCAACGCCTCATTTACCGCGATTGTGACGGCGCCTCTGAAATTCGCCTCAGTTGCACAACAAACCGCATAACGTCTCCATGGCTCCTGGTTCAGCCGGGGAATTCAGCTTTTTTTGCGTGTTGGGAATCAATGACAAACACTTTGCACTGAGTGTATGACAGGAGTGACAGGTGACTGGATACTGTTGATGGTTGTCTTTGTGAACATTTCGTTTGAAAAATTCCAGATTCCGTGGTTTACACACTGTTGTCCAGCACGAAGACACAGACAGACAGACACAGACAGAAACGGACAGACAGACAGACAGACAGACAGACAGACAGACAGACAGACAGACAGACAGACAGGCAGATAGACAGACAGACACGCAGTTCGCACTCACACACACGAATGAACACACACGCCTTTTTGAGGACGCTTCATGTATAGCCCAGCTTTAACACCTGTCTCTTTCACTTCTGTATTTGAACAGGAAAAGCTGTGTGAGCGACAGTTTCTGCCTTTGCTTGTTTCATCTGTTTCTGTGCCTTCAAGAAGCACCAACTTCCATGGAGCTTCATTCCTCACACACTTTTGAGAACCACACAACATTTTGTAGCCCCTGCCCCAACGCTATGCCCCACCCATCCCACCACCCATCCTACCACCCACCTCACATCCTGCCCCACACTGAAAACCCTGCCCCACAAATCCACACCCTCCTGAAACACCCTGCCTTACACCCTTCCCCAGCCCCACCCGTTCCCCACACCCTGCTCCCCCTGCCCTGCATCCTTCCCCACACCCTGCCCTGAGCCAGCTACAGAGGTTCTCGGATCAACTCGCCTGTCCACCTTCCGGCTCTGATTTGCTCTTTTTATCCCCTGGAGACGCTCATGGAAATTTCAATCAATTCATACATCTTTTATTTCCCACTCAGGGCCGGGCGCCGCCCATAAACAACGCGTCGTTGTCCTTCCTCCCGGACCAGAGGCGGCAGAGGTGTTGAGCCTCCTACAAGGGAGCGGAGTAGGCGGTTTGAGCTGGTTCATCCGTGGTTCGTGGAACGTGGCAATCATTGTGCAGGACTTGAGAAATTCAGGGGTCCATGGCTTAGACTCTCCTGACTCATTTTGACCACAGACACACAAAGTCAAATTGCTTTCTTTCTCGAACCTTGTTTCAATGTGTGAGTTCCCCACGTTTCGACCTGTGGCCTGAATGCTGTTATGTCCGGAGTGGATGGACACAATGCAAGTGAACCCCGCAAGAGTGGAAGCTATGTTCTCATCTTGTCGGGCCACGGACAAAAATGCCCAAACGAGCTGTTGCTTTTTCTGCGGGAGCAGCAGGGGTGTTGGGCCCACGTCTCCGAGAGGAGAGGATCTCGGTGAATGATCAGCTTCGTCCATGTGAGCAGAATGAACGCAGGGGCGGGTCCAGGGTCTGATCAGGGGGGGGAGGCACCAGTGATTTCAACCACGAAAAGGGGGAATATTTTGTGGCTGTGGCGACAAAAAATTGCGAAGGGTAAAATCTTTTTCGAGATTGGGGGAGGTTCATTCCAACCCCCCTGGATCAGCTCCAGAAATCTGTTGGAGGGGTTTGCACGGAGCTGTGACAGGAAATTGCATCTCTTTGGAATCTTGGAGCCGCAGAACCAACCGAATCTTTCTTTGATTCTGCATTTGAAAAAGCACCTCACGGAGATGTTCAGGAGAAAGCAATGCCAGGTGGTTTTGGAATTTCCAGAACAAGCAAAGTTCTGAACTGCTCCCGAACTTGTTGAATCTGATGTGTGCATTTCTGCGCCGACACTGAACTGTGGAATTTTCAAGCAGTTCGGCTCTTTGACTTTCCCACAGGGTTTAAAATCCCAGGGGTGAAGCCAGGATCAGGTCAGACCAGGCGATTGCAGTTTGAACTTGAGGACATCAAATTTATTGCAAAAGAAAGACTGAAATCCACTGGAAGTGGATAAATTGTGTTTTTGCCGGAGGTTTTGGAGGTTCCAAGCCACATTGGTCCGCCCCTATTCAGCGAGAGGTGTCTGGATTAGTAGGTTCGTCCAAGGACTTCCTGTTTCTCGGTTTTCGCAAACTTGACTGCAAGCAACTGGTGGGAGTTGATCCATCACACCAACTGGCAGGGAGCAGACCCACAACACCTTACAGTAGATCTGGCTCCAGCACACCAACTAGTGGTGCCAATTTGCAATGCACGCAGTATTTTTAAAGTGAGACACTTGTTATGGGACATTCGTGGACAGATATCGTAAACCCACTGTGTTTCGTCCTGAAGACGGAATCAGTCCCTCTGGATCCGCCCCTGGACCGGCGGGCCCTGGATCAGCGGGGCTTCCCAATGTCACCTTGTTCGCTCGCACCGCTTCGGTGCAGCGCGGCGTTTCAAAAGCGCTTTGGAGAGAAACGCATTGTTTGTCGAACCCTTTGTTCGGAGCCACCAGCTTCAGTGATTCTGAAGTTTTATGCGTCTGAGGCGCGTCTGTTTCCTCCCACACATCCTAACCGCTGATCCTCTTTCCGAGTCTGAGTTACAGTTGAGGATCATGTCCTCCCTCGACCCAGAGGCGAATCTACGTACAGGAGGTCCTTGCAGACTTGGTCCCTTGACCCTTTGGCCATTAGAAAGACCCCATAATTTTCACCACAGATGCAGTTTCTTCGAAACAGAACTCCTTTTGTCTTTTCGAGGTTTTCTGGGCCCCCCTGGGGCGTTGACCAACCAACGAGATCCTGGATCCACCTTGCACTGAGATGACATTTTGGAATCACTCCAATTAGCTGCACCTCCATCCAATCGGAGCTCCCGTCTCTCCGAGGTCGCGCAGGGGACTCCCGGCTCCACTGCCCCGGAGCCCCCGCGCTGGGTCGGGGGGAGCCCGGGCGCTCCTACCCCGGGGCCCGGCAGCAGACCCGGCCCCGCGCCCCGCGCCCCGCTCAACTCCTCTCCGTCAGTAATTGGTGGCCCCGAGGCTGGGTTCACACAGGGTGTGTCATGCGATGGGGCCCTCTCTACATGTCATCAGGGAGAGTAATGTGCCCCACGTGTGACGTGTGACACACAGATGCGTGTCAGCTGGTTTCTCTGTCTGTGCAGGGGTCTTTGGGGCACGCCATGCGCGACTCTCCAAAATGTGGTTCCCACAATTTTGTTCCATGCAAGAAACAAAATTTGAGGCAGGTTGCACGTCAACCTGTGATGCACGCAGCACAAACGCAGCTGACTGCAGCCGATCCTGGCGTACGCAATCTCGTATGGAGAGAGTCTCAGCTGTCATGATGGGTGGAAGGAAGGGCTCTGACACCCAGCGTCATACGCAGGATAAAGACTTGTCAAATCATTGTGTCTCACCAGATCTGCCATTTCAGACACCTGTGAAAGAGGTCTGCAGTGGATCCAGGGTTGAGGTCAGGGGCCCTGTGCAATCCAAGGAAGAGGGGGACACCAGTCTTGAAAATCTGCCATGCGCAGGGAACATTGGTGTGTCCAAAGTTGTGGGAGAGAGTCTTTGGCATCATCTGCCCCTGAATCCGCTCGAGAATCCAGCAGTCACCCTATTTGTTTGAAAGGTTTGCTTGGAAGGTTTGCGTACCTTTGCATCAGAGTTCTCCAATCTCGTTTGCACGGAAAGCATTGGCTTCTCTCCCTCGGGGGAGCCTCTCGGTTTGAGGGCAGGAAGGTTATCACGAAGCCGCGTCGCAAGGTGACACTGCGGCGCTGCGCTGACATCGTCCCCCCAATCACATCCACCTCGTCCCCGCTCGAAGCCTCGCCTTCCCAGCTTCGTCCTTGCATGACTGTCAGAACCTGTACTTCGAGGCCTGGATCTCACCCAGTGCGTCACGCTTTGCGTGCTGTGGAACTCAATGGGCGTTGTGTCTGTGGGCGCGCATGGCGTGACGCACCCCGCGGGTGAGACCGGGGAGACGGACACGCCCTCGCATCAGCGGGAGATGACGGGCCGCTGCACCCTGAGTCCGACCCGAGACGACTAATGACAGAACGTCCCAGCAATTTGCAGTGCGATTGGGCGTCGCGATGGGTTTGAAGCGGGACCCGGGATGTGACGCCCACAACTCGAGTCGCGCTCCTCCACCGCTGCAACATTTATCCGCTTTTACACTGAATGGCTTCATTTGGGTCGGCTTCGCGAGTCATTCTCTTTGTGGACGCGGCTGCGGTTGGTTCCGTCAGCTACAGCGGCTGGAACAACAAAACCTTGCTGTGAGGGTTGGTCAATGTTCTCGCCACGAGGAACCCTATGGAGAGGGAAATTTTCACCTTGGAAAAGTGGGCAGGTGAAAAAGCAACACAATTTACACTCGTGGTGCAACAAATGAGGTAAAATCAACAATGTTCGCAGAGGTCAGAAGGGCCAGGCCCCTGGACCCCTGGATCAGCGCAGGGTTTGTGACGTCAGCGCTGACACTTGAGCAACATATTCACGTTACCAGGAAGAATTGGAATGTGGAATGTCACAGAGGCATCAAATTCATCCACAGTGTCTTGGCAAAACAATTTTCAATTTCCGTTCAATGGAGAAAGCGGGGCGCTGGATGTGCACGGAGGTTCCGCCATGTTTGCTCACCCAGATTTCACCCATTGAAATGAAACAGAACTCATTTCTGCAACCGCCAGAAGCAAGACCTCTTCCTGCCTGTTCCCCACTGGATGCGTCACATGTTGTGTTCTTGTGTTTGAAGTCAACAGGCACTGCGTCGCGCTGGGTTTGACTTGCATCGCATCCCTGCAGAGTCAACAAGCGATGCGTCGCACAGGGTGCGTTGTGTCGTCGTGCGTTGCGTTCTTGCGCAGGTCAACAGACGCTGTGGCTTCACGTCCAGTAACACATGACGCAACCAGGCCTCAATTGTGCAGGAACACCACTCTTGACGCACCCACCATGAACCTGACCCATTGACTTGCAAGCTCAGGGACACAAGCGCCTGACACATCCAGTGTGAGGCAGGCCCCCCAACACCGCCGCAAGAAAAACCCAAGGCTCCTGGGAATTTCCCAAAATCAATGGCATTTCAGAACATTAACTTTACATCTCGGGAGTCAAAGGACATCGATCGGGGCCTCGCTTTGTGCGGACCCGGCGCAATTAGGGGACTGTCCCTTGTGCCGCTGTCTGATCGCATCTGGGTGCGAAGCGTGAAATGACAGCTGCGGCCCAGCACACCGCGTCGGCGACGGGGAACGAGCCCAATTAGATCCACGTGTGAGGGAACCAGGTGCCAGAGGTTTCGTCAGTGAACGCGCATCTTTGTAAGCCATGGAATTGGGTCACAGCTCACTGTGCAAAACCCTCCAATAGATCCAGGGAACCCTGGATCCAGGTTGTCTGAATAACAACGATTTATTTGTCTCAAGTTTTTGTTTTCCCTTTGGGAGTTGGAGCTTGCTGGACCAGACTCAGGACCATCATGTCGCTCTGTTCAAGGGACCTGGACCCGAAACAGAGAAACAGAGGTGCAACTGATGCATGAAACGTTTAAAGACAGACGAATCTCTTCAGCTTTTCGCTTGTTTGTCTTCTGTGACAGAAATCTTGATCTGTTCGTAATTGTGAAATAAGATATCATCAGGCGTATCATCCCATCAAATTTATTGCAAAGTAGTTTTGAGATTTTTTTGGCGATTAAATGAAATTTTGCTCCAGGGTCGGCAACCGTCTTGTGTGACACAAGTGCGTGGACGTTGTTGTGCAGGTTTGCCATTCGTGACGTAGCACTTATCCAAAGACCCAACTCGTAACGCAACCAGTGTGAACGGAATTTTTCTTCAGCTTCAGTGCGGAAAGGTAGAAAAAGAGCAGCTCTCATCAGCGAAGGAAGTTAATCAGAACGATAGCAATCTAAATCTAATTACTCCCGGCGAGTAATTTTCTTGGCGCTGCCCCCCGTTCGTTTCTTGATTGTTTTTCTCGTTGTTCTGCTGATGGTATGTTGCCTGCTTCATTTGAGTGGATTTTTTAATTTCTCAAAATTCGTGTCCCAAGACGGGCTGTTTGTGTCAATTCTCACAGGACAGCAGTTCCAGCACCAAGTTTGCTCCAGGGACCAAGAATCCATCTGTTTGCGTTCAGAATGGCAGGCGCACAACGAAGAGAACTGCCTGCCTGAACATTCGTTGCAGTCCTCAAAACAAGAACTGAGAGAAATGCAATAAATTTTCCACGATTAGATTTTTGACTGAAACAGATTGATGACCACGTCTGCGCTGAGACAAATTGAAACGTCTCTCTGCTGAAATATTTAACTTTGGTAATGTCGTTTTGATGAATGGTCTGGCTGGAGATGAGTCGAATTTGATCCGCTGTTGGAGCAGCCGCAGAAAAAAACAGGTTTTGTGGGATCACAGTCACTGTCGTGTGCTCACAGCTCAAGCAATCCTGTTTCTCTTACTCCTTCTGCTTGGTGTTTGCAAGACTTTTGCGGACAACCGAACACTGGAATCAAACAGCTTCCAGTCTGAAGTTGTTCACAACTCACGGACAATTTAAATCAGCACCAAGAAGACAAGCGGAGTGACAGTACATTGAGAGATGCTCAGATTGAGAAGTGGACTCACCACTGGGGTTTTGAAGTGCTGGTGTTCAGAGGTCTGGAAAACTGGCCTGGTTCTGAAATCAGAAAAAGCAAAACTTGTCAAAAACCTGACACAGATGGAAGAAGTACAAAACAAACTTGAGGCAAGCCCTGAGAGCTCGGATCCCCGGAGTGCGACAGAAATTAACAGATCGATGTCTTGACTTTTGTGCCCCGTGCCTCAGGTGCAAAGGTGTTTCTTTTTCACTCGCGTGCCAAAGTGTTCAAAGCTGTGATCGCCCCCCCACCCCCGAGCTGGTCGCCCCCTGACCAAATTGTGAATCCACCCCTGACGAGACCCATTTTCGGTGAAACGACGGGGACTGGATCAAGTGGTGAAAAGCTAGAAGGTCACCGTTGTAAAATAGCACGTGTCGCTCAATATGTGGGTGCATGAGACCCCCGAGATCCATTGTTCTGCGGATAAATCTGGATCTATGGATCGGCTGGCTCACTTGAGTCGCGTTTCGCGCTCCGTCTGCCTCCGGGCAGACTCAGCAGGGCGCCTGGTACTGAACCTCTGATCCAATTAGAATTCCTCTGCAGTGCCATTCTCGGTTTTGGTTGGTCCGAAAATTAATGGTGGTCATGTTTTTTTTCGCTGCCAAAAGCAAATAAGGAAAAGCAACACTGATTTACATCTTGCCAAACTTGGAAATTTCAGGGTCCTGGTTGGAGTTCGATCTCTGCCAGTGGTTCTGAACCTATGGGCAACCACAATCCGAAGAACAATTGAAAAAGTCCACAGGTACCGGGAGATCTGTGACGAAACGCTTTGAGTTTTGCAAAATCCTGAAGCTGTTCTGTTTTCAAAATTTCTCCTGGACCCATTGGGGAAAAAACTTGCATTCACCGTTCCTGTTCTGGAAAAGACAAACTCCAATCGCACCCAGAGTGAGACTTTTCTTCTCCGAGATCTTCAAAGCCTTTGGAGAGATGTAGAGTTTCACAGAACCCGAGTGGAGTTGTTTGTGTTTTGTGCTCGGAGGTAATTGTTTCCGAATTGGAGTATGATGGAGTCCCTGCTCGGAGGGCCTCGATTGTTTGAACGAACCTGCTGCGAGCTGGCGGGGTCGCTCTGTGTAAGCAATCCAGCACAGCGACAACGTGCGTTGTTTCAGAATCAACACCGGAGGAGATGAGAGCGCGGATCCAGGGACGCATCCACGCTCCTTCCTCTTGTGAATTCAGCCGATACACAGGCCAACACTGACGACAATGGGCTGATCCACTTGAAGACAAGATCCACTTGGGAATTTATATATTCACGACAATGGTAAACACTTCAAGAACAAATTCTTAGAAGGAAGTCTAGTCTAGTCTCTTAATTACGGACAAGAGAGACAAAGTCCTTGTTGCGTTTGGTTTGGTTATCGCTGGGGACGTGCACAAATACGTACATGTACCGCAGATGCAAGGAAAATGTGTCGTTGAAACTTTCAAGTGTACAAGCGTGGAATAGACAAGAAGACTTTTCCTCAGTTACTGCATCTGTTTTGATTTCCCTTCACAACACCTTTCAACCGTGAAGCACCTTCCCAAACACAGATAAATCAGCAAATTTGTGTCCTCTGCATTCAAACATGCAAAAGGCAGGTTACTCCCAGACGCGACATCAGGAAGACAAGGAAGCTTCGAGGAGATTTGTGTGCGATTTCCGCTGTGCCTCCCAAACAAAAAATTGCCCCTGTCTGCAAAAACACTTGCCAATATCTTTGACTTGGCTTTCTCGGAAATGGCCTGAGATCTATTTCACGTGATTGCTGAGTGGGCTTTGCAAGATAAAAAGAGGTTTTTGTTGTGCTTGTCCCCAGTTGGACAGTTGGACACGAACCTGTCGCCAGCAACTGCAGCCGAAACACCTCGAGTCCACACTAAGGACTGACGAAGGACAAGTTCGAAGGTAGGGAAATTCAGTCTGCTGACTTCCTCAAGGAACACACACGCGTTTTCAGATCTGTCGTTTCAGAGCAAAATAGTTCATTTGGTTTGTCTTTGTGCGACGACCATCGCAGAACAGATTGTGTGACAAGTTGGCACAGGTCAAAAAGGAACGAATTTGGTTTGTCTTTGGGGACAAGTTTGTTCAGAACTGCAAGTTGTCCAAGTCCACACTCAAGACCAAGAAGGAGGGTGCATTGTGCGTAGGAATTCAAAATTGAGCAGTTCAATCGAGCACCGCCCCTGAAACTTTTTCTGTTTCGTTGAAGATGACGAGGGTGTGGACCCTTTCCTCGCTTTTGGTGGTGGTGGTTGTGACGTCACTGCAGCTGCAGTCTGCTGACTCTGTCGCAGTCCACTACACATACACAGGACAGCGCTGCATCAGCTTGTGCGGCAAGTGGAACAAAAGTTACTTTTCCTGCTACACTGGCACCGGCTCTTCCGACTGGAACTACTGCTCCCCATTCCGCGGCACCGACTACTATGGGCGACACAACTGCGACTGTCAGAAATACACTGGGTGGGGTGGTTGGTACGGGAACTACTACTGTTCTTCCAACAATGAGTATTGCGGGCGTGTCATTGCCGGAGACAGTGACGTTGAGCACTACGCTTCAGACGGGTATAAGTGCACAACAGAGTGCAAACAATGGCATTGGATGTACAGGTACTTCTCTTGCAACACAGCCGCCGGAAATAACCAGTACTGTTCTCCCTTCCCTGATGTTGGAACATACGGGCAAAAGTGCCGATCCGGGCACGAGTGTGGTTTCCATGGGTACAAATACACTTGGTGCTACCTGCCTTCTGGAGGGAACAGAAAATGTGGGGTGGTAAAAACCTGTGGTTCCGATGACAACGTCGATGCTGTCAGTCTGGGGGCTGGGAGACGCAAGAGAAGCCTATCGGGTGATGACGATCAAACAGCCAAAGTGCAGATTGACGCACACACTGACGGTCACACAGAAAACACCAATACGCAAGCAGAAAAAGCTGACATTCCTGAGGGTGACAGCAGGGTGAACGACAGCACTGCTTCACTGCTTCTCAGTGCAATCCTTTCCAGGCCCAAAAGATCCCGTCCAGATTTCTGCAGTGTTGACATCAACGCACGCGAGGTAATCAACTGGATCCCTTCCCCCAACCGTCAGCTCACCCCAGCATCGTCACGAGAGGTACGAAAGGAGGCCCACCGACTCATACGCGAAACCTTCCCAAACAACCGCTCAAGTATTGACCCTCCAGATCAAACACACAGGGGCGGCACACTCAGTCAGAATCGTCTTGTGCGTATTGACCTTCAAGGGGTCTTCCCTCGCGACGGCCAGCAGATTGCAAACCTTCAGATCCAGGAGAACACTGGAAGGCAGCGATCTCCTTCCATCGCCCATGTTGAAATCCCCACTGGGCAAGACTTTGTCACTGGAAGGTTCATCCGTCGCGCTTTCGAAGTAAGTCTTGACAACTGTGAAACAATCACCCTGACACGCCGCGGCCAGGAAAGCCGCCGCCGCCGTCCTGGGTAAAACTTGCGTTCAACCTGCTGTTCGCTCAAAAGGAAAGCTTTCCCCGAAGATCAACTGCACGCGCACGAAAGAAAATTATTTTTGAAAAACAAAATGCAACCACGACAACACGCGTACCTTGTCGCACGCATCCACATAAACTTGGTTTGCCAAGAGAAATACAGAGAAGGTTTGCGCAGAAAGGATTTTTGTGTTGAAAAAATGACGCACATGAAATGTACATTTGTTGTGTTTGTGATCCAAGACATTTCTCCAAACCCGGACAAGAGTGAGGTTGGCAACTTCCTTGATATCAATTGAAAACTTACAAGTAACAACTGCTGTTTGAGGTGTTGAAGTGCGCACGCTGGCAAATAAACTGAGTAACTTCAAGGAGATAAGTTTCTTGTTTCATCACACGTAGTTCACGGCCTTGCAAAAAAGCGCAAACGAAAGTTTTCAAAAACTGTGAACCCAATCCAACGCTCTTCCAACCTGTTCCAGCCCACACTGATATCGGGAGAATCTGGGGAAACCAGGACAGGATTTTTGAGACCTCAGAAACACAAACAACGGAAACAGTATCTGCCGTTCTCTTGCGTGAGGTGGCGAGAAGGATGCTTGCGTGATTCACGTCTTGCCTGCAAGCCGTCCACGGCCCTTTCCAGTCATGTTCATGTGCATCCGAGTTTGAGCTGCTTCTCCTTGAATCAGGCAGCCTTACCGCACAATCTATCTCCGTGGATCCGCGTCCTCATCTCACCGCAGACCAACTCAGCTTCACACCGGCCAAAGTTTCCGGACTCCGCGCTTTGCCCGACGTCACCAAGTGTTGCGTGATCGGGGCGTCCACGTCTGGCGGGGGGATCGATGCCCGGGCGGCGCCCCGGACCCGGCGACACGAACCGCGCCGCGCGGCCGCTGATTGATGCCGCCAGGATTGGGGCAGAAGGGGGGAAATTAAAGACGCGACGGGGCGGGTGGGGAGGGAGGCGCTGACCAGGGGTTGGGTTGGCGTGACGGAGACCCAACTGTCGGACGGACATTGAACTCGGTTGAAAGACTGAGAATGGTGTTTTGGATTTGGTGGAGATGTGAAGGTGAAAAGTGGACTGTGGTATTCTTGCCTCCGCTCTCGGTGAATTGGGACAAGGTTCTCCAAACAGCAACAGCGCAACAGAGGATGGGATTGGTCATCTGAGCCTGGCAGGTTGAGCTTGTGAGTCTCTATCCTCGCGTTGAAGACCTCAAATCTTGGGATTGAAGCAACACCCTCTCTCGAAATCCTCTTTGAGGTTCACCTGGTGTTCCTCTCTTGAGCCTCCATGTCTAGTCCTTCGATCGCCCCCTTCCCATGCCTCCCACTGAATGAATTCTTGCTTGTTCGAATTCCCTGCTGGATCTTCAGTTACTCTCCTGCTTGGAACTTTACTCGACTGGACCCACCCTGCTGAAACACGTTCCCTTTTCTGGATCCTCATCTGGTACCCAGATCATTCTGCCGGGATCTCCCTCCACCTGAATCCCCCTGGATCCTCCCCAGCTCCTCTTGCTCCACGCCTCCTGCATCGATCCGCAGCAGCGGAACCCGGACGTGAATCCAATAGAGAGGTTTCTATGCATCCCGCGGGAGCCCACCCGGTGCGATTCCACGTCCGGTGCGAAACCAGTATGCCACGTAAGTATTCTCCATAGCTGTTTCAGGAAAAAATAGACTTGTTTTCACAAACTTTCTCTTTACTATTTGATCAGTGGTGCTGTTCTGCAAATGCATCTTGAGTTTGAGTAAGAAATTTAGTCTCAAACAAAGGAAGAATTCAGTTGTGACAATTGTTCTCCCACATAAATGCCACGTTTTTTGGCACCGGGCGTGGGAGGGGGCTCCCCGAGGGCTGCATCGAAACCTCTCTAATCTCCACTTCCTCCCCCGACTCCGCGGGCTCGGCGCACCCGGCGCCTCCGCCGCTCAACCGCGAGTTGAGAACTGTGAACCCGACGCCATGCTCGACGGTTCTGTTCCGGGACACATTGATTCAGACGGAAAAGAACCGGGGGAACCAGGAAAAGATGCTTGAAGCCCCAGGTGACAGGTGGATAGAACAGATACAAAGAAATCCATGTCGTCTGTCGTGTTGCGTGAGGTTGTCAGATGAATGCTCTTTGACTCGTGTCCATGTTTCGTGCTCTTTTTGTGCCGTACGTTGGTTTCGCACCCATTCTGGAGCTGTGTGTCAGCAGTGAGTTTGAGCTGCTTCTTTTGTGTCACCATGGCGCAGACAGGGCACCTGACGAAACTCGTCTGTTTTGGCATATTCTTTGGACAATTGTACCCGGTGACGCCTTCAGACGGGCTTTTGTTTGGAGACTCAAGATCAGCTGCGTAACGACCCAATCCGCTGCGCGACATGCAGTCCGCAAACCTTCGCGATCACGTGTCGCAACCTGCCACCCAACGAGTGCAGTGAAAGAGGACGACTGATTTGAAAAATAAATGCGTGGAAACGTGGTATCTTTCAGTTGCAAATTAAAATTCTGAAAACTGGCTCTTCCTCTGCAGTTGAAGGAGTCAGTTGAAACCGCAATGAAATCAATCAATTTTGTTTCGAAAAGTCACAAGCCGCACTTCGAGCCCCCAGCATCTGAGTCGCAATTGTAGATTCTGGGGAGGAAAAGGGGTCAGGGAAGCTCTGTGGGATCCAGGGTGCTAGAGACCTAGGCAACCCTTCTGGGCCTATGGGTCTCCCACCGACTGCAAAACAATCCTGTGGGTGGTGTGTTCTCTGGCGCTCATGATCGTGGTGGTGGACAACACTCGCCCTGACCCTGGTTCACAAAGAGAATCTGCGCTTGAGATTGGGCGAATTTTTGGAGAGGGGGGTGAATTTTCATTTATTCCAGGGAGGACCTGACCATCAATGACGATACTTGTGGTGCACCAACCTTGAATGATGGTTGTATCGTGGTCCAGTTCGTGTTGTGTTTGGAGGAGAATCCAGGGCCTGGTAGGGACGCGACTACGTTAGGGGACCCACTTAAGTCTCGAATTTGTTGTGCGAAGAAATGGCAAAATTGTGCTTGTGGTGCAAAAACAAGGGGAAGTTTCTCGGGGTCGGGGTTGGGGGGGGGGGCGGGGCCCGGTGTCCCCTCTGGATCTGTCGCACAGCGCACCCGTGTTCTCACCTTGAGATCCCTCATTGCGAACTCGGGCAAAACATCAATGTTTAACACCAGGAGACAAATTGCGTGGAAAATGCGATCAATGCAACGATTTTCTTATCACAGCCGCATCCTCCTTTTCTATCCTTCTGAACAGGTGAAAACATCTCTTCACAAATTGAAACAGGATGAAAACGTTTTGAAAAGGTCGCTTCCGAAAGAATCGGGGGGAAGTACGCTCGTACAATTGCCTCAAATGCCAACGACCGCAACTGGTATTTCTGCTCAGGTTTAGATGCACCAAAGAAACACACACACACACACACACATCACACACACACACATACAATTCATTGTCACACTGGAATGCATACGACAAGGCAACAAGTATACGCATTGCATTAGTTTGGAGCGCAGGTGATTTCGTGCTCGGCGTGTTGTGTCTGTCTCTCCCGGGGTGGCGTTTGACCCTGCCGCCTACGCCCCGCCCCTCCCCCCGCAGAGCGGTGGGTATCGCCCCGAGGTCCCCACCAGTCTCATCCCCCCTCTTCGCCCACCCCTCCTATCTGTCTGCCACCCTTCACCTTCGCCCTGCATGTCTCCCTCCCTCCCACTTCGCTCATCACACTTCTGTCTGTCCCTTCAAGCTATCCACTTGCAAGGGGAATCCCACATCATTCATGTTTCATTTTTGTCTCGTGTCTTCCAAGATGATTCTTTCCAGAAAAACCATTTCGTTTTTCATCAGCTTTTGATGAAGGTTTTTTGTACTTCTTCTCAATGCGGCCTTTCAGCAGGCACAAACATCCCGTCAAAAAACGCGTTGCCTTGCAAGATTGGTGGCACAGATACCAAATTTGTACTGAGAGCTTATGGCAAGTGACCAAATGGGATCTGTGCCACCAGTGTGGCAAGTGAGGCACGTCGTCAAAGGAGCGGACGTGTTTGCAAAAAATACCAATGTGAAGAAATTCATTGCCCCGTGGAAGTTCTACTGACCCTTCCCGCCCCTGCACTGCTTTCCTCCTGTCGTTTGGTCCTCACTCACCTGCCCCTCCCCTCCCCTGTCCCCACACCACTCTGCTGGTTCAGTGACCCGAAGTTCTTCTCCCCTACCCTGCCCGCCTCTCTCCCATGTGCACTGCCGTCTGTCGCCCTCAGGTCCCAAACCACCTCACTTCGTGACCCTCACGTCACCAACGGACGAATGACATGCAACGAACCTGCAGAAGAGTGGTCGTTCTCGAGAGAGAAAGGCAACGTGTAGTGCGACCAAAGTGACCCACACGCTCAAGGAATCCAAAGTTGTTTTGAAAAGTCAAAACCACAGGCAACTGCTTTTCAGATTTTGTGACTGTTCTGAGCTCCTGTGGTGTTGCGAAACAAAGAAATTTGCGTGCAAACGTCTGGTCAGTAGCGGCGCAATAAGTCAGCCTCAACACAGATTTAAGGAACATTTCTTGGTCAGTGACTGGTGGACAGAAATCAGTTAAGCAGCCGTCGATTTTAAGAGGCGTTTCGGTGGGGCTGGAATTGATTTGAATGAAAGGCCCGTGATGGGGTAATTGAAATAAATCTTCATTTGAAGTGATCGCGGAATGACAGTGCAGACTGCTCGCTCAGATAGCAGATCGACATCTCACGACCGATGGGGCGCGTGGTCGCGGCAGGGTCACGGACCCGACACCGAGACAGGGTTAGGACCCCACAGGGCGCGGTCCGTACAGACTGGGACAGCAGGGTCTCAGTCCCGTGACTGCAGGTCGGGATCTGTGGTTCTGAGAAGGGGCAGAGATAATCAGTTTGGTGTCTTCACAAGTCATCTGATTCCTCTGTACTCACATTTGTAAGTTCAAGTGCATGTAATGCTTTGCTTTCGAGCAGAGTGTTCTTTTGTCGGCAGCTGCAGATAATGGGTCGCTAAAAGCCATACCCACAACCCATTTCTCGCACTCCAGAAACGCAATCTAAACCTGACAGGTGCCACGTCCACTGCTTCGTGTGGTCCACCGTCCCAACGAGACCCACTATGAGGCGTACAGCTCCCACCACCGCGGCGTACAGCTCCCACCACCGCGGCGTACAGCTCCCACCCCGTGACCCACCATCGCCCCAGCAGCGCTGCTGAACTTTTTACGATGTGTTCATTTCCTCCCGAGCTCCCCGAAGACCAATTGTTGGCCCGGAGAGGAACCCGCCGGCCAACCTCTGCTTCTGGTTGAGGGAACACGCTCTTCAAGCTGTCGGGCCTTTGTCGCTTCAAAGGCCCTGACTCTGTCTCACTGCGGCGGAGCGGAGCATGGGTGGGGCGTGCAGAGTCGGGATCGCAACGGGGAAAGACATGAAACAGGCGCTTTTGGGTTGTAGTGTACGTTTGGCCCGTCGCCCGTCGCAGAGTTTTGAGCAACGTGTGACGCAAGCGTGCAGGGCATTCAAGAGCAGTGTCTCTTGATTTGTGTTGATAACAAAGCTTGTGTCTCTTTGCTTGGGTGGTGGTACTTTTTCTGTTTTGGTCGGCTGTGGTTTTGACGATGAGTGAAGACCCTGTGTGGTGAGGGACAGAAAACTGACAGTTGGCAGTTCGTTCGTAAATACAACGCAAGTTTCTCCACCTTCCACACGGCACTTATCTCCATGTCTCCATTCGCCATATCCCCACCACATAAGAACCTGAATGGAACAGAAAAAAGTTCCCTGCATGTGTATTTCCTTCTCCGACAGAATCAATGCAGCCTCGAGTCTTGTGTCACATGTGTGAAGGGCTATCGACTGAAATCCAGGCCTCGACTCTCCTCACCACACGAATCTTTTAATGACAGAAACGAAGCATGTAACCGAATACAAAAAGCTTTTTGTTTCCCTTTGGGTTCATCTGTAATCAAATTGTACTCTAAGGGCGGGGCTGGAGGAGTCCTTGTGCACTCAAAGGAAATGTGAGTCCTCAAGCAAGCTGCTATTGCTAACAAGCACACTGTTTTCTTGGCTATTTACACCCAGAACGAACCCAAACAAACTTCGATTCTGCAATGCTATGTTTGCCACAAGTTGACAAGTTCGGGTGAGGCAAGTCCAGGGACGAGTTATGGACACTCGAGGGGAGCCACTTAAATTGTGCACATGATACGCAAAACTAGAGCTGGAGAGGGTTTCTTTATGTCTTGTGGTCCAAGGGTCCGTGGATCAACCCTGTATCTACGCACCAGACAAAGACGCACCATTTCGGAGGACCCGTTGTTGGGGCGGGACGAGACTGAAGCCAACACAGCGACGCTCCCCCACAGCATTTCCATAATCATATTTCTGTGCTGGTTGTGACCTGGTCCGGTCCGAGACTTCCCCCGGCCGCGTCCGCTGTTCACTGCGAGGCACCTCGCAGCTGTTCATGAACATGGATGGACTGCGAAGGAATGGAATCATTGAGCACGTCAAGCCTCCGGGAGTGACGATCCCAAAACAACACGTGGAGACAGGTGCACAAGGAGTCCAGCGGATTCAGGAGTGCTTGGGGCCTGCTCACCACATGGCTGGCGGGCAATTTTCTGTCACCCGCTAATTCCCGCAGGCGCAGAATACTTGAATTGTGCGTGTTGTTTGTCCAAATTGGAGTTGATTCACCCCTGCCCCGGTGGTTGGGTCCCGGTAAGGATCGGGTCGGTCCAATCACGCTGGTCCTGATCCGCAAGAAATCAAGCTCAAAGTTTGCGTTGATGGCATCAGTGCCAAGTGACGTTTCGCCTGTTGATGTCTTTGTCACGGCCTCCTTTGTTTGACAGCTTCAAAGTGGCAGACCCATGAAGTTGCCGTCGGATCAAACCGCTGTGGGGCCACGCTTGTTTGGTAGTAACGCAGTGAGGGTTGTCCAGGAGGCCTGTCATTCTTCCAAATTCGTGGGATGTGTGTGCCCAAGGGGCAAAAAGCCGCCTTCAGATGCATGTCAAACAAAACCTGGCGTACCACCGTCCTTACAGCGTAGGAAAGGAGAAACATTCCGAATTGGACTGGGGACTCGCAGGAAATGACACCACCTGGTAGAAATGTGACTTGAAAGCACCCAAAGCAAAACCAGCCCAACGCCGTCTGGGTTCTTTTGTTGCAATCGTTCGTTCGTGCAGCAGCGACAAGGCAAGTACGCTTCTACCCGAGATACAAAGGGGCTCCGTGGCCCCTCGTTTCCCACCTCACACTGCGAGTGTGGCGCTGCAGCATCAACGTCCAACAGACAAAAGACCAAAACAGCCGCTCGCTTATTGACAGGGTGTCAATGTGGGGACGACAGATGATCAATAGACCCGGTCGGGCCCCGGTCCGACTCGGACCCCCGGGTCACGTGTCACGAGCACAATTGAAAAACCGACACGTGGAGCAGATTCCATGGGCCCCTGAGTTTTGAGAAACAATTGATTTTGTGTTTGTGTAGTTTTTCTTCTGTGTTTTGAGCTCAGCTTTGTATTAGCAGGCTGTCGATGGAAATGGCGTTGTGTGTTTGGGGATTGGGCCAGGTTTGCTTGACATTGTCATGACAGAAGCACGGAAGCTCAGTCACTGAAGTTCCTGAAAATACCTGCAGTTTACATAGGGACAACGGCCTTGTTCCTTCTGTCTCCGCAAACAAACAGGATAGGGCTATTTGTGCCATGACACTTTGTTCGCTGTTGTGTCAGAATCTTGAGAAGTCGTGTTTCTTCAAAGGATCAATCCCACACATCCACACACCGAAACACCTGTATACACAGGCACAGGCACAGGTGCACACACACACACACACACACACACACACACACACACCACCCCACCCCCGCCTCCACCCATCCTGGAGGCGTATTCCAGATCCAGTGCTGTTCAGCATGGAACTCTAGGTGCGAGAGACCGACCCCTCTCCGAGGCCGACAGACCTCGGCGCCCGGGCCGCTCTGGTCCCCGACCTCCGACAGCGTGCGTGTCGACTTTGCCACCAACGTTGCATCTGGCTCGAGGACATCCACGAGCATCAAGTGCAGTGCGTGCAGCAAGCCCTTCAGAAAACAAGCCTGAAATTTACAGTGTTGCTGTTCGAACGTGGCTTTCACTGGAGGAAGCTAATTTCCTCTGGAGTAGAACAGAGACACTCTGCTTCACTCCCACTCAAACCTCACGGCCTTTTGATCTTGGAATCATTGTTCCTTCCCCCTCAGCGCATCAGAGAAGACCGGAGCCTGTGACTCGTCTTCTCACAAAGGAACACGTGTAAAGGATAGCACTGTGGGGTGTTTGGGGTCAAGGACCCCTGAATTGCCACTGAAGAAACGGGTCAACGGTGGTCATGTTCTCCAACGCACAAACGCTTTGTCACCTGATCAGAGATTATGAAAATATGCAATGATCGTACACGGATCCAAACTGACCTTTTTCAATCCAAGAGCGCACACAGGAGATTGGGCCAAGGGGAGCACCGACCCTCGAGTGGAAGAGGAACAACTTGACTTCAAATGACATGGCGGACGACTTGTTTTTCGAGAGTTAGGGAACAGGGTCCAGAGAGCTCCATGGACCCACCCCTGGATTTTTCTGCACACACTCACTGCAACCCATAGTCATGAACCTCGATCCGCAGTTCTTCAGTCCTCTACTTCCTGCCTCGGAGCCTCCCTCTGACCTGAATCAACAGGTCCTGAGGCTGGTCGCAGAATGCGCATGCATTGACACGTCGCCCCCGAGAACCGCATCACAAGGCAGAATCCAGGATTTGATAGTGAGAGGGGGATCCATCATGGGCGACGAGAGGGGATGGCGACATGAACGAGGCACCAAAGCTAAAGTGTTGACACAAACGAAAGGCGCCTGCGGCGCAGTGTTTTTGTCTGAGTGAGGTGAGGGATAAAATTTGTTTTTTTTTTACCACGGGTTCGGGATTCGTGGTTCAAGGTTCGAGGTTCGTGGGGAGGATCACATGTCTCTGTTTGGGTCGGGTCAAGTCGGGGCCCTGTGCCCCCTGACTCCGCCCCAGTAAGGAGTGCGGCGGCGCTGTGCGGGGAGCGGGATATTCCCCGGGTCCCCCCCGAGGCCCTGACACCTGACCCCGCAGCTCTATCTATCATAATGAAGGGGACCGGGCGCCTGGAGCCGCGCTGAGCCTCCACAGCAGGGACAGCGCCGTCCGTGCAGCGTGGTCCTTGATGTGTGACGTGCAGAACACGGGGACGAGTGCATTTGCAACAGTAAAGCACGGGGGGAAAGTCCCCCTGGCTTGAAGCGCTCCTTGGACACCTGGTGCTGTGACAGCCATGTGCACAGAGTTCTTGCATGACCTGGCCTGGAGAGGGGCGCTGAGAAACTTTCAGTGAGTTCAACTTCAAAGTTTCTTTCTTGTTCCGCTGGAAGCCAACAACACTGCAGAGGATGCGGACTTTCTCGTCAAGGACGGCGCTGCAGCCTGGGTGTGCCTCCCGCCCTGATGCCCTGCACCACGGCTCCGCGTCGCGAGGCCGGGGCCGCGGAGGGACGGAGGTGTCTCCGACGAGCCCCTATCACTCTCCCGCCCAGCAACAACAGAATCGCGTCCGACAGTTCCTGATGTATTCGGATGATCCACATTCCTGACATAGCGCGCTGGTTCCGCCGTGTCCGCTGTGGGAGAAGAAACGTCCTTTCTTATGATAATTTCTCCCATAGAAATTGGGTCACGGGTCCCCGTTGAGCTGCTTGAGCCTTGCCGCAGCAGACGCGCTGCTCGTCGTGGTGAATAGACGGGGCAATAAGGCTGCGGTTAATGGAGCGATGAGGGGCGAGGAACAACGAGGCATCTCCAGGTCCGGCTCTGCAGATCCAGGACTGAGGGCGGGGACACAAACATTGGGGGGCGACTCTGATCTTGGAAATATGTACATAACTACGCAACTTGATTGTGCGTGGTGTCGTGGAGGAACTCCCAATCTTGAGAAAGCCACACCGAAACATTTGGTGCAATTTCCTGTCTGTGCGGCACAAAACTGGAGGTGTGTTTCTTCAAGGGTCAGTCTGGCCCCAGGGTTCTTTGGCCCCTGGATCCGCTGGAGTCAGGTCCAGCTCGTTACCCACCCAGCACCAACATCAGACATTCAGGGGGATTCTCAGAGCTGCTGCATGCAGCATTGTGAAATCACTTGCATCCGACATGGGTAACGAACACGGGGCTGTGGGGACCTGCCCCGCGCCGCGGCCGCCATACATCAACACGGGTTCAGCCGCCCCCTCCCCCTCACCTCCGCAGCGCGCGGCTCGGGCCCCAGACTCCCCCAGGACTCATTACCACTGTTTCCTCCTGACGCACCGGGCTACAATTAATTTCAATAGCCTTGATCACTGGCCTTTTAGGATGAGGAAACAAATGGAATTTGTCTTCATTGCGCGCCGGGTCCAGGGCTCGGAGCCGCTGGGTACGAGGCAGCGTGGCCTGACGTGACCTCTGCCTCCGCCAATCTGTCACCCTTCCGGTCAGCTTCAGGTGGGTCTGACCCCACGAGGCCCAGTAAACACAGACCTGGGAATGCAACATCTGCTCTTGTGTTTTTTTCCCGTCATGTGCAGGAGAGACAAAACACTTCCTGGGATTGACCTGACAGTTGAGTCGTGGGGTGCAGGGTGATCTTTCTCTGTACCAATACCACAGTGATACAATATGCAGCCTGGAGGGCGTACCTTGGTAGATTACTTCAGAGCTAGATCTACCTGGAATTAGCAACCGTGTTTTCGTGCCATCCATCCAACGAAAAAAGCAGTGGTGCGTGGAGTAGAAAACTGGAAATTAAATTTGGGGCTTTGCTGAACCTCCGCTGACGACTTCCCTCGCTGCACCGTCGCATCTCGCTGTGAACTCCTCCTCAACCTCTGTGGGTCTCCGTCCCCAATTACACTTTGTCCGTCCGAACAACGAGCCTCTCGGAACCCGGGACAAGGCTTGTATCGCATGTCCTCTGGGTTTTTCAGCTCCATTGGCTGGGTTCACGTAGAATGCGTCGTGCGTTGCGTCACGCTGCATGGTGCACAGGGTACGTCAAGCGTGATGTCCCTGCTTCAGTTATTTGGTGCTGGGTCGGCTGGGTACACACGTGGTGGTGGTGCGTCGTGTGTTGCATCAGAGTTTCAGCCAATTGATGCTGCTTCGACAGTTTTGGAGGAACCGCTCAGATGACCTGCGCAAAGACTCAGCGCACGACGCTTCAAAGCCTCGTTCACACCTATCGCTTCGTGCGTTGCAGACTGTGTTGTCGCTCGCCGTGTAGCACCCACACCCCTGCATGGCGATGCGGCACACGGCGCATCCAGTGCTGAACGGCGCAGTGTGAACGTGGCCTGCGTCTCTGTCCCCGCTGCACCGCTGTCCAGGCCGAATCCCGACCAACTCACTTAACCCACATCAATCTCGTGCCCCCGCTCCAGCACCGCGCTCCGGTTTGGCACGGACAATGTTTTTTTATCAGTCCCCAAGAGAATGACCCGCCCGAAGTGGACTTAACGATTTGTTAAACGCCGCCAGGCTGCGAGAAAGAGGAGAGAGATAGTTTGGTTTGGTGGAAATTCAGCTTCTGCTGTTGAAAATAAACTTTCTGCACACCAAACGCATTATAAATGCGACCTCATCAGCAGTGTTCTTGTCAAACACAAAAGGTAAAAACAGGTTTGTCTTGTGTGGAAAGAAGAAAGAGCAGCAAAAAATGGTCTCGGTCTTGGTCTTTTTTGCGCGGCCTGGACTCAAACATGTCTTTGTCTTTCTTTATTCCGCTGCCCCGTCGCTGGACAAATCTCGCAAAGTCTCCAGACCTCTTTAGCAGATCCACAGGGCCCCATGGACCTGCACCCCCTGATTTTGCGCAACTGCAGCCACAGATCTACTGTCCTCCAAGGTTTGGGAGTCTGACCCCATATCAAGTGAGTCTGCCCTCTGATCTCAATCCTGGATCTAGAGGAGGACCTGCACGTCTCTCCGTGACAGACGAGTCTGAGTGATTGACGGATGGCCTGCCCGTCCGTTCCAATTCACTGGTTCAGGACAACAACCCGAGAATAACCCAAGGCATTTCGGCTCAAATTCCCTGTCAAACTAACAAAGGATCTCAGAGAAAATCAAAAGTTGTGTTTCAGAAGAGACGAATCTGCAACCCTGTTGCTCTTGGTGACTTATTCAGGGCACCCACACACATCCTGCAGTTTCCGTCTGTCTGCGGTCTTTGGTCCAAGATTCAAGGTCCATGAGTAGGGTCCGAGTGGTGGGAACCGGGGTCTGGGGGCTGATCCTGGGTGTGCTCTCCAGGGTCCAGGGGCAGGTCTGGAGCCTCAGGTCTGAAGGGCCCGACGCACGTCTCCAAGGCTCCACCGGAGCCTCTCTAATCCCGTCCGCGTCACAAGGACGACAGGGCCCCAGCGGAGTTTAATCCCCCGAGCCGGGCCCGGCCCACAAAGACTAATGCCAACGATTTTCTCTTTGGATGTGGACGCGCAATTGTGTTGGACATCTGGAGGTCCGGTCTTTGTTTCAGAAGGAACAAACGTCTGGGTGGAGAAAAGTTTTTGCTTTTGCCACGAACAAAGAATAGTCTGCAACACCAGCAATGTCCTGTTCAAAAAGAGACGTTTGTTGTTTTGGTCAATTGCGAAGTGTGTGTGCCTGCAGTCTATTTGCAATGATGGCAATAGTCACGTGTCTGCCTGGTTCCCGGCGGGTGCCTGTGGAGGTGTATTGATGGCTGCGTCACATGACTCCGGTTCCACCGGTGATGATCACACTCCCGATCAATGCTGATCTCCGTCTTGTCAAGAAGTGAGACATTCTGCCTTGAAAGTGTCGAAGGTCGCGACGCTCAACCACGTCAGCCACATTTGTGTCTGTCTGCGTCTACAGCGGGTGGGCTCCAGCGGATCCAGGGTGGGTCGGAGTCCGGGCTGCTGAAACCTGAGCCTCAGGCAGTGCCGGACCGTTGGAGACTCAGAGAGAGAGAGAGAGAGAGAGAGAGAGAGAGAGAGAGAGAGAGTGAGAGAGAGAGTGTGTGTGTGTACGCGTGGTAAATGGTCTTTTCCGGGGCTCCAACTTCAAAAATGGAAACAATAACCCACAAGAGTTGCATTTGCGGCTTGGAATTTCAAGGAATAACGTTTATTTTGGGTTCAGAGGGGGCTGACCCTGGAACTCCGAAATCCGCCGCAAAGTGAAGTTGACCCCAAATCGCCTGTCTGAATCTCGTACCATTTGCACCAGATAAAATTTATGATGAGTATTCCAAGAACAGTACTTCTATCTATCTCTTTGCCCCCATAAAAGGCTGTCTGGATTCTGGAGAAAAGATCAGCTCATCGCGTGCTCACGCGGTGCTCAAAATGCCATAATTGCCCCCCGCGTGCAGCTTAACGGATCCATCCACCTAAATAATCCGGCTGAATCAAACCGCATTATTCCCCGAGGTCCGGCGGCATTCACATCAACAGTAAATCTCTCCGCCCCATTAGAGGCCGGTCACACGGTATTGTCGCGTGGTGCGGGACACAGACACAGTGTCTTTTGTCATTGACCCTGCCGCACTGGTAAACAAGGGGAGGGGGAGGTACGGGAAGGAGCCTGCATAGCGCGGATTCAACGGCCGTGGCTGGGTCGCTGTGTGAAGAAATGCATGTGGCAAAGAAATAGGGTTCTTGAGCGTTCTAATAGTTCTCCATTCGTAAACGTGGTGAAGATAGCAGATTATCGCCCCCTTCAGGCCTCCAGGTTCCAGGGTTCCTGTCCCCGCCCCCAGATACAACCTTGCCCCCCCCCCAATCTCTGCCCCTTCCAGATACGAAGGGCCCCATCTCCCACCCACGGTTGTAGTGTCCCAGTCCCTCGACCCCAGATTCGAGGGTCCACTTCCGGCCCCCAGGTTCTGGGGTCACCGTCCCCGTCTCCAGGCCCGAGGTCTTCGCCCCTGGATCCGCGGGCGGAGGAGTCCAGGTTCCCCACTCCGGAGAGAAATGGTCGCTGCTGCACCTGGTGTCAATCTGGGGTCAGAGTTCCCTCGGGTGCTTTGGCACAAATCTTACAGCCTTTGAATTTCGTGCCTCGCACTCCGCAAACCGCCGGTCTTTTTCTCGCCACAGCTACTGCATTTAAAGCTACCCTTTTTGTTTGGAATCGTGCAGAGCACAGAACCAGATTTTGCCCACTTGACAAACGCTTGAATGGCAAGGAGAATTCTTTTGATGGTGCACCGTTTGTGTTTGTGCGTATGCGAGGAGAGTTCTGCTTTTTTCGCGTGTGTTTGTGTGGGCAAGTGTGCAGAAAGATAAGCAGTGTTACGATGTTGATGTTTGTCGTCGGGCCAAGAAGGGTTGTGGTGCGTTTGCAACAGCCGAGGCTGCAGTTTTCAGCCTCCGTCTGCATGAGTCCTTTTCCTTTTCTGTCTGAAACTAATGAGCCACCCGAACCCAGAGGTGGAATGAGGATCTGGTCCAAGGAGCCCACCCCGCGTGGGGGCCTGACAATTCCTTTGAAACGCAAAAGACACTGCGATGCACAGGGGGGAGTCAAGCTTGACTTTGGGGTTTTAGGGGCCTGCATGGCATTTGCCCGATTCTTCCGCCCCTGGACCCAGTCTATTCATTCGTTCCCCAGCTGTCCCCACTCCCCCACAACATTTGGTTTTTGCACGCCAGAAATCCATTGGCGAGAAGTCTTGGAGAAGAAACGGACGGCTCAAAGAGGTTCACACTGGATGCGCCAAGCGTAGCTTGAACTGTTCAGGTCAGCAGGTGCTGCATCATCGCTTGTGACACGAACACTCATTGACTTCTGCAGAGAGGCACCGCTTGACGCGTCCCCTGCGAGTGTGCAGGGACGCACCCTGTAGCGCACCCAGTGTGAACAGGCGTGTACTTTGTGCACTGCTCGACATGTCCAGTGTGACGCACCCAGTGCCAGCTGGGTGCACCACAGACGTATCCAGGGACGCACCCTACGACGCACCTGGTGTGACCAGGGACGCACCAGGTGACGCATGTGCGCGACCAGCATGCCGCATGATGCCTCGGGTGAGAGGAGGGACGCACCGGGTGAGCGGCGCCCCAGCCCGGCCCGGCCCGGACTCGCACAATACGAGAGCGGGTCTCGGGGTGATGGATGTTCCGGTGGCGGGTCGCGAGATAGGCGCGGATCTTGATAGGAATCCGAGTGGAAGCGACACTCTATTAAACTGAGCTCTCAATCTCCTGCTGCGGGCGTGAGCAGGGTGCGGGATCGGAGGGCGTGAGCAGGGTGCGGGATCGCAGGGCGTGAGCAGGGTGCGGGATCTCAGGGTGTGAGCAGGGTGCGGGATCTCAGGGCGTGAGCAGGGTGGGGGATCTCAGGGTGTGAGCAGGCTGCGGGATCTGAGGGTGTGAGCAGGGTGTGGGATCCTTCAGGGTGTGGATGCCACATCTCTCAGTGCCAGCGATCCCTCAGTGCGTAACAGCCAGGGAAGATCGTAGGGTGCTGCATCTTTCAAGAACTCTGCGGCATTGGTCGGCACGGGGGCTTGAGACAGTGTGATGCAAGTGGGCTGGGCTGGCTCAGAGCCCAGTCCTGCACGAGTTTGTGCTCCAGAGAACATCTCCTGGTGCCTGACATCTTTAATTTCTTACCGTGTGAAACCCCAAAAACCAACCAACAAACAGGCACAACGAAAAACGTTTTGACACCTGCTGTTATGTGTGAATGATGTTTTTTGAGGCACCAAGGGACAAGACCCCTGGGCCCCCTGGGCCCCCTGGATCCGCCTGAGCTCTCGGTGGGCCTTGATACGCAATCTGCATGAGGGTGATCCCGGCCGGTCGGGGCCCGGCTGCACGCCGGGCGGGATAAGCCGAGCAAGATGGATGTCCGTCCGCGGGGGAACAGGCCGCGCTTCCCGGGATGCGCTCCCGAAGTTTGTTTTGCAAAGAATGTCTCCACACATATGGGAAGCACGACAGGGAAAATGGGTCTTGCTGGCTTCGCCTAGAAGGAGATCACGGACGCAGGTGCTCTTGGCCCCAGAGAATACAAGGTGAGCCCCTAATTTTCTATTGCAGTGCAAAATACTTTGTTTTCACGTGGCAAATTTTGTAAAGTCATAGTTGGACCCTCGTTCACCAGATCACAAATCCATCCTCTTGACTGGATAACGGATCTAGCCCTCCCACTGAGGAGACACTGGACCCACCCCACCCCCAGTCTGCTGGATCTGCCTCTGCAGACACTGTCAACAATGGGGACCTGACAACCCTGGGCAGCTCAGGAAGGTCGGTCAATGAGGAGCGATCTGTGGACCGTGGGCAAACACTCTCCCCACGGTTCGGTTGTGGATGGGGAGAAACGGGATACATGTGAAAACTGCACAGGGGCGGATTTTGCGTTTGGTCGAGAGGGGCTTGATCATTCTTGAAAGCCCTTTTGAGAATGTTTTGCACAACTGAGAAAAATGGCGCACCTGCACATGAAACTGTTGGGGTGGGGCGGAATCGAATAAATTTTCATAGATCAGAGGTGAGGCCGGCCCCCTGCCGCTGGATCTATCTATCCCTGGTGACACGAGAAAAATGCAGAGGAACAAACTGATGGGGCTCAGTGCGAAGAGGGTATCGTTGATAAATTTTTCGAAGCACAACAGAGCAACAAGCGTTTGGTACCTCCACTTCAAGCAGTGACTAGAAACAGGGCAAAAGAAGACATCTGTGCAAGGAGGCCATGGTCTTCACCTCGCTGGAGTGTCAACATCACCAGATCAGAGAGATTCTGAAAAAATCAGGCTCCACTCCACGGAACAAGCAGGACCTGCATGAGGAAATCAGGGGGAGAGGAGAAGTGGATAACGACATGAGAAGCCTGGAGGGACCACACAGATTTCTCACACAGTGAGACGGGTCCATTCATTAGGCCGTATTTACTCTGTGACAATGATGAGATAATTGAACCAGAGTCGATACTCTCGACACTGTGACTGCAGCACTGCGCATGTACCGCGCAGGCGCGTCCGTCCCTTGCATCCTCCGCCGGATCCAGGGGCACCACCACTCCGCCCCCCCCCCCAAATGCCCCTCTTTGCAGCCACAAGCCCAACTGAGCTTCACCTTTCAAAGTTGTGCTTTCACCCCCCGACCTCTGACCTCTGACCCCTTCCAAAGAAAAACTTGCTCTTTAACCTTGAGCCTTTTTGGGTCAGACACTGGCTAAGACCAGACTGACCTCCCTCATTTTGACCCTGGATCCCCCAGAGACCCCGTGCAGGGAAGGATTGGGGAGCCTCAGCGCTCGGCTCGCAGGTCGGCTCGCTGGGTCGGCGCGGGGGATGAACGTGTTTGCCTTTTGGATCAGACCCGACGCTCTGGGCCTCCTCGTGGTGCTCGGAGCTGGGCTCCCGGTCTTTGTGACAGGGCAGCCAAGCCACGCTCTGTGCAACAAAAATCTTCCGGGTGGCAAACAGAGCATTGCGTGAAAATGATGATCTTGTGGCTCAGAAGTTGGATCCAGGATGAGAGCGGGGAACAGCTTCAGCTTTGAAAAGGTCGCTGCTTTTGCTGAAACAAAGACTTTTGGCTGTATCTGGCTTGTTCCTGGATCCGCGCCTTTCCCGTTTCTTGTGTCAGGGATGCCGGAGCATCCATGTTTTCAGAACCGCAAATGGCATCCGAGGAGAGTCATTCACGAGTAACCGCCGATTCACCTTTTCCCCGTTGGACGGGATGCACACTGGATGGGACACCCATTGCATTTCTCCAAAGACATTCTCGTCGCAGGGGCAGATGCAAATGGATCTCCTGGGCCCTCGGCACCCTGGCCACGAAAAACAACACACACACACACACACACACACACACACACAGGCACTGGTCTTACAACAGACGCCCTGTTATCTTTTGACATGTTGAACGTGTCAACGTTGGTCCCACTTCACACGCCCAGCGATATGGTCTATTGACCACAGCCAGACTCCACCCTCGGGTCACGTGACATAAGCATGGACGCCGCATTCAGCGTGAACCGAGCCCGAGGCTCCCCACACCGAGGCTCCTACATTAGTCGCGGAATTGGCTGCCTCTTGTCGGGAGGCGCTGCCTCAGCTGTTGTCCATTGCGGGGGAGGAGCCTTATTATTTCCCTCGGACAGATGCCTATTGTGGAGGAGATTACCTCTGCCATTGTTTTTGTGCACGTGTCAGTCCAGTGGGATCCAGGATCTGGTCAGGGGGCCAATTTCAATTTTGAACATTTTGAAAATGAAATGCTTGCCATGTTCTGGGGTTTGTGGGTCGGGAACCTTCACTGGACCTGAGATGTCCCTCACAGGTCGTCTCTCTGGTGGGTCAAGTTTATGCGGGCTCTGGGTTCAAGGGAAGAGATCATTCTGACTCCATCTTGTGATCACAGCCATTCCATCTGACTGAGCTCCACTTGTCTGAGAACCCGTCTCTCAAGCGCGGGCGAGACACGTGTGACACTCCAGCAGTGTACCGGTGTATTTTGTGGCTTGTCTGAGGCACGACATCCAGACGGACCCGTTCACTCAAAGTTTCAAGAGGTTGGGCAGGAAACGCCTCTTTCACGTGGGTGAGGAATTGATTCGGATCAGGGAGAAATCTGTCGAAATCCGAACAGATCCCAAAGTCGGTTTGCTGGGGAACACAGAGCACAAGGGACGGATCCAGGGTCTGGTCTATAAAGAAATGCAAAAATGGAAATTTTTGAACCAAGCCACAAATTGTCAACGGGCGGTCCTATCATTGGCGATCAGAGGACATGTAGGCTCCCAGGCTCCCTGGATTCGCCCTGCCGCAGGGGAAGTGGGGTCGCCCACACCGACTGAGAAGTTTCCTCTGACACCGGGTTCAGGATTTCCATTTCAGGATTTCCATTGGAGCAGCTTTTCCCCAGAATAACACAGACCTCAACTCTGTCCAGCTGCAGCGGAGCCTTGATCCTCAAATCCCGACAAAGGGCCTTGATAAGTCGACCCAGGATTAACGGAATGGCTTTGTTTGGTTGAGTCTGAAGAATTGATGGAAGTTCAATGAGTTGAGAGACTCACGATAAGACTGGATTCCGCAGACGCTCTGACGGATCCAGGGGTTGGGCCGTGCTGCCAGCTCCCCTCCCCCGCCAAAATCTCTGCTGCTTTTGACTCTGCTTGGGTCGAGCGCTGACAGCAAGGAACTGAGGTCGGATCCGTCTGTCGCTGCTTGACTCTCCAAGAGCTGTGTGGATGGGAATTAAAGATGTTGCTGATTTGACTCACCTTGTTGAAATTTCCTTGGGGACAATGCTGTATTTTAAAATCCTTCAATGTCAACTTGTATCCCTCCTGTATCCTCTGCGTTTGGAAAGATTTGTTCGTGTTTCAGGCTCAAGTTTTGACGAAGTGAACACAGGAGACTGGCTCAGATTCCTTCCTTGGTGGCTGAGATTTGTTTTGGTGAACGTCTGCACTGCTGCATCAGCAAAAGTTTTGTTGTATGTCAGCTGAGGGAACGTCGTTTCCAACTCGAGCTCGCGTGTCCATTTCACTGTGACGTCACTTTGGTGCAAAAACTGCGTCTCACCAATCTTGCGTCAGTCACAATCTTGAGCGACCAGTCGTCTATTGCTCAATTCAGAGCCTCTGTGTCACCACGTGAGGGGCACGTCCATCAAAGCACACTAAAGCCCTGTTTTCCACTACTTCTGCAAACACACAAGTTTTGGTCCGTATCAGCTGATGAAACTTCGGTCTTCTCTCAAACAGCGGATCGTCTGTTGAAAACCTTGATCCTGAACCACTGCTTCAACATGAGAACAACGCATCCATCGAAGTTCAGCATAGAGAATTGTCCATTCCTTTGTGCTTCCACACGTGCACGTGATGGAACTGTGTGGTCTGCACACAAGTTTTGATGGTGTCAGCTGATGAGAACTTGAGCGCGTCGTCCGGACTGCTCGGTCTACGCGGAGCTGCGCGGCGGGACTGGATCCCCCGCGCCTCGGCGCCTCCATTCATACCGCACATCCATGCGCAGCACAACAGCTTCAATGGGCCTCGTCCCATTGATCCCGCCGCGCACGTTACAACTCACTCGGAATGTGCGTAAATGAGCGAAAATGGGAGTGACGAGACAGGACAGGTACTCTGGGTTGTGGTTCATTTCGCACCGCAGCTCGTTTCAGGTCCATTTTGACGTGATCGCAAGTGGAGAATGCTACACCCCGACAAGAAATCTCACGCCTTTCCAGCTCCCTCTTTATGTTTTCCTTCACTGTCTTGCTGTCTCTGTCCCCTTTTGTCTGTCTGTCTGTAGTGGTCACAGACACCACTTGAAGGATATCACAGCCCGCTGTAACATCCTGCAAGTTCTCAATGATCCTTTTGCGCAACCGCTTCACTTGCTTTGGGACACGTCCCGTCACAACCTTCAGCCCTTCAGCCTGACCTTGCGCACAACACACAACTGTTCGTGTGTCTGTCTGTGCGTCTGTGCGTCTGTGTGTCTGTGTGTGTGTATGTCTGTGCGTCTGTGCGTCTGTGTGTCTGTGTGTGTGTATGTCTGTGCGTCTGTGCGTCTGTGTGTCTGTGTGTGTGTATGTGTGTGTGTGTGTGTCGCAGGATCCGCTCCTGGAATAATTCAAAGGCGGAGCAGTGAGACTCAAGACGATGCGGTGCCAATCAGGAAGAACAAAGAGCGCGCGTCGTCGCCCAAGATCCGCGGCGCATGATCGATGATCAATGCGAAATGATGAGTTCTGCAGCAGCGCCATGACGAGGCTCCAAACAGTGTCGAGATGTGGCAGATTGTAGGGTTGGTCTGATCGCAGTGTTTCAACACATACAGATTTGAGCTTTCATTCGTGTTTCCTGTTGCAGTGAAAAGAGCCACAAATGGCACGTTGAGACCAAGAATGGATGTGCCCCCAATAAAAAGGCATGCAGAAAAGACTCCCACAAAAGGGTTCTGGAAATGGATACAGGTCCTCAGTTCTGCACCAAAACAAACAAACAAAATTGAACATGCATCTGTAAGCATTGGCTCAGTCCCAGAGTCACCAAATTGGGACGTGGTTGGCGCATCGCAAACTCAGCAATCAAGGCGCAATAATTGACCCTTCAGATTAAAGGACCAGCTGAACGAGATTCTCAGAATCGCAGGTCCTTATTTATGTACAATACTTATAGATCTACGGGTCCATACTTATCTCTGGATCAATCCGGAAATTGTTCTCTTCTTCCGGTGTTGGGCTCGTCATGTCACGTGACCCGCTCAACGTGGTTCCTGGAGGTCAAGGTTTTTGGGGTGGAGGGGAGGACCAGTGAAGTTTGGTATCAACATCTCTTTCCTTTTGCTGTGTCATCAATGTGCACGTCACTGGATGTGATGGAAGTGCAGAGCAGTTTCCTCTGCGCAAACTCCTTTTGACAACTGCGCTTGTATCCACTCGGCAATTGGTGAGAACAGCACAGAGGATTTCTGAGATCATCTGGTGCAAAAATTAATTTTGTCTCAAGCGCTCATTTTCCCACAAAAAGTGGCTTTGGTTACATTTGAGTGTGAAAAGTAATTTTGCACTAATTTACCCCCTATTGTCAGAATTGCTCAAAAGTAACAAAAGAGGCAAATCGTACTTAATTGCATTTTATTGACAGATGATTGCAATTAAATTGATTGCAATTAAACTTGATTTATCAGCTCTGCAAAAAAATCGATGATTCTTTTTGTAAAAAATAGGAAAATTACACAAAAGATTCCACGCTCTTTTTCATGGCGGACGTTTGGAAACTTTTCCATTTTCCGCCAGGCTTGAGCGAAACTCATGTCTTTTTTCAGATCTTCACTCAAACCTGGTGCGTCTCAAGACTCGGTGCGAAATTCCTTCAGCAGATCCAGGGTCTGCGGCTCATGGCTCCGGGTTTTTGCCACCCGGGGACTTGGGGCCTTTTGGGTCACAGGCCTGGGGGCCGGGACAAGGGGGTCCAGGGGCTCAGGGGCCTCTGGGTCGGGCCCCGGACCGCCTACAACCCTCCTCCCGACAACGTCGCGCAACATTTCTGTTCCTTCAAACGAACAGGTCAGTTATTGACGTCATGGTTGAAGTCCCACTTGAACTTTCCTCCAAAATTTGGGTCTGCGATGATCGGACCTGGGCCCGACCCTGGATCCACTGGAGCAATCACAGCAGACGGAAGAGTCTCGGATCGCACGCAGCTCTGATTGCAGTGCGAAATCTAATGAAGAAGCCGCTTCCTCTGCCAAGGCGATCGCATGTTGCTTCACGGATGACACAGTCTCCATGTTCATCCCGTCAGTTCAGCCCCAACGATGCCAGAGATGCGCGTCAACGTGGAGCCGGTCATCAGCAGAGTTTCCTGTCAAATTCCTCAAAAAGAATGTGCGTGCGATTCTTCTTTTGGATTTGTTTATCTTCTGAAAAAATCTGGACCAAATTAGAATCAATTTAGACTTTTGTCTTTGCAGTGCAGGTGCGTCAGTTGGCTGTGACCACAATTTTGTGCAGGTCAGGTAAATATTCGTTGGTTCTTCAGAAAGGCAATGAACACATCATGGGCCACAGACAGCACAGCTCAGAGGGAAGCCAACGTGACCTCTGATGTCTTGCAGCCTGCTCCTCAGTACGTTCCCCACGACCAAATCCAAGATTCTGTCGAAGGGGTGCACACGCACGAAAGATGCTCAACATCAACTGTGACACATTTGACATGCAAAATGAAGCCATTTCAATGCGCGGCACAAAGAAAGCCAAATGATTTCTCCAAGGGTCAGGGGACCCCGGACCCTCGGGTTCCCTGGACCCGCCTCTCTGCTCTAAATGTCCTGCTGATGTCCTGCATTCCACACCCAGCTTGGGAACAGAGGAAGGAGGTGGCACCCCAGTGCGAGACGGTTGCGTGCAGGACGCCCATTCAGAACGAACACTCCCGCTTTCTTCCCTCACCCTCAGTGTCACCATTCAGAAGCTGCCATCATCACCATCACTACGGTTGACACGGCTGCTGCCACGGTTGCCAAGGGCCCATTTGTATCAATTAGTTGACAGATGTATTCACGGCTCAAGCGGTTCACATGCCTGCAAAAAGTGCAGGATTTTGCGAGTCAAATTACAGGTTTGGAGAATGATCCATTTTGGTATTGCGTGCGTGGGAAAATCACGCGTTTTGCACCTTGCGGGGAGAATTGTGCTTTTCAACGTGAGGTTCAACCAAGTGCGTGATGTTGTACTGCAGATCCTGGGGGCCTTTGAGGCCCGGGCCCTGTGACACTCCTGATCATCTACGGGAAGAAATGTTCACTTTCGGACGTGACTGTTCCTGTTTTTATGGCCATGTGGAAAACCAATGATTTTCAAAAATGAAGAGCCCAAGGCAAGAATCGTGCAGGAACTTCTTGCTCATTGAATCGGTTTCGCCAGTCTCACTTGTGACGCATCCAGTGTGAACCCGACAGGAGCGCCCAACTCCTCAGAACAGCTTTCTGTCGTGTTCACTTGTGCTCCAAAGCGAACCGACACTTCCTCAGATTTCTTGGTCTTGGGGTCTTGACTCTTCGTTTCGGAGAGCAACCCCGGTCGTCAATGTGCATGAAGGTCTCCAGATATGCTGTTGCGCAAGAGGAGAATCCAGGGGAGGAGGGGTAGGGTCCTGGGTACCCAGTCCTCCCTGAGCCCCCCCCCCAAAAAAAAAAGAGAAACGCTCCCCAATTTTGCGCCAGAAGTACCAAATGTTTCCCTCCCTGGGAGGCAGGGGCCCTTTGACCAACCCTGGATCCTCGGCAACACACCCGTGCTGTGACACTTAACATTTCGCGGCTCGCGTCGCGAGTCGTGGGCGGAGGGGGATCGAGGGGCCCTCGAGGCGGGTCACGTGGCTCCTCGAGTGACGTCACGTGATGAGGCGCGGACGCGGGAGGGCCCTCCATCACCGCGCTCGGCCCTAATCACACAGAAGGGCCCGTCGCTCACTCCCCGCCACACCTGCTGCTGTCTGTATCTGCAGGGCGGAGCCAGGTTTGAGGTCAGGGGGGCCAAACATTGAAGGGCCCAAATTGCGACCTTCATTATTTCTGGCGGTGCAGATTTGGGTGGGGGCGGCAGGGAGGGCTTAGGACCCAGGCCCTCTGGACTCGCTGGAAGTACGCATGCAGGGAAGATCCGGAGGGTCCAGGCTGTTGGACGCAAACGAACATGGCTTCTGGCTTCGTCAGCTCACACTCAATTTCAGTTTCATAAATTTGTGAACCTTTGGTAGAGTCAGTGTGTTCCTCCATGCCAAACAGACCGTTTCTCAATGTCCGTCTGGCAGGGTTCTGAAGTGTTCACGTCGGATATGTCACGCGTCCCTACATGTGCAAGACTTGAATCATCCCCCCACTTGTTTCTTTCCTCAATTTGCCAGATGTGCAGTGACGGTTCAGCCCCCTGGTCACATGTTGGGTGGTACAGTTGATGGACACACCAGTCATGTTCTTGTGGGCCTGGGTGTTTCGAATCTGGTCTGCTTCACCTTTCCGACTTCTATGCTGAAGTGTTGTCCCAAACTGAATGTTAATTAATTTGAGAAAACAGCTTGAATTGGATTTTTTGTTGACCGCTAATTAATTGGTTCTTGAATCTCACGCTGCACCAAAAGATACTTTTTGTTGTGTGTTGACATGGGAAAAACAATCATGCATGAGCGGATCCAGGAGCCCTTGGGATCATGACAATGACAAAATTCCGTTCTGTTCCCAGGGTATTTCCCAAGTGGGATCGCGTGTCTTTGAAGAACAGCACCGCCACCCTGCGGAGGCTGATATGTTTGCTACCATGGGGTCAGATCCCTTCAGAAAGCGAGGTTCAGGGAGGAGAGCTCGAGCTCGAGCTCCCTGGATCCACCTCAGCTTCCAGCGTCACAGTGGCGCTGTGTCAGAACCCTGGATTCAAATCACTGGACAAAGGACCTGATGCATCCAACTTCTCTTCAAACCTGACAATGGTAGGTACACAATTCAATACCACGTCACGGCCAGAAGTAAAACCCGTGAAGCCATTTGTCACTGGAGCTTTTAAAAATGCAAACAGGAGTTGACTTGCGATAGGGGCTCGCACAATGTTATCAGCGCGATCTGCGATAGCATCAGCTGTTTCCGCATTAGGGATCAATGGCGACCTCGGCCTCCGACGACACGACGTCTTCATGGCTCGTTTCTATTCTGCTTTATTGCTGGAGAACATCATTGTTGCATGTCAAGTGCCAACGACACTATATTTGGGCTCATTGTGTGTTTTTGTATGTTTTGAACTTTGGCAAACCTCAGGGGGAGGTCCAGGATCTGAACTCCTTAGTTTTGCACCACTGGTGTCCGTCTTGTTTGTTTGTTTGTTTGTTTGTTTGTGTGTGTGTGTGTGTTTGTGTGTGTGTGTGTGCCTGTCTGTCTGTCTGTCTGTCTGTCTGTCTGTCTGTCCGTCTGTCTGCCTGTGACAAAGATGAGAGCACAGATGTACAGTACACAGGAACACCCACACGCACACACACACACATACAAGGGGACAGAGGGCAAAAGAAATTCTCCTCAATATCTTGAGCTCTCGGCAAGCAGCAAGTGAGGTCGATGCATTTTTCCAAATATCCGTTGGAGTGATCTGCAGAGCGACACCCCTTGTCAGCGGTGTCAAAACGTGGGCACGGAGCTGTCCATTTAACTGAGGGCCTCCTGCCCACTCGATGTCACCACTCGTAGGCCTGCTCCACACTGGGTGCGCCACGCGTTGGTCTCTCTATAAGTCAGGTCTTTCATACTGAAGGCGCCCTGCGTTGCTTCCGCAAAACGAGAAGCAGTGCTCAAGGCAACTGCAGTGCGAAGTCCCTTGCAGCGTTGCAGCGGCGTTAATGTCATCAAATCTTCCTTGTTTATCAATTCTTCCTGGTCCTCCTTGTCCTCCACCAGCCATGCTGTCTTCTGCAGGGGGATTCTAGCCGGGG
>JAAUXT010122561.1_pt1 | contig 43635 bp, 24 predicted proteins | sample 7278171 | NCBI WGS metagenome assembly JAAUXT01 (sample SAMN14350112, study PRJNA611818) | marine sediment metagenome | isolation source: surface marine sediment (1.8m) | place: French Polynesia: Moorea | collected 2018-08
AAAACATTCCTATATATTTGGTAAAATATTGAAAATGTTCACATCAGTTGACAGTCATTTGCATCAGTTTCACGGTCAGGGAATCAATACTTATGAAAACAGCTACGTACTTTTCACTCGCAATACATTTGATGGCGACACAAGAAACTCCGAGTCTTTTTCTCCAGGGAAAATTGATCGACGACAACACCGCACCTTACATTAAACGGAACGTGCTGGGTCTGTCGTCTGACATGACATGAAATGGACGTTCAAAACAACGTGAGCAGTGAATGATATAAAACAGTATTACCCACCTCACTCTTGGAAACGTGGCGACGTTGTCCAAGCATCCGATGTTTCTGCAGATTTCCGAATGTCAATTGCTGAAACCCGCAAAAGTCTCGACGATGCGATGTCAGGTCCGGTCGGGATAACTCCCATCTTACAACCTGCCATCCAGTTTTCATAGATGCTGTGGACATTTTCGTGCCGAGCTGGGATCGGTGGAGATATTTACCGTTTGAGCAGCATAAATTGTTCCAAATCACGTCGAGGAAATTGCCTTAATGTTTGACATTTGAAGACATGAGGTCTTTTTCCTCTCCCCCGCCAGTTACAATACTGATTGCAAACACCGTAAAGCGATTTGTTGGAATGACTGGCATTGCATCACACGATGAGGAATATTTTTCAAATTGTGCCGTGTGTTTATGTTTTGATGGAATCAGTTCCAAGCCTTTCTCGCAACAGAGAAACTACGACTCGTATCTTCAGTTTTATCTCAAGAACACGTGAATGGAAACATGTCCCTTGTGAAACCGTGTGCGACCAGATCTTGTGCACCGTTTCACGGGTTCTTTCTTGCCATCTGTTATTTCTATCACCTATTGAAGGCGATTTGGTACAATTCGACATCGAAGGCTTTTTGGAGATTGTCCATTTTTTGCATCAACGGTGCCAGTCTGTTTCCAGTCAGGAAACAATTTCTCATCACTGCAAACAAGAAACATGCGCGTTGCACGGTTGTGAATTGTGCAACACGTGCACGCACTGGAACTACCTGTGTTTTTCAGTGAACCAGGAAGGACAAGAGTCGTGTGTGCGCGTCCAAGCACCCAGAAATCATACACGTACAAGAATTTGGAATTTTTCTTGATAATCTGGTTTCCTGGCCTGTTCAGGATGAGATGCACAACGAAATCTGCATCGAGGCGCAAAGCTCTTCCAGGCTCAACGGAGTGAACAGTTGGATCGGGACGTGTGATCCACTTTTGTCTTATCTCGGACCGTCTGTGCGGATTAATGAGGCTTTACGTAAGAGGCCGTTGAACAGCGCGTCGATTCATTCCCAATTAACCTCGTCAGTGTTCACAACTGACAGCTTCATCCAAGTGCGAGAGAAGCAGGGGAAGGTTACATCACCTGGAGAAACATCATTCACGGTTGGGGAAATCACGCACCGAAAATGTGTCAAGGTAACTTTTGCGCCGTGAGACAAGACAAACACTGCGCGAGTTGTTGAAGTTTGAATTGAATCACTGATATCAGTTGTGCTGCATGCAACTCAAGGAAATAGATCAGCTATACTGCTATCGCAACTGGCAGAATAGTTCCTGAGCGGCACAAATGAAAAGCTGGAGAAAGTCACAGTCGAATCCAGAGAACGATGTCAATCACTCTGCTTGAAGCAAGCGATATGAAGATGACAGTAAATATTTACCTGTCACGAGATACATAACGCATCTGCTCAGTACTCAAAACAAAGAGGATCTTCTTCGCTCCTCGGGGCGGTTGTGCGCAGCAATAACACTCTCTGCGTATTATCTGCCTTCAACAATATTTGCGTCTCTGAAGAAGAATGTATCAAAGAGCCTGAGACAGATAACCAGCTTCTTCTTGAGATAATTCTGATGGAACGCACTCCTTGTTACAAGTCTTTGGTTGATGTATTCTGAAAGGTTACAACATTCGCGTCTTATCTTCAAAATATTTTTCCCACCGAAATGGTTGCTCCCGAACCACTTTGCACCAAATCTATTCAAACAAAACTCCAATGCGTTGTCTCTGTAGATTTGAGTGCAAGCAGGCTGCAGTTGAGCAAACGACGCCAGAGTTCTCTGCAGGGACCATGCATCTTGACAGAGTCGCTGCAGCAGTTGCAGTTTTTCACGTGCATGCTGTCATTAATCTCGATCTGTGGACGCAACTTGTTTCTATCTGCATGAGCAAAAACAAACTGACATTCGCTCCACCGGCAAGAGACAAAACAACGTCTGCTCGCAGGTGAAAAAACCCATCTGCTCGAAGGTGTCCAATCAAGAGCTGCTCGTTAACACAAGAGACCAGCAAAAGTAATCTTTTTGAGTTCTTCATCAATTGACTTCTTGTGTTGCACAGTCATGACGCGCCCCGATGTTTCGACTCGTCCGATGCGCGCAGAGCGCACCCGAAGCAGATGTTCCGCTAATTGCGTGTTATCTGATGTCTTGATTCACGCTTTGTTTCCTTCGATCCTTACACAAGAAAACATCATCGGGGACGTTCAGCGAGTATCAAGTGGCATCAAAATTAAGATATGCGAGATAAAGGGTGATCGCTGGGAGTATTGAGCATCATGTCAATTTCAGATGTTGGGTCTTTCTCTTCGCAACGCTATCCGCGGAAGAGAGTTCATGAAACACTTTGTTTGCCGCCAGCAGAAAATGCCGCAACAACTTTGCACTCCAAGAAAATATTTGACCAGATGAGCGCGGTTTGAATGAAGGAGTTTTGATCTCTTGGCAGCGCGTCGTAAGTAAACCAGCAAGACTTAATTGAACGTTTACCAGCGAGAGTTAATTGAAACTGCTCTCAAATAGAAAGCATGCACAAAGTTCCCACAACGAAAACATATGCAGTCTGGCGTTGTGGGATCCAGGGGCAGGTTTTGAAAAGCCGGTCCCTCTGCGCGCTTTGAACCTGACAAAACTCGAACACGGGGCGCGGCAGGAGCCCAGGATCTGGAGTCGACTCCCGCCGAGCCGCCAACTCACGTGAGAACTCGAGTAGCGGGAGGCAGCGCCGGCGTTTTTGTGCCACCTGGCAACCTGATACTATTGAATCGCTTCGTGACAAGTTCACTTGAGATGAGTTTGTCAGCCCTGGGAATGATATTAAACACTCTTCAAAGAGTTATTACACCAGAAGTCAGCGTGTTGCCGAAGAGGCCTGGTTCAGATGAGGTCACTGCTGCGGTTGCGGTTGTGCGAGATTGTGTACGAGGCGATCGTGCACGGAAGGGGCAAAATGAACTTTTTGCGTTCTGAAGAAAACTGGCACTGTTTCATAGGTTATATCACTCAATGGGTGGAAGTACGCTTTGGGCGTAAGTGATGAAGCAAGTTCCCATCCAGCTGCGCAAAGAATACATTGCAACGTCAGTTCTTGCTCTCCGTTTGCATTGGTTCAAAATCTCTTTCGCTCGTTGTTAGTATGTCTTTCTGTCAGCGCAACTGTTGGCATGTGTGTCTTCAGGACAAGGAATTCTGTCGGCAGCCCAATCCAACGGCTGGCAAATGGAAGAAAAACATTCCAGATCTACATCAAAACGTTCATGCATTTCACGGCACTTGAAGAAGCTCGGATGAAAAGAAACAAAAACATGAGAAAATTGCTTTCAGCATTCAGGTGATACACACAGAATTTCAGAATCTGCTCGCGCAGTCGCACAAGGGGGCAGCATCTCCTGGCACAACAAATGTTGGTGTGTGTTTTTGTTTCCAATTCTGCACTTCATGATTTACACACTTGAGTCGGCACTCTCTTGCTGGACGCAGAAGAGCAACACTGATAAAAAACAATGCTGAATTAAACGTTTGAAACAACAATCTGAACAAGAAAAATTGAATTATGCCACCGAGTTGCTTTGCCCAACAAGTTGTGTGTGGTACACAATTTAATTTATTCTTTATTCCTTTCCCCACTCGCCCTCAACCATGGAGACTTGTGGTTGATATTTACTTGCTCGTAATGACGATTTTGCGCTCCTTGGTTGAGGCAAACCACTCAAGTGTTTGAACACAAAACTGATGTGGTGTGGTTCAATGGCATTCAAAGTGTCAGAAAGAGAAGATGAACATTGTTCTCAACTTATGAAGGACTCCTGTCTTGCTCTTGTTGCTCTTGGTTTGGTTGTGCGAAACGTAGAAAACCTTTCGATTCGTAGAGACAGTCAGGTCCAAGAGGCCTCAGTATCAGAGCCCTCCCCTCAAAAACCTCAACAAAATTGGCACAACAGTCTTTTGGCCCCTTTTAATACATGATGACTTTGTCGAGATGTCCAGGTGCTGTCCTGAATTCAGGAAGGCCTGTTCTGCAAACGTTCAGTCCTCTGTTGTGACATTTCATTCAATCCAAAAGCAGGAAAAGTTTTGTGCTCTCTTCTTGATACTATTTTTCCGTGTGTTGACATTTTGCCCCCCAATGCTGCCTTTGTCCTCTTGTTTGTCTCGGGACCTATTCTGTCCTGAGACAGAACCTGTCACAGTTGTGCAGCATTCTCCATGGTGTGTGAATATCCTTGGCCGTCCAGATTTCTGCTTGTCGTTCAGATCTCTGTATACAGAGCGTAAGTGTGTCCACCATCTTTGGATTGATGGTTTGTTCAGTGCATTGAATGTTCTCACTCTGAGTTGATTTGCCCACCTGCATGGCTCAGTCCATCCAGCTCACATGATTGCTCTTTGATCTTCTTTGCTCGTGGCTTTGTCACACATTGGTCCAAGTTTCAGCAAATTTACACTTTGTTTCTGGATCTCTGATATTTCTCAACTTGAAACTGTGTGCTGGTCACAATGGATGTCACATGGCAGAGTGGAACAATTCAACACAATTCTCTGATCCCAACAAGTTCACATGGTGTCGAGGATGACATTTGTGGGGCTCGCCGTTCGTTGCAAAGGGGGTGATTGCTTTGTGCTAAAGTGCAGGATGTGTGTGCGAACTCACGCAACTGCGTGCATTGGATAGGGCGCAGTGCTCTGGATTGGACGCGAGCACTGCGACTCTGGCTCAGGAACGTCAATCAGTTGCTTGAGTCTCATTGAAACAAAATTACCTCGGTGCAGGGGTTTCTGATCAGCTGAAAAGACTTCACAGCTGCATCTCCTCTACGGCCAACAGGCTCAACTCCTCATTCAATCGAAGAAGCGCACTGAAATAAGGCAAAGGAGATTTTGGCCGAATCCGGCAAAACGGATTATTTTCTGATCGTCTTTGTGAATGGGTCTTGATCGCCCTCAACCAGCCGGGAGATTGGAAACCTATTGCAGGATCACAAACGCCTGATCATTTGCATTGAAATGGCCTGATGCGAGGCGATCCATCAGCTGGAGTGGCGTCTGTGGCTCGAGTCTCTTCATCTGCGAGTCTCGTCTCCGCGTCCCCAGCACCTGGTGCCCGCGTCGCGCCGACAGCTTCACCGACACTCGCGCAGACGTTCGTCATGCGCAATCGATACTTGAATCGCTGGTTCTTATTTATTGCTGAGCACACGACGATCAAATAGACGTCAAGTTCACCGGGAGAATCACTCGATGTGAGTTAATTCACAGCTTGACCGAGGAGGCCTGCTGGTGGACTCGTGTACACCAAACACACATGTTGTGGCTTGCAGCTGGATCAATATGAAGGATGCTCACTTCGGTTGAAAGCGACAAATGAATGGTTTGCTTGCATGATTGACTGAGCTGAGTCACCATCTGTACGCTCCGACATGCAGGTCAATGAATTACATGCTTGGAAATCGCGCAGATCCGGTACGTATTTTGTTCTGTATTTGGCCTGCTGGCCTTATTGGCGTGCAAATCTCAGCAGAAGTAGGTCAAGTGAAAAGCTAAGTCAGCTGACATCAGTCGTATCCAGCTGACAATTGTATCACAGCTTCACAGCGGGATGCTCTCAATGTGTCTTTTGTTGCAGGCGTCTGTGCATCCTGTGAGGCTTGACGCAGAAGAAAGTCTACCTGTTGCGTCTCACTGAAAACGAAGAACTTCGGAAATGGCTTTTGTGTTCAGATGCTTTGAGCGACTGGGAAGCTCTTTGGAACGGACTACAAAGCAGCAGAGCCTGGGCTTCCGCGCGGTTCGAGCCATCAGGGACGGGGAGCACCAGGCTCTGAAGCGCATGCTGAGTTGGGAGTGCGGCGGGGTGCGCTACACCGTCCGCCTAAAGGAGCCCATCGACTCGGACCTGCTCAGTGAGCTGCTGATCCCAGAACACCTGTACAAGACCCCGGATGAGGAGAAGCACGGCGCCACGCTGCTCGAGATCGCCGCCGTGCTCGGACAGACCAAGTGCGTCGAGGTGCTGCTGGACCTGGGTTTTCAGATGTCGTGCAGCCCCATTGTGAAGCAATGATAGACGGAATGAACCCCAGAGCATAAAGCTTGAAACAGTTTTGAGTCCAAACAAAAGGCTACGCGAAAGCAATGGAATGGAACCCAGATCTGAGGAGTCGGTGAACGTTATTGCATGCGTGACGGTTGTCCTGAGTGGTTTCGCTGCATGTTTTGTCAGAGCGTTCCTTGTGCACAGGACCGACTGCAGGAAACTCATCAGTGGTGTTTTTTTTGCGAGTAAGAATTGAGGGTTTTCTAAACACAGTGTTTTCAGCACTGCATGACTGCAGCTGTGACCAATCGCCAGACGTGTGCTAGTTGGAGCTGAGACACACACGCACACACACACACACACACACACACACACACACACACACACACACACACAAACACACACAATGACCTTGTGTCCAGCGATTTGGGGATACTGAGCATGTTCGCAGCTCGTGGTTCTGTGATTGGACCATCAGGCCTGCACGACCCAAACAAGTGGACGTGAGGGTTCCGTGACAACATGTCTCGCGAAGTTGACTCTGGGCCGTCACGAAATGGTTTTGTTTTCTTTATGGTGCAGAGTTTCTGCTGGAATGGTGCACTGACTCAAAGAGCAATAATATTTCCAACCCCAAATGGGCAAACAGACGATGTTTGACGGGCGGATTTATTGCATTTTCCGCAGCAAATGTCGGGTTGTTTGCATTTCTCATGGAACTTGCACACAGCTCTTCAGCACTGAGCCTGCAAGCAGCGCTGATGAGAATTTCTGAATGCCTTCCGAAATCACACAAATCCCTGTGAAAAGAGGGGTTCGTACTTTTTACAAAGCAAAGGAAACCACTTCAAAAGAACAAACGTCGCAGCAATCTCCCAGGCACATCTCGTGCGGTATTGAGCGCCGTCGTTGCGGTGGATATTCATTAAAACTCGCTTCAGCGTGGAGAGATCAATATCATATTATAGGAGATTGCCTTTAATTACATTTCGGGAGGCTAAACAACTTCTAGTCACGTTTCATAGCAATCGTTCTTCCCCGTGATGGAGGTGCAGATGAGGCTGTCTGCACATGCTGCTCTCCCTCGGAGGATCGAGCCTTCTGCGAACTCTGCGCTCAGCAGGGAGACACTCGCAGTACAAAAATAGTTTCAGGATCACAGCGCATGTACTCGGAGCAAACATGGAATGAGGTTGTTGGAAGTAGATTGTTCCTGAAGCAGAATCCGAACGAACAAGTCATCGCGGAGAGATGAACGCTCCAAATAATCAGTATTTCGCGGGCAATAAAAAAGAAAACGGCGCGACTCATCAAGCGTGCGATCTGCTGATGTGCTCCTGATGTTTCTGCTAATTAAAGTCATCTCTGTCATCGCTCTGTGTCTGTTGCGAAGCAGCACTCTAAATGCAAATGCGGCAAAGCACTGCTTCGCGCGCCGGAGAACCGCAAACGGTGTCTTGTGTCAGCCAATTCTCGTGTCACCTGCTGCATGTGAAGACAGGCGCAACATGTGGGGACAAAAATTCAGCAGCAGCAGTTCGTGTTCAAATAGCGGCCAACTTTTCCAGATTTTCGACACGCGAGGAACTTTGTCACACCAGCAAGGTCACGTTCCCGTTGCGTGGAGCTGTTGGCTTAAGTGCTCGTCGACTTTGGCTTTGAAAGGAAAGTGACTGCGTGAACGGCATTTCTTCAACACGCAAAGAATTTCACACTCAAGGCACGCAGAGAGTTTCGTAGAAGTCAGCTCCATCTCCCTCTTCAGCAATAAATATTTGTCACATTTGGGCACAAGAAAAGCTACACCTAAGACCGCTGAGCCTAATATGCGCACAATTTCCACTCGCACATTTGGACCAGTGGAAGTAAAGCTGGCATAGACGTCTTAATGTAATATCCACCCACCTGCCGCCGGCCTCATAAAGACGGAGCAGCTTCGCATTATTGCCCGCCCGCGGAGTGCGCCGGCGATCGATACCCGACCAACTGATCTGTATTTCTATCGCGGTAGGTAACGACACGGTCGCTGTTACAACGCCATGGATCTAATTGTCGTGAACGGTCCGGAGCGGTGAGTGTGGGGCGCGCAATCAATACGCCGAGTGTCGGCCGCGTTTCTGCGCTCGGCGGACAATCTGCTCCCGCGGATCGCACGGCGCGTCGAGCGGCGAAGCGGTTGCGGGGCATAAATAATGCAAGTTGTTTGCTTTTGAACTGTATGGAGTGAACGCATTCAGGACGCCGCAAAGCTATGTGTGCAGACTGGAAGAATCTGTAAGGTAGGTGAACACGGTGCATTGACTGCAGGCTCTTGCCATATCCGTTGGAACGCGAGAATCGCGAAGTCCTTGTAGCTCGCAGCAGGCAGCAGTTTGCGCTTCTCGTGACGAACAGAGCTGTTGGATGCTTGGCGCTGTGTGGTTCATGCAACTTCTGTGTTTCTGTTGTCTGAGACTTCAAGCTCACTTGTTGCGGACTGAGATAGAAGCTGCTGCTTTTTGTCAATATCAGTTTGATTTTTTCCTGTGTGTGCTGACTGATTGCTAATTGGAGACAACGCTGCTTGCAGGCGGGCTGGTTGTGCGGCGCTGGCGAGTGCACACACAAAAAGAACGAGGTTACAAACCTGTTGCTGACAACACGCCTGAGGACACAAGTACCAGGATGGAATCCTTTTCCAATTGCCTCGACAGGCTGAGTGAATCTCTGGAAAGAACCACCAAGGAGCAAAGTGTGGGATTTCGGGCCGTGAAGGCCATACGGGACGGAGAACACGTGCAGCTGAGGGAAATGCTGCACTGGGAATGCGGCGGAGTCAAATACAGGATTCGGCTCAAGGAACCAGTGGACTCGAGCCTCATCACGGAGCTCGGCATTCCGGAGCACATTTACAAGGCACCAGAGGATAGCAACAAAAAAGGTGCTACGCTTCTGGAGTTGGCAGCTGCACTTGGACAAACCAAGTGCGTGGAGGTGCTACTCGACCTGGGCTTTCAGATGTCCTACAGCCCCATTGTGAAGAACTGACAAGTGGCGGCATAACATGCACGTTTTTATAGTGTCATATTTCCTGGGATGCAACCTTCTCTCGTCAAAGGATGTGCAGAATAGCGTTGTTCCATGAACGACTCAGTTTTCATGCACATTGTGCAAAACCGCTTTGCTTCCATCACATCCAATATCGCACTTAAAACTGTGTTGTCCTCGCCAAGTCATCGGCACCTTTGTTATGTGTATCCATAATAGTATTGCACAGATCGCAATGACAGTAAGCTGTATTTATGTGCCTGGTAGTGACAGCTCTCCACTCGTCCAAAAGAAAGAGCTTCTTCCATCAGGCGACAAACACACGTCCTGAAAGCTTCCTTCACAACGCTTGACAGAGCAAGTTTGCGCTTGGGTGACGTCTCTCTGCTGCATTGGGGAACGGAAACACCTTTCAGGATGACCAGAAGGAAGAGAAATCAAATGTGTGGCAACAAGTTTCGACCATCATGTTTGCAAACAATGGATGCAAGGATTAAAGCATTGTGCCGAAGTCCTGCAGCAGTCTTTCCTACAACCTTACTTGATGTAGATAATATTGCACAAAGCTTATCCAGAAAGTGTCCCCCTCGGGAAAACGCTTTCATTAAGGGCTGGGCTGAGTCTGCCCATGTAGATGTCTGTAATCCGGGAGAAAAATTCTGTGGGAACTTCGGGGACCGAGAAAGACGCCCATGCAGCGTGAGTCGGGAACAAGAGCGAAGATCTACCTGATCTGCTCCTTCTTTTGTTCAGGGTCCCGTGGGCGTGAAGAATACTTGAACCTATTGTCAATTGTCTTTTGGGGGTCACTTCTCCTGCAGTGTGCTGCAAAAGAATGCAGCCTTGTGGACAGCCGATACAAAAGCTGTGGACCTATCAAACCCTGGTTGACTCGCGTTACCAATGCCTTCTTATGGACCAGATTTTCAGCTTGACCAAGGTGAACGACACGTCGGTCTCTGGCATATCCTTTACATTTTCAACTCTCGCTGCTGTCAAACGCTCGGAATGTGTGCTCCTGCTCTGTTCATGAACTGCATTCAGACTTCACGTGTGAGACTCTTCAGCAGCTTAGACACATTTGATTCAGTGTGAGTAAGTTTTGATTGAGGTTTGCTTTGCTACTTGGTGCCATCAGTTGCATCGTGTTGTGATAAACTTTCATTTGAAAGGTGACATATATTTTGTACGAATATTGAATGTTTTGTATCATCAAGGCTTCATAAAAGAGAGACACTATATTTTCTGTTACGCTACAGTCTTTGTACATGCTTTTGGTTGTGTGAAATGAAAGTTTTGTGGTTCACATCTGCGTGTTCGAACTGTTCCGAAACGCTGCTACACTTGGTACGGACACAACTGAAGCCACAGAGAATCAAAAACAAAACTCTGGAGCAGCCAAACGATCCGTTCAGTCATGACGGTGAGGGATATCCTCGAGGCCATGTTGTCATTGAACGAATGCTTGTACAAAAGCAGTTTGAATATGGAATAAACTCTTGACAACGCATTGTTGAGCTTCTTGAATCAAAGTGGTTTCCAAGCAAATTCTGCCTGTGTTTTGTTGGAACTTGTGACAATGTCTCGTCGCTTGAGAACATAGACAAAGATTTTCAATCAAGCTTCATCGGTACTTGGCCTGTGAACGTCATCGTGACAGGACACTTGACATGGCACTCGCTGCAGGGAGGAAATGAGGAGCGACTGCAGAAGGTTCGTGCGGGAAACAGGCGACCAACAATGGATTCAAATTTCCCGGCACATGTGTTTTTTCTCATTTTGGTATGAGATGTCACAATACTTTGTTATGCATGGGCGTGACCTGCAAGTTATGCGCATTCCATGAGAACAGTTGAGGTCAGCCGGTCTGACAAGTTACTTCCCACTGGCACAGCAAGGGGGTTCAGCTTCCCAGCTGAGACCACAAAATGCGAAGAAATGCGTTTTCTTCTGAAATTTGGGACTGGCCGCCTGAGCTCAAGTCTTGAATGTCCATATGTTGTATCTGACTTTACCCAACAAATGACAACAGCCCTTCGCCTGCGAAAATCAAGGACCAAAAGCGGGCGATGAGAAATAGAAATGAAGGTGAAAAGCTATACTGCACAGAAAAGGGACGAAAACAGGTCCCAAATTCTCTGCTTTGGGGCAGCTTCGCTCAACAAATGAGCATACCAAATGACCTGTCAGAGGTGAGTGACCCAGACACGAAAAAAATATGTCTGCACACAACAGAAACAAATGGTCTTTGCTACAGACTGAAATCCTTTATTCCAATTGCGGTCGTGTGTATGTTCGTGTTTACATGGTACTCGAGCTGGTTCAGCCTTGGTCCGGTGCCTCGCGGGTGAAAACTTTTGTGCCACATCCTCATCAACCTTCACGAGTGAATAGTCCTTGGTGCATTGCAATGGTGAGGGAATGACATGTTGGCACAATCCAACAAGTGAACGACAGATGTGTGCACAAACAATTCTGTCACTGTTTTCAGATCTATAGATTATATATTGTTCCGTTCATGAATCGGCACAGAATTTTGTTTCGCATCGGAAACAAGTCATGTCTTGAAATGTTGCCACACTGGACCTGTTGTTACTGAAACCGCAACTCACCTGCAGCATCAGCATGTGATTGTGAGCTGGTTCGTTGCGGCGGATCTCATTGCATTGCAAGCCTGCAGTTGAAGAACGCGAATGTTTACCTGCAACTATTTCATCTTTGAGAACAAAGCCTTGCAAACAAACGGGTCCAGTAAACACGCATGCCTGAGGTACGCAGTGCCGTGCGTTGACCTGAAAGTTCTGGGCATCTCATGTAAATTGCAGAACATCGGCACGTGCAGTTTACTGCTTTTCTATTGTTTATCATACAGGCAGAAAAGAAGGAAGAAATGAAATGAAAGTTGGACAATGTTGAGTAAATGTCGTGCAGGCACCGATTTGCTGCTGTTGGCCAATTCGTGCACACTGTTCAGAAGCTTCCTCATTTGCTGGTTTTTGTCATCGGCACATGACCAAGATTTTTGCGCCCACAGCGGTACTTTCCTGGTTGCACGACATGAGATGTGCATATAAAAGACGGATCTTGAGATAACATTGCGCAGAGTTGTTTTGATCAGTGCCCAAATTATCGCCAGTGGCTGAATAGATCTAGTCGTCAGGTATATCTCTCAAAGAAGCAGCGTTGAGATCATGATGAGCTGGTGCTTTGTTGCTGTTCTTGCAGCGATTTGTCATCTCAGCTCTTCAGTTTCAAATGGAGGGTCAGGGAGTAGTTTGGAGTCCGAGACGCACGTCAGCCCGTTCCAGGGCTTTGAATACGGCGACCCCCAGAACTGCCCCCAGAGCACAGTGAACATCGCCGAGGTGCTGCCGGGCACGGGCTGGGACAACCTGCGCAACGAGCCCATGGGCCACGTCGTCGCCTACAACTACAGCAAGTGCAAGATCTTCCAGGACAAGTCGTTTCTGCTCCCGGATGACATATACGCCGTACCACTCAAGAAGAGCAACGTGGAGACGTACTCGGAGCTCATGACGCACTTCTCCAACTTCACGAGCGTCACGTCCGACTCCATCAACGTCGGGGCGCACGGCTCCTTCTTCTTCGGATCCATCAGCGGATCCTTCTCGCGCGACTATGAGAAAACCAAGATGCACATCACGGGGGACCGGTCGACGGCGAGTCGCGTGCAGCTGCGCTACGAGATGTACACGATGCGCAGCGAGCCCGACCCGCAGCTGCACCGAAGCTTCCGCAACCGCGTCCTCGACATCGCGAGCGCCGTGCAGGCGGCGGACAACGCGTCCGCCACGTACCTCGCGCAGCTGCTCGTCAGGGACTACGGCACGCACGTCGTCACCAGCGTCACCGCAGGTCAGTGAACACACGATACTTTGACAACACAACCTGGGATGTGTTTCCTGTAGGCACATTGAATGACAAGTTGGCACTAAAAATTTCCAAGTGTTTACCGGTAGTTGTTCTCAGTGCATGCAAGGTCTTGTCAGGCCTGTCCGTAGCTTCACCGGCCAAGGGCAAATAGTTTTCGTCATGCCGTCAGATTGATAACACGTTCACGTCGATTTGTCTCAATTGCCATAAATGCGGAAAGCTCAACCTGAGAACAAACAGAGACTGCGAATCTGGGAAGAAAGTTTGCTTCACATTAAAATTTACCACTGGAGGTGCGGGCATCGCGCGCACGGACCAGCTCAACTCGTCCTACGTCAACACGATGAACAGCGACGTGACGACCATCAAGGCGTCGGCCTCCGCCTCCTTCTTCAGCTTCCTTGGCTTCAGTGGCAGCTACACACACACCGTCTCGAACGAGCAAGTCACCAAGTACATGCAGAGCGCCATCGACTCCAGGGTCAGTTCATCTTACGATCAAAATGTTTATCCACAGTTGTTTTGCCGGCACATTTACTGTGCGCGACAGTTTTTGTCACGAATAACTCCGGAAGTTAGCAAACTCAGTCGTTTTAAAGCATGTCCACGACAGAACAAAACATATCTTGCAAAAGACTTCTTACCATGACTGCAAAATTATGAGGTACGATCTGCTTTTTTCCAGACCGTCAGTTACGGAGGGCCTCCGGTTCGAGCGAACTTTTCATTGGACAAGTGGGTGGACGAAATCGGGAACAACCTGGTGGCGATGGACCGGGACGGGGATCCGTTGTGGTACATCCTGACGCCGCGCACGCTGCCCGAGCTGCCGCTCGACACGGTGCTGGGCGTCGCAGACTTCGTGCAGACGGCCGTCGACTCGTACTACGAGCACAACGTATATCGTGGCTGCACCGACATGGACTCACCCAACTTCAACTACATCGCCAACTTCGACGATAACACGTGCCACGCCGCCTACAACAACTACACTTTCGGAGGCGTCTACCAAACCTGCACCGGAGGCCTGTGCACGAGGAGACAGGTGAACCCGAAAACAGGAACCTTCTCTTGTCCTGCCAACTACCAGAAAGTGCTCCTGCGCCAGGAAACCAAGTTCCAGTGCGTCCGCAAGTGTCATCACTTCTTGTTCGTCTCGTACCACTGCTACGATGATTGCTCTCACTCGGACACCTCCTCGAACGCGGCGCACTACGAGTTGTACTGGTGCGCAGCGACGGGCAGCGTCCCGGGCGAGTCCGGCTATCTCTTCGGGGGACTCTACACGGACAAGACGGACAACATGCTGACGCAGACCCGCGGCTGCCCCGCGCACTTCACCAAGCTGACAGTTGGCTGGGACACACCGATGTACATCTGCATCAGCGACGACTACGAACTCGGCTTCAGATACGCCGTCAAGTTTGCTGGTGAGGCGTTTGTTTTGCAACGGCCCAACGGCCACAGAAGCGCGCGCTTTTCGAGAAACATCGCAACCAAAACAGTGTGATTTTCCCAAAAGTATTTGTTTGAACAAAACCATGGCAACGAGACAAGTTTTATCACGAGGATGGAGAAACCGACACAACAAGGAAGTTTCCGAATCGGTTGATCGGGAAGTTATTGACAACATGTTTTGCAGGTTTGTTCAGCTGTGTGTCGGGCAACCCTCTCGCCATCTCCATAAAACCCAACCAGGACCTGGCCAACCTGAAGCGAGACTTCCAGGCTGCCAATGGCGGAGGCTTCACTCTCGCCCAGTTCCAGTTCTCATCTGGTCAGTGTTGTACCTTGCAATTTTGCGCGCACAGCAGGTACGTTCACTGCTCTTGTGGAAGTAGTGTCCAAACTGCCGAATTGAATGGGGCATGAATATCGCCTTGTGAACTTGAGCAAAAGTGAGGTCACTGTTTGTAGTTCACGCATGTTCAGGTTGAGATTGCCCTCGTCAAACGGGGGCCCAGAACACAAGTCGTAAACTTTTTGTGTCATCGAAAGACAGACAGTTATTTGTTGTGTATGGAACGTGTAGATGTCCAGTCTCACTGCCCCTTGTGTGTACCATTTGGCAAAAATGACAACGCGAGTTTGATACGAGTAAACAACGTATTTTCTGACGTCTGGTTCTCTCAACGCGCAGGAGCGGAGAGCTGGCCGGCGCGCTGTCCTCAAGGCTACTCGCAGCACCTGTGGCTGGTGGACGGCGGCTGCGCCATTCACTACTGCGTCGTCATGAACGCGCTGACGCCGCGCGCGTTGCCCGTCGTCCGCCGCCCGCCGTTCAGCGACAAGCCGGCCATCCTGCACAACGGGACCCAACTCCTCGTCACGATGGAAGATCAGATCCTGGTCAAGTTCGGCTCCAGTGTGTGGATGGACAGCGGACGAAGCACAGGTGATGTCCACCTGCAGGGTGTTTGTCGTACGAGCGTACCACTGAGTTGGACGGGTCGTTGAGTTAAACAATCGTCGCGTTTGTTCATTTGCGGGTCGGTCTTCTTGCAGATGACGAGAGTCTGATGAAAGAGTTGGTCGCGGCAAGAAAGCTGAGACCGTCCTCCGTCTCATCCTCGTCGTCGTCGTCGTCGTCGTCGTCCAGCACCGCCACCGTCACAGTGCTCGCCGTGGTCGCGACCGTCGCGCTCGGAGCCATCGTCATCTTCGTCGTCTTCAAGGTGGTGAAGCGCGTGCGCGGGGACCGCCTCTACACGTACACGAACGCGGAGAGCGGCGGCGCCAGACCGGCGTCCTACGACACTTTCAACAACGCCGAGGCACACAGCTCAAATGTGTGACGGTCTCACTGCTGCCGATTGTTGCTCACTTTAAATAATATTGTGTGCATGTTTCAGTTTGAATGAAAACAAAATATGAGATCGAGCAGGGGGACGAGCTCTGGCAGATGTCTCCAAAGGGATATGTTTCTGGTTTCAAATTCTTGAGTTCATTTGTCGCTTTTTGTCGCGTGGGAGAAATTTTTGCAGTCACTTGCTTCACCAAAGATGCTAATAACTGCCAGATCGAATGTATTTTTTTGTACGCAGTACAGGCGATGTGATCGTACAAAACTTTATTAGCACGCATTGAGCCTCGCGTGTTCCTGCAATAAAACGTCACCAAATTTGTGAAGCTAGTTCGTCAATTCAGACAAGTTTGTCTGTTCATTCTCATGAAGGCAAACACACACAATTTTGGTGCCACCAGTGTCGAATGTGTCTTCGGCATCAAGATCCAAAGCCGTCGAGTGTCAGTTCTCGTCGTCGCTGTCGACGTCGATCATTGCGTTGATCCACTCTTCGAGCGAGATCTGCCCGTCGCCGTCCGCGTCCGCCGCCTCGATGAATCCGTCGATCTCGTTGGCGCTGAGCAGCCCCTCGCAGTTGGTGTCCTTGACGGCCTGGCGCAGCTCGTCCTTGGTGATGTAGCCCGAATTGTCGGCGTCCAGCTCCTCAAACTGTCGCGTCAGTTTCATCGCGCTACAACGAGGCGCACCGTGTGATTCTGCTCGAGCGGCGCTGTTGTGATGCGGTTATAGGTGAAGAAACGTCTGACTTGCGTTTTGGAAATCAGAGGTTCCGGAGCACACAATGTTGAGATTGGCAAGACGCCTGCTCGTGACGCTTGTTCAGAGAAAGGGACAACCTCACTCACATCTGTATTTTGTAGCCGAGCTCCAGGAAGAAGGCCATGAACTCATTGAAGTCGAGTGTTCCATTCCCGTCCGAATCCACAGCAGCGATTATGCTCTGAAGTAGAGTAAAGTGCGTCTGCAGTTTTCTCCAAAGTGAAATCAAAAGACTGACAGTTCAAATGCCACAGGCGAAAGAGCAAGACAACTATTCTGGCAAATGGGTTGTGGAAATTCCGCATGCAGTTCCAGTGGATGCGGAAATTGAAGTCCTGCAGAGTCCATGCACACAACTGGGTGAGGGTTCCACAAGTTTGTGCGACCATCTCCGCCGTTGAAGAAAAACATCCAACAAAGCGTGGAACGCTGAGTGCAGATGGAAATCAAGCGCCTTTCCTCGGTCTAACAACATGTATTTTCTCCAAAAGTGAAAACTACAGAACCAAAAGTACGAGACATGGTTCTGTGTCACACACAGGACTGGACAGCTGTTGTGACAGCAAATTGAATGCTCTGCATGTCTGCATGAAAACTCTGCTCTTTAGTTCTGACACGAAATTGAACATCAAGGACATGCATCTGTGGCGATTCGCTCGTGCGCGCTCCTGATGCGTCAAGCTGATTCAGGGGTTCCAGGTACGACCAGTTCTTGCCAGCACCCTTGCGCTGGAGAACGTTTGTCGCTGTGTGGGTTTTACCTCGGTGAACGAGCCTCTGACATGCAACTGCTGATATATCCTCAGCGTGTGTGAACAAAACTCGTCTGTTTAACTCACACACCGCGTCGTGGGCGCCGAGCTTTTGGTGACGCTGGGAGGCGATGGGGCTGCAGAGAACTCGTCACAAGTTTTCTTGCCAAAGATTTGTCCTTTTGCGAGTTGTCTGATTCTTGCAGATAGTAAACACCGCACTTGATTATTTTGCGGCTTGAAAATTTGACCAAAATCATGGCAGATCTATACGGACGTGACAAGTGTGTCCAGAGCTGCAGTTTGAATCGGGAACAACCTGAAAACTTGACGCGGGGTCGTAAGTGAACTGACCTTTGCCACTTTGTCGGTCGCCTCGTATCCAGCCTTGCTGAGCATCACCTTGAGTTCGTCTTTGCTGATGGTTCCGCTTTTGTCAGTGTCCACTTCGTCGAACGCTTCCTTGAGCCGCTTTCTCAAATCCGCTTCGTATTTGCTGTTTTTGGCTTTGGCCATTTCGACCGCGACAAGTGTTCGCAAGTATACAAGTCAGGACCAGTTTGTTCCCCTAGCCAACAGCCCGGCTGAGTTTCTCACTGTTGCGTGGATCAAAGGAAGTTAAAAGAACCAAACACTAGATAGATACATTAAATGCTGAAGCCAAAGTCCTTTAACTCTGCCTTTTTTCAGGAAAAATGCGGGTCGATGATAACAATTAAGAAACGATCGCAATGATCTCTGAAACATCACCGAACAAGTTTTATTGACAATATAAAATCACTGATAAGAAGTTTGGTGGCACAAAAAGATTCTGAGGAATCAGGATTCCACACGACCTACTTTCAGCTCTTGATATCAGCGAAAAAACCGGCATACTCCGCGCCTTTTGGTCACAACAATTTTCAAGATTCGTGCATTGGCTTGAGTCAGAAACGGCGGTCCCGGATGCTGAATATTGGACGTCGTCTTCTCTGCATGAACTAATATTTATTGCTTCACATGAAAAACCAAACAAAATTCGACACCTGTGCAGCGTTCTCCGGTGTTTTCAGACGATTGCAAAAACAAACAAAACAACCCTGATCAAATGCTTTGACAATGCGTGACCTGTCTTTGTTGTGCAAAATGAAAGTCTTTGCGCACTCTCATGCCACTGGCCTTTTGGAAATGAAAATGAAGTATGAGCACCAGAAGCAAGAAAGAAACATGACAAACGCAACAGAAACATTTTGTGGAGCCACTCCACAATGTTCAAACCCTGATCATTTCAAACTTTCAACTGACGTAATCTGTATTTGGTGAATCTTTTCTATTTTTTTTCACACCAATTGAAGTCCTCTTGAGAGCAACTGCACAGCCGTGTTCTTTACCATCACTTCAACTCCACATCACCAAAGAAAAAAGCAACAGAGCGGTGTTTGAAGATGATTTTGATTTTTAAATGAAACGACTGATCGCTGTTTTCTACAAGCGAGGCTGCCTAGCCGACCATGTTCTTCACGAACTCCTCGAAGGAGATTTTGCCGTCTCCGTTGTCGTCGCAGGCGCTGACGAGGTCGTCGATCTCTGCGTCCGTCACGTCCTTGGCGTGACCCGACGACTTGAGCAGCTGCTTCACCTCGGTGGCCGTGATGAAGCCCGACCCGTCCTGATCCACCGCCTGGAACGCGGCGCGCAGCTCCATCGCACTGAGGGAGAGACACAACTGCAGGCGCCACAGACTACAGCACTGCAAAGTCTGTGACCAAGAGATCTGTTCGTGCCAGTGAAGCACGATTGTGTGAAGTTCAAAATTGTTGTGATTTTCGCAATTCTTCGGTGTTACTTTCTTCGAGAGTGCTTCAGGCCGTACGGAACGAGTGCTCACATTCTGACCCTGACGCTCAGCGCGACCATCGCCGCCGCGAACTCGTCGAAGTTGAGGTTGCCGGAGTTGTCCGCGTCCGCCTCCTTGATGATGAACTGTGCAACGAGAAACAGACGGTCACCTCGAGGTTTGATCGAGGAGGGACTCGACGCAAACTGTTTTTTGACACCGGAAAAAAAGAAATCCCTTCAGAAAAATCAACGTTTCACGAAAAAGAAACCCTGAACCAAAACATAAATTCCGGGCTTGAACGGTCGGGTGTTGAAGACCATATGCGACATGGTGATCACTGCACAGGTCAATCATTTCTGAGACAAAAAATCCAGAAAAATCCTGCGGGATTCATTTGAAATTTACTTCTTTTGATGGCAGTTGAAAAAAACATCATGTCCAAAAATTGGACGTCGCGGTGATTTGATGACATCAAAATGGGTTGTGCGTGTTGAAACTGATTCTCCCAGGAGCCTCTATTGCCTCCTGTTAAACTACCCAAATGTACAGAAATTTTACATGAATGAAAAATTTGATACTCTTTCACCAATGACTGAAATATCCATTTTGAACAGTTTCATAAAGTTTCAAATCTACATGCCTCACTTTTCATTCAAAATGCATCCAAATGTACTGAAATTCACAAAAACAATTTTTTTCTTTTGCAATTTTGTGCCTTGTTGCATACAAATGAATTTAACTCTTTCAAAATAGCTATTTTGAATACTTCATAAACTCTGATATTTCAACCCTGCCTTTGACCCCACCTGAAAACTATGTAAAAAATTTTGAAAATCCAAAAATTGAATACTCCAACTCAAGCACCCAAGCAATATATTACATTTTTTTCCAAAAACTTCTCTCACCAAATATTTACACTTTCTGAGGTGTAGAGCAATTTGCATAATCATATCCCAAATTTTTAGCCCCTCCAAATGAGCACTTTTTGACATAAAGAACCAAAATATTGAACTTCACATTTTTTCTTCTTGGCACATTATCCTCAACCTAAATGGAACCAAAAGAGCCCAAAATATCCTAAACTGCTGTACACATACCTTTGGTAGATACTGCCTGTAGGTGATTTGTTTCAGTCGCCCTGTTTCAGTAGCTCAAAATTGAGCGACCTTCAACGATATCGACTGAGGATCTCGTTCAAATTTCAAAGCGGGACACATGCCACACTTGGGATTTTCTTCAGACCAAGATCAGACAATTTTCTTCAAACGTACATGCGTGATGAATCGTTCACATAAAGACAATTTTTCTGCAGATAGAGTCGTGTGCATGGAGCTGATTAGCCCGTGAGATACGCGCTCGTGACAGGCCGCACTCGAGACGAGTCGTGGGCGAGATAAGACGCGCTGTCTCAACACTCGCGCCAGTTCGAAGACTTCGCAAACAAACGACATGTTACAACGAAACAATGGTCAACATAGCTATTGTCAACAATTCCATTTCTTGTTGCACAGACAAGAAGATTGTGCATTCAACCGGACAAACATGTGTCTCAACATAGAATTTAAGTGGTAGTCGTTCTGGGTGCGGTTGTGGTTGTCCATATTCGGTTTCAAACTTTTGAAAACTTTCTCAAAGGTCTGCAAGAGTGCTTGGGGTCTCTTCAGGCATCCCCTGAAACCATGCAATTCAAGTTTGCTGCGTGTCGGAATCGACCTGATACGCATGTATCCATGATTATTTTCACTCAAAGAAGAATTCTTTCAAAATCACGTTGAACGCCTGTCTTTAGTTAAATTATGCAGCACTTGACCTTCTTTGGAGTATTTTCAGAAACCAAAGACTGTAACTCCTCCTTGAATGAGGAATTTCTTCCGCGGCATTGAGGACAACTAAATCAGTCTGGCTCCCACAGATAAAACTCGAACTGGCACAGTCTTCGCGAGGAACAAAACACAAGAATCAAGTCGCATGTAGCGATTCCGTCAAGTCTTGTGAAGGTAAAGAAACCATAAAATTTTACAACCCTTGACTTCTGCAAAATTTCTGTTGGAGGGTTTGTGGGTTGGACCAATTTTGAACACAGTTCTGTAACTTTTGTGCGCCACAAAGCCAGCCTCCACCCACCCCTTGATGAAGAACACAGCCAAAGCAAACTGGCGCGTCTGAAGAGGTCACTACGAAAGAAATTCACCTCGATGTCGGCGTCGCTGGGTTCGAAGCCCGCCTTCTTCAGGGCGTTCTTGAGCTCGGCGTGGCTGATGCGGCCGCTCTTGTCCGTGTCCGTCTCCTTGAACGCCGCCTCGAGCTTGGTGCGCAACTGCTCTTCCGCGGAGGCCATGACTCGGCTTTGAAAGACTGCGTGCGAGACAAGGAAACCCCACTGAAGTGCCAGTCAGAAAGTCGAAACGAAGTTTGTTTCCATATTCCTACAGGACATTGCTGAAGTCAAACATCGCATGCCAAAAAAGCCAGAGCCACTCACGGAAAATGACGCAAATAAGAATCGGTGTCTATACGTTGTTTGAGCAAAAACGGATGGGTCGAACGAGACTTGAAGATTCGACTGCATGAGCTTTCATTCAGTGTCAACATCAAAACACGCAACTGAACGCGCCACATCATTCACTTTCAGGCATCACACGCTTGAATGGAATGCAGAATTTTGTACTTATTTGGTAAAACGTCGGTCCACTCACCTTCGTATAGGAGATAAAACAAGCACCTTTGGCTGAATGAGTGCGACGAGTAATGTCTCCGCAATCACTGGCAGTAAAGCAAGGTTGTCTGTCACTACTTCCTCACGGGAGTATCAGAGCAACGCAGGCTGCCAGACAGTGCAGCAAGAAGACCCTTGCTGCGAAGCGCTCATTGAAATATGGAACACAATCATACAAGTCAGTTAGGTGCACACACAAAACTGCATTTACGCATGACCAGTTGCTTTCATGGAACCTTTCTTTGCACGATGAATCCTCATTAATTGTGCGCAATACACTTGCGACAATTTCACTGTGGAAATTGGTTGATTGTTGTGTACAATGAGTGAAGGCAGGTACGCGCAAAAAGGAGGGGACCAGGTTCTGGGATTGCACGTCTATAGAAAGTTTGTCGGATCCGATGGCAACAGGGTTCTTTTTGCACATCCCAAATAGGAGCTACATTTTTGTCTGTAGTGTGACGGAAATTTGTCCGACAGCAAAAAGGCAACATTTTCACAAAGACCTCGAAAAATAGATCTAATTGGCAGGCCGTTTCTTTCTTTGAAATAAAAAAAAAGCACAACAACTGAATAAATCATGAACCACAGGAGACCAGAATTGTCATTCCTCACGGCATCAATTTACCGAACAAGTGAAGCTGGAACCTCGCAGGTTCTTGAAAAATGACTCTGTATTGATTCTGTTGAATCGTGTAGACTTGGTATGAATGAAATCCAATGACAGTGCAACCGTGCGCACTAAACTTCAAAATAATCCTTCAAGATTCTGCACAACTCCCAAACAATGTCAATGCCACATTGAGAAGAAGGGATTCTGTTTCTTTTGCACTCATCGTTTTGTTTGTGGCAATCAGACATTGCAGATACTCGTACGTGATCATGTGTTGGCTGCCCAAAATCTTCGTGCACGACATGCGTCTTCAACACGAAACACGGACAAATCTCCAAACACAACACAAATAAATTTTCCAAATGAATGACAATGCATCATCGAGTTTCTTCGTTTCAACAGATCTGAAAGAATCAATTACAATTCTGAGATGGAATACTGATAATGCAAGATTTCACATCGCTGCGCTTGCGCAAATACTCTGAGTAACGTTCATCAAACTTTCAACGAGGTTCCAATGAAAGGCAGTGAGCAGCCGTTGCCCTCCCACTGTGTCAAGCTTCCATTGGAAAACAAGAGCACCTGCCGGTGTTGGCACGCGCCCTGTCGAACGGCCAAGAATGTTCTCCTCACCATGAAGGTAAAAACACTTCTCCCTTACCGAAAAAAAAACATGTTGCAAACCTGGGGGCGGGGGGAGAGGTTGTCACCTGACCGACCATTTCAGCAAATAACCCTCATCCCGCGTTGGAAAAAAAAAGTTTTCCCACTCAAGAGGTGTTTCTGTCTACATCTTAACATCAACAGTGACCTGTTTACACCTTAACATCAACAGTGATCATCACAACACATACGCCGACGCCAGTCGAGCGTGAAAAAGAAAGGCAAGAACCAAGCACAATGTGCATTGGGGTGACACGGGTGATATGAGGACAAACTGGGGTGGTTCCAGTGGCGGTCCCTTGGATCCAACAGCCTCTCAGAAAATCCTCACCTGAGTGCTGCTTCGCTCAGAAAAGTTGATCGACATCAAAGTCGCGCTGGAATTCAGCATCACCAGGACTGATCAATGTTTGCAGCTGCCGAGACTTCGCACTCAGCTGCTGACAACTTGCCACACGACGCGAGACGCACGACAAAAACACAGAGATCCTCCGCCGATTTCTCTTCAGGAAACTTGACTCGCCTGGAGTGCAAGGACAACCTGCTTGAGATCGAAAATCAATCATTGCTCAAGCAGAAAAAAAGCAGAGCGCAAGTTCTTTCACAAAGTCCAACGGTTCAGAAGTGGGAAGCACAAAAGTTTCTGTGGATAGACAATGATTCGCGAATTCCGGCCTCAACCAAACTTGTGTTCCAGCTGTCAACATCTGTGCGAAAACAATGACTTGAGGGTTCCAATGAAACGCTCAATTCCTCTCTTGATTAGTACCTCACAAAACAGAACAGCGCCGATTCGGACAACGAGGGGTTTTGCCAACATTTCGAAACTTTTAGAGGCTGCTTTTCATTGATTCAAATCACGCTCAAACGCACGCAAGGTAACACAATCCAGCTCCACAAAAGAAGAGCACCTCCTCGTCTATTGGTTCAGTGTCACTTTCTGACAGGTGACACGACCAGAACACTCCGTGCGAACTGGCCGCACAGAGACCGAGCAAACACTGCGTTCGCACTGCACTTGAGAACACCGCGTGAGCCATGCCCAGAAAGTAAGATCACTCAGAATTACTTGAAGGTTGCACAATCATTATCACCCGAGCACAGTTATCAGTACCAAGTAAGTTTTCAAACAGAGACAGGGCGTCTTGTTTGACTTGGTAATTGGAGATGTTCACATTTTACAGAAGCCAACGTTCCCATGAGCATGACGCGCCGGCTGAGGAAACGAACACAGACACGTCCGCGCCCGTCTTCGACGACTCGACCATCAGCGCCGACTTGGCGACGCAGCTCGACGTGAAGGAATTCCTCGAGACGCGCGAGCAGAACGCGCGCGAAGAGCGCGCCTTCGAAAAGACCGCGCGCCTCATCGACAGAGCGAGCCACGTCAAGGTCAAAGGCTACGACTTCGAGATGCGGTGCCTGGAAAAGGGCCTGTACGACCTGCACGCCGTCACGCCCAGTCTCGACTCCATCACGCTGCTGCGCGAGGGCTCCGCCGTCATGTCCATGAGCAAAGTGGTGAACCGCAGACCAAGGACGCTCGAGCCCATCGACTGGTACTATCGCCATTCCCTGCGCAGAAACCAGCTGCGTCACTCAGGTGAAGGGACGCGGGCTCCCAAGAGGTCTGTGACGGTCACGCCAAGGCTCCGGGAAAAGTCTTTCAAAGACAAATTGTCGGATGTGCCTGACGGACATAACGACAGTGACAACACCAAAAAGACCCCGAAACGAGAGCCTGAATCGGGCGCAGCACGGCGTGACTCGACCTCGAGCGCGCTGAGCACAGAACACGACGACCTGCACTACTACAGGAAAGACGCCATCGAAAGTGCCACTTTGCTCAACAATGACACCAAGAACAACATCAAGAGAGCTCTGTTCGTGTCAAACAATCTGCACAAACTGTACAAGAAGCGGTTCTACAAAGTCGTGAGGCGCCCACGAGCGAAACAAGAATCGGCACACTGGTACATTCGTCAAGTCGTGAAGTCAGGGCAAACCGTGAGCCACGAACACGGCGACAACGACGAAAACATCCCAAAGGAAATCGAGCCAAATCTGATTTCACCTTCTGTGGACACAACTCAAGACCTCAATTGTGACGACAAGCCCGACAGAAACCAAGCCGAATCGGAGATCGAAGAAACAAACGGGGATCAACAAACTGAGGTGGCTACACAAATAGTGTCCAAAGCCGAGGTGATCAATGGGCGCAGGCGGCGCTCCTCTCTGGCGGCCATCGCCGAAAAGGACGAGACAGACTGAGCCGTTTCCCTCCGAAGAAGGTGACTGGACTGGTGTCATGATCAGGAGAATACACAGTCCTTCTCGTACGTACTGGTCTACGCTGCTGCCCAATTCACAAGACAAACATTACCACTCACCATGCGATGCACAGGATAAAATTTAGCACCAATTAGACGACGTTAGTCTGTGCTACAGTTTGTTCCAGTTCCATCACACACTGAAATCCCGTACAAAGTGAACGTCCTACCTTTTGGTAGCACCGCCGTCCATTCGCAAACTGACGCCTGTAGCGTTTGTCATTGAGAAAAAAAAGTTTTTTCTCCTGATTCCTTGTTTGTGTTCAACGGTACCCTCTTCCATTCACACCCAGCACAATGATGAAGTGTCTTCGATGATGACTAGCGGGGTGAAGATGACTAGACGTGATATGTCATGAAGGTCTCGTGCACTTGTCACTGATATCAGTGTTTCTGCTACCTTCCCTTTTGCCGTATCGTGGTTGGCAAGAGATCTGCTGCAGGGTAACCGTGGAGTAGCAACAATATCACCGCCATGGCAACGAAGGGACACAGGAGTAACCAGGGTAAATCTTGCAGGAACGCCATGTTGAACCTGAAAAGTAACGTTTGTTTCAAAAACAACGAAAATGACAATCTGGCCGAGAAATTCGTGCTGAGTTCCGGCCCATTCACAGTGAAAAAAAGAAGATAAGAATTCTCCTGATCCAAAAGATGAATAACTTTGCTTTTTCACAAAAATTCATGTCAGTGGCGCGCAATTGAAAGGCAGCCTCGAAGCAGAGCAGACTTCACTGACCTGACCGGCACCTGGTCCTGCAGCAGCCTCCCGTGCAGGTTGGTCACATGCAGCGTCAGGTGACCGCGGCACGGCGTGGACGGAGCCGGCACGTAGATGCGGTAGCGTCCCGGGCTAAACACGAAGTCCTCCGCGATCAGCTCCCGCCCGAAGTACACCTGCGATTCAGACAACACCGCGCACTGTACTTCTCGCTCTGGACGAACTGTCCCCGTCGACGAGAGGCGGAAGAACAAGATCTCGTGTTGCTTTTCAAACTGAGGTCGGCGAATGCAGCACACAGATCTTCTCAAAAGCATTGTATTTGTTTGACATATCGGACGCGTCATCGATGCCAAACCGAGCGGTATCTCCTGCACTGAGCCGCGGACGGCTGCACGCACCTGCACGCTGTAGCGGTGTGAGATTCTCGAGCCGAGCACGGGCTGCTTCACGTAGTCGATCAGCTCGTACGTGAGGTGCGCGCCGCGCCCGACCACGTCGAGCTGCGCCTCGTCCTCGTCGCGCTCGATTATGACGGCGCTCTGCAACACGCGCGGAAACACCGCTTCAACGCAGCACCAACAACTCGCCCGCTGCTCTTGTTCCGCAAACAGCGTCAAAGCCTAGAGTTCTGAGAAATCCTCAATTGTCTATCTCATCCTGTAAGTGTTTGTCAGTCGATGATACTTACCCTTCCGTCAGCGTGAAAGTTGTTGTAGCTTTTGGTTTCTGAGGGAAGACTGAGCAGGCCGGCGTAGACAGCGGCGGGAGTGTCGTCCGACACGACGGTGCTGCCCTCCGCCCGGCCGAGACACAGCAGCGTGCCGTCGCTCGTCGCGATGAGCAGCTCGAGCCCGGGCGACGTCGGCACCAGGTCGTGCGTCACGATCGCCACGAAGGACTTTTCGCCGAGTCGCATCACGTTGTTCCGACATTTGCGGTCTCCTGACACGACGTGAAGGTACTCGTCGTCTGCCAACATGATCTGCAACAAAATCAGAACAAATCAATTCAACAAAATAGCCCGATATCGCTGGCGGGCTTGTCCATTGCAACTGCGGGGGGGGGGGTCGCTATCAAGAGAAGATAGAACCTTGATGTGCTGAAAAATTCAACACCTACAATGTCCAAGGCCCCTTCTCCGTCCAGCTGCGTGACCAGAGGCAAAGCGTCGTGAGAACTGCCGACGCGAAACGGCCATCCCGACACTGGCTGCCCGTCTGCACCCGACAACACCCACAACTTCCTGAAAAATCCGTCACAAGCACGTTCACACGAAGCTATACACTCCTGTGGCGAACGCAGAATCGGCAAAGGAAACTGTATTTTCAAGCAATTCGCACGGTCACTTCAATCACCCGTCATTGGTGGAGATGACCAGTTCCAGGGACCCGTCCAGGTTCACGTCGGCGAGTCTCGCGCCGGACGACGACGTGCCGGAAACGGACGCCTCCCACAGGAGCTGCGCCTGCGCGTCGTAACACGCCACGTTGGCACTCGTGTCCATGACGACGATCTCCTGAAGCCCGTCAGAGTTCACATCAGCGACCAACACCTGCAACAGCCACACGTCCAATTTCAAACTGCTAACAAAGCCTTACGGCACCCAAACAACGAAAGAATGTCTCTGAAAACACCGGGAAGCAACCTGTACCTGGCCGTGCACGGAGTCCGTGGTGACGGGGAATCCGGAGCGGGCCGAGCCGTCCGGGTTGAGCGCGTACACGTGACCGCCCGACGTGCCGACCACGATCTGCAGCGGCCCGCCGTCCCCTTCCAGGTTGATGAGAGTCGGCGAGTTGAGTGCGTAGCCCGGGAACTCTGACTTCACCTGTCAGAGCAAAACAACCAAGTCCTTCAATGAAACCTGACACACACGACAGAATTGTGGGTAGCACCACTGGTATTCTCGCCAAGACAGACAGGTTTCTGCCAACACGTAATGTTTTGTCATGTCAACCACTGAATTTAAGAAGACTTGCCACAGTGAGCTCCAAATGAAAAACGTCGCGCACTCGCAGAGAAGGCAAGTCCAATATCACAATGGCACTGGCGAGGTAGTTGTACATCTCAGATACAGGCACCGGCAGATACTCACTGTTGCTGTGGAAACAAAAACCCGCTGTTGTCAAGAGCGTTCCAAGCTCAAGGTTTCAAATTTCCAATCAATGATTTTTGCATTCATAAAGTCCAACATCAATTGAAACTTTTGAGGTGATCTTTTCTACAAATTCAGAACCCTGTCATGTTTTCACTCGCAAGGGGGAGGGGAACCGGTCGAGTCAATCAATCGAGTCAATTCAAGCTTCTGGCAAATTCTCATCGTTGTGGGCACCGTGAGTGGGTGGGGTGCACATCATTCAACGCGACGATCGATTTCAAAAGAAATTGACTCACCTGTACAGATCCACGTCGAAGTAGTAACTGACGGAAATGACCATCTCTCTGAGTTTTCCGTCCCTGTTGAGGTCAGCGATGACGGGAGTCGCCAAGACGTGTGGATCCACAGCAATGTAGCCCTCTGCTGTCTAGAAATGGGACAAACAAATGTGAACAAACGAGCTGGCCTTTTTGACATCACTTTTGCACTCCAACCAGCCGACTTCAACACACGAGTTTCAGCAGTACCTTGTTTCCAACAGGAGCTTCATCCAATATTTTGTCATGAATGTTGAGTGTGTCTGCGTTCACCAGAGACTCGTACCATTTCTCCTCAACTTGCAAACCAGGCAACTGCAAACCAAGTTTCCGTTTTACACGCGGGAAAACGAAACGTCGACACAAATAGAAACGAAAAGCTTTTCACTCTGCGTGACAGCCACTGCTGGCGACGACTCTTTCCGCACCACTGCACCGGCTTTCACCTGGAATGTGAAGTTCGTCAACGGCGTGCCGTCGTAACTGAAGAAGAGAAGCTGTCCGTCCGATGTGGTCACAACAATGTCGTTCATACCGTCACCAGTGATGTCGTACTTCAAACACAAAACAGAAGCAGCTGTAGATTCTGGATTCTATCGGCTTGTCCAACCAAGTGAATTGTGACAAACCATCCTCAGCAGCGTCTCAGTTCAACTCAACACTCACTGCGAGTGGGCTGGAGTGCGTGGTCACGTCGACAAAGACGAACGGCCACTTGGACGCACTGAGCGTGCGTCCGTCGCGTCCTCGCAGCACGCTGACCTCGTCGAGAAACGGCGCCGCCACCACGTCCAGCTGCCCGTCGGCGTCCACGTCGGCGATGAGCGGCGCGGCGGCGAACGGACTGTGACCCAATTCGCGCGTCCACAACACCGACAAGTCGTAGTCACATCTGAGACAGAATCCAGGTTCACATTTGCCACACCTATCAAGCCTCCAGACCCCATGGCGAGAGGACGAATTTGGACCAGAAATTTGGCACCAGTTTTTGCAATGAACAAAACAGAAGAAACAAAATTCCCGATTGAACTAACTCTCGGTGCATAAACAAAACCACATCACCAACTTACTTTTGAAAGCCATCAATGAGACGAATCACGCCTATTTGAAATAGAATGACAATGAAAATGGGTGATTTTGCAGACTGCATTTCTCCGCCATCACTGGTCGGTGTCGCGGAAAATGTGGCTCCACGAGATGTCGCCACCGCCGCAGAACTCTAGCCAACCTGGAGTTCTTGATTATTGATGGTTTGTCCACAGCTCGGTTGTTCAACCGGGTGAAACTGAAACAAAATTGACAATACCTCCAGAAGGAAATTTTGGATGGAAAAAGTTTGGATCACACAGATCTTTCCCTCGTGTGCATTGTCATACGGACGACGGTGTGACGAGACGTGCCGATGTCATCGCAAAACTGTTTACCGGCCAAACTCTGTGGGTAAATTTTCATGTAGAATCTACGGTCGACAGCAAAACTACGAAAGCCAGCGAACAAGACCAGACCCAAACAGACATTCGTTTCATCACATTCAGTTTATTCTCGAAACGGCAATTCAATCAACATGATATGAACCTCAATTCATACCGTGCAAACAAATTCGAAATTTCGTCGCGGTGACTAGTTGTGGCACAGTTGCGACCCACAGTGGGGTCATCCACACTGCCGAAGTGGCAAACGAATTGCAAACGTTCGGGCAACGAACAACAACAGAGTTCATCAACAAGCTCACTGGCGTCCTCACTGGAGTCTCATTGCACGGGGGCGTCAAGCAGATCTTCTCTGGGATGGTCGCAGTTGCACTTGCGTTACTTGAAGTATTGAGCCAACCTCCCCGTCTTGTAGTCAGCTCTCAGCGAAACGAACGACAACAAGACCGCCCGCTCCAACCCAGCCTGCAAAATCGACCACGCTCAGTATGAGTACGCACAAGATGGTCGTGTTCAGTGCCACATACAACCCCACAAACAATATCTTGAAGCTGCAGCTGTTCAGCAGCTGTGACAAAGAATAAGTGGTCATGCCCGCACTTATCGCAACAGGAGCGGGTGTTGCAACTCACCAGCTGCTCTCCGGTGCAGACCTGCTTCAGGTTGTCCGGCACTACGAGCAGCAGGTTGCACAACGCGTGCAGCGTGTCGAACAGCTGCGACACGAACACGTTGTTGAAGTCTTTGACGCACTTTCTGTACTCGTTCACGTCACAAATGGCCAACATAGCACCTGTGATCAAAATCACAAAGACAAGTTAGAAATGAATCAAATTTTCAAAGTTTTTCTGAACAAAACCACACTCAATCAACATTTTCACTTGGCATGCCTGATTTGCGTATCTTGGGGGTCTTCGGCGAGGGAAGCGCATTTTCCGTGAATACTTTGTGAGACACTTTATGGTTGTTTCAACAATGACGCACGATTCAAGAGGCTGCGCACCCATCGAGTTGTACTGGTACTGCTGCAGGTGGTCGTACACGACGCGGTGGAAGCGGATTCCGAACTCGAGCAGCGTCGCCTCCACGTTCTTGCCGTCCAGACCCAGCTTGATGGGCTCAACGTTGCCACCCACGTACGACACCACCTTCTCACACGCCTGAGCAAAACCAAAGACCGTGAATTTCAACTTGGGTCTCCATTCAAACTGCTCTGCACTCTTGAAGACAAAAGAACACAATTTTCCCCACGAAATCCATGTATTCGATCGGTCAACCTCGCCAGCACTCTCGCAAAAGAAACAGAGGAAAGAAAATCCAACCTTGGAGTACATTTGCAGTGGGACGGATTCATCTTCGGGCTTGAAATCTGTTTTCTTCTGCTCTGTGCTCAGCATGAACTTGATCCAGCCTGTCATTGCTGACAGCGTTCTGAAATGAGAAAACAAAATTAGAGGGCGAAAACAAGAACGTTGTGTGGAAGACGCGCAAGTTCCCACGAATTCAGCCAGAGCAATCGTGGTTGCGACCGGCAAAAACAAAAGACAAATGCAACAGCAGATAAAAACGTCACCATCAGGATGTGTTGACAGGGTGTGGGTGTTCGCCCGGAAAAAATAATGCAGGAGGACCTCTTCTACATCTCAACGGTGTTCTTGTGTGTCAAAAACACCAGCCAAAAGGGAATTTGTGATCCCTCTGCCTTGTTGAACACGTTTTGCGTGAACCCCACTCCATCATGTCATCAAACAAGACGGCACCCCATCAACTGCTGCAGACGCACGCGCCTTTCGCTTTCTCGCGTCCAAAGACACCCAAAGTAGTGTGCATGTTCACAGGGAGCCAAAGCCTCTTTGGAATCCGCTGGGACACGCACTTTTCCTCTTGCAGTTGCGACCGAGGTAGTTCCACAAAAATGCTACACGTTCCCAGTGAACCAAATCCAACCAGAAACTGTGTAGATTGAGAAACAGGTTGTGTCCGAGCGAAACTCAACAAATGTTTGTCAGGGTGTTTGATCCCACTGATCGAAAAGCGAATGGAACACAGATAAAAGTTTCTCTTTCATCGAGAAGTCCCAAGAAGCCAACGAATGTGCATCACGAGCAACACTGCGCCACCGAAGAAAACAAGTCTTTTTCAGTTCAGAGCGAGAGCAACAAAAGGCAAACATGGACTCCCTCTTCCAATTTGGCCGTGGAGGCTTCCAGGCTTTGCTTTTCACGGAACAAGCGCCGAACTCGCACAGCATCGTTTGTTCCTCGAGGCCTCTGCGAGGCAGCATCTCAGCAAGTCTGTCTGCCGTGCAAGTCGTATTTGCTCTCCTCAGGTGGAACGTGTGTCGATGCATCATTGATTCGTTTAAAAGTGGATCAATTTATGACCCATTTACTGAGTAAGTGATGCTTCAGACAAACCTCCACAAAAGGCAGCACTCAACGAGCAATCCGGGAGAGTCCATAGGAGGAGGAACGCACAGCCTTGAATTCACAGGTAAGTTTCACAAGTGCTTCGTGCAAGATGCACAGGCGCTTGGTTTCACCTGGACATTATCAACTCAACTGAGCGAGTCACTCAACTGGAGCAGGTACGACGTGCGAGAAGCATCAACAAAGGCTTTGAGCAAGCATGAAAAATGAAAGCTTTGTTGCGTGCGTGCCAAAAAAAGGGCTGCAAGCACAGACGAGCCAGTCTGCAAAATGACTCCATAGTTTGTTGGGTTTCTTTTTTGACTTTTTTGAATATTTTGCGTGAAATAAACCGACTGTGATAAAACCACAAGATTTGATAACAAATTTGAACCTGCTGCTTGGACAAGGTAAGAGAACATGTCATTGACTGAAGATGCGCTTTCTTCAAAACAAAATATTTTGGGCAATTTTTCAACCTCAAAGAAAATACAAACCAGTCTCCTGACTGCATCAAACATTCATAATACTATTCTTCTGAGACAAAAGTGCACCTTTCCTCTTTTCCAGGGTTGTGATGAGCACACAACAGTTCGTCACCAGGCAACGAAACACAAAGTGAACAATCGAGCCCTGGGACCAAGCCAGCCGATATGGCTGCAATGTTCAGATGCAACGCCTGCTACATCAAGTTTGCGCAAGAGGAAGCGCTCGAGGATCACATCTTGGCCTTGCACTCAAATGGAAACCCGCACACAGAAGCTGAGAACCTCAGCAAATGCAAAACCATTGTGGATGCCAATGATCGAGATGCACCCCACTTGCTGCAGCCAGAAAAAAATGGATCACCAACAAAGAGCAACGTTTTCAAAACATATCAGGATGAATTTATTACAATCTACGAAACCAAGAACTCGGTGTTTCCTCGGCCGTTGGTGGAGGACTACTCTGGAGACCCGGGTCACCTCGACAAGGTGCTGCTGAAGGTTCCGAGTCCAGACCACATGCGCCTCACCCTGCCGGTACTCGAGCCACTGATGACGGCTGAGAAGAGGTTCAAATGTAATCTGTGCGACAAGTCCTTCACGCGCAAGGAGTCGCTGCAGTACCACTTCTTCAGCCACACCGGAGAGAAACCCTTCAAGTGCTCGCACTGCGGAGCTGCCTTCAGAGCCAAACCGACTCTCAGGAACCACCTCAGAACCGTGCACACCAACACACCGACGGAGCAGCACACCACAACGACAGCTCCTCCCGTCAAACTCAAACCTGACAAACGTGTGTTCGTCTGCACACTCTGCTCCAAAAAGTTCGCGACCAAATTTCGACTCAACATTCATACTCACACGCAGCATGGAGAGCTTCCGTTCGAGTGTTCTGTGTGCCTCAAAAAATTTCCCATAATATCAAGACTCGAGGTCCACATGCGGTTGCACACAGATGATGACAAAGTATCTGATAACGCACTGGCTTCCAACACAAAACCATCGCAGCAAAACTGGTGCGACAGCAGGTTGTTTCCAACTATCTCCACTGTACGAGCTGACGGAATCACGAAGACACTGGGGCAGTTTGTGGAAATGTGTTCGAGCTCTGAGAAGATGGAGGAGAGAAAGCCTTTCACAACCGACACAGTGAGAGAATCAAAGCCAACTTCAGGCAACCCGATCAAATGTGGAGGGACCTTCCCCTCAAAAATTAAGTTGAAACTTCATCAGGAAAAGTGCTCACAGAAAAATGGCAAAGGTGCATCGCAGCTTGCAGCGAGGAAATCTCACATGTGTCCACAATGCGGCAAGAAGTTCACGATGAAGAAGAACCTCCAAACTCATGTCGCTTACACACACTTTGCAGGTCAAATGCGTTACAGTTGTGACAAGTGTGACAAATCTTTCCACCACAAATGCCGTTTGAAAATTCACAGGATGAAAATGAATCACTGAACCAAAACTGTGCGATGCTTCAAGTGCAAGTGCTGAACTGTTCAAAACTGAGATCAAGACAAGAGAAAATCACAAATCGACATGTGGAAATGAGGACTCAGCTTTCTGCAGTCAGTCCATTTTTTCCGTTCTCGAACATATCAATGTGTGCTCTTTCTGACGGTGACTTTTCACTGCCTTTCCATTTTCACCGCTTGTTGCGACATGTACATTTTTGTGTTTTGTGGCGAAAAAAGAAAGACAACCAACCTGTCTAGTCCAATATCCAGCTTGTTTTCCATTGATTCCATGATTTCTCGCTTTCTCTGCACACATTCACCATGCTTGGGCGATGTGCTGCAAACCAAAACAAGAACACTTGTCAGTATCGAGAGGTGCCTTGGTGAAGCCGTTGATGTGAGTGCACAATGGCCCAACTGCTGACGAGCCTCACCCCCGGACAAATTTAGAATTTGTAGGGAAAGGGCGTGGTGGCCGTATCTGAAAGGCTGACTGAAAGGAGTCGAAAAAAGAAAATGATGTCCGCCTTGAACTGAGCAGAACCGGAGGGGCACATCTTACAAGAAAACTCTTATCTCCCATCCCACAAGACAACTGTGGAACCTAAATTTTTGCTCGTGTGTGAGCATACTGACTAGAACCCCTCCTCACACAAGACAGCCTGACAGCCAGCCAGACTTGTTTGTCCACACTTGTTTGGAATTCCTATCCCAGGAACAACCTCTGGGCAATAGGTTGTTCAAGGATATTTGGAGTCAGAGTAAATTTTGAAGATCACTGGATGCCAAAAGCAGAAGCGTAATGGATGCAGACGCCGCCTCCAGAAACGCGCTGTTCCAAAGGCACAACGCAGCATTTTTAGCGATCTTTCAACAGCAATAATCGGTCGTGAGTCAATTGAGTTCAGTCTCACAATGATGCACAACGTTTAACACCGCCCAAGCTGCCCGGACGGATGCAAAAACATTGTTGCACCCCAGCAATGAAAACCCACCTGACCAGCGGGATGAGGTGATCACTGAACTGCTTCTCGAACAAGTGGAACATGGTGTTCGCCTGCCCCACGACATCGAAGAAGTAAACTTCTGGTTGTATTTTGGGATCGGCCAGCGGAATTGCTGAGAAAACAAAAGGTAAAATACACATTTTGCGCAAAGCCGACACATTGTAGATCTGTTTCACTGGCACACGAAAATTGAACGAAAGTCAAGCCTGCCGATACCTTGTAAGCCGAGCTCGAGAGCGTAGTCTATGTGTTCCACACACAAGTACTGCACCAAGATGTCGAAGATTTTGGCAGCATGGTTCGGAAGATCGGTTCTGCTGGATAACTATTGCAGAGGACGGAAATTGATCCAAAATGAAAGAGGACACAAACGAGGAACTTTTTCACATTGACCATCTGATTTTGCAGCAAATGATTCTTACAACTTGACAACGTTTGAAGGCCAGCTTGGATTCCTGAAGCAGATTGATAGCCACTTCTTGAGACAGGAAAGTTTCACCACCGTAGTTTTCAATCGTAGGCCCCAAGTTGATGTTTGCTTTGGTACCAATTACATTTTGCAGGTCTCTTCTAAACTCGTGAATCCTGAGACAAGAACAAAGCAAGAATCAATAAGTCACACATCCCGCACTGTGTGGCGCGAGCCAAAGTCACCAATGATCGCTTCTTGATAAATTCAGAGCCAGAATCTCCGTCAGGTCACCGCCACTGAAGCGCACAAACAAGTCTTCTTGTCTTCCGAGTCACGGAGCTCGTTCTGCCTGCACCAATACCAAGTCCCTCCCCCCCCCGCCCACCTAACGAACATCGCACACACTTTTCCAGCCGGGAATCCTTGCTTCGGCTGGCTAACAAGCAATGCGAAACTTACCCTCCACTCTGAATTTGTTTTTTCTGGTGTTTCATCGAGTCGTAGTAACGATGCAAAATTGCAGAACTTTTGTCCTTCAAGAACCGGCATTCCATGCTGAAAGAGACCAGAAGGAAATGCGCTTGGAAACCAAAACAGCGAAGACACAAAAACTGCGCCAAATTCGTCCATGGCAAAACAGAATGACCCAGCGATGTTCTCACCTGATATACGTGTCGAGGTATCTCCCAAATATCGTCTTCGTTACTTTGGTCAGAAACGTGGAATCATTTCCAAGTTTGTACGATGACAAATGGTTCGACAGTTTGGTGGTCCTGAAGAAAGGAACAAGTTCTATGAACTGCGACGGAACATCTTTGAGTCGTTTTTCTTGCGATACTGTCGACACAAAAGAAACAAAACAATCTTACTTCTGATACAGACTCAACAAATTCCGCAAGTACTTTTCCATGTCACTGGTGTCCGACAGCGTCCGGTTGATATGCTCCTGAAACGAAATGAATGTGAATTTTGAGAATTTCCAGCGCGCGTCAGATGTCACACACCCGACGCCTTTCGAATGGCTGTTATGACAAAAAGTCGACCGCGTTTTCCCACCTGAAGTTTGCTGGTATAGATATTGAGCACCAGTTTGGACATGACGACCTCGGGGTTGGTGAACACCTCGTTGATGAGCGTGTTGGTTCTTGCGCACAGCGGAGGAATGTCCTCGAACACATCACTTCTGAGAAACGCATTCTGCAACAATGATCAGACTTTCATGAACACTGACCAAACGTCACTGTTCTATTTGAGCGGTGTCAGTGTTTTTGTCTCTAAGCAACAGTGAGCTTACCTTTTGACTGTGTTCAATGAAAGCATCAATGCACTGGTTGTACCCCTGAAAAGCAAGTTTGACACACTTCATTCAGAAACCACAGAAGAAACAGAATTGTCCCTCTCCTGGTGTGTTGCTGGTTTGCGCGACGCAGAAACACACTTTCTTGACTCGCAGACTCTACCTTGAAATGAGACAGAACCGCAGCGATCCTCTTCATCTTCCTTTTGTCCCCATCGTGATGAGCGATTTTGAAATCTTCAATCAGGTCTCTCTCAATTTGGTCGTACTTGGCTGCAAGGGTGTTGATAGGAACGTTTCAGCAAGACAACAGCAAATTCGAATTTCCTTCATTTGTTCTTGAAACTTTTGTGTGTTCACATGCATAGAGAATTCTTCACTCACACGCAATCCTGTTCCTGGCTTTGTCAAACCTGAAATATGAGGGGGGGGGGAGAGAGATAAGATGCGCATGGTCGTGTGTGTACGTCCGTGTGCGTATTTGTTTCGACAAAACAGCAAACACTGCAAATCATTTCACTGAAAACAAGACTGTACACTCACTGGCCTGCGGAAGGAAGTTCCTGTGCGATTTGGTACAGCTTTTGAATGATATCAGCCGCCAACTGGATCTGAAAAAGATCCATCACTTCGCTGAGAAAAACAATCTTCTCGCAAAAACAATGTCCCTTTTGTGATTTTTCATCGCAACCAAGATGTGTTCAGGTTTGTCAATTTGCTGCAGAGACAACTTGTTGCAAGCCTTGGCAAGCCAGAGCACCACGGTTCATTTTGGATGGAGTGCGCTTCGGTATTCCTTTTGAGCGAGTGCAACAAAGTACCTGGAAAGGGTCGTTGAAAACTTCTGACTGCAGAGGCAAATCTTCGAGGAATTCTGAGAAGAATTTCATCAGCCTGTAAGCTTCTGCAGCTCTCGCTCTTGGAGTGTTCACGCCTTCCAACTGGTCTCCAAGGTGGACTACTTTCGTAGCGACAAAGTTGATTCGTTCATCCAGGTCTCGAAAGTGTGAAAACGCCGCCTGCAAAATTTTCATTTTCATTTACGTGCAAGAACATAAACTTGGCCCTCTCACGTATCGCTATTAAGAACACATGTCAGCGCTGAGATGCGCTTCGAGGATGCTGCGGTTGTTTGAGAATTCACATTTCGCTCAGATGGGTCTCATGATGCTTTGCAAGCTGTCATATCAGGGCGTCGCAAAAAGGTCAAATCCCCCCCCCCCGCCCGCAGGGGAATGAATCTTTTTTCCAGCATGTCCCGGACGGCCCAACGTCACAGAAAAAGTCGCATCGATACTGTCACCAATCGGTGTGTACCAACAGGAAGATTTGTGATGTGAATTTCTGGCAAAATTTACCTGTGTCTTTGCGTCATACCTGATTGTGTTTCTGCAGTCCTGTGACTCTCATCCAGTGAGCCTTCTCCTCTTCTTCACACGCCCTCTCGAGCTTCTCTACCTACAATAAATGAAATCATTGTGAGATGAAAATGAAGATTTCACACCAGGTACAGATTTCACAGTGGATGCTGTTCAGATTCAACAGAACTGCTTGTTCCGTGCATTTACCTTCTTCTCCATTTTGATGTTCATGGTTTTCAGGTCCTTGATCGTCTTCTCGAATGCAGCGTGCAATGCCATGGGTTCAAAATCGTCGGGGTTGTTCCTCGACATTCCTCCAGTCGTCCTCCAGGCGAGTCGCTCCACAAACTCATCCGGGTCAAACGGATCCTGAGAAGGATGAACAAGAGGAAAATGTCGGTGTCTGGATCCATTTCGGGGATTGTAGTTTTCACACAACAATATCGGTGGTGGTTCAAATTGCGAGTAGACTCTAACAAATACTTTGTGCTCCCTCCCATTTTGAAGACGGGTCTGTGCTCGAGTACGAGGATGACACTGAAAGTCTTTTCCATCACTTTCAGCACTCCGCTGCGATGAGGCTTTGTGCTCGTCCGCTAATTGCCAATTGAGACATTGTTCACTGCAGTCAACAGCAACGATCATGACGGAAAAGAGTTATTTAAGTGTCACCCACGTATTGAGCAGGCCTGTTCCTTCAACCTGCCGACTGGTTTCTGGGCCAAGAGCCACCTGCCACTTCAACTTCCGCGATGAGACTCACCTGCTCCACTTCCTGCAATGACATGTTGTTCCAAATGGTTTCCCAACCCCAAAGGCACCGTAAAAATCCTAAATTGTGATATCCAAACAGGAAATCCAGAAACCGGAAGCAGTCCGGTGTCTCAAGAAAATGTTCACAACTGTGGGTGTTGAGAATCATCCTCCCAGCGATTCATCAAACTGCCCATCACAAACGCAAATTCAGAAAATTTCATCGAACGAATCACACTCCAGATGAACGTTCGACATGTTATTCTTCTGAATTCATCAAAGAGCAGTAACCCTTCTCTGGCTTTTGTAGATCTACTTTATTTCAAACACTCAAGTATCACAAAATAGCTCAGAACCCAGAACCCCAGCTACCAGCGTCAGGGTGACAGATGATATGCAAGAGAATTGAAAATCAGGTGGCTGCGAGTTTATCAAGTTGACTACAACTTCACAATGATTTCATCGTTCGGCTCCAGTCCGTACTTCAGAACACCGTTTTTGGCTGAAGCCCACGCCATGCGCTCCGTGGTAAAATGTTGTGCGATGTCGCCCGAGGAGCTGACAACGATCACTCCGCCCGAACCCTTCACCCGATCCGCCATGAACGACAAACTCGCCTCCGCCGCCACTTGCGCCGACAACCCTGGATACGAAGCAAGTTAACAGATGCATCTACAACGAGAAGCTCACGGACGAATCAAGTGCTGAATACCGTTGGAAAGGAGCAAACCTTGCTGCATGAGCATGATGATCTTGTGCGCCAGACAAACTCTCATGATGGACTCTCCGTGACCAGTGCAGGAAACGGCTCCGACCGCGTTGTCACAGTACCCGCCACTACCTACAGAACTTCACGCGATGAGTGATTGTAGCATCACTCGTAACCATCAACAACTGGTCCAACTCTTCACCTTCCGCGTTTCCCGAGAAAATGTTCATTCACAAGGAAGGGGCTTTGGGAAACACAGGGGAAGGTTGGGAAAAAGTGCTAGTGTGTGTGTGTGTGTGTGTGTGTGTGTGTGTGTGTGTAAGTGTGTAAATCATTGCTGGACACAGTCAACCACATAACAGAACAAACAACAGCCTCTTTGGGCAGTCTGAAGGCATCTCAAAAGAACTCTTTCTTCTCAGAATTTGTGTTTGTGTGTGTGTGTGTGTGTGTGTGTGTGTGTGTGTGTGTGTGGTGTTTCCGTTCAAATGTGACCTAAATTGCAAGTGGGTCGGCTGAGTCTTTTCCCTAGGGGTGTTAGACATTCTTCGAACTCTGCCCAGAGCTGTTCTGTCCCCATAGATCGACACCACAGCGATGGTAACAAACTTGTGTGTGGTTTTGCAACCGTTTGAACATTGGCAGAAATACATGTATGAGATAAAATTACCGATGATAGGACTGTCGCCGACTCTGCCTGGCTGTTTGGCAGTGATCCCACCGGTTGAAGTGGCGAACGCAACATTGCCATCTTTGTCCAAGGCACAAGCACCGACCGTGTCGTGGCCACTGCCTTCTTTTCTGAAAAGAGTGTCAATGATTCATAAAATGGAGCACAAGACACCACAATATACAGCTGAGACACACACTATTCAAACTGACAACCTCTCAAATGAAGGAATGAGAGATCGCAGACTCTCATGGACTGAGCTTGTTTTACTGCCGGATCTACTGGCAGGAGTGCTCTGGCAAACGCGTTCGTTTGTCAAATTACCTGATTCTGAATGACACGTCGACGACATTTTTGAATTTTAGGAAGTATTCAAATTCTTTCTTCGCAGCTTCAGTGACAAGTTCTTCTGTGGGTTTCATGGGAATTCCGAGTTCCGCAGCCAGTTGGTCTGCACCTGTTCCAACGACCAGTGCGTGATCCGTCTGAAATGTCGACCAACTCAAACTTCCCACACACGCCTTCCACAAACACAATCAAACAGCACGAAGGCTTTGGCATGTTGTCACCACGATGATCACAGATTCTGATTCGACGGTCTTCGTCTCACGAATCGTTGGCAATCTGCACTCACTTTCTCCATGACGCTTCTGGCGAGGGAGACAGGATGTGCGACGTTGTGCACGGCCGCCACGGCGCCTGAGCGCAGCGACGCGCCGTCCATGATGACGGCGTCCATCTCCACCTCCCCGGCGCTGTTCAGCGAAGACCCAACTCCTGTCGACAGAGGCAGATCAAGAGGCTTCAATCAGTGAAAAAACAGTCGATTCGAGCTCCCGTGCCGCCAACTGGTGCCATTTACAGCTCTGAGCAAAAGAGACCGCCAGTTTCAGGTGGCTTCGCTCCTAGTGGGCCTTCAAAGAACAATTCCCACACAAACAAATGCCCGCCCCTTCTTCCCTCCCCCCCCCGCCCTCCTCTCTCCGTCAGAGCGTCTGCACACACAACCAGACAATACCCGGGTTTCAAAGCGATCGAAAGTCAAAAGATCAACTTCTGTAGATCTACCTGCATCGAAAGCTGGGTCGTTCTCCAAACTTCTGACAGCTGCTTCCACAGCGTCTACCGCACTTCCTCCATTCTGCAGAACCTGGACATGAGGTAGATGAAGTGACACACGTACTCGTATGACAGCTGCAATACAATTCATCGGTCTTCATTCAAAACACGACGACGAACCTGGTAGCCACGAAGCACGGCGTCCTTCACGCCGCGGCGACTCGCCTCCGCCATGTCGTCAGGAATCGCCCACGCCCCGCCGTGTACGATGATAGCTGGGGTAACTCGAGATGACATCTCCAAATATCTACTTTTGTGAATGCTTCAAAGCGTTTGTCATCTGCTGTGTAAAATTAAGCCTGCACAAAACGAACGGTTTGTCGGTCAAACGTTGACTTTTCAAGTGCAAAACCGAATTTGGTGCAGATGTCAAAGCAGACGAGTTTCTCAGATGGCACCTGCCTGGTTCAACTTCTTCTGAGTTTCAGCCATTTTGCGCTGCAAGTAATCTCTCTTGGCCTTCAGATACTTCAGTCTCCAAGACTTGAATTGATAGCCAATGAGCATTCCACAGGCGAAAGATAACGCAAGGTACAGCGCTAATTCCTTGTCTTGGACCTGCATGGTGGCCATGTTGACCTTCACCTCTGCGCCGCGCATGCGCAGAGAGAGAAAAACCGCGAAACCTGAACGAGCAAAGAGGGAAAATTAAAAATTGGAACGTTTTCTACACTGTTTCCGATGTGATAGCTGCGCAGAGTCGTGGATTTTCAATGGAAGATAACTCGGAAGCCACCGTAGAGGTACTTATGCCGAACTTGTATTGGTAGACATGCCGGAATTCAGGCAGTTGTGTTTTCCCACCCATTCTTCGTTGTCTTTTGGTGACGACGTTGAACTCGAAATGTCCAATCGTGATCTGGATCTTTTTCTGAAGTCTAGATCTAGAATCTAGACTCTACGTGTGTCAAGATCTGAGAGTAGATTTTATCTCGCATCAAAGTGGATGAATGTCTCAAAGAATCTAAATTTTGGTTCAAGTGACACAATTAGTGTGCAGTAGCAGACGAACGTAGAGCCCAGATCTCGTAGAGTCTAGATCTGGACTCTCCACCTTTGTCGCTTGGCTGTGTCCTCGATTTTCTACACAGGCGCGCCCGAAGGATTGAGCTCAGGTGTACGTATGAGTGGGCTCAATTCGAGCACACTGGTATAGAATCTAGTCTTCAGTTGGGGCCTATTCGATTGCAGCGCAAACAACCGCAAATTTGCGGTCAGTTTCAACTTGCGCTCCTCCAGTCTGTTAGATTGCAAGTGCCAACCGCAAATTTGCACCGCAAACAGTAGAAACTCAAATTTGGTGGTTCAGTCAGTTTGCGCTTTGTCCCAAAAATGTAGTTTTGGGGTTTTTTCTCAAAACTGAAGCTGTTACCATCAACAAAATGGTTGTTGCATAGGACTTTGGTTCCTCTGTGAAGAGTTCCGTACGATTGCAACCAATCAGATGGGTGGGTGGGAGAAATCATCTGCAATCAACTTCCTGTGTACAAAATGTCTGAGGTAGGTCTGAATAAATTGAGGAAATTGTGCAAAAAGCCAATGATGCTCTGCGTATGAGTGAGCGTCTGTGTCTGTCATATTGTGTTGTAGGTTTTGGAATTGAAATACAAAGTTGAACACATCAATTTTTACATAAAATGTACAGCAACGGATTTGAC
>JAAUXT010128624.1_pt1 | contig 43633 bp, 57 predicted proteins | sample 7278171 | NCBI WGS metagenome assembly JAAUXT01 (sample SAMN14350112, study PRJNA611818) | marine sediment metagenome | isolation source: surface marine sediment (1.8m) | place: French Polynesia: Moorea | collected 2018-08
GGCACTGCATCCCTGTGCAAGTCAATGGGTACAACATCTCTGTGCAAGTCAATGGGCACTGCATCCCTGTGCAAGTCAATGGGTACAACATCTCTGTGCAAGTCAATGGGTACAACATCTCTGTGCAAGTCAATGGGCACTACATCCTTGTGCAAGTCAATAGGCACTGTGTCTCTGTGCAAGTCTATGGAGTCTGCGTCCCTGTTTAAGTCAATGGGCACTGCATCCCTACATTCAGAGTTATGGGGACTGCATCTCTGCCCAAGTACATGAGAGCCACAACCCCATGCAAGTCCAGGGATGTGACATCTCTGTGTAAATCAATGGACGCTACATTGAACACAGAACACCCGTGACGCATCCAGCTTGAGTACGACCAAATGCAGAAAGTGGAATAGATTTTTGATCTGAAGCTGCCGTCCTCGGCACCGCGCATCTCCGTGCGCAACCAAAGCTGCTGTGTGAAGATCCTCGCTGTCACTTGTCACAAGTTGTGCTGTGTCCGCCCAGGAGGGGCTCATTCTTCGCCTTGTGCGAAAGAGGGGGACGAAACCCTGTGTGTGGGCTACTCAGTGCCAGTGTCAAGTCATATCACCCTCTGTGAGCACCTACCCATATTTGTCTATGGGGACTTGTTGACTGCTCTATATTTGGCTGTGAACTGAATACATGTGGAGATGCACCTGAAGCTCTGAGGACTGGTTCACACCGGATGTCGTTGACGGTTCGCCCCTGCTGGAGTCATTGCGACGCGGCGCCCGTTGCCTTCACCAGAGCGCGTCGCCTGATGGTCCCAGGGTGAACCCGGCCTGACAGCGTGCGGTGGGACTAGCTGCGGAGAGGAGTCGCGTTGTTGTGCGGTGTGTACCGTGTGTACCGTACACAGCGGAGACGCCGACCACGCGGAGAGAGATAGAGAGATTGGGATGAGAAGCACGCGCCGCGCGGTGGGGACTCGGATGGGCGGAGGGCCCACCTACCGCACAGCGGCCACGTTCTGCCGCGTTCACGCTGGAGGCGTCGCGCGCTGCGTCCGCTGAGCGCTGTGTCCCTGTGTACGTCAAGCGGTGCTTCGTTCTCCCCACTGACGCAGTGCATAAAGAACGCATAAAGAACGCAACCTCAACTGAGCGTGACGCTCCCCGTGTGCACGAGGCCCCAGGTTCAGGTTCCGCCACCGGGGCGCACGACGAGGACGACAGGATGACGAGGATACAGTACGCAGTGCGCAGAGCATTCCTGAAGAGATCAGGCTGCTCCGCTTTTTAGACAAAACAAACTGTGCTCTTGACTCCGAGCGTACTTCGAACCCGTCCACCCAGCGCGCCTTGTCTGACAACTTGTTTTCGGATACAACAACACCACACGACGGCGCTGCACACGCTGAATCTACTCGCACTTCTCGCAACTGAGTGACACGGATTGACAGAGTTACGGATTATACGCACAACGCCAAGCCAAGATGCCCGAATTTCGAATCGGAGGCCTCAAGCTGAAATTTAACGACAAGTATGGAAGAAAGGTATGTTGTTTCGGATGATTCAGTGGGCTCGACGCTGCGCCCGGTTTCAGCTGAGTCGACACTGACTTTGTTGGCAGGCCCTGTGTCATGTCATGTCGGGGAAAACAAACACAGCGCATGATTACTCATTCATATTCAACCGATTTTGCTCGTTTGTAGGCGACTCCAGGGTTGGATCCAGGCTCCTTGGGGCCCTGCCCCTGGAAAAATGACACTGCCCGACGTTTTCGCACAACACGAGCAGATTCTGCCCCCATTTTCACATTTGTCGAATTTGAAATCGGCCCCAAGGGCGTGGGCCTCTCCGGGACCAGATCCTGAATCCGTCTCAGGAAGCGGGGAATTTTTCCTGCTCAAAACACGGCAACTGCAAATCCAATGAAACTGCGGCGCTTGCTTTCACAATTTCCGTCTCTAGGTAACGCAAATGCGTGCGAATCCAGGCTTTTCCTCCACATTCAGTGTGCATTGTGTTCCGGGCGTGCTGCTCCAATGGAACCGACGCGAACGAGCCTTGTTTGAACCGCGGGACGCCTGCTCTGCTTTTCCACTGACGTGTTTTTTTTTCTGTCAGGCATCAGCCATTTGCATTCCTAAAATGTGTACGGAAACCAAAAGCACGTCTTTTTCACACAGGCAAGCCAACTTTTTGTGCCTGTGAGAATAATGCGTTTTTGTTCAGAATTGGCATTGTTGAAGATCTTGCACTTGACATTGGGATCCGTAGAAACTTCAGAGATAAAATATCTTCTCCGCTGACTGAAGTTCTGCTGAAATTCGCAAACAGATCCTGAAAGATTGCTTCTCAACCACGAAAAGGCGTCCCCTTTGTCCGTGTTCCCGACTTTGGCTGTATTTTTGTGACACATTTGCAGTGAGATGCAGAGCCCCAGGTTGTGGAGTTGATGTCAGTTGCAGGTGCGTCAGCAGTGACTGCAGTTTACATCTCCCCGAAGCTCCACACAGTCTCTGAGCTGTTTCACACTGGATTCGTCAGGCACTGCGTTAGTGCAAAAACACACACAGGACTCCCACGGAGCAGTGCAGGGGGATGACGCGCGGACCGGCCAGTGTGAAACGGGTCATCCGAGACCGACACCTGACTAGTTGTTGCGATTGTTTTCTCGTGACGTTTTCAGGTACACTTGGCACACAACCTGATTTTGCAGGAACTAAAAATTAAATCGACGCACCATTTTTCGCACTTGGTTCTTTAACTCTTAATGTTACTCATGATAACCTGCCATCTGAGCCTTTCGGGTATTTTAGTGGTGTGTAGACCGCTTCTATTTTGGTGATCTAATTCAGGGCAGGTTTGCATTGGATGCGTTTTGGGTCGCCACTCTGTGCAAGTGCATTGCGACTTGTACAAGAGAAAAAAACTAGCGCATCTGATGTGAACCTGGCCTGACGCCACTGTTTCTGGGACCGAGCACAGTTTTAACATCGGACGCGTCCTCGCCTGTAGATCGCTACTCACAGCCTAACTCTGGGACACGACTTTCGATGCGCATTTCACTGGGACGGAGCCCACTGCAGGTAAAACCTTCCTCCTCTTCTCTTTGTGAGAAAGTGTGATGAAAGCGAAGCATTGAACGAGGAATGTACGAAAAAGAGCTGCGCTTTCATGCCACAACTGCTGATCTCCCTGCACCCCAGAAAGGTTCCCTTCTCGCTTGAAAGCACCGGCGGGTGGAGCAACACTCCCACCGTCCTGTCAGAGGTCCCCCTCTGTCACCAATCCTGGGATGGCTTGTCTCAGATCGCCAGCAAATGCAGAATCCATGTCGGAAGTGAGTAAAACACAATGAGACGCTCCAGGTCCCAGGCTCCAGTGTGCCCAGGTCCCAGACTCCAATGTGTCCAGGTTCCAGGCTCCAGTGTGTCCAGGTCCCAGGCTCCAGTGTGCCCAGGTCCCAGGCTCCAGCGTGTCCAGGTCCCAGGCTCCAGTGTGTCCAGGTCCCAGGCTCCAGGGTATCCAGACGCTTATGTCCCATTGACCTCGGGCCCAGGTTCTTTGACCCAGAAACAACTCAAACGTCAACGATGTTGCTCAACCCCTCGTATTTTGCTTGAGCGAAAAACACAACCATGGCGAACGTCCTGGGAGAAGAGCAGAGGCTCGGCTGCTGCTGCTGGGACGCTCCACTGTGAGAGCAAGACAAACCTTTGCAAAATAAACCTTTGGTGGCTCCAGGTCCTTCACATTCAGACTGACCTCCGTCGGTCCTGGATTTCCCAACGTTCCGGCATTGCAAGGATGTGTTGCGTATTGCGTTCCCGTGTGGTCCAATCAGTGACACCTGTGGGCATGTCTGACGCTCTCACGTTACGATACGCTGTCTGTTGCAGGTGGCTGTCTTCAAGCATTAGATGCAGGAGGCGTCCTGTCATCTGGTGCACCGCTCTGCATCACGAGTCGACGTCAGCAAACCCAGAGCAGCGCGCGGCGTCTGACGTCATGACGTCGACTTGATAAACTAAACGTTTGAAACCTGTGAATGAAACACGGGTACATGTAGTGACACAGACCTGCTTAACACGACGCGCGTCCGGTTCGCTGTCCTGTACGAGTCAATGTGGCGTTTCTGAGATGCAGCACAGATGCGCGCAGTGTGGTGCAGGCCTGCGGGCCACACACCAAAACCGTGACAAGCAGTGGCATTCTAGCACAACGTCCGTCTGCGGGTGTTCGGGGTAAACTTCGTTTTTGTACAAAAGAATTCCTTCCCAGTGGATGGTGAGGATGGAGTTGTATCTGAATGTCAGTCCCTGTTCTTTGTTTGATTTGTATGCACAGCCTGGCAGATATCTTTCTCTTGGGAAGACAAACATTGTGTGTGTGTGTGTGCGTGCGTGCGTGTGTGCGTGCGTGTGTGTTGTGAGGTTCAGGTGTTTTCCTGTGTGCAGTGGACCTGTGCTTGTGTTGTGTGTGCTGATCTTGAGTTGCGGGTGTGATACGTGTGTGTGTGTGTCAGGTGTGTGTGTGCGTGTGTGTGCGTGTGTGTGTGTGTGTCTGTCTGTGTCTGTGTGTGAGGTGTGTGTGTGTGTGTCAGGTGCGAGTGCGCGTGTGTGGTGTGCACACAGAATGGGATTTTTGATGAGAGTCGCGATTGAAAGGTGGTTTACTTGTTTGTGAGTACATGTTTTGTGGTGAAAAAAGTTTTCTATTTCACAAGTGGTGCGTCACATGTGTCGTCCCTGCTCCTGGGCTGTGACGACTCAGCGGGCGCGTCAGTTGTTCAGCACGAAACACGTGACGCACCCGGCGTGAAACGGGCTTTGGTTTTGTGAGCTGTTTTTGTTAAGTTTTATGTTTTGCAGAATTGTATGTGTGCACTTCGCTTCGTGTTATGCAATGTGCATTTTGCAATGCGTCGCTTCACTGAAGGCAATTCACACACAGATGTAGATGCGTGGTCGGTGGCTGCAGGCTTGTGCGTTCTTGGACAAAAATTGCACAATGTCAAATGTCCCTGCAACCTTCTTCTGTGACGTCTGAAAACGCCGCCGCAACCCACGTAGAAACGTCTTACTGTATTTGTGAAGCCCATTTGGGTCCAGGTCAAAAACAAGACTTTTGAACAAATGCGGGAGAACATACTCGTGTACGCTATAAAGGTCAGTTTTCACTGTGTCACCAGGTTTTTGTTGAGCTCGAAATGTTTTCTCACACATGTTGGACCTGACGCGTCGCAATTCAAGTCAGCGGACTCAGCGTCGCCGTGACACGTGTACGGCGTGTGTTCTTGTTTGAAGTGAATTGCTGGGACTCAATAATGGGTCGTTCGAGACCTCCGATCAAAGATAAACTCGCGACAGAAAGTTCCCGAGAGAAACATGAAAAACACGAGTTGAAGTGAAGTCGAACTTGCAAACCCGACATATTCCTGTTTGTGAGTTGTTCTGCAAACTGTAAATTATCTGTGTACCTCACTGTGCTGCTAAATTGGAATAAATAGACAAGTTTTCATCTCGTGTACCAACTGACCACTGTCTCCGCCAGGAATGGAAAATTTGCAGAAGAAGCGGCCTCCGGAGCAAGATCTCTGCAGTCTCCGCAGATCCAGGAGTCCGCATGGGTCCGCCCTCTTTGAACCGCACAAACCGAGGGCGCGACAATGCTTTGCTTTACGTGTGTGTTGTTTGAAGTTGAAGAATCGAGATCAGGCCACCCCTCCAGAACAAAATTCTGTTTTCGCTCCTCGTTCTTCCCACTTGACGACTGTCTTCGTTTCCTTTACAGACTCGTGTGCTGTGCATCGTGGAGTTGTTTCCCATGTCGGGGACAAATACGGTCGGCCTGGTTGATTATGAGCAGAATTTCAGCGCGTCAGCCCAATTTCTTAATGAGTTGAAGTTAAATTGGGCAGAGATGGCACCGGCATTTTGGGACAAAACTCGAAAAAAACCCGGAATTCCGAATAAATTTTCCTGACTGTGATCAAATTCCACCGGGCTGACTCTTTTCTCTGAATCTTCTGAATTCCAAATACGAAAACGTGTCAACTGGTGGACAGACAGTCTTTTCGTGCTATTTGTGTTCGGCGGATCAGCTCAAACCAGTCGCTGCTCTGTCACACCGCACGACGCGCCTTGTTGTGTCGAGATCGCGTCAGGGGGAGTCTGCGCGTCAGGGATGAAAAACTTGAACTGGTCTTTATTTCAGCTTTCAGTCCATTTGAATTCGCAGCGAGGAGACGAATCTTTTCTCTGTTTCCGATGCAGGATTGGGATCGGGGCGTGATGTTTCAGGGGAAGCTAGTAAATATGTTGTGACATTGGCAGGGAAAGTGGATTGATGCGTGTGATTCTCGCTTCTTTGCAGACACTTGTCCACTCAGCAGGACACTCATCGGACTCCACAGAAAGTCTCATCAGGCTGTACTCGTTACAGCATGACTCTTGGATGAGTCTTGTTTCCAGGCTTCAGAAGATGATGATGCAGCTCAGGAGCTGTGATGACATCATTGCAAAGCAGTTGAATTCAATTTCAGATGAACCCCATTTTCACACGAGGTGCGTTGCACCTGGAATCCCTCCCTGCACAAGTCCTAGGGTCCTGCGTCGTCGCTTGCGACGCAGCGGCCTCAACTTACACAACCCGCGTCTTGATGTGAATCGGACCCATTTCAGCCATTGATCGTGTTCGCCTTGTGGTGGAGTCTGTGCTGTCATCTGTGCAGGGTGGGACATCTTCAGTTTTTCCGATCGTGCAGAACGTTTGTCTCGAGCACAGCTCCATGCGTGCTGTGATAATCCAGGGGTCCTGGGCTCCCTAACTGTCCGTTCCCCCTGACGCCTGAAGATACAAACTGACTCAAAAAATGTGGGCCACCAAGAACAACTGAAAACTTTTTCCCAGAAAGATTTGATCTGCCCCCGGTAAGGGTTCTCTTCCTCAACCAGAACCTTGGATCATCCCCTGCGGGTGTCAACGTTGGTTTCACACTGAATGCGTCAGGTGTTCCACGCAGTGTCCAAGAGTTTGTGAGGCACCGCTTGTGATGCGTGATGTTTAGTGGTGACTTCAACAGCGGCACCGCAACACAGGGCGCATGCAGGGTGACCTGAAACTTGGCCAAAGCGTGAAATGGTCATTTTTCAATTTTTGCGAAACCACGTCAAATGTGCGCGTGACCCGATTTGAACTGACCATGTCCCTGACGCTCGGGTCACCTGCGCCCGATCCCCGGACTCGGCCCAAGTCGCGACCGAACTCACTGAAGAGCGTCCGAGTCGGAGGGAACCCTCGCCTCCTTCACACAGATAGATCTATTCCGTCAGTTTGGTTTTCTGTGTGGACACATTTTCTGTCATGATTACGACACCGGGTTCAAGAATAGAACACTTTGCACGAATGTGACATTTCGCAGGGGCTGAGCTCTGCTTGGAGTGGGTCTTGGAGGGTTTTGGTGCCGCGCCTCTTTTACCTGATGAGGGAACATCCGGTGTCTGCGTGAAGACAGCGCTTGCGAGACGATCAGCATGGATTCAGTGGGCAAAGTAGGGAACATGTGACTCCCACTCGTCCCGCCCCGTGGGGATCGCAACCACTGCGTTATTTGGGCAGAACCAGGGGAAACCCCATTCAGAGCAGAGAAGAACCAGATCCATGTGGAGACCCATGTTGGGGAGTGTGTCTCTGCTGGGACACCGGCCGGCCTCGCCTGCGCTCATTCACACTCACACACACGTGTGTTTCCGTGTGTGCAGCGAACCGTGTCGAGCGGGTCAGTGTCGCTGCAGCGGATCCCGTCTCACTTCACAGTCGACTGAACCCGGCCTCTTCTCTCTGCGCTTGCCTATGTGTGCTGAACACACACATTCCAAACCTGGGGTGTTTTCTGTACGGGCTCAGACAGCCACACAACGAGGAACTGGGTTCAGTAATAGATGACTGTTGTTGTGAAGCGATATTGTGCGCGGTGACCCACCCATCTCGTGGCTGCACAGCCCACTGCACACACAGCGAGAGAGCGAGCGAGCGAGGCCGCAGCGCTGATACAAGTAGCACGGGACGGGACACACAGAGGCTGCGGCTCGACGGGGGCTTCTAATACGGCCTCCACACACACGGTGACTGGGAGTACCTGACAAGCCTTGTTGATTCCAACGGCTGCGAATCTGCAAATGGAAACATCTGAAACTTTGTAAACACGCTGGAATGTGCATGTGTAGTGTGTGCCGCGTTGGAGAGTCGTGTCATGTTTAAACACTGGTGAACAATTTCGCTCAAGGGCTGGAGAGGACTCCTCACAACAAAAATAGCCTGTTCGCTCGCAGCCATTTACTTTTGTCTGCAAGCATTTTAATAAGCGTCTTTACACCTGGATACTCTGACCTGAAGTTCTTGTGGACAGACTGAGGCTCAGTTTCACTCCTCCCTTTGGAACGGACACCTTGAGAAAGAGTTCAGTTTTTCGGATTTGGATTAACGGAATCAAGTCAAGATGTCCACGGCGGATCGCAGAAGCTTGACATGGTCCACGAAACACAACTACGGCGCCAACACCCTTGCGCACCAGTTCCCCAATTTGCAGGTATACTCATCCATTTCTGGTTCTGACTCCTTTTCAGGTTGGACCAATTCTTATGAACCAATTCATAAGACCCACACGCCCTTCAGGACAGATTCACACTGGGTGCGCTGCGTGTTGCGTCTCTGAACACGTCTATTGACGCTGCGTCGTCGCTTGAACAGCATGACGTGGGGCAAAATGACGCACGCAGTGTGAACCGCGCCACAGACGCCTCCTTCCTATTGTGGCCACAAACATGACGAACGCTGAACATGATCAAAGACGACAGAGCCTCGCGCGCCGCAGGTTTCTGATCCTCAGTTGACGCTTCTGAACTCAAACTCAAGCATTCAAGACTGAAGAAACTGTTTCGGACTGTTGTAATGAGACGGCGGCTGTGGGCTCGTAAATCTCCAAAACAGGATCATTCTCCCAGGAAGAAGAAATTCTCTTCGAGTGAATCACGAAAAACATTTGCCACTGTTGTCCGTTCGTGCCGCAACAGTGTGTCGAATCCAAGCCAAACCCACACACACACGTCTCATTCTGTCCTTGCAGATCGGAGATCCGAAGAAAAAACCGCTCGTTTATGTACTCCGCTCGTAATTACCTGTCTAATCGCTCCCGAGTGTTTTTTCTCGTGTGCACAGACACGGAGACACGGTCGAAGGCGTCATGTGAACCGTGTCTTGTTGTTTGTCAAGACATAAACTACACAGGTTCCAGCAGTGCCAACAAGCTCAGGAAGAGAAAACAACACGAGGGACAGCTGTGTTGTTTTTTTGACGCCTCCAGCGGTGACAGTTGCGTTGTAACGTCAAACATGGCGACGTGAAACGCGGCGACGTCAAAGACGGAGACGTCAACGCGTGGCGGCGTCAAGAACTTCGCGTCACTGTCAGCGCAAGCGATATTCGTCCCTTGGGCATTCACTCATCCTACGTCCTGCAACCGACGCTGACGTTTTGACGCTCACGTTCACGCACGTCGACGTGTTGCACTGCAGATCAGCGCTCAGGATGCGGCGTCGGGCGCGGTGCGCGTCGAGGCGCGCTCTCCCAGCGGACGCGTCATGGACATGGGCGTCGGCGAGGTCAACGGCGTCTACACCGCCAACTTCACCCCGACGGAAGTCGGTACGTTCACTTCCGGTTTCTGGCGTGTGCTACACCGGATGCGATACACAAACCAATCCGTCGCAGCCCAGGGTGCATTCATCAGTGTTGGAACGCGACGAGCGAGTGATGCATCCGGTGGGAAAATTGATGCAGTCGAGAGTCTGCAGGCCAGCGTCAGTCTCGAGCCCTTTTGTCCCACTGGCGTGAGGACAGTGATGCACGAACGCAAAGCTCGACGCTTCCTGTCCCTGAAGAACCCGGCCTGATGAGTTCTGGCTCGATTTGTCCGCAGGTGACTGGAACATCTCGATCCTGTACGAGGGGCAGCATATCCAGGGCTCCCCGTTCAACGTGCGCGTCTACGACGCGGCGCAGGTCAAGGTGTTCGGACTCGAGGGCGGCTCCGTCGGCAAGGAGTTCAGCTTCTCCAGTGAGTATCTCACGCGCGCGCGCGCGCGCGCGCGCGTGTGTGTGTGTGTGTGTGTGTGAATGAACATGGTGTGCGGAGGATGCAAGATCCGATCGAGAACTGACGCGATCTCTTCTCCAGAACAAACCACCCCCTCCTTTTCACTCTTCCAAACAGAACGATTGAAGGTACAAAAGCAAAATCAAAAATTGATATAAAGTCTCCGGGTCACAAATGAGACAGAAACAGAAACGTTTTGGTCCCATCCTGCATCTGAACATTTGGTGCGTCAAGGTGCAAAATATTTGTGTGAGTAAAACGTGAAAAGTTCTGACTCAAACATCAGGTTGGATCGTACGTACAAATCTTTTGACACTTCAACGAAGATAATGTTTATCAAACGTCTGTGCGGACATATTTTGAAATGCATTCACGAGCCACATACCTCAAGTATGCTCAGAATGCGTGTCTCGCATCCTATTCAATTCCTGTCACTGTTCCCAACCCAAGAAGGATTCCTGTCAGCAGAGTCAGCGAACCCGCATCCACACGGAGAACCAAGACACCAAAAGGAGCCCAACCCCAGCCTGGAACAGAAACACGGAAACTTATGATTTTCTTGCCCCTGGATGCGCAAAGTCAAGAGGGTGGTTCTCATTGGGGGGGGGGGCAGGGAAGCGGGGTCCCTGGGACTGACCATCGCAGGAGTGCAGCATGTTACACCACACAGCACTGAGAGTTCCAAAGTCATCTGTCACTTCTCCAGCTTCAATGCACCAATCAAAATCTGTCAAAGACAGCAGTGTGTGAAAACGCGGTCGTGCACATTGCGTTCTGGACGGACAATTTGAGGCCCAGCGCTTCAGTTGCGTCCACCCAATGAGTGAAGAGCAGAAAACCCTGACGCGGTGGTTGTGATTGCAGTTGACTGCAGCCAGGCCGGGGACGGAGAGCTGACGGTGGACATCACGCACAACGGACGCAGCATCCCCGGCTCGATCCAGTCAGAGGGGCGCGGCATCTACCGCGCATGCTTCCTCCCGCAGGGACCCGGCGTCTACACCATCCGCGTCTACTTCGCCGGCATGGAGGTCCAGGGTGAGTACGGCCTCTCCCGCTACTCTACCGCCAGATCTGCACTGGATGACTCAAGTGATGCGTCACGTAACGTAGACAGCCTCGCTCGTTCAAGCGTGGGGGCGCAGCTGGTGAGGCATCCATTGGGAACAAGGTCTCTGCAACAGCCTGGTTGCACTGGATGGGTGTGTGGGTAATCAAGCAGAGGCGACAGTCGCAGATTCTTCCGCCTCAGCTTGCAGAGATGCCCTGAGTCTGGGCAGGACCAAGACCTCAAAAAGAGAAATACATGTAACCATGTTTCATCCCAATGCAAAAATCTGAATCTGATAGATGGTGTGGCCAGCAGAAATCCTGAGAGGCGAGTGCGTGTGATGTATTCTGCTCTCAGAGATTGACTCTTTGCAAACTGTAGAAATGATGTTGATCTCGTGAGCCATGTTTGGCTCCCACACCTCCGTCACGGCTCGATTCCTCCTTGTGGAATGTTCACTTTGCCCCTGGTACGTGCACATTGCGAATTGTGAGTCTTTCATCACTCAAGTGCACGACTAAACTGAATGGAATGGGCAAAATAGTGAAGGCATTTTTTGAAGTACACCCAAGCCCAGCTCGAGCTGTGGATTTGTAGGTTGAATGGCGATGCATCATCGCTCTGTTGTTAGACGCTCGTCTCTTGGATCCCTGTGTGTTGACATGTTGGGCCCTGAGGCGGAGGCTTTGCAGTGTGAACATGAACATGGACCAAACTATTTCCATAGCCGTCCTCCCTTTGCTCGGCCGTCCGTTGAGGCCGGGTTCACACAGCGAGCGTCACACGCCGCGTCCCTGTGCAATTCAATACGGGTTGCGTCGACGTGGCCAGCGTGGACCTGTACAGGGCCGCAACGCGTGACACGCTCCGTGTGAACTCGGCCTCAAGCCAAGGTCCACATACTGATTCACAGACACGACAGGACTTCCAAATCTTGCAGCAGGATGAGTCAGGCCCGGTTCACAGAGGATGCGTCGTTGTGTCCCTTTGCATCAGAGGGACTTTGAGACACAACCCACGACGCATCATCAGTGAACCCAGCCGAACTTCGTTCTTCACACATTCTTTTGTTTGTCGCCGATCGCCATATTTGAGCGTCTCCGCTCCCAGTCACATTCCAAAGTTTCTGATGGAGGAAGGGATCAAATGTCTGAAGCAACGTGACTGCGTTGTCAATTGGCCTCTGCGCGGTGTGAAAGGAAAATTGAACAATTTTATTGCATTGCAAATGGGTCGCTCACGTGGGGGAAGATATCTCTAAAACATCCACAAACACGCGCATTTTTGCGTGCATGAATCTTTGGAGATGAACTGACATTTTGTTCCCTTCAGTCAAGCAAATCGGGAGAATCAGTGTCTATTTCAGCACAAATATCAGGTTGGACGCTTCGTGATGCGCCGACTTGGCGAACACAGAAATTGAACGCGGATGCAATCCCCCTCATTCATCAACGATGGTCACATGACGTTTGACCCGAGTTCAGGTCGGACTCTATTCCACCTCAGTTGACTCCGAGTTCACTCTTTGTGTTGGAGTCACAACACTCGTGGTGTCAATGTGTGTCGGGTCGGAGGGGGCTCGGGTTCAGGTTGTGACCCCAGCGGAACCACCCTCCCCTCCCCTGCCTCAGAGACTACAGCCAGCCAGGGCTCCGTCGGATCCAAGATCAGAATGGTCCGACCGAGGGGACATCACTTGGTGGAGCTCGAAGTTCTGCTTTGACAGAAATAAAATGGCCTTTCTGGGAAGTTTACCTCATTGTTGCACCAAGAAAATTTGAAACCTTTCTCGAGATCCACAAGAACAGACTGGCGGGTGTTTGGAGTTGTGAACTGTGAAGTTCATCTTTCTTCACTGAAGTTCTTGGATGCGGCCCCTCGTTTCCTTCACTGTGGACTCGGTCGATCCGGCGACGTTGCCACATCCGGTTCCTGGCGCCAGTTTCTGCACGTCACGTGTCTCGCGCAGGTTCCCCGTACACGCTGGAGATCGTCGACTCGAGCTCGGTGACGGCGTCGGGCGAGGGCCTCAGCGCCGTCGAGGTCAACAAGAAGGCCGTCTTCATCGTGAACGCGCACGGCGCGTCCGGCGACAACATCAAGGTCAACGTCACGTGTGAGTTACGACTTCCTGTTCTCGACTTCCGGTTTCTGAACTCAAAACGAGGCTGAGATCACATTTCATCGCTTTCCTGCACGAGGCAACAGTGGTCATTAGCTTCCGCATGAAACTCGGCGTGTGAAACAATAGAACCAGGTAAAGGCTTGGGATCAAAGCCCAGTGTGTTCATTGCGTTCGTTGTGGAGTTGAGGGAAAGCCTTGTGGAGGCTGGAGCAGCACGACAAGAGAAAACTTGACAAAGGACATTCATCATTGTCATGCGAAAAAGTCAATTTTAGCATCCTCCCAGGGCACACAGTTGGCTTGTCTCCAGAATAGCCATTTTTACCCGTGTTGTGTGTTGATTGGCAGCTCCGCGGGGAACGCACGTTCCGTGTCAGGTCTTCAACCAGGGCGACGGCACCTTCCGAGTCGAGTATTCCGTGCAGGAAGTAGGCAAGTACCGTGCGTGCGTGGGCGCGGTGGTGAGGTGTGCGTGCGTGTGATGTAAACTGGACCTTGATGTTAAAAGACAGCGAGCAGCATCTCGGCGTTAAAATCACCCTCGAACATCGTGCTCGGAATTTCAATGACGCCGAGTTCACTCGCGTCCTTTGCCGGAAGCAAGAATCACGAGATCCTTGCAAACAACACGAAAAGATAACTCACTCTTCTTCTCACGTTAAATTTGCCAAAGAAAGACCTCTCCATTCACGAAATGTGAAATTGAATGAATTGGCGCTGCGGGAGTTCGCACCTCGGAGTCCAGTGTTCAGACCAGGGACCCGCAACTCTGCCCTAATTCGTACGTTTGCTGCAGGAGAGTACGTGATCGACGTCTTCTACTACGGGAAGCCGATCCAGGGCTCTCCGTTCAGGGTGAACGCCTTCGACTGGAACCGCATCACCGTGCACAACCTCAAGTCCTCGGGGCTCGTCGGGCGCATGGTCGAGTTCGACAGTGAGTAAACCAACGCAAACGGTGAGAAGTGACAACCAAAACGTGACAATGTGTTCAAAATGCAATTTCTCTAAGATTTCCAGTTGTTATGATGCATTCAGGTAGCATTGATAACACATGAGGTTTTGTTGTATTGTCTTCTACATAGTTGATGCCTCCCACGCTGGGTCGGGTAACCTAGAAATCATGGTTAACGACGGAACTATTCCGTGCAGTGTGCAAAACCGTGGCAATCGCCAGTTTCACGGCTCGTTCATGCCCAAAGAGCCCATCACACATCTCATACAGATGAAGTTCAATGGGCGCCTGCTGCGAGGTAGGGAGCCTGTGTGTGCGCATGCGCGTGCACTTGCGCAACGTGTGATTGACGGCTTTGTGACTAACTCTCCAACGCAGTTGACGCGGCGCACGCGGGATCGGGGAATTTGGAGATCATGGTGAACGAAGGCACGATCCCGTGCAGTGTACAGAACCGAGGCAACCGGCAGTTTCACGCGTCCTTTATGCCCAAGGACGCAATGCCCCACCTCATACAGATGAAATTCAATGGCCGTGAAGTCCCAGGTAACACGACGCACTAACGCCGTCCTGACACTGACCTTCGCTTGGCTGACTGACTTGACTGAATCTGGTGACTTTTCTGAAAACAATGTTTCGGGCTCTAAAGGGCTGATTGATGTGTATGTACGAGTATTTTTACCTTCGTTGTTTTTTTTCACTCAAGGGGCGGATCCAGGAATTCGAGCGAGAATGCACGCTACTTAAAATAAAGCATGGAAATAGCCGAAAATATTTTGGCATTGGGCCCCGAGTCACTGTCCCCCTTGGATCCGCTCCTGTTTCATTTTCTGGTTTGATCAGTTCGCAGTCAATAATCTGTAGAATCTATCAGTAGAATTGTTGTCCCAACGAACTCTCTCGTATTTCCTGCATTTCTCATAGTTTCGCCGGCTCTGTAGCTTCTCCGGGCGAAATCTGCTCAGCTGAACTCCGACGTAGTTGTTTCAGTAGACTCTCTGAACCTTCAAAAATCAATTTCAAAACTGAGAAGATTTTGATAATGAAAACAGCTGGAAACAGATGGAATGCAACTCTGATAATAATCGCAGGACGTGGCGCGCGGTTTGTAGTTAACGTCATGAGACGGCGCTTCCCGCTCATGGTGCGAGGCGCGCTTAGTGCAGGACGTAACGCGCCCCGTGGTTTGCAGGGAGCCCGTGGCGCGTCGACATCCGCGGCGTGGCGCACGTGACCTGCTCGGGGCAGGGGCTGCAGCTGACGCAGGCGCGCCAACCCGCCGTCTTCGAGATCCGCGCCGGACCGGGCGCGCCCAACGACGCCCAGATCCACGTGGCCGTCACGTGTACGTTACTTCCGGTTTCCATCGTGTGACTTCCGGTGTCCAGATTCTGACCCGAAAGGATTTGTTTGAACCTTTTCTGCGACTCTTGTTGAAAGTGTACTTTAGACAATGGCGCCAGATCAGAGTTGACGTCAGCAATTTTCAGACCACTTTGTCAACTTGACGTTCTGTTACTGCAGCGCCGTCGCAGAGAATGGTCCCAGTTCAGGTCATCAACCAGTACAACGGTGTCTACAGATGCGAGTACATCCCTCACGAAGTTGGTACGTACGTCCAGCATTCACTGTGCTGGTGACGTCGAATTAGTTTTTCTGTATCACAAATTGTTGCGTTTGACTGGACAGGAACAAATTGGGCCCTTTCACATTGGATGTAATGGGCGTTGCGTCCCTGTGCAGGTCAACGCGCCTGAGTGAGTGTGCAATACCAGGTGACCTGCTCTGTTTGCCTCGTTGCCAGGCAACCACCTGATCGACGTGCAGTACGAGGGGGTCGCTGTCGGCCACAGCCCCTACACTGCCAAGTGCTACGACCCGTCGTCGATCCGCGTGTCGGGCATCGGGAGCGGCATGATCGGACGGCCCGTCGAGTTCGAGAGTGAGTCCAGCCTCCGCGCACGCGCACTCCATGTTCCGTTTTCTCGTTCGTGTTGCTGAACGGCCTGGTTTGTTTTCCCATTGCACTGGAAATTGGCTCAGGCCTCTTTCTCTTTGTGAGCGCCGTGCGCTGCGTTCCTGCAGAATTCAGCGTCTGTGCACCTACTGCAAAATCAGTAAAGCATGATTCCAATTGCGTCTTCCCGCAGTCGACGTGACGCAGGCCGGAGAGGGGCAGCTCGAGATCATGGTGAACCGCGGCTCCGTGCCCAACACCGTCAAGATGGCGCGCAAAGGCGTCTTCCTCGTCTCGTTCGTGCCGCACGACGCGCGCGTCCACATCGTCGACATCAAGTTCAACGGGGAGCTCATCCCAAGTACGCGCTCGTGTACACGGGTGCTCGTGGTCTGAGAGGACAATAGAGAGCCTTGAGAACACGGGAAACTCCTGTACTCCTCACCAGAAAAGCTCACGTACTCCCGCTCTTGTTCCAGCGTAGTTTGACAGAAACAAAACGATTGTGACAAGTGACCCAGGTGTGACAACCTTTCAACGCGAAACCCGGATTCAGATCTACGAAGTTCTTCCTGGCCGTCAGCTTCAGATCTACACAAACAAACTCCGTGGACAATGCAGTTGCAGTCAGAGCGCGACGTGTTTCGGTTTTTTGAAGTTTCATGCGCGTGTTTCAGGGTGCCCGATCCAGGTGCCGATTCTGGACACGTCTCGTGTGACGGTGCAGGGCGACGGCCTGCGTCAGGTGGCGGTGAACCGCTCCTCCCACTTCCGCGTCAACACGCACTTGGCGGGCGACGCAGACCTGCAGGTCCGCGTCACGGGTGAGTGCGTCCGGCGCGAACGGCTGCCAAAACTCCCTATTCATGTCGGAGGCCCCTTTCAGGCATTACGATGCATTTTACGTTGCAGGAACCGTCTGGTTTTTGTGTTCCAAGAAGTAGTCCTGTCTGTGGGAGGGAAATCTCGTGTTTTGCAAGAGTTCGAATGAACGCATGACGAGCTTCAGGTTTTATTCTCAATAACGCGACCCTCGGCGCCATGGAAACCACCATCTGCTGTGATGACCGTAACAACAACGATTAATACCGAACTTTCTATTGAACCGGAACATAGCTAGACATACCCATGGCATACCCCCAGACATGCATGACCCAGGTCCAGTGAGCAAGAGGCGTAGTTTAGCTCGGGACACATTTGGCTTTGGTTGTTTTTTCACACAAAAACTACACATTTTTCAAAAGTGTTTTGGGTACCAATGCCAAATGGACGTCCCTCCCCAGTAGTATCCAGTTTGCATGGTCCGGCAGTGACTTTTTTCCTTTTCGGGCGATGCGTTTGTTTTTCTTGGAAAAATGAGCCGTAGTTACCCTTGTGAGTCGGCCTCGATACTGGTCCTCTTTTTCTACACAAATGTAATGTTTCTTGATGATACCAAAGAATGTTGAGCTGAGCTTGAGTTCACCGTCACCCTGCAGCCCTGGCGCTACACCTGTAGCACTGAGTCACCTCTGTGTGATGCTGCTGCTGCTCCCAGAACCTAACACCACCATCCATCGAGTCCCTGTATTAATTCGCCTCTGTGAAATTTGCATCCAAACTGCAAGAGCACACGAAAGACCAAGAAACTTCACGTAGTTCTGTTAGAAGCGTAGAAAAATTGTCCCTTTCTGCAAGCAAAGCCATTCTCCTTTTGCTTGTACAGATCCTGAGTCCTGAAGCTCCTTGCCGGAATGATACCTCGCTCACTCCACTCGCTTCCTCGTTGTTTGATTTTGTGCTTCGTCACTCGTGACCTGAAGTTTACCTGGAGTGAATGCGGTGTGAATGCGGAGTGAATGCTGCGAATGATATGAATGGCTCAATGTTACTTGTTGCACATGTTCGTTCGTTCTGTCACAGTTGCCTGTCGAAGAAAGGTTCTCAGTCTCGAAAAACAACCATCCTATTGAGAAAACACTGTCATTAACCGAGACATGACGCGACTTGCTGTTGCTCTGAACTTCGTGTATCAACTTCACTTTTGCAAGCGGTAGTATGTTTTTAATGTATTTGCATTATGAGTTGCAAGACAGGGTCCTTTTAGCGGAATTCCCACGCAAGCAAGGAGGTCTTGGTGTTGTCTATAGACGAGTAAGTTACGTTTTGCGAATGCGACCTGCTGCACATCCCTGTGGTTCTAACGCGCACGTGAAGCTTGCTAACCCCGTAACCGGTGTGTTGCTGTGTTTGGTTCGGTGCATGCTTGTTTGGTGTTGTGTTTGTGATGTTTTTTGTGCTTGTTTGTTTCATTTTCTCACATATACACAACCAAGGGTTGACTCGAAAATTCCAACACTACAGTGAAAACCACAACAGGAATGAAGCCTGTTCCACTGGGTGCGTTCACGGGTTGTACAAGTCGGGAAGCGCTGTGTCAATTTATCTGCGCAAGTAAGCAACACGTGAGACATCCAGTGTGACACAGGACAAAAAGTATTCTCAGACGAATGTTGTGGGCATAACCACACACACGCACACACGCGCGCAAACACTCGCACACGCACACACGCACACGAGCACTCGTACACACAGAACCAGAACCCTCTCGTCAGACGGAAGGAGGTGTCGTGGATACTCACGAGCGCAGAGCTGACGTTCTCAGTTTCACAGTTCACAGCGGAGACGTCATGCGTTGCGTCCTCGAACAAGGCAACGGCTGCTGCGTCGCGAAGTCGGCGCATCGTCCATTGACCTGTTCTGAGATGCAAAGCATGACGCATTCGTTGAACATCACCCACTAGCTCACACAGCCGGTTCATAGTTGGTCAGCTTTTCATAGCTTGGTGTGCTAAAAATTAGATTTCTGTTTTTGATGTACCGAGCCGTATGGGCTCCTTTGTTGGTACAAGTGTTGGTGGAATTTATTTTAATTTCATTCCCCAACTTACAACGGTAAAAACTGATAATATGTGTGTGCTTGGGCTCTTCACGTTTGTGAACTGGACATCTATCTTGAGACATGCCGAGTCAGCCAAGAGCTGGCGGCAACTTTACTGGTGTGTTTTGGCCGGGTTCACACTGGACGTATCGTGCGTCACGTTTCTTTCCGCGAACGAGAAAATGGCGCTGCGTCACAAAAGGCAACGCGCGACGCGTTCAGCGTGACCCCGGCCTGCAGAGTGAATGTCGAAGAGAGGAAGTTATCTCTTGAGCGCGCGAAACATCGACGTCGTTTTCTTGCCGGACGCTGCTGTAGATGAACGATGTAAGATGTCGCTGCGGTTGTAGTCTTGTACAGATGATTTTGAACACCGGGTGGCGCCACAGCTGTTCTAATAATGGGCCTCTTGTTGAGTCACTCGCCTGTTGCCTGCCGCCGCCGCCGCACTCTTCCGCAGGGCGACCTCTCAATCACGTGTTCTCTTCATGAACAGTGTATCTACGTCACAAGATTCTCTCGCTTACTGTAAGCCCTGATCACCACACACACTGGATGCGTCGCTTCATGCGTGGCGTCCCTGATTGAGTCACAGGGCGCTTCGGTTCCACACAGACGTACCAACCACTGACTTTACGCAGAGACGTCATGCATGAGGCATCCAGTGTGGACCAGGCCTAAGAATCATCCAGAATCTCCCGGAGTCTTCATCCGGGCTCCTCCTCCATCACAGGAATCATCATCCAGTCTCGAATCACTTCGTGTCCAAGTTCTGCTGACGTTGATTTGTGGAAAAAGAGGGCCATTATTAGAAAGATGTGTCAGTGATTTTAATGCAATGCTTTGTTCTAGCAGGGTGTGAGATTTTGGTGCAAAAGCACCACGGAAGGTCACAGAGAACACAAGTTGTCCGAGCACAATCTCGCACGACTTTTTCGCACATTTTGGTGAAAGAGATTACGTGATCCCGCAGAGCTGCGTGAACATTTGGTCTGCTGCAGCAATTGTTCTCAAACTGTCACAAACTGCGCAAAATGTCTGAATTCTTTGAAAGCCAACATCCAGAATCAGTGTTCTCATTCAAAAAGTGCGTTTTGCACACCAAGAAGAGTTCGCACGGCGTGTTTTTCACGTCGGACCCACGAATGCGACGATCCGACGTGAGAAAAACACGTTGTGCTAAATCTCCCTGATGTGCAAACGAACCCAACGACACGTAACCCAGATGCACAGCGGAGTTTGGATGTTGCAGCGCCGAGCGGCAGGGCGATCCCGGTGAACGTGGAGGGGACTCCGCTCGCCGGGTACCAGGTCGACTACCACAGCAACGAGATAGGTGAGCACACACACAGCCAGAGCCAGACAAATGGGAAGATGATGAGTCCAATACGAAACGGACCAGACGTGGAATGCCTACTTTCTCACGTAACGACGTTGTTGTTGTTGACGTCACAGGAACGCACCGCATTGACGTGGACTACGCGGGCTCGCCCATCCCCGGGTCCCCGTTCTTCGCGACGTCATTTGACTCGAGCAAAGTGGCGGTGCGCGGGATCCGAGACGCCGTCGTGGGAACCAGAACCTCCTTCACCGGTCAGTTCTTGGGTTCTAGCCTGTTCCACTCTGGATGAATCATTGGTTGCATCCAGACTCGACTTTTCAGCACTGCGTCCCCAAGTCGACACAGGCAGTTGTCTCGTGCAGGAACGCAACGCGCAACTCGTTCAAGGCTCGTCCCAGTCTCGTGGCATGTCAGTCAGCTCTGCCAAGACAAACAGACAAACAGACACACACGCACACTCACACACACACTCATATGCGGTCAAAGTCCAGGATCCAGAAATAGCAGGTTTGAAGAGCATAGATTTCAAACCGTCCGAACAGAGAAGTCGAAAAGAAGCACAAACGGAAACACCTGATCAGCTTGATGAGTTCTGAGAAGGAACCGACATCATCCACGTCACTGTGACTCAGCGCCTGGGATCTGATGCCGGATCCAACATCACGGACCAGGCGCGAAACGACGTTCAGCGCAACGTGATCATTTTGTGCTTCTCAAAACCATTTGGAGAAGAGAGAGAGAGAGAGAGAGAAAGAGAGAAGGAAATTGGAAGACAAGAGAACAGAGTGGAGACTGAGAGAGGATGGGTGGAAATGGAATGAGAGAGAAGGGAAGAGATGAACAGGATGAGGAAAAGATAGAAGAGAGTCAGAGTTCTACACTGGGTGGCATTGGTTGCTTTTTGACGGAGGGGTGTACAGTGCAACACCGGTGGGCTCGCTCGCGTGTTGTGTGCCTTCGAAATATGAACACATCTTGATGCATCATTTGTGTGCAGATCTCATGAACTCTCGGGCAAACATTGACTTGTATTTACCCGAGCTTGTGGGGACGTGTGATTGCTGGGGGTTCTATGTATTTGCCCCGTTTTGTGTTTGAGCCCGGGGTACGCTGGGGCAGGCTCTGCTCGTCCCTGAGCTGGCCTGGTGTTTGTTTTCACTGAGTAAAGCCAAATGCATAAGAGCGAATGTGTGTACACAGTGAGTCTGCGTATGGGCAACTCGGTTTCGCTGCTGATGCGGTGCTACACCTTTTCGCCCGCTTACCCACCCGAGCGAGAAATAAGGACTTTGGAGCAGAAACGGGCTCCACGGCCGAGTGCGCCTCGCCGTGTTGCTGTGGTTCCACTGCGCTGCACAATGTTGGCGCGCCGCGAGGATCCCTGACGAGTCGCCGCGGTCAGTTCTGAAACAGTGGAGTCCACGAGGGGAGGATCCTTTGTCGCAGGAGTTGAGATCACGTGAGCAGAGCTGAATCAACGAGTCAACACAGGCCGAGCAGTATCGGCTCGCGGATCGGGCCCATTCTTCGTTGTTTCCGTCACAATCTTGTTTCCCACTCTGGACCGCCGAGTCGACGACGCAGAGAGAGAGACGCAACGCACGACGCATCCAACGTGAAGCAGGCTACAGCTTGGATTAGACTGAAGAACTCTGGACATCAACACAGGAAAAAGGACGGTGAAGGGAACGCCAATACGAAAACCACGCACATCACCGCCACGTGACGCGAGACGCACATGCGCACTGGAAGAGACGGAATGAGCTGACTTTTCCTGCGCACAAATGTCTTTGTCATGGTCGCGTACGTAGAGCTTGTATTCGCATCGGAGGAAAACGAAGGTCAGACTCTAACAAACCACTCTCACACATCGCTGACAAACTGAAACGATGGCGACGAATGTGAACGATCGAGGCGGCTTCAGGTCCATCAAGGGTCTGACGAAGCTGTTCAAGTCGGACATCCCGGCGCGGGACGGCGGCGGCGGCGCTGGCGCCCCCTACGGGCCGGGCCCGCGCACCGTGAAGCAGTGGAAGGAGCGCGTCCGCCAGGAGGCGCCGCCCGTCACGGACGCGCGCGTCTACTCGCCGCCCAAAACGCTCGAGTACGTCATCAGGAAGGCGGACACGCAGCGCAATGCGGAGACGCCAGCGACGGCGGCGCCGGCGTCACCCGAGAGAGCAGAGGCGCCCCGACCCGTCTCCCCGGCGCTCCCGGTGCCCACCATCCCGCCCACTCCCGCCCCACCCGTCGCACCTTCGTCCACCGCCCCCGCCCACACCACCGCCCTGCAGAACGGACACGATCTTTACGCGCGGCCAAACAAAGTCAACGTCAAACAGAACAAGAATCAGGGCAAAAAGACGTTCAGGAACTACGTTTTCATCAATGAGTTTGATTCGCATCAACCTACAGCCAACCAGAACGCACCGCCCCAACCCGCGACCAATGGGATGGTGTCCAGCAACGAGAGTGTCAACAGCACTGTCATTCAGTATTACGCGGACCAGGATGCCGCAGTGCCGCCCCCACGGAGACCCGTGCCCTCGCGGAAACCCGTACCTCAGAGGCTGCAGCCAAAGAAAACGTTCAATGTGCGCAGGGTCAAAGTGTTCAACATTCGCAACGGGGCTGTTGGGGTGAAGGAGAAGTTCGCAGGTCAGTTTCTGGGAGCCCGATTTTCTCTGTGAAGATGAACATAAACAAAATTCTGACAGTTTCGTATGAGGGGAGAATTAGTGTTTCGGTTGAGACGGTGCGGTTCGTAAAGAGCCAAATTCAAATTTTGAAAAAGAAATCAGGAAGGGGTCAAATTGAGCACAGCCTCAGGATCCAGTCCTGCCTCAAACGACCAAAATGAAAGCAATACAAACTGCAAACCACACACAGACACAGACACAGACACAGACACACACACACACACACACACACACACACACACACACACACAGACTTCCGACAGTGTCATTGAATTGAATGTCCAGCAACTTGCTCAGTTCATCCACGTTCGCGTCAAAATCCGGCAAAATGCATCGTTCTTAATTCGAACCATTGCAATGTTCTTTTTGACTACCAAACCAAGTGGCTAATTTCTTTGTTGAAAGAACGAATGACAGGTTCGGAGTCGCAACTCCCACGAGATGTGTGGGAAAAGAGATCCACGAGATAAGGTTTCAATGAGCTGGGAAGCGGCCAAGTGTCGGGCCTGGTTCACACTGCCCGCGTCATGCGGTGCATTCCTGCACGAATCAACAATCGTTGTGTCACCAAGACGCAACGCCCTTTGTATTGTTGTACAAGGACACAGTCCGTGACGCACACTGCTTGAAACGGGCACGATTTCCCAATGGAGCCTGTTGCACCCAGGACCGCGATACGTGTGCACAGATTCCCCCATGACCTCGTCTGGTTCTCCACGGGGGTTCGTTCCCAAAAATAGAGAACTTCCAGGAGTCAAATTCTGTCGTTGATATTGGTGTGTTTCTGTTTGGGATTCAGCTCGTACGGATCCAGACAGTCGCCCCTCGTGTGGATCTGCCCGTCTCATGCGTGTGTGCTGTTGTTCTATTCAGTTGACGTGAACGATGCTGGGGAAGGAAACATGGAGATCTCGATCACGGGTCCGGGAGGGAGGAACATCCAGAACCAGGTCCAACAGGTGCGTGCGTGTGAGTGAGGTATGCGTGCGACGTGAGAAAAGAAATTTGGAGATCCAACTGAGGCGCAACATCCAGAACCAAATCCTGAAGGGGAGTGTGCGTGTGTGAGTCAAGTGTGCGTGCGAAGTGCAGAGAGCTCACGGAGTGATCCGGTGTGGATGCGTGTGAACGAGGTGTGCGTGTGATACGACAACTGTCCATGACGTCTGTTCTTATTTCAAATGCAGGTTGGTCCAGGTCAGTTCGAGGTGAGCTACACCCCGATGGAGGAGGGACGTCACACTGCCTCTGTCACCTTCAACAGCGAACACGTCCCAGGTATGCCGCCCACGCCTGGGCCCGGTCTGGTGTCACACTGCTGCCCGGGTCCTGGCTTCAGCTGACCACCACTGCCCGGGTCTGCCCATGGTCGTTGGACCACAGATGTGTCATGCGTCGTAGGTTTCGCGGAAGCTGATTCCCTGGCAAAACAGCAATTCCAAAAATTGAGTGGGTTCATTGCTCTTCTCGACTCAGAGAACCTGGTGCCACCCACTGGACCCGCTCCTGACAAGCAAAAAAAAAATACGTGAAATGAGTGTATATTGTCGTCAGTTCTTCTGTGACGTACAACGATATATTTGCACTCGGTCACACGAACTGAAAAGGAGCCTCTTACATAAGAGGTGCCACAGAAAATGTTCACGGTTCCTCCTCCGAGACAGAACAACTCATGTGTCTCAATCAATTTGCACAGTTGGTCTGACGGTCGGAGCAAAAAGAAGGCTTCCTTCTCGTTATCTGCGATCTCTTGTACAGTGAACACATGATTTTGCACCCGTCCGTTCTGTGACTGTCACGCCTCGGTGCGCAAGGACTGATGTCGATTCTGCCGGAGGCTGAACCAGGCCACACCCTGCTGTCCGTATTTCACGCTTCAATTTTCTTCAACAACAAACTGCTGAAAGTTCACCAAGCATGAACGTAGCAGATCCTCCGAATGGCTGAAAGATCTGCGGGAAAATCGCACAGTCCTTGGGCAATCGGTACTCAGATTGAAAAACAAGGGCGAGAGCGAGGCTGTTGATGGACACGGGCGTCTTTTCCTGAGAAGCGTTGCCTCCGAACCCAACTCCAAACTTGGTTCCTTGTTTCCTGTGCTGTTGTGTGAAGGGATTTGGTCACAACTTGTGCAAGGACCGAGCGCTCACCAGCCTCATTTGTGCAGTCGACGCATCGCCCGTTGAGTTGTGTACGATCGGCACGGATGACGCGTCCAGTGTCACAGCACAAATAATTCCCGAGGTGAACACTTTCACTGTGTCCAAAACAGAGGCATTTGGGCTTTTTCAGCACTGAACGGCGGCTTTCTCTTGTAAAACTCCGCTCATGTCCCTCTCTGCGCATAAGGGGACACACTCCACATAGTTTCCCTCTCCCGGTTGACAATGCGCCTCCCACTGACCGTGCTTCCTCCACGAAGCCGCGAGACCCTTTCTACTTCCGGTTGAAGCTTCTCTTCTCTCTGCGCGCAGGCGGACCGTTTCACTTCCGGGTGCTGGACGCGTCGCGCGTGACGGCGTCGGGAGACGGGCTGTCCTCGGTGCGCTGCGGGACGCCCGCACGCTTCGTCATCAACGCGCCCGGCGCGCACGTCAACGACCTCGACGTCAAGATCATCGGTGAGTGGCGCGCAGCGACGATCCGGGTAGGATTCACATGAGATGCGTCGTGCGTCGTGCGTCACTCGCCTTGGCAGTGGGACCATACGTGACTCAAACATATCCAAACACATTCGATTTGCAAACCCACATCAGTTGCTTTGAAGATCGTTGACTCGCGGGAGTCCGTTCCCACACGATCCAATGGAAAGGCAGTGAGACAACTGGATGTCAGTTTCAAGTGTTCAAGATTTGAACCACGTTTCGATGGCGTTGTCTCTGCTTCCTCTGCGCAGCTCCGAACGGACAGGAGGTGATCCCGGGGCTGCGCGACATCGGCGGCGGGCAGGTCCAGGTGGAGTGGACGCCGTCCGAGGTCGGGGAGTACCGCGTCGACGTGGCGTACCACGGGCTGCAGATCCCAGGCTCCCCGTTCACCGCGCGCGCCTGGGACGCCAGCAAAGTCGTCGTGTCCGGCGTCAAGACGGGACGCATCTCCAAACCCTACTTCTTCCACAGTGAGTAGAGCTGCTCAGATCCCGGGTAAATGAGTGTTGCATGCTTTTCGCAGAGGGTGCACCCAAAGAGTACAACCAAACTCACTCCGTACAGAGGACATGTGATATTCCTTGAATGCCTCTTCAGGATCAGAAGAAAAGACAATTTTGCAAAACCAATTCTTCACTCGAGCAAAGCGAGAGAAAGTGGCTTGTTCTTGACTTTCTGTTGGTTTCACGGCTGATATTTGCACGCATACACATCTCACACACGCACCTCTCAATGTTCCTGTCCTCAGTCGACGCGAGCCGCGCGGGCGCCGGGAACTTGGAGATCATCGTGTCCGCCGCCAACGACAACGTGCCCAACTTCGTCAAGGCGGAGGGCAACGCGCGCTTCGAGGTGTCCTTCACCCCGCAGGTGCCGGAGACGCACCTCATCAGCGTCAAGTTCAACGGAGACACCGTCCCAGGTCAGTCGGGGTGTCGCACCCGGGTCGGGGTCGGGATGCCGTCCTGTGGGGTCAGCGGGGTTGCCGCCCTTTGGTGGTGGTCAGTGGTGAAGCTGACCCAGATAAATCGTCCCTGCGCAGGTCTGTGAAGAGACACTGCTCCGATCTTCCGATCTTTCTCTCTTTGCTTGTGCGAGTAAGATGCATGGTGAACGGGTGCAGGATGTCAGATGCATGCCACAATCCAAAGCGAACACGGTTTTGTGGGGGAAAATCCATCAGGGTTTGCGCAGTCTCCGTCAGCATGCGAGATTTACTGGAATGAATTTTCGCGAGGAAAGAGGTTTCAGAAATGCATGTGCATCACGTCGGTTCTCCTGCCTTCGGTTCGTTTTTCTGGACACAAAGTTTCCAGCCTGCGGCCACAGTGGTTGGGTGGTCTTGTGAATGCCTTCATCTGCATGCCAGCTGGACGGTTTCAGTGCGGTGCGGGGTCACCTGCGCAGCGGACATTTTGCACGAGCATGCGGCGCCCGGTGTGTTTTCTGTGAGCGCGGTGAGTAAGACTTCCAAACACCGTTTTGCTGATACAGTTTTGACCCTTGTGCACTGTTTGACCCGTTGCTGGTGTTTGCGTCGCCAGGGAGCGTGTTCATGGCGGACATGATCGGGCGCGGGAAGACGCACAGCTTGGGCGGCGGCGTCATCAGGACGCCGCTCGGGACGCCCGCCATCGTCCACATCGACCCGCGCAAGGCCGGCGCCATCGCGGAGACGGCGATCGTCGAGGTCATAGGTGCGTTACGCCCGCTGTGACGCCCGTTTCAAACTGTTTCGTGCGTTGCGTACCCGTGGAATCGATGGTGATTCGTAGCATGACGCATTTCGTGTGAATCCAGAATCTGTCAGAAGAAATCCTGGATTGCATTTTGAGATCTTCTCTGACTGACTTCCCGACTTCCAATCAAAGCACGAACTTTTGCAAGACACAAAACGTCGTCCAAGTACGCTTGTTCATTTGCGTGTTTGTTTTTGTGCACAGCGCCGTCGGACCGGATGCTGCGCGCTCGGGTGGAGCCCGCGGACGGTGGGCGGCTGCGCGCAGAGTTCACGCCCATCGAGGTCGGGCCGCACTGCATCAACGTGACGGTGGGAGACATCCTGCTGCCCGGCTCCCCGTTCGCCTTCGCCGTGTACGACATCCGCCAGATCTACATCAGCAAGCTGCGCCGCGGCGCCGTCGGCAAGAACTACGAGTTCGAAGGTGAGTGCTCCGAAACAGACTTGTACTCTGTGTATGTGTGTGTGTGTGTGTGTGTGTGTGTGTGTGTGTGTGTGTGTGGTGTACGTGTGGTGTGTGTGGGTATAGGTGGGTGGGGTGGGTGGGTGGGTGGGTCGGTTGTGTACGGTGAGTGAAGCGTTGTGGTTCTGTGTCTTCAGACTCGTCTCTCTTCAAGCAGCAGGAGACGCCACCGACGACTCGCATTGTCGTCTTTCCTCACTGACGTTTCTGTTGTCTGTGTTGCGGTTCAGTGGACGCGAGTCGCGCGGGGCTCGGCGACGTCGAGGTGACGGTGCAGGCGCGCAACAAGAAAATCCCCGCCAAGATGACGCGCGCCGGAAACGACGTGTACCACGTGACGTTCATGCCCAAGGACGCGGTGCGCCACCTGGTGTACGTGACCTTCTCCAAGGAGACGGTGCCAGGTGAGGGGACTACCAACACTTGATGCACCACGCTTTGCGTCACTGTCTTGACAACTGATCACACTGACCAATCTTGAACTTTGGCTTCGTCAACTTTGAAGCAAACGTCAAATTCACCAACTTGAAACCCAAGTTTATCGCTTTCGTCATGAGGGCTGCAACACAAAACAACCCGTGTCAGACCTCTTATGTATAACACACAAGATTCTCCAACTCAAGTTGCTATTCTGCACGATTCTTCTCGCAGGATCCCCGTTCTACGTGGAGATGGAGGATGCGACGCGCGTCGCTGCGACCGGACGCTGCCTCGAGGCGAGTCCAGTCAACAAGATGGCCGAGTTCAACATCGACGCGACGCGCGCGCTCTTCAAGGCGAACGCCTTCATCAAGATCACAGGTGCGCCGCCAACGAGGCGTTCAACTGCGCTGAGCTCAGGGTCTGTCCGCAGACAACGTGCGTCGCGTCCCTTCTGGTGTGCAAGCTCAGTCAACACTAGTTTATCTGAAGTCACAAAGCAGGTCTTTGCACATAAGGTCTGTCTCACAGGATATTTGGTGTGATGTCCAGTGCCGAACCCAACTGATTCACGGGTCATGAATGTCCCCGATTTTACGTCACACAAGAGTTCCCCCCTGTACCGCTGCAGCTAATCCAGAAGCCCGTGTCGACAGGTCCGCCGCCGCACCGGAGCGACGTGCCGTACCGCATGTCCGGCAGCTACATCAGCGGCTGGAAGGTGGAGTGGATGCCGACGGAGCTGGGCGTCTACACCATCGACGTGAGTCTCGCGCGTGCGCAAAACTTTCCTCCGCGTGTTGGCGTTTTACCCAGGATGAGTCGAGTTGCGTCCTTCCTGCACAAATCAAAGCTTGCTGCAGAAGTTGCCCAGGAATTTCTCATTGACAGGCAAACTGTCCAAAACTGAAGCAGCCCTCACCAGGGCGAATCGGACCTTCACTTCTCGGCAAAAGATTTTTCTGTGCTCATTGTAAAATACCAAATGAGGTCACACGAAGACACAAGTTGAACGACAGCGCTTCCCTGCACAGGTGAAATACGGAGACAAGCACGTGGTGGGATCTCCGTTCCGCTGCCGGGTGTACGACCTGACCAAGGTGCGGCTCTACCGCGACGAGCTGAGCGAGCACGTGGACCTGGACGGGATCCCGGGGGAGGACATCGTCTTCTTCGGTGAGGACAGGGCCAGGGGCCGCGAGGTGGGCCAGGGGCCGCGGGGTGGGCCAGGGGCCGCGGGGTGGGCCAGGGGCCGCAGGGTGGGCCAGGGGCCTCGGGGTGGGCCAGGGGCCGCGAGGTGGGCCAGGGGCCGCGGGGTGGGCCAGGGGCCACGGGGTGGGCCAGGGGCCTCGGGGTGGGCCAGGGGCTGCGAGGTGGGCCAGGGGCCGCGGGGTGGGCCAGGGGCCATGGGGTGGGGCAGGGGCCACGGGGTGGGCCAGGGACTGCGGGGTGGGCCAGGGGCTGCAGGGTGGGCCAGGGACTGCGGGGTGGGCCAGGGGCTACAGGGTGGGCCAGGGGCTGCATGGTGGGCCAGGGGCCACGGGATGGGCCAGGGGCCGTGGGGTGGGCCAGGGGCCGCGGGGTGGGCCAGGGGCCGTGGGGTGGGCCAGGAGCCAAGGAGAGCGGTCAATGGCCTGGAACTGTGTAGAGTCAAGGCTGTGGAGAAGCAGAGGTCTGGGAGGGTCAGGAATAGAGAAGAGCGACGAAGGAGGGTGTTGGCTGCCCCAGGAGACGGGCAGGACCACAAGCCGCATAGCCTTGGTCATTGAGGTCCAAGAGGGGCCCTTGTCCTCAAAGTCCACGGAGAGGATATGGGCCCTAGTTCTGGAAGTTACAGAAGTAAAGAACAGAGAGGGGCTCCTCAGGATTTTGAGAGGGAAATACGAGATCTTCCCCCTCAAGAGCCCGCGTCCAGGAGGACGATCCTATCTGTGGGACCAAGACTGGGATGTTCACCGATGTTGCGCCCTTTCAGTTGACGCATCCGAGGCGGGCGCGGGGAACCTGGAGATCGTGGTGAAGTGCGCCAACACCGGGCAACGCATCCCCAACTACCTGGAGGGAGTCGAGGACCAACCGGGAAAGTTCCGCATCTACTTCACCCCGAAGGCGTCCTGCTTCAGATACACCGTGGACGCGACCTTCAACGACGAGCACATCATGGGTAGAGACGGAGCGGAGTGGCATGGGGCTGGAAGTGCGGTGCAGCAGGGGGAGGATGTAGAGCGCAGCATGGGGAAGCCTGGGGTGCAGCCTGGGGTGCAGCATGGGGAAGCATGGGGAAGCATGGGTGCAGCATGGGGGAAGGTGCAGTGCAACGTGGGGGAGAAGCAAAGTGCAGCATGGGCAGCATGGGGGAAGGTGTAAGGCAACATAGGAGAAGAGGCAGAGTGCAGCATGGGAGAACAGGCCGAGTGCAGTGTGGGGGGAAATGCACGGGCAGTACATGTATGAAAATGGGTGTTTGGACTTCAGGATGTGCAGAGACAGCTGGTGCAGATGTGTGAAATGGAGCATGTAAAACGGAGCATGTTGTGTGAGCTGCTTTGTTAAAATAAAGTCTCTGCCTGGTGTTTGTTGTTGGTTTGCAACGTGGATACCGATACTGATGCTTCAGAACTTGAAGCACACTTTCGGGGGTGGCATGCGTCTGACACATTCATGAAGAAATATAAATATCTTCTTTTTGTTGTTGAACTTGTCTTTCTAGTCTTCCTGCTCCTCCTTCAGCGGCATGTTGTCACGATTTCTTGACGCTGACGTCTCGACGTCTCGTTGCCAGGGAGCCCGTTCGGCTGCTCCATCGTGGACGGGTCGCGCGCGACGGCGTCGGGAGACGGGCTGCGTCTCGTGCCCATCAACACGGCGGCGTTCTTCGACGTCAACACCAACGGCGTCGGGGACGCGACGCTCGACGTCGACATCAGAGGTGCGCGCAGATCCAGGAAAAATTGTGTTGCTGGACAGTGCACAATTTCGAGGTTCCTTCATTGAATGGTTGGAATTAACATGTGCAGTTTACTGCAGTCTGTGTCGATCACGAACAGCAATTGAGAACCAATCGCGGAGAGCGCTGCACTGGTAATTCCAACTTTTTTATGAAGTAGCCTCGTGCAAGGACATCTTTATTATGGTCATGACAACTTTATTTTACAAAACAACGTGTGCAACATAAAACTTGCTTTCACTCTTCCTGATGTAATTCCAACCTGCCGCTCTTCTCGCAGCTCCCTCTGGCGCCGTCGTTCCCGCCGAGGTCACCGGAAACTTCAGCTCTGGCTTCCGGGTCCAGTACAACCCGATCGAGGTCGGACGTCACAAGATTTCGGTGCGGTACGCCGACGTGGACGTGAGCGGCGGCCCGTTCTACGCCGAGGTGTACGACATGCGCCAGGTGCGCGTCGGAAACATCCCCGACGGCGTCGTCGGGCAACCCGTGCATTTCGATGGTGAGTGAAATTTGTGCGTGCGTGTGTTTGTGTAGAGTGTGCGAGAACGTGTGTGCGCGTGCGTGGTTTGGTTTCACGCGAGTTGGTGGTGCTCGCGTGTGTGTGTGTGTGTGTGTGTGTGTGTGTGTGTGTGTGTGTGTCTACGAAAGTACGCGTTGCGGTATGAATTGGCTGGCTTGACATTTCATTCACGTGTGAGTACTGACGGCCCTGTCACCATTCCCCTTCAGTGGACTGCAGCAACGCGGGCGAGGGCACGCTGACGGTCGACGTGCGCGGACAACAGACGACGGCATTCACCGAGATCCAGCCCAAGGGCAACAACTTCTTCGACGTGGCGTTCACGCCGCAGGAGAACGTGCCGCACCAGATCCACGTCACCTTCAACCAGCAGGTGGTGCCAGGTACGTGCGGCAAGGGCGCGCATCTCCCACCCGGAAGCTGAACGGGAACAGTATGCAATTTGCAACAGACAACTTTTGCAACCACCTTGTGCATGTCAACTTTTGACACAAAACAGTTGTGGTTTCCAGGTTCACCGTTCACGTGCAACCTGTTCGACACGAGCAGCGTGCACATCGACTGGGAGTCGGTGCGCACGGTGCCCGTCCTCAAGCCGGCGTCCTTCATCGTGACGCTGAGCAGCGGCAGCGCCGCCGCCGTCTCCGTCAAGATCACCGGTGAGTAGCCGCCGGGACCGGGAGGGCCGCATCCGAGGCCGAGGGAATAACTGCTGAGGTCAAGACCACACAGGCTGCACACTGTGAGCAGAGGATGGAGACACCTAAAGCGTCAGGCCTTGCGTTCGATCGCTTTCCTTCCTGGTTCGCCGAGAGTTGCCCCACAACACAAATGACCATGCACGCAACACGCAACGCACACGGTGTGAATTGGACTTTCCTGCGTGTGCTGGTCGATGGCAAACCAAAGCGTTGCCAGCCATGTCTGCATAAAGAAGCCGAATGTTCCAAATATCAGCTCCCAGCGTCCGTCTTTGGCGCGTGAGTTGAACATCCCAATGATCGCAATCCTTCCGTTCCAGACCCGCAGGGCGCCGAGTGTCCGGCGCGCGTCATCCCGATGGACCCGCAGCACGCTCGCGTCGAGTTCACGCCGCGCGACGTGGGCGGACACCTGATCGGCGTGCAGTACGGCGGGCAGAACGTGGTCGGGTCCCCGTTCACGGCGTACACGTACGACGCGTCGCGCATCCGCATCACGGACGTGGATCCCGCCGGCGCCGTCGGGAAGGACATGGGGTTCACAGGTGCGTTAAGCGTGACCTGAGGAGAGGGGGCGAGGTCACAGAACGCAGCCAGAGACTGGAGAGAGGGGCAACAGAGAAAAAATATTGATTTGCAGAATCACATTCCATAACGCCCTCCACCATCCTGAAACAGGGACACTCAACTCGGAACGTGTTGTGTGTTTTGCAGTCGACACGTCGCAGGCGGGTCAAGGCGACATCGACGTGGAGGTGACGTGCGCGGGTCAGATGGTGCGCACGGCGCGCACCAAGCTCGACGCGTACCGGCACCGCTTCACGTTCGTGCCGACGGCGCGTGACTTCCACCTCGTCAACGTGAACTTCAACTACGACCAAGTTCCGGGTGAGTACTGTCGGAGGGAGACGCCATTTCGCCTGCATTTCATCCTGTTCCAAGTCATTGGTGGAAATCCCGTCCTTCCCCCCCCACCCATTCGTCTGGTTCAGAATGCTGACCTGGCACCGCAGCCAAGCGATATCCATGGTGTGGCACGCGGTGTGACACCAACACAAAAACGTCAGTCCGACATATACCCTGAACGTGCCGTATTTTGAGCGGCACCCAACACGGTGCTTGGTTCACGGTTTGTTCGCCCTCAGACCCAGGGCCCGTGGTCCCTTTCCTGCTGGAGTCTGATCGTCGGTGTTGTGTTGCAGGCTGCCCGCTGCGCCTGGCCGTGTCGGACCCGAGCGGGATGCTCATGATGTCGGGCGAGTCGATGACGCGTGGCGTCGTCGAGCAGCCGGCCTACGGCATCGTGCAGACGCGAGGCGCCGTCATCGACATCGCCCAAGTCCAAACCAAAGTTACAGGTCGGGAGGGCTGGGCGGGTGGTGCGGCGGGCGGGGGCGCAGTGCCGCCCTGTGTGCCGCTGCCCGCTCCGGAAGGAGGGCGGTGCGTGGTGGGCGGATGTGCGGGGTTTTGCCCAGCACAGGGCGCCACCAGTCAAAAGTCACGTGTTGCGTCGCGATAAATTGAAAAAAGGATGGTTGTGTTTTCATCGCCGCGATTGTTACCCGTTTCTTTGATGTGCAACTGTTTCAGGACTGTCAGAAGAAATGTGGTATGTTTGAGTGAGTGGTGTGTGTGAACGTTTTCCAAACCCCCTGATCGGTAGGCCCTGGTCATCACAGCAGGTGTTGCACAGATCTGTGGGCGCTGCGTCACCTCAAGCCTTTGCAAACAACGCGCGAGGCTTCCGGTGCGAGCGGGCCCCGAGAGCGCCATGTTCGCTCGGATCTCATGAACGTTTCTCTCTCGGATCCACAGCTCCGAACGGGGAACTGGTTCCCGCCAAAATCGTGCAGCAGCCCGACGCTGACTACAAGGTGGAGTACTCTTCCAAGTACACCGGTAAGTACAACACAACAGCACACACACACACACACGCACACACAAACTTGCCGTCACAGCCACTTGTACACACACATACACACACACACACACACACACACACATTCTCTGTGCAAAAGTGGTTTCTGGATATTTCCCCCTATTTGGCATGTTGTTGCTGAAGTACTTCGGTGAAGAGTCACGACTGAACGCTTCCTCACGGAGGACCTGATCTCATGTGAACCTGTGTGCGCAGGTCGGCACACGGTGGAGATCCTGTACGCGGGGCAGGCCATCATGGGGTCGCCCTTCTACGTCGAGATCTACGACCCCAACAAGATCCGCGTCGAGGGCGTCAAGAGCGGGATGGTCGGGGAGAGCATCGGCTTCGACAGTGAGTAGATCCACAACAATCTCCAATCAAAGCATTCTTTCGGTGGAGTTTGTGACGCATCGCGGATAAACCTGATACCAGATCAGAGAACACCACCTCATCAAGCAGATCCTGGGGAAACCCCAACAAACTGTTTCGGAAGACACAAGAGCCCCGCAATGATGATCTGGGACAGTAAACGAGCGATCCTGTTTGACCTGGGCAACAGTGAACCAGGCCAACAAGGGACTTGTCACCACCTTTGACTGGTTGAGATTTGTCTGCTTGTCGTTTGCACGGGTTTCGCTGTTTGTCTTCCCGTTTGACCTGCTCCACCCAGCTCCGCTTCTGCTCAGCCCCGTCCCGCCTGATCGTCACGCCCCCGTCTCTCCCGCAGTTGTTCGGAACGAGGCTGGGAAGGCGGAGCTCGGCCTTACCATCACAGCGCCCTCTGGTCGCAACGTGGTGTACGAGATGAGCCCGACGGCTAAAGGCGACCACGTGACGTACATCCCGCAGGAGCCGGGGCCGCACCACATCTACATCACGTACGGAGGACTCGAGGTGCCAGGTACGTGCGCGCGCCTCAGGCGCTTTTGTTCTTGCGTCAACTTTCACAATTTTGCAGGTTGCGAGACCCAGAACAGCTGCACGTGGGACTCCTTGTGGAGTTCGTAAAATGACTCGAACAGGTGTTTGATACAAGCAGAACCCACGACAGTTGAGATCATTGGAGTCTGATTGGAACCATCCAAAATTTCAGGAAGATATCGCTTTTCAGGCACTTAAAATTGGGTTTACTCTGCACAAGTAATCGACAAAGACCAAAATCAGAAACAAACCAGTGGAGGACCTCGCCTGGTTTTTCTCAGACTGCAGCATCAATTGCAATAGATCTCATCTCTCTCATCATTACAGCAAAACACCCGAAAATATCTTCTCGCGGGCAGTGCGGCCTTGAAATGTTCTCTTGTCAGTGATTTGCTCTGATTTTGATTGTGTGTTTTTGGTGTTGGATGCAGCGGCGCGTCAGTACTCGCACGCACTAATCTCAGGGATACACGCAGGGGTACTAGTAAACGAAATGAATGCCAAAAGATACCCGCATCTGTACACGAGAGAGCAAGGTCAGCCAATACGAGTGCAGTTGAACCTTCATTGGTCACAGTATTGAGTCACGAGTGAGTAGCGTGCACATGTCACATCATGACGTCACCACCGCTGTCACACACTCCAAGAGTGTTCACACTGGATGCGTCTCGATGAACACTCGGGGTTCCGTCTCTGAACGATGTCAATTGACGCAAGGTGAAAACACACTGATGGGCGTGCACGCGTTCAAGACGCATCCAGTGTGAGCCTGGCCTGAACTCACTGATTCGTTTTGTCCACAATGTGTTCTGTATTCACTTGTTGCATGACATGCAGATCACAGCGAGTCGAGGACCGTGTTGTAGTTCCACCTCATCATGTTCATACACCTGCGTGCCACACACGGTCTTCAGTCCGTAGAACTGTTCACCATTTAGACAGGCATGCCCCTCAGGACTCGAACACGAGTTGCACCTCGTGCACCTCCTTGTTCGAGGCCCGTCTCCCTGACTCCAGAAATTCTGGGGGAGGGAAGAAATGTGTTTGGACCAATTCAATTGTTCAAAATTCCCAGAACCCCAGCAACCCAACACCCTTCCGAGTCTGACCCTCATCCCTCTTCAATCTGAAAAAAGAGAGTGTTCGGATCCGGGTGTGCCATGGAGGAGAAGCGGAACCCACACTATTTTCTTTGCACTGGACGTTACAAGAGAGTCCCGACCCCCAGCAGACGGGGTCCTGCCCAACCGTATGGTCTCGCAGATTGAGGAACGGTCTCTTTTTTGTGTCAATCGCGCTTTGCAGCTTCTGCAAAATTGATAAACAAATTCTTTCTGAATTGTTCAGTGTTTCGATGGACCTACGATAACGAAGGTACAAAGTCTATCTGTTCTTTTTAAAATCCCCTCGCCCCAAAGCGTAAAAACTGAAAACTGTTTTCAGTGTTGTGGTAACCCCTGTGACAAACTTACCCAGCCCTCCAAACACCTTTCATTGCGTTCTGTACACCTGAGGCAACGCCAAGTTTACTTTTGACCTTCATTTCCTGGCATGCTTTGAATTTTACCAGAAGGAAGTGTTTTGATTTTGTGGGATTTTTGGTCACATGAAATCTCAGGTTCAACTTGTCAATTTAATTGCGGAGGACAATGCATCTTTTGACTCCTCAGGTTCTTTCGTACCACCAATGTGGGGAATGTTTTGGGAGCCCAACGTGTCTGTGGGCATTTTGATGATTTTCTTGTGACATGCCAGTTTTCACATTAGATTCTATGTGATGGGTCTCTGCACAAGTTGCAACGCATGACGCATCCAGAGTTCTCAGTCCGGAGTTGAGCACACGAGGTAATTGCTGCACCACCGTCTGTGCGTCCAAGGCATCGTGGAGACCACGGCCTCTCGAGGCGACAACTGGTCCACTTTGATGACCACTCCCTGGCAACGCACACGTCTCCCTGGCAACGCACACCTCGCGAGTAATTTTCTCACCAAGTGGTCAAATTATGTTGAGATCAAATGTGAGCCTCGCGGGCCGTGTCCTAAACTTCAGGTGTCTCGGTACACACAGGGACTTGCACGGGAATGGCACATCATGTGTGGAGTGAAGTCAGATGGATCAAAAAAAGTACAGTAGATCTGGATTGGTGGCCGTGGACTGAACAAGGGATGGTGGCAGTTTGGACGCACCGTTGTTTTTGTACGGACGTCGCAATCTGTTGACTTGTTGCGGTTTAGTGGAAGTCAACTACGGAAAGTTCGTGTGATCATCGGGGTCTATCCGAGCTGGGAACCACGGGCTGCGACGACGCAGGTCAAACTGCTACTGCGAATCCAACTCGGGGAATGAACATTGACTGTGGTTGCGTGAGAAAAGGAGAGCTGAGCGAAACTTTCAATCTTTGTTCCTGCAACATCTGAGCTGGTTTGGCAAATGGACAAAGAGTTGCAAGGAGGAAGAAGTCTGCAATGAAACAATGAAATGCTGAACAGGTGCGATACCATTGCGCTCGACTCGCACATTTCTTGCGCCCATCAGCCGAGGTTTACGAGGCGCGACGTCTGTGTCGAGAGGAGACGCGCGAAAAGCGTCAGTGGCCACTTTGAACTGTGACCCTTGCACCGGTATATCTGTCTCCGGGTCCGAGACGGGAGCAAGGCGGAGTGACAGGGGACATCGGTCGGGGGAGCAGCTGGCGGGCGACATGCGCACAGCCGCCGCGGGGCTGCTGCCCGGCGAGCCGGCGGGAGGGCCGCCGCCGCCGTGGCCACCTGCGCTCGCGTAGCGCGAGGCCCGAGCGACGCAGCCTTTAGCGCTCTGCGGACGCTCGCGTGAAAACTCTGTATGACAGACATTTTACCTATGCAAGCTGCCGGAGGAAACATTTGCGACTTGAGCCGCGAGAGATTAATTTGGACACACGAAGTAAAGGGGATAGAGGAGCACTGGCTGGCTGTCACACATGTCGTCGTTTACTTTGGGTTCTCCAGCGAAGGTGCGCTCAATTATGTGCAATGGAGTAGGGACATTCTTGCGCTCAAGTTACCAGTTGAAATAATGTAATCCGGCGTCAGGTTGTCAGGGTTTGTTTGTTTTTGGAAAACATGGATGAAACTTCAAAGTCACCTGTTGGATATTTTGGATGAACCCGTTTTCTCCACATTTGACGTCCTTTTATGGGGGACCATTTTCCATTCTGTGTTGAATCATTGGGAGTAACTAAATTGTGAAAATCAAAATGGCGGAAGTAAACGAAGGAGGGAACAAGTTCCTCCTGGAACTGAAGAACGCGCTACGGAAACTGAATCGTTCTCATGACGACGAGGACGACGTGGATCACGCGCCCATCAACACGACGTGCGTCACGTCGGACGCGTTGACGTCCGCTGACGTCACGTGTCCTCTGAACGATGCCAATGGCGGAGGAAATGCAGCGGTGAATGGTGACGCCAATGCCGCCAATGACTCGAAAGCAGCGACGACGCCGTGCGACCGCAAAGCGATTCCGTACGTCGCACCTTTCGACAGCAAAGCGGCGCAGAAGGGACTGGCGCACACGAAGCCGCTGCAGCCCAACGGACGGGTTCCCGGGCTCCACGCCGCTGCGCACGCGCACGCGCACGAGACAAGACCAGGCCACGCAGGGCTCAAGGTGCAGGTCTCGGACATGGACACGCCTGAAGGCTCCAACGCGTCATCGCCCAAGACCATGTCGACGGTCTACAGCAGTGACAAGGAGTCGACCCTGCAGCGCCAGCGCAGCAATCCTAAGACGCCGTCCCCGGCGCCGCGACCCATCCACGAGCACGAGACGCCGCCGCCACTGCCGCACACGAGTCAGCGCCCGCCGCGCTACTGCAACATGAAGGTGGCGCAGGCGGATCTGTACAACGAGCTCAACTCGGTCCTCAAAAAGCGGAACCAGATGACGCGACGCTCGAGCATCCTCGAGCTGGAGCGGCAGAAGGGCTGCAAAACGATCGTCTACTACGGGCGCGGTGGCGCCGTCTCCGGGACGCTCGTGCGCAAGGCGTCGGCGACGAGCAGTTCCCCGTCGCCGCTCGCTGCCGCCAGGGCGCGCACCGTGTCCATCACCAGCAGAACCGACTCACTGGGGTCGGAGAACATGGCCGCCGTCGAGAGTCCTCTCCCACCCTCGGGGCGCACGCGAAACCTGCCCCGCGTCACCTGCGACTCGGTGAAGCCGCCGCCGCCGAGGGCGCCGCACGCGCCGGTGCCCGACGTGGTCCAGGCGCACACGGGGCCGGCGCAGCCCGAGCCGGCGGCGTGGGTGGCGCCACCCACCATCGGACCCGACGGCGGGCGGAGAGCCGCGGCAGCGACGGCGCACCTCAGCGCCCACCCCGAAGACGCAGAGGAATCCGGCGTCGCATCGCTGGACTCGCTGCCCTTCGCTCCTCCACCGGTCATCTACGAGAATCTGCCGCGCATCGTCGAGCCGCTCAGTGACTCTGGTCCCAGCAAACTTCTCGCTGACCTGACGCGAAGCGCGTTTTGTGCCGAGGAGCGGATTTCCAATTCGGAGCCGTCCGAGGCGGACAGCGTCGTGTCCCAGGAGCTGCTCGATCTGCGGAAAGCGTTCGACGCGGTGGATTCCAGGAAAGCGGCTGCTGCGAGAAGTCCCGTCCCTCAAGTCTCCACCGATCCAGCGTCAGAAAAGCCGGAAGCGGTTCAACAGACACCTGATGTGTTGCGACACGACCCGAAGATTCGGGTGGAGCTTCAGTGGCCGCAGAACGCCTCGTGTTTGCAGGACGAGTTGAGGCGATGGCACGAGAGGCTCAATGGGAGATGGACGAACCAGGATGAGGACGATATGCTGGAGGATGGCACTGCGTTCTCCCCGCGGGAACCAGGGCAGGCCCCGGGGGACGGGGGAGCGTTCCTCCCGGGAGCAAAGGGGCAAACGTCGGGGGACGGGCAAGGGTTCCACCCGGGAGCGACGAGGCAAAGGCCGGGGGATCGGGATGGGGACGTGGAACCGAGCCATGATCGGGAGAACCCGAGCGGTGCGAGTCAGTCGTCCGTGGAGGGAGTCACGACTTCCGGCGCCGTGACTTCCGGTTCAGCTGCGCATGCGCAGCTTCCCAGGGCCGGTCTGACGCCGAGCACCAGACAGCGTTTGAGGGACATCAAACTGACAGCCGCTGCCATGTTGTTCCCCAAATCAGGAGAAACTGTTGGGTTTGGTGCGGCCAAGACTGAAGGTGGTGCCACCAGTGACGAGGGGCTGGAGACTGAAGAGGTTTTTGGTAAAGACCTGAGGGGGAATGACACTGAGGAGGAAGAGAAGGAGAGCAGCTTGGACTTCACAGAGGAGGCTCACCCCGGGAGCCTGGTGTCCCAGTTGGTGGACCGAGTGCGGGGGTACGCTGCGGACACCCCGACGGCGAGGGCCCGAAGTGAGCACGGGTTGAGGGAGATAGGCAGCGACGAGGCCAGTTCTGAGCTGAGTGGGGAGGGAAGTGCCGTGGCGCACTCATCCGGGTCCGAGTTCAGAGCGCAGCACGCGAAGAGCGCGCACGCGCAAATCAATCAGCTTCCGGTCATGATGAGTGACGTCTCTCTCACCAGTGTCACGTCATACGACGTGTCCCTGGGCGACTTGACCAATGACAAGTACAAACGTTTGGGTCAGAGCTCCAACGAGACCTTGACCTTCCCTCACAGCACCGGAAGCTCGGATCCCAGGTACACTTCCGGTTCCAGCTTGAATCAGAACTCGAGGTCCTGGGATCTGACAGACTCTCAAACGAGCCTTGTGAAGTCGTCGGGAAACGTCCCGGGGCTGAAGCCGACGAGTCAGATCCACGGGACGAGACTGTGTCCGACAGCGGAGGAGACGGAGAGCATCATGCAGGCGTACGCCGGCTCCAGCACCATGGAGGGACAGAAACAGTTCGCGCAGATGGAGCAGAAGGTGTTTGTAAAGGTGATGCCCCACCCGGTCAGCCGCGAATCCAGTCGAGGCTTGGCTGATGACAAGGTCAGGTCCCTGGACCGGGTCCTGGTGAGGAAGTGCAAGCACATCGTGCAGTGCTCTCTGGGTCCTGAGCCAGCGGACGCTGCGGGTCACGCGAGTGATGGCGGGGGGAACTACGCGACGTACCCGCCCCCGAGCAGACCCTTTACGCCGCAGGTGGAAAGCGACGACACCATCACGAACCTGATGATCACGCACTCCGGGGACCCGCTCCCGCCGCCCGTCGACTGCAACACCTGCTCCGCCGACAGCCGCCACAGCTGCATCAGCGCCAACGTGACAGTCCCGCAGCCCACGTCCTTTCATCGCCATGGTAACAACGTCGGCGATCACCTCATCAACCCGCAGCGCGTCGCTGACCCGCGCCCCGTGGCGGCAGCGGCGTCGGAGGCGCACGTCGACAGCGACGGGTTCCAAGTCAGCAGCTCGTGCACAGAATACGAGTCCGGCGCCGACGGCGAGACCGGCGGCGTTGACGGCGACGCCCAAAGTGACCCGTGTCACCGCCGCCTGTTGCAGAAACACGCCGCCGACAGCGAGAGCGGCGGAGAGGGCGACGCCTCCTCCCACCATCAACAGCTGCATTTCCAAAAGAAACACGTGACTGTTGTAGACAAGGAGAGTCAACGCCACCAGCTCTTTCAGACGTGGAGCTCCAACGCCGCCAAGAAGGCGCGAGACCGCGGACGCGTGCCGCACTGGCGCGGCGTGGGCGGTGGGAGCCGGAGTCTTCACCCCGGGGACGAGAGCGACTCGTCCGTCGGGCACCGGGGACGCCACCCCGGAGGGTACGACCACCGCAGCCGCCGGCACCACCACCACCACTCGGACCACAAACTGAGCAGCAGTGGCGGTGGCGGCGGTGAAGGACGCTCCAGCAGCAAGAGCATGGTCAAGTCGCGCCTCCTGCGTCACGTGGACAGCTTCAGCTCGTGCGACGCCCCCTGTGGGGAGATGGGCGTGTACCACCAGAAGCGAGAGCGCACCTTCAGCGGCGGCATCGGCGGCGCCGAGAGCGTGCACAGCGCCTGCACCTACGTGGTGGAGTCGCAGGAACACAGCTCGGACGCCGACACCGAGTCGCTCTACCAGGACTACGAGCAATACGAGCAGTCCTTGATACAGTACGTGCGCACAGAGGACCTGAGTCAGATCAACGAGGACATCCGCAGTCTCTACTGGCAGCAGTTCGACTCGATGAGTCTGCCCGGGCTGGCCGGCCACCAGAGGGGGCTGCTGCACCGCCTCGTCTGCTGCTTCCTGTGCGAGCAGCACCGGCGTCCGGCGTTCCCCGAGAGACCCACGTCCAGGGCTTCCAGCAGTAAGACTTCCACCCATGATTCAGGACGCGTTCACATTGTGTGCATCATGCGTTTACGTTTGTGCACGCGGAAATGCGAGTGCGTTGACTTGACCGGGGCTACTCGCATGGGGACGCAACACGTGACTCATGCAGTGTGAGTCAGACTTCAACGCAGGTGTTCGTGTCAGTAGCTCCTTGAACAGTTTGATCCACCACTCACTGGGTCCTGCTGACGACACAGACACTTGCGGAGAGCGGTGTGAACCAGGGATTCCATGACGGTCTTGTGGATCTCGTCGATGCTGTGGAATCGGGTGCTCGTGGCTGCATTGTGGACGCAGACTGGTGGAACCGGGCTCTGCATGAGGGAGGAACCTGCATGAGATGCATTATTGCAAAGGGCGGAATCGCCACATCATTGTCCCGTGTGCTCGAAGATGTCAACTGGAGAAAACTGACTCGAGGACTGGAAAAATGAGTGTCGAGTCTGCATGCCTGCACCCTCCAAGAAAAAAAAAGACGAAACATGCATGCCATCGTTTTGCTGGCTCAAAAATGCAGTATCTATTGAGGAGGAATCGCGATGTTTTTGTGTCGGGTGCGGAGTGATTTGTGGCGAGGCTCCGCGGCGCACTGAGCGCACGCACGTGACACCGGCGCGGCGGCCCCGGCCCCGTGTGGAAGCATGTCGGACACGGGAGGCCAGCTGCGCCTAATGGCCAATTACTCCGAAGCGATATGCAAGTAGAATTCGGTGACACCGCCCCGGTGCGTCCCAAACATGCTGACGGATCCGTCCAGTTCACAGAGGGGGGCCCGGACGTTGGGGGGGGGGGGAGAATTTGTACGTGGCGGAGAAATGA